>WNGL01001174.1_pt1 | contig 43009 bp, 42 predicted proteins | sample 5400591 | NCBI WGS metagenome assembly WNGL01 (sample SAMN13153377, study PRJNA577476) | soil metagenome | isolation source: 80 cm soil or saprolite under Garry oak tree replicate 1 | place: USA:California | collected 2016-06-15
CGCTCGTGAGCCTGGTCGTCGCCGCTGCCGTTGCGTATGTGCTTGCCGGGCAGCTCGCGCAGGTCAACGTCGCCAGCCTGATTCGGCACGCGGACTGGCGGTGGACCGGCGTGGCCCTGGTCCTGTCTGCGCTCACCGATGCCATGGCGGCAACCTCCCTGACCGGTTTCGTGCTTGAGCGGCTAAGGTTCATCCGCACGCTCCTCGCGCAGCTTGCTGCCTCATTCGTCACGCTGGTCACACCCGCGGCCGTGGGAGGCGCGGCGCTCAATGTCCGCTACCTGCAACGCAGCGGTGTGCCCTCCGCCAAGGCGACCGCGAGCGTCGGTGCGGCGCAGGTGATCGCGTTCGTTCTGCATATGTTGCTGCTCGTGATCTTCGTGGCGATCACCGGTGCGGCGCGGACCCATTCCCTCCGGCCGCCGGTGTGGGTCTACTTCGTCCTCGGCGGGCTGGTGGTGCTGCTGCTGCTGGCCGCGATGGCTGTTCCGCGCGGGCGCCGGCTGCTGCGTGCCCGTCTCGTGCCGACGCTCGGGCAGGTCCTGCCCAGGCTCCTCGACCTGGCGCACAACCCGCGCAAGCTGGCCGAAGGCCTCGGTGGCGCGCTCGTGCTCACCGTGATCTACGTGCTGTGCCTGGCCGCCTGCGTACGGGCGATCGGCGGCGCCCTGCCAATCGCGAGCATCGCCGTGGTGTACCTGATGGGCAGCGCGCTGGGATCGGCTGCCCCGACACCGGGAGGGCTGGGTGCCGTCGAGGTCGCGCTGTCCGCGGGGCTCACCGCGGCCGGCCTGGTCAGCGCCACCGCGCTCAGCTCGGTGCTGCTGTTCCGGCTGCTGACCTTCTGGCTACCAGTGCCGGTGGGCTGGGTTGCCTTCAACTATCTCCAGCGCAAGCAAGCGCTGTAGCGTTCCGCTCCAAGTCCCACGCATCGGGTGGCGTGGATGTCGCTAACGGTTGGGCTGGCACAGCCAGCACAAATTCCGCGGGGGTGTCGATCGGGGCCGGGCTCGTTCGTGAGTGGAGTGAGGAGCCGGCACGGTACCGGTGCTCACACAGCGGGAGGAAGAAATGAGAAAGATCGTGGTGACCGAGTTCGTGTCGCTGGATGGTGTCATCGAGGAGCCGGGCTGGACGTCCAATCGCGGCCCCGAGGGAAACGAGTTCAAGAATGACGAGCTGTTCGCCAGCGATGCGCTCCTGCTCGGACGCGTCACCTACCAGGGATTCGCGCAGGCGTGGCCGGCCATGAAGGACTATGGCGATTTCGGCGACAGGATGAACAACATCCCCAAGTACGTCGTCTCGGCAACGCTCACAGACGCCGAGGCCGCGTGGGGCCCCACAATCGTGATCAGGGGCGACGTGGCGGCCGAGGTCGCCAAGCTGAAGGCTCAGCCCGGCGGCGACCTCCTGGTTGAGGGCAGCTGCCAGCTCGTCCACACCCTCGTCCAGCACGGCCTGGTCGACCAGTACCGGCTGATGGTCTTCCCGATCATCCTCGGACGTGGCAAGCGCTTGTTCCCGGACGAGGTGAAGGAGACGGCCAAACTCACGCTCACTGAGTCCAAGACGGCAGGCGAAGGCGTTCTGCTGCTCACCTACCAGGCCGCCCCAGCCACGGCGCATGCCGCCGGCCAGTCTGACACAGCCGCCTGACCGGCATCAGGAAGCGGAGACCATGCGGTGGTGACGGCTTCGAACAGCACGGTCCACCAGGCGCGTGGCGCCGCAGGCCCAGCCGGCGGCACCACGTTCATCGCTGGCGGTGACTGAGGTCCGAGCCGTCGGGCCGGGACGCGTGCGGCACGGGCATGTTCAGCGATTGGCATACAGGTCGCGCAGCAGCGCGATCTCCGCACCGTGGTGCAGGGCTTCACGGTTGATGTGCAGAACGAGCGCGGCCATGGGGTGCTCCGCGAAAGGGCCCTCAGCCGGGCCACACGCCCGGGCGAGTCCTTCATCACCGAGATTCTTGACGCCGTTCAACCACGCGGCGTAGACGTCATCGAGCTGCCGGAGCGCCAGCGCCGCCCGGCCGGCGTACTCGAACGTCTGGTAGCCGACAGGTGGGCCACCAAAGTGGCTGGCGACCCGGGACCCGAACACGCCGACGATGAGGTGCGCGAGCCGCCAAGCGATTGTTGTCACCGGTGCTGGGCTCGGCTCGGGATAGGCGAAGTCGATGACGAAGTTGCCGCTCCCGGCCGCCCGCGCATCCCTTCCCTGCCCCCGTGGGTGGATGTTCCAGCTATTGGCTACCGGCTCCCACAAGTACTCGGCGTCGGTCAGGCCTTCGTACCGGGGCCGGAGTTGTCCACGCCAATGCCAGTCGAACTGTTCGGTCAGCTCGTGTGTCCAGTCGATGCCCACAAACTCAGTGTCGCACTGAGTACTGGGCGGTCTGGCTCTGTTTCCAGGTCTGCCGCCGCAGCCCAGAGGACCTGCCTGCCATTGCCGCCGTGCACGTGTGCGCCGCGCCGATGCCCGCCCGCTCGGTCCCGCCGATGCCCGCCCGCTCGGTCCGCCGATGACGGCGACGTGCAGGCATTGAGTGAATGGGTCTTGCCCGAGAGAATGCCAGGATGCGCACCAGCAACCGCCGGTCATGGTCGATCGGCTCAGCAGACTCGGTCCTGAGCATTGGTTCCAAGGGGTCCATCTTGTCTATCGGTTCAGCGGGATCCATCCTGTCCATCGGCTCCGCAGGGTCGGTCCTTTCCATCGGATCAGCAGGCTCGGTAGCGTCAGCGTTTTCGGCGGCCTCCGTCATGAGCGTCGGCTCCATGCTGTCGGCATTCTCCCGCTGGTCCATCCTGGCCTGGCGGGCCAGCAAGCCCACTGTCCTCGGCAGTGACCTGGCGGCCCGGTTTTTGCCGAAACCGCGCGGACAATGGAAGACATGAGCAGCCGCAGTATCGCTTCGAGCCGGTGACTCCGTGGCAGGCAGGTGACCTGGAACAGGAGGACGTCATCGGGTGGGCCCGTGCTCGGGGCGGGACCAGCGCCGAGCCCTTCTGGCCAGCCAAGAGAACCCGCCAGCGTCAGCGCTCGGGTTCGTACTTGAACGAGAGCTGAAGCTTGGTGCGGTAGGTGATCGCGCCACCCTCGTCCAGGTGGATGTCCTGCTTAACGACCTCAGCCACCCGAAGATCGCGGATCGTCTCAGAACTGGTCCTGACCGCCTGCGCCGCCGCGTCTTCCCAGGAAGTGCTGCTCGTCCCGATGACCTCGATCACCTTGTACACGCTCATGATGCTCTCCTTGTGACGGCGCGCCAAGCCGTGACGCATGCGCACGGCACCTGGCGCCGGCTCACCACGGTCACGCCCGGCCCCGCGCCACCCTCGGCCGAGGCAGGCGGGCTTTGGACGACCGGCTGACAACCAGCCCGGCGTGGGCGTCAGGCCGGCTAACTGCCCTATACCCAGCTTCGCTATATCCGGCGCCCTGACAAACGCGCTTCTGCCGCTCACCGCATGGCAGCATCCGCACGCGGTCAGGCGACCCGCCGCCAGCCCAGCTCGCCGGCTTTCCAGCGGGCGATGGCCTTGTGCCGGCTGACCACCTTGACCTCCCGCAGACGCAGACCGTGGCGGTGCATGGCCTGCTCAGCCTCGACCATCCCGTCGATGGCGGAGGGCAGCGGAATCTCACGCTTGGCACCGGACTGCTCGATGAGTACCAGATTGGCGGGGCGGGCACCTCGAACCCCGACGCTACGATCCTTCACAATCTTTTAGACACCCGGCAGGTCCCGGGTGTTCCCGCACGCGGCGTGGGATGCGACACACATGGCGGGGCAGTGGCGAGCTCGTCACCGCCGTCGCTGATCGGCACGGCTCTGGACGCGGGGTCCCTGCGGACATCCTTCGCGGCCGCCATGTCAACTGAGCAGGTCGCGCGCGGTAAGCCAGCGCCGGATATCTATCTCGCCGTGGCAGATCAGCTAGGCCGCCCACCGGAACGGTGCGCCGCGGTAGAGGACTGCGCGAATGGACTGCGTTCAGCCGCCACTGCGGGATTGCAGGTAATCGCGATCCCCCACCCGAGATACCCACCCGACCCGGACGCGCTCGACGCAGCCCGGCTGGTGCTCACTGGCCTCTCTGGGCTAACCCCAAGCTCCGTCGCCGCGCTGGCAGGCTAGCTGCCGATTTGCCGGTGCGCTGCTGTGCGCGGGCTCCACCTCGATCATCGTCATCGGGCATTGGTGTCGTGACACGGCGCTTTCGGCGTTCGTTCACACCGGGTCGTACACTGGCGTGGCAGCAGACCGGATGCCATGCGAGTGATGGCACTGGCCAAGGGCCGGGTTGAGCATGGCCATCCTTGGTGCTCGACACCATCGTGCTCTGGGTGACATTAGCAGGGCCGCCGATGAGCTGAGCGAAGAGCTTGGAGGCATGATATGGCTCACCAGGGTCATAGCGACGCATATGCGGCTGTTGCCGGCCGAGAGTCATGAGCAGCCCGATGACCGTGCTGGTGAGCCGCCGCGAATCGTTCAATGCCGCGCACCAGCTACGCGACCCCCGCCTATCAGACGACGAGAACCGGCGCCTGTTCGGGAAATGCATGAATCTTCATGGGCACAACTATGTTCTGGATGTCGTCGTGTCCGGCGAGATCGATGATACCAGCGGCTATGTCGTGGACCTGAAACGGCTTTCGGACGTCATGTGCCGGCAGATAATTCATGACGTGGACCACCGCAACCTGAATACCGATGTGCCGTGGCTGGAAGGCCGCATCCCGACTGCCGAAAACCTTGCCCTGATCTTCTGGGAAAGGCTCCGGCCGGAGCTCCCGGAGGGGCTGCTTCGGTCAGTCCGCGTGTGGGAGACCGACAAGAACTGGGCCGAGGTCGGTGATCACGTCTGAGACTCCGGCCCGGCTGGGCCGGGAGTTGCGTAGGCGCTACACGGCTGCGGATCTTGGCGTGCTCACCCGCGCCGAGGCGAGCCGGTTTATCCCCCAAGGGGGCGGCGATCCGCAAACCGACGGCGTCTTGGCCTGGGAGTTGCTGTACCGGCTCGAACCTGAGCTCTATGACCGGCTCGTGACGGCGGAGCGGCTCCATCCCGGCGTGCTTGGGTGGCTGCCGCACACCGCAGACCGGGTCGTCGAGGTCGGCGCCGGAGCGGGACGGCTGACGCTTGAGCTCGTCGAACGTGGGCGGGAGATCGTGGCGATTGAGCCCGCGGCGCCTTTGCGCCAGATCCTGAAGCGGAAGCTCGCAAAGGCGGATCAAGGAGACCGCGTACGGGTGACCCACGGCTTTTTCGATGACCTGCCCGTTGCCAGCGGTTTCGCTGACTTGGTCGTCGCGTGCTCGGCCCTCACGCCCTCCCCGCGCCATGGCGGCGAGGCAGGCCTGTCCGAGATGGAGCGGGTTTGCCGGCCGGGCGGCCGCGTCGCCATTATCTGGCCGAACAACCTCGAATGGCTCGCTGCCCACAACTACCAGTACACAAGCTTCAAGGGTCCGATGTGTGTCGAGTTCGCGAGCCACCGTGAGGCTGTTGAGATGGCCGAGATCTTCTATCCCCATGCGATCGCGGAGGTCCGCCGCCGCCGGCGGCGCCGGGTCCCCTATGGGGTACTGGGGATCAATCCGCCGCGCGACCTCGCCTTCAAGGTGCTGGCGCGGTGAAGGTAGCAATCATCGCGCCGCTGGTGTCGGCCATCCGCGAGCCACAGGGCGGCGGCTCGCAGGCCTTCGTGTCCGATCTTGCGCGCGGCCTTGCCGGCAGAGGTCACGAGGTCCACGTCTACGCAGCCTCCGGATCGGAGATACCAGGGGTCACGGTGGTCGACACCGGAGTCGATCCGCGATCTCTGATCGCCACGCTCTACCGAGCTTCTGGCGCAGCCACCCGCGACCCAGCTGCAGCTGAGCCGGCTTTCGCCAGCGTGTACTCGAGGGTCCGGGGGAACCGATACGACATCATCCACAATCACGCCTTCGACGCGCCTGCCGTCAGGCTCGCTACTGCGCTGCACGCGCCTGTACTGCACACGCTCCACCTACCCCCGGATGAGGATGTCGCGGCCGCGCTCCGTGATGCGCGCCGGTCCGGTGAGCCTCCAACCGTTGCCGGCGTGTCCGTGTTCCAGGCGAGCGCCTGGCGCCGGGTCGTCCGCGTGGACGCGATCCTCCCGCCGTATGTGCCAACGCGGGTCATCCCCTGGTCGCCGACAGCCGGGGATGGCGCTGTCTTCGCTGGCAGGGTCAGTCCCGAGAAGGGGGCTGCAGAAGCCATCGACATCGCCCAGGCGGCTGGAATCCGCATCGACGTCTACGGTGACATCTACGATGCCGAATACGCCCGCGAGCAGATCGGCCCGCGATGTGACGCGCCAGGCGTAGCGGTGCATCAGGGGGTGCCCCGAACGTTTCTTTGGGAGGTCATGGCCCGGGCAGCGGTCGTTGTGTGCCCAGCACGGTGGGACGAACCGTTCGGCATGGCCGCCGCCGAGGCGCAGGCCTGCGGGACCCCCGTCGTCGCTTTCAAGCGCGGTGCACTTGGTGAGGTGATCGCGGAAGGCGTGACAGGTTTCCTGGTCGCGCCTGACGACATCCAGGCAGCCGCAGACAGCGTCACGAGGACGACCGAGCTATCGCGCTCAGCGTGCCGCTACCATGCCGCAAGCCATCTCGACGTGGAACGGAGTCTCGACGCTCACGAGCGGCTCTACCAGCGAGTCGCCAGTCCTGGTGCGAGGGCCGCAGCCGGTGGGTGAACCCGGGCATTGGCTTGCGGGCCGGGTGGCGGTGGTCACAGGCGCCAGCCGGGGGATCGGAGCTGCCACCGCCGAGGCCATTGCCGCGGCCGGCGCTCACGTCGTTATCGCGGCCCGTGACCGCGAAGCTCTCGCGGGCGTCGCCAGGCGCATCGCAGACGCTGGCGGTGAAGCCACGCCGGCGCCGACCGACGTGAGCAAGGTCAGGGATGTCGAGCGTCTTTTCTCCGCCGTTGAGAGGGCCGGCCGTCTCGCTGCCCTGGTCTGCGCGGCCGGCGTGCTGACGTCCGTGCCGTTCGACGAAACCACGTCCGAGACCTGGGAAGAGACGCTCGGGGTCAACCTGACCGGCTCATTCCTCTGCTGTCGCGCAGCATTCACCGCCATGCGCCAGGCCGGCGGGGGACGGATCGTCAACATCGCCTCGCTGTCCGGCGTCTACGCCACCGAGAAATTCCCCGGGCTGGCCGCATACAACGTCTCCAAGTACGGGGTCATCGGCCTCACCGAGGCGATCGCCGTGGAAGGCAGGCAGCACGGCATCAGTGCTATTTGCGTGAGTCCGGGTGCCGTGGACACCCAGATGCTGCGCCAAGCCAATGCTGAGCTTCGTCCCGGCCTGACACCCGGCAATGTCGCGGAACTGATCCTCGCACTGCTTGACAGCCCGCTGGCGCCGGCCAGCGGTGCGAACATCCCCCTCTTCTCCAATGCCCCGGATTGAACCAGCGGCTGATGGCCACGCTAACGCGTCATTCCCCAGCGACCACAAGTCCACCTTCTCGTCGGTGAGCAGGTCACGAGCAGGCCGGGCTCGCACGGCTACGAGGCGTGCGCATGCCGCCATCTCCGAGTCGCGGTCCAACTCGGGGTCACCCCCGCGGTCGAGTCCGGCGGCGGCCTGCACCAGCCCCTTGAGCAGGTAGAAACCAATCAGCCTTCCTTCCCCCAGGCTCCCGCGGACAACGAACTCGTCCCATTTTGCGGCGTGGCCGACATACTCGAGTTTGTGCTCGTACTGATCGGACCAGAAGCTATGGATGTAGCCATATGACGTCACTGAGCCGAGCATTGACCTAGCCGCCGCGGCTCCCTGTTTTTCGGCGTTATTGAAGTGCTCGACACGGACCCGCCCGAATACGGGGTGGAGATGGTTCGCGACATCGCCGGCCGCATAGACGTCAGCGGCGCTGGTCCGGCACAATTCGTCGACAAGAACGCCGTTGGCCTGCTCGATCGACGGCGCAACGGCCGGCACATCCGGATCAATCCCGATGCCACCGATGGCGAAGTCGCACGGGACACGATCGCCGCTGGCCGTCCTGATCGCCTCCAGCCGCTCGGTGCCCTCGAACGCCGCCACCTGGTCCCCAGCCAGCAACTCGACGCCGTTCGCGCGGTGGATGGCGCCGATCACTGCGCCGATCTTCTCGCCCAGGACCTTCTCCAGGGGAACTCTCCCGGGAAAGATGGCGGTAACGCGAACCCCGAGCTGTGTCAGGGAGGCCGCCACCTCGCAACCAATGAAGCCCATGCCGACTACTACCGCGCGCCGATCCGCCACAGCCTCGCGCTTGATCGCGTCGCAGTCGACCACCGTGCGCAGGTAATGGATCCCGGGCAGCCCAGCCCCGGGAAGCTGAAGCCGCCGGGTTCGGCCTCCAGTGGCTATCAAGACCTTCTGATACGCCAGCTCCCGGCCTGAGCCCAGGACGACCGTATGCGCGACCGCATCAACAGCCACCACGCTGGACTCGCCAAGGCGCTCTACATCGTGCTCTTCGTACCAGCCGGCGGGTCTGACATACCAGTCCTCGAGATCCTCCTCCGACCGCAGATACGTCTTGGAGAGCGGAGGACGGCCAAACGGGACGCCCGGTTCTCGGCTGATGATTGCGATCCGGCCTCGGTAACCCTCTTCCCGGAGAGTTACGGCGGCATTGCCCCCAGCGATGCCGCCCCCAACGATCACGATCGGACTGCCGCCGACTCTCGCATACATCGAGTTCATTCTGCCGCCGCCGACGCAGCGATAAACCCCGCCCCGGATCTCGCCGGCGCCCAACCCGGGCCCCCTTCACCTACCCGATGAACGCTACGAGCCATGGGCAAGGAGTACCTGTCCCCGCCGCGGCCTGGATATCGGGCCCACGGCTGACCCAGTCCCGCGGTCAACCTCAAGGCGCGTCGCGTCGCAGGCCTTCCTCTGCGTATTCGACCAGCAGGTCGCTGCCACTGGTCGCCGCGCTCGCTCAAGGGCCAGGAGGCGCGCACCGCGCCGCAAAGGAGGGAGATCGACCTCGATCTGCCGCTCAAGCTCGGCACCCGCCAGCGCACCCTCCAGCCGGTGGCGAGCCTGCCCGCCGAGCAGTCTCTCGAACCAGCGGGCCTGGAAGCCGATCGCGACGACCACGAGGTCGTAGGCGACACGTTCGCACTCGGTGCCGTACTCCATCGTGACGACTACCTGCCGCTCGCCGGCGTCGATCGCCACTGCCCGCCCGGCGAGCGTGCGAAAGCCGCGCGACTGGTTGAGGATCGCCTCGGCCTGCAGCGAGAAGACGCCCCGGTCGGTGCGCTCTAGGAACTCGCGCCGGTGCGACTCGGCCAACCGTGGCCAGTCGCCGGGGCCGGAGTAGAAGCGGTTCTCCTCGTGACTCTCCCCCCGCGAATACAGGATCCACGGCTGGTCAACACGTCGATCATCGAGCGCTTCTGCGACTTGTTCAGCAGGCTGATGACCACCGAAGCTGCTGTCTCACCACTGCCGATCACGCACACGCTCTGGGCAACCTGCATGCCCGGGCTCGCCCGGCCGAGCATCCAGCCCCTGTCCAGCGCGGTCCAGGCTCTGGACGGCTCCCGCCAGGGCTAAGTGGATGATCCTAGTGCGGTTGCCCGCGGCGGACACAGCCGCCAACACTCAGCGCCGGTATGGGTGCCATGAAAGCCCGCGCTGTGGCCAAACGAGCATGGCTGACCAGGCGCGAGAGCCGTGCGCCGATCTAGGCCAGCGCTTTCGCCAGAAGCAAGAAACGGTGCGCCCGGCACGGGTACGGACACCGCCCAGCCAGGAACAACGAGAGATCCCAACGAGCTGCACGGCAGCGTGGGCCGCGCCCCTGTTCACGGCCGCGATCAATAACAGATACTGGAGCGAAACCGATGTGAGTCGGTCGATCTGCAGGTCCCGACAACGGAGGCCGAAATGGCGCGAGTGCTTTACATGGCGGAGGCAACGGTCACAGGCGGCCGGGCAAGAGGTCACGGGCGCACGAATGATGGAGCCCTGGATGTGCAACTCCGCTCGCCGAAGGAGATGGGCGGCGAGGGCGGCGGCACGAACCCTGAACAGCTCTTCGCTGTGGGTTATGCGGCCTGCTTTGAGAGCGCTCTGGGCGTGGTCGGCCGTCGTGAGCGCGTAGAGGTGGGCGACGTCTCGATCGACAGTCGTGTAAGCCTGCTTCCTACCGAGGAGCGTGGTTTCAAGCTTGCCGTGGAGCTCGACGTAACCCTGCCGCAGGTTCAGGACCCTGAGCAGGCGGCACAGATCGTTGCTGCAGCACATCAGGTGTGTCCGTACTCGAATGCCACCCGGGGCAACATCGACGTCACGCTGACTGTCAACGGTCATGGCATCGGCTGAACCGCCTGGTTGAGCGGATGTTCTTCGTCCAGATCTGGGAGTTCGGCCCGGCGCTGGGCGCCCGGGCCAGACGGACCGCATGCTGGCGGGGTCGCCGGCGGCGGCTCGTGGCTGTGCCGGCGCACGCGCATGAATGAGCTGCCTGCCTTCGCCACAGCTGGTGCCGGTTTCCGTATTGCCCTGGGCCGCTCTAGGTAATGACACGCTCGCCGCCCGCACGGTGAGCGGCCCGTAGCTTCCACGCCGTTGAGGAGCACTGGTTCCAGCTGGTCTTCCTGGGCGGGGACTGCAGCATCGACATGTCCATGGACGTGCCCGTCGGTGCGACCCGCGACGAGGTCGTTGCCGCCTGCGGGCAGGCTTGCGCCCGCAGCGATGAGATCGTGGCCGCCTGCCCCGGCCTGTCCACGGTGGCCAGGATCGCCAACCCCGGCGAGGATCAGGCCGTCTCGCTGCGGCGGATCATGGTCCACATGATCGAGGAAACCGCGAGGCACGCCGGTCACGCCGACATCCTGCGCGAGCAGATCGACGGCGCCACCGGCCTGTGACCATAGCCCGGGCGCCGTGCCCGACATCGGTGGCCTGGTTGCGTTCCCGGCGGGCCGGGCAGACCAGACCGATCGCCAAACCCAGAGTCCGGCGGTGATCAGTAATGAGTTGGTGCGCGACAGCCGGAGGAGTGTTTCACTGCTTCTGACCGCGGTCACCGGGCCCGGGTGAGCCCGCTTTCATGGGCGGTCACGATCGCGTCCAGGAGGCCGGGAAAGCGCCCTTCAAGGTCTTCGCCGCGCGGCGCGGTCCACCGGCGGTTGCCGTCCTCCCGCTGGCGGATGACTCCGGCCTCGCGTAGTACCCGGAAGTGGTGGGTGAGCGTGGAGGGCGCGACGTCCACGGGGAAGGCGCCGCAGGCACGCTCCGGCGCGGCGCGCAGAGTCTGCATCGGCGTGGCGGACGTGACCGGCTGCGGGCCGAAGGAGCAGGTAGCCGACTACGCACTCGGACCGCCGCCCAGCGGGATCATCCCTTCGTGGCCAGCCGCCCGTCCGACAGCGCGGCCAGGTCCACCTCGTCAAGGGTGGTGACCACGATGTCGGCGCCGGCGGCGGAGAGAAGGTCCACGTCGTGGGCCCGCGCGATGCCGATCGCGGCCATGCCGCCGGCCTTGGCCGCCTCGACCCCCGCGGCGGCGTCCTCCATGACGATCGCGGCCTCAGGCGCGGCCCCGAGCTCGCGGGCCGCCGTGAGGAACATCTCGGGGTGGGGCTTGCCGTGGGCGAAGTCCCGGCCCGAAACGTCGGCGTCGAAGAAGTCCAGCAGCGTCAGGTCCGGCCGCAGCGACGGAGAGGAGAAGCCGTGCTCCTGCGCGAAGGTGTCGAGCCGGATCTGGCGCAGGAACAGTTGCGCGTTCTTGGACGACGACGCGGCCGCCACCCGGATCCTGGCGTCCTTGACGGCGATGATGAACCGCAGCGCGTCGGGATAGGCGGTGAAGTCGCCGGCCTCGATGAGCCGGACCACCATCACCTGCTTGCGTGCCGCGTACTCCCCGGCGCGGGCATCGACATCGGGCACCTCGAAGTACTCCAGGGCCGCCCGCGCGCCGCTCATCCGCGGCTTGCCCGACATCTCCTCCTGGTAGACCTGGGGTGTAAACGCCTCGGGCGACCAGGTCGTCTGGTCGCGGATGTCGCTCCATCCCCCCTCCATCAGCTCGCGCAGTGACTCGCGCCACGCCTTCTCGTGGGGTGAGTCGACGAGCACGCCGTCAACGTCGAAGATCGCTCCCTGGAACCGTGTCGGCACGGGTCCTCCTGTCAGTCCTTGGCCTGTTGCTCGGGACTCGGGTCCGGCTGGGGCTCGAACGTGCACCGGTCCCCGGCACGTAGCTCGCGCACCTCGTCGCGGACGGCAACCTTGACCGGCCGGCTCACGCCCTCCCGATGGGCGGCCACCGTGAGCCGGCCGTCGGCGAACGTCACCAGGATGGGGGTCCCCTGAAACTGCATCGAGAACGACAACCCGTCGAGCTGGCCGGTGAGCCTGGGGTCGAAGTACAGGACGCCGTCGCGGATGTGCGTGCCCGTGTAGCTGCGCTGGACGAGGTCGAGCGTCCCGGACATGACGCCCATGTGGATGCCCTCCTTCGTGGTCCCATTCTGGACGTCGCCGACGTCGCTCTCGAGGGCAACGAGGAACCGCTGCCACGAGCTCTCCGGGTCCAGCGCCGCCAAGACCCCCGCGTGCGCGATGAAGCTCAGCGTCGAGCCGTGTGAGGTGCGCCGGTCGTAGTAGGAGATGTTCTTGCGCGCCGTGTCCGAGCCGTAGCTGTAACCCAGCCACCCGAAAAGCCGGCGCAGCTCGTCGCCGGAGAACAGGAAGAACAGCATCACCGTGTCGGCCTGCTTGGCCACCTTGTAGTGGTCGGGGTCGTTGCCCTCGGCGCGCAGTATCCGATCGAGCCGCTGGATGTTGCCGTATTTCGCGCGGTAGGCGTCCCAGTCGAGCTCCTGGAGCGCCTCGTAGCCCTCGAACTGGCTGATGATGCCGTCACCGTGGAACGGGACGAACATCCGGCGGCTCATCCTCTCCCACGTCCGCAGCTCCTCGTCGTCAAGGCCAAGCTTGTCCCGCAGCGCTGCGGCCCGCGTCGCCGGCAGCAGCGAGAGAACGTCCTGGGCCACCCCGCACAGCCAGGCCACCATGACGTTGGTGTAGGCGTTGTTGCGCAGACCGCCCTCCCCGGCGCCGGGATACTTCTCGTGGAACTCGTCCGGGCCCATCACCCCGTGGATCTCGTAGCGGTCCCGCTCGGGGTTGAAGTGCGCGATGGAGGCCCAGAAGCGCGCGATCTCCAGCATCATCTCCGCACCGTGGTCGCGCATGAACGTCAGGTCCTGGGTGGCTTGGAAGTAGTGCCAGATGTTGTAGAAGATCGCCGCGTTTACGTGACGCTGGTTGTGGCTCAGGTCAGGCTCCCAGCGGCCCGAGAGCGGGTTGAGGTGGATGTTCTGGGTCTCCTCCGTGCCGTCGCTGCCGCTCTGCCAGGGGAACATCGCGCCGCGGAACCCCGCCCCCCGCGCCGCGGCACGCGCCTCGCCGAGGCGGCGATAGCGGTACAGCAGCAGCTCCCGCGTCACCTCCGGCATGCGGAAGTTCAGGAACGGAAAGACGTACAGCTCGTCCCAGAACACATGACCCCGGTAGGCCTCGCCATTGAGGCCGCGGGCGGGTACCCCGGCGTCCCGGTCTGCCGTGTTGCGGCAGCAGACCTGGAGGATATGGCAGATGTGCAGCCGCAGCAGGAGCTGCACCCGGTCGTCGCCGGGCACGCGTATGTCGCACCCGTGCCACAGCTCGTCCCAGGCCGAGGCGTGGCGCTTGAACGCCTCGCCGAAGTTAGCGTACCGCAGCGCCGACGTCCCCGCCTTGACCAGCGTGTCGCTGATCGCGCGATCACGCGACGTGTAGAAGGCCACCATCTTCTCGACCCGCACCGCGGCCCCCTGCCCGACGTCGAACGCAAGGACCTGCTGGATGTAGTCCTCCATCTGGTAGAGGCCGCGTTCGACGACAAGCGGTCCGCGGCCGTCGAAGACGCGGGTGCGCGCCGCCTGACTGATGTACAGGTTCGATTGCCGCGTCTGGACCTTCAACGCGATCACCTCGGACCCGAATGTCCTGGGGCCCACCGGATCCAGGTGCCGGCCCTCGAGCTGCCCGTAGCGTGCCACGCCGATGTTGGTGACGCGCCCGTCAAGCGCCGAGACGACCTCGACGCGGCCCGACCAGTTTTCCGGCGTGAGCGTCCACTCGATGCCGCCGTGGTGCACGTCGGCCATGCTCACGAACCGCCGGCTGCGCAGCGTTGTCTCACGGCCCGCGCCGTCGCGGAAGCGCAACTCGCGGATGACCATCGCGTTTCGGATGTCGAACTCGTGGCGATAGCCGAGCAAATCCACATCGCCGAGCCGGAACGCGTCCCCGCCCTCGATGCGCAGCTTGAGCACCAGCCAGTTCGGCAGATTCACCAGGTCCTCGTTGAGCACGGGATGACCGCCGAGGATCGTCGTCTCGCGGTTGTAGACACCATGCGCATACGTGCCTGGGTAGTGCACGCCGTCGGCGTCCTCCCACTCCGCGGCGCCCCGCGCGCACAGGAAACCGTTGCCCGTCGAGGTCAGCGCCTCACGCAGCCCCTCCCCAGCCGGATCGAAGCCCTCGTAGGCAAACACGAAATCGTTCACCGGCACCTCCTCAGACCGCGAGATGACCACCTCAGTCCGAGACTCACCGCGGTGAGGGACAGTTGTCAATCATGGCCTGGGGCGTGTGTGCCGAACTCCTCGCGCGCTTTGCGGGCGGCCTCGGCCTCGGTTGTGGTGACGGGGGCGGGCGGTTTGAGGACCACCCAGGCGAGGAAGATCACGCCGACCGCCAGCATGGTGAGGCCCACCCACAACGCCAGGTTGATGCCGGCCGCCTGCTTGACCGTGGCCTTGCTCGCTGTCAGGCCGGGGATGGTGACGAGGATTCCGAAGATCAGAAACAGCGTCCCGATGAACGAGCGGAGGTCGAAGAGCTTTGCGAGCCGCCAGTTGCGAGCTTCTTCTGGGGTAAGACTTACCTTGCCTGCCAATTGACGTTCTCCCTGTTCGTAGCGTGTGCGCCGGGGCTGGCCGGTTCACACCACGCCGATGTAGACGTACAGAAGGGCGCACAAGGCCAGGGCAGCGGTCCCGTACAGCACTGGTGATTTGAACCATGGGACCTGGGCGCTTGATTGCACGTCCCGTTCCTGAAGCCCGAGGACCAGGCCTTTCAACTCGGACAGCGGTTTCGGTGTGCTGAGCCTGGTGGCGATCAGCATCGCTACCAGGCCCGCGGCAAATCCGATCATGGCACCCCACTGGGTCTCGGCGAGGTCGCTCCGGAACGACAGGACGCCCTGCTTGTAGAGCAGCCACGTGCCGAAGGACACCAGTGTTCCTACGATCATGCCCCAGAATCCCGACCCACGTCCCGCCTTGCGCCACACCATGCCGACGATGAACGCGAGGAAGATAGGCACGTTGAAGAACGAGAAGAGGGTCTGCAGGTAGTTGGCGATGTTGCTGTATCCCGCCGCGATGAACGCGGTCAGGATGCCGATGAATACGCCTGCCACGGTCGTAATACGGCCGACCCGAAGGTAGTAGCTGTCCGGACGGCCAGGCCGGATGTAGTTCTGCCAGATGTCGTAGGTCCATACCGCGTTGAAGGAGGAGACGTTCGCCGCCATGCCGGCCATGAATGCGGCGAGCAGGCCGGTGATCGCCACCCCGAGCACGCCGGTCGGCAGGTATTTGTTCATCAGCGCCGGGATCGCGTCGTTGTACGGGAGGCCACCGCCCTCACCGAGGCCGGGAATCAGGAGGACCGCGGCCATGCCTGGGATGACGATGCCGAGGGGGATGATGGCCTTCGGGAACGCCCCGATGATTGGTGTCAACCGGGCGGCGTTGTCGTCCTTGGCGGACATCGCCCGCTGAACCTCAGCGAAGTTGGTGGTCCAGTAGCCGAAGGACAGGCAGAAGGACAGGCCGAAAACAAGCGATATCCAGTCCCCGATCGGGTTGTGGCCACCGAGTCCGACGCCGGACCAGGCAGAGGTGAAGTCGTGGCCGTTCGTGCTGAGCTTGGCGAACAGACCGCCGATGCCCCCGGCCTCCTTCAGTGCGACGATGACCAAGGGTATGAGGCCGGCGCAGATGACGAAGAACTGCATGACCTCGTTGTAGATGGCGCTCGACAACCCACCGAGCAAAATGTAGGAAAGCACGAAGAGCGCCGACACAACAATTGCGGCGGCCAGGGGGATCCCGAGCAGGGCCTCCAGGACGGCGGACAGGGCGTACAGGTTAACGCCCGCGATGAGGACCGAAGCCAGGACGAAGATGATGGCGTTGACCAGGTGTGTCTTAGGATCGTAACGCCGCAATAGATACTCGGGAACGCTCCGAACCCGCGAGCCGTAGTAGAACGGCATCATCACGACGCCGAGGAATACCATCGCTGGTACCGCGCCGATCCAATAGTAGTGCACGATGCTGATACCGTACTGTGCGCCACTCGCGGACATGCCGAGGATCTCGATGGCCCCGAGATTCGCCGAGATAAAAGCAATGCCGGTGATCCAGGCTGGCAGCGAGCGCCCGGAGAGGAAGAAGTCAGCCGAGGTCTTTATTAACCGGCGCAGCGCGAAGCCAATGCCGATCACGAAGGTAAAGTAGATGACCAGCAGGGAGATATCCAAACCGCTGAGTGACAGCTTCAGCGCGCCAGCGGCCACGAGCCGGGGAGCGGCCGTCGCCGCAAATGTCATCACGATCGCCACCTCCGTATGCCATGCCCCACCGGGAACGGGCCCGGATCAACGCCGTCAGAACCACGCCGGCAGATTACTCATTGCGGGTAGCCTCCCTTGAAAAGCGGGATGCCGGTATTCTTATATAGCTGCGCGACCTTGGCTGCGTTGGATTTTGTGACGAGACTTGGCCCGGTGTAGATCGGGCGGAACGGGTGCTGGCCGTAGCGGACATCGAACGCGGCGACCTGTACCGCATCGTAGCCCTCAAGGAAAGGCTGCTGGTCGATCACGAACAGCGCCTGACCATTCTGGACGGCGGCCAGGTCAGCGTTGGACACGTCGAAGGTGCCGAGCTTGATCCGGCCGAAGGCGTTCAGGGCATGGAGCGCGCCACCGGCAGCTTCGAACCCGATGATGCCCGTAGCGAGGACCCCGTTGATACCCGGGTTCCGCTTCAGTGCCTGTTCGATGGCGCTCTGGGCCTCATGGAGCTGGCTGCCGTTGACATGAAGAATCTGCACGGAGCCGCCGCTGGCGGTGAGCTGCCTGGTGAAACCTGCGCACCGGTCGGTGAGCGCGGTGTTCTGCGCCTCGTGGATGACGCACAGCGCCCGGCGGACCCCGGCCGCCGCCATCGCCTTGCCCGCCTCCTCTCCGGCGGTAGAGTCCGGCTGGCCGACGAAGGTTAGTGCGCCAACCTGCTGGTACACACTGTCGCCGACATTGACAACGACAACCGGCATGCCGGAAGACGAGACCTGCCGGATCGCGCCCGACAGGGCCGCCGCGTCGGGAATGGTCACCACCATCGCGTCCGGCTTCGCTTTGGCGGCCTCCGTGATCATCGAGGCCTGCGCCTGCGGGTTGGTGACGTTCGGCGACTGATACTTGAGGTTGACGTTAAAGTCCGACGCCGCCTGCTGTGCACCTTTCTTTACCAGTCCCCAGAACGGGTCAAAAGCTTGCCCATGGGTCACCATCGCCACGGTAATCCGTGGGCCCTTCGGGGAATTCGCGGGGGACGTCCCCGACGTGCTCTGTCCCGAGCATCCAGCCAGTGCCCACACAAGGCTTAACGCCACCACCGCGAATACCGCCACCAGGACTCTTGGCCTCATGACGTTGCCTCCTAGACGAGGAGCATCACCTATAACTGCCCGAAAGCCCCCGGCCGGCTTCATGATCTCGTTGTGATGAGCAACTACCCCGCGGCGCGGGAATCGCCGCCAGGCTCAGGATGGTCCGCGAGATGGCCCGGTCGAGGATCGCGACGACCTCATCACTGGTGCGTCCCTTCGCGTCATTCCAGCGGGTGAGCGCCTGGACGTGCGCTAGCCGGACTTGCGGTGACGACACCGGCGGCGCGCTGGGCCCTGGCCGGGCGGCCGGCTGGCCACGAGACTCCCACAGCGCGTCGTACACCGCGTCGATGGCCCTGCCAACCTCGGAACCGGGGCCCTGCCCGGAGCCTGCCCGGACAAGGGCGCCGACCAGGCAGACCGCGCTCACCGATTCAGGCCTGCAGGCGCCGGCTACGAGTCCGCTCACCATTGTCCGCTGCCCGCCGCCTGGCGACACTGACCACCAGCCGCCCTGCACCCATCCGGCTTCTAGCTCTTCCCGCGCGGCCTCGAGCAAGGCAAGCAGCTGCTCAAGGCTTGCGCGCCGGAACTCGTTCACCGGCTGTCGCGGAAGAGACCGGATCCGCAGACGTCGCCACCAAGGACGCCCTGGACGCGGGGACGGATCGCGACCCGGTGTGGCGGTGACAGCCGCAGCAGGCACCGCCGCAATGCTCGCCTCCGGCAGATGCCCGGCAGGGGCAATCGTGGAGGTTGTCATATCGCCAGGATCACTCCGATTGCCTGGGGGCGCCAGGGGTTACGCGCACGAAATCCGCCCGCAGCCGGCGGGGCATGTGTCCTGGGTTGATGTCATCCGTCGTCCTAATGTGGGCAGATCACAGGCTGGGCTTGCCGCCTGACGCACCTTGAGAATTATGAAGGTAGACTCCCATATGGTGGTTTACATTCATAATTTAGGAGGTGCCATGAAGGCGGCGAGACGGTGGTGGGCGCTCGGCGGGGTCCAGCTGGCCGTGCTGGCGGTCGGCCTGGACATCGCCGTGCTCAGCGTGGCGCTGCCCACGCTGGCCACGGCGCTGCACGCATCGGAGTCGGACCTGCAGTGGTTTTCCTCCGGGTACACGCTGGTGCTCGCGGCAGCGATGCTGCCCGCCGGGCTGCTCGGCGACCGGTACGGCCGCAAGAAGGTGATGCTCACCGCCCTGGCCCTGTTCGCGGCGGGCTCGCTGGCCTGCGCCTACGCGCCGTCGGCGGGAGCGTTCCTGGCGGCCCGGCTGGCGCTCGGGCTGGCCGGCGCGGGCCTGGTCGTGATGGCGGTGTCCGCGCTGGTGGTGCTGTTCAGCGAGGAGGAGCGGCAACGTGCGGTCACAGTGTGGGCAGCGGCCAACTTCCTGGCGCTGCCGATCGGCCTGCTGGCGTCGGTCCGGGCGGCCTTCGTCCACGGGATGGACAGCGCGCTGCTGGTGTCGGCCGGGATCGCCGCCGTGGGCATCGTGCTCACGCTGGCCTTCCTGCCCGGGCGGGCAAAGCCCCTGGCCGCGGAACACACCCCACCTGAACGCCATGAACCGCGTGCTGCCACCCGGTGAGAAACCGCCCGGGCTGCGCGAGCGCAAAAAAGCCCGGACCCGCGCCGAGATCCAGCGCCAGGCGCTGCGGCTGTTCCGCGAACACGGCTATGAGGCCACCACGTCCAGCCAAATCGCCGCGGCCGCAGAAGTCTCCGAGAGCACCTTCTTCCGCTACTTCCCCACTAAAGAAGACGTCATCACCTGGGACCCCTTCGACCCCCAGTTCGTCGCGGCGTTCCGGGCACAGCCAGCCGGGCTCAGCCCCATCGCGGCCCTGCGCGCCGCGTTCCGCGAGGTCATGACCAAGCTTTCCGCTGAACAATTGGCAGAACAGCGCGAACGCGTCCAGCTCCTGCTGACAGCCCCGCCGCTGCGTGCCCGGCTGGTGGACTCCGGAATCCGTGAGCCGATGCGGCTCATCACTGCCGCGCTGGCGGAACGGACCGGGCGAAAGCCCAGCGATCCGACCGTGCGCGCCACCGCCGGAGCAGTGCTCGGTATCGGCCTCGCCGCGATGTTCGCATGGGCAGAAGACCCAGACACCGACGTCGTGGCCCTCTTCGACGAGCTGATAGCGCAGTTGGAAGCCGGCCTCCGACCGGCATGAGCGGCCAGCCGGACTCAGGCTGCCGGGCTTGGCCGACCATCGTCGCCTCCGCTGGCACCGTCGGGCCACGTCGCGGGGATCTCCGCGGAGTCGGTGAGGCGCAGCTTGCGGCGGGCGCGTTGGTAGAACGTGGTGCGGCCCAGGCGGATCACCCGCGCCGCGGCCGGGCGGGATTGCACGTCGATCCGCTCCCCCGGGCCGGCGTACCCGGCGACCACCCCGTCCACCTCTACCGCGAGGCGGCCGCTGGCGGGCAGGATCTCCAGCGTGAGCGTGTCATGCGCGGAGATCACCACGCCGCGGTTGTAGGCCGAGTGCGGTGCCGCGGGGGTCACGAGCAGGGCCTCCACGGCGGGGCTCACGATCGGCCCGCCCGCCGAGAAGCTGTAGGCGGTCGAGCCGGTCGGGGTGGCGGCGACCACGGCGTCGGCGGCGTAGCTGACGAACGGGTGGCCGTCCACGTGCACCGCCACGATGGCCGACCCCTGCCCGGGGACGCGGACGACGGCCACGTCGTTGAACGCGGTGATGGCCTGGCCGCCGACCGTGCTGTCGATGGCGAGCCGGGGCTCGATCGTGAACTGATGGCTGTCGATGGCTGACAGCGCGCTGGGCAGGTCCGGCACGTCCACCTCGGCCAGGAACCCAAGCTTGCCGAGGTTCACACCGAGGACCGGGGCGCGCTGCCGGTCAGCGAGCCGCATTGCCCGCAGCATGGTCCCGTCGCCACCGAGGCTGACGACCAGATCACAGCGGCGGCCGAGTTCCTCGGCGGTGACCGGGACCGCGGCGCAGTTGAGCCTGCGGATCTCGTCCTCGATGCCGAAGACCACGATCTCCTTCCGGGTGGCCCAGCCGAGCACCGCATCGACCGCCGCCGCGGAATCCCGCTGGGGATGCAGAACCAGGCCAACTGATCGCATACCCGGGACGCTACCCGGCCCAGCCCAGAGCGGGCGAGCCGGCGACCAGAGAGCCGTCAGCGGAGTGGCTCTGGCAGCGGTTCGGCGTGCAGTACCGTGAGCCGTGACACCGCGCGGGTCAGCGCCACGTACAGGTGGTGAAGCCCACGAGAATGTGCGGCCACCATCCTCGCCGGTTCCGCGATGATCACGTGATCGAACTCAAGTCCCTTGGCCAGCGTGACGGGCACCAGCGTCAGCCTCGAATCGAGGCCCGAGCCCTCAATGCGCCCGTACGGGGTGCCCGCCTGGCCCAGCGCCTGCGAGAACTCCAGCACCTGCGGCTCCGTGGCGATCACGGCGACGGACCCGGGAAGCGCCAGCGCATCCGCGCAGGCTTTGGTGAGGGCGGCTGCGAGCGAGCCAGGTTCCGCTTCGATGATTGTCGCGGCTCCCGCGTCCTGCCGCAGCGAACGGGCCGGGCTGACGCCGGGGGCGATCAGCGGAAGCAGCCGGCTCGCGTAGTCGAGAATCTGCCTGGGCACCCGGTAGCCGATGTCGAGCACCCGCAACTCGGCCTGCGGTTTTCCCAGGTGGGCGAGGATCTGCGGCCAGTCCGCGACCGCTCCCGGACTGGTCGCCTGCGCTATGTCACCCAGCACGGTGGCCGAGCCAGTCGTGCAGCGCCTGCCAACGGCGCGGCACTCCATCGGGGACAGGTCCTGCGCCTCATCCACCACCACGTGCGAGAGGCTGGGAGTCCGGTCGATGAGGTCCCGCGCCTCGTCCACGAGCACGGCGTCCGCCGCCGACCACCGGGCCGTGCGCGGTCCCCGCGGCGGTGTTTTCCAGCGGACCGACCGCTGTTCGGGCTCATCGAGAATGCCGTCCGCGGCGTGAGCGAGGAACTGCGGATCGGACAGCAGCCGGAAGACAAGGCGGACGGGGTCGGCGGCCGGCCACGCCGCGTCCACGACCGCGCGGACCTGCCGCGTCCGGCGGACCGCGTCATGTGTGCGGTCGTCGCACGGCTCCCCGGCGGCCTCCATCTTTGTCAAGATCACGTGGGCGATGCGGTGCCCCAGCATGGCGCGGCCAGCGCCGTAGCGGACGCCGCGAGCGCGCAACTCGCCGATCAGCCCAGCGATCTCGTCATCCCGCACCCGCCACCGCCGCGACCCCCGCGCCAGCACCAGGCCTTCGGCTGGCTCCTTCACGGCCGCCCAGAGCGCCCGGTGCAGGACCTGTGCCATCCGGGCGTCTCCCTTGATCCTCGCTGCCCGCTCGGAGTCGGTGGCCCCGACACCAACGCTCGCCACCAGGTCGGCGATGGTCACCTGGGTGACGCCGATTTCCCCGAGCGCTGGCAGGACATTGCGGATGTAGGCCAGGAACGCCTGGTTGGGGCCGATCACCAGGACACCGCCGCGCTGCATCCGGGTGGCGTGTGCGTAGAGCAGGTAGGCCACCCGGTGCAGCCCGACGGCCGTCTTCCCGGTCCCGGGAGCCCCCTGGACGCAAACGGTGTGGCCGGCACCGGTGCGGACAATGTCGTCCTGGTCCGGCTGGATGGTCGCCACGATGTCGCGCATGGGGCCGGACCGCGGCCGTTCGATCTCCTCGATCAGGATCCGGCTGACCTGCGCTTGCTGCGGCACGCCCAGCCGCGTTCCGCCTGCGGCCGGGAATTCCTCGTCCTCGAAGGCGGTGAGGTCGCCACCGGAGAACCCGAATCTGCGGCGCCGCGCCAGGCCCATCGGCTCGCCCTGGCTGGCACGGTAGAACGGCCGGGAGACCGGTGCGCGCCAGTCGATCACGACCGGGTGGCCGTCCCGGTCGTGCACGTGGCGACGGCCGATATGGAAGCTCTCCCCCGGCGCCGCCTGGCCGGCGTCGAGCCCCGCGTCGCTGGGAACGGCCGCCGGGCCCATACTGTCGGCGGCGTAGTCGAGCCGGCCGAAGAACAGCGGGGCGCCGGGAATGTCGCGCAGGGCCTCTGCCCGCCGGTACAGGTCCGCCTTGAGGTACTCCTCCGACACGGGATCGCCGCCCATCGCGCGCAGCCCGAGCACGTTCTCCCGCATGAACCGCAGGTAATCCCGGGATCGCCGCAGGTACTCACGCTCGGCGCCGAGCACCGTGGCCGGCGGGTCACCGGCCTCGGCCGGCGGGGCGCCCGGCGCGTGGGCTGGGCTGGCACGCGGGGCCAGTGAGGAAACGGACGACCGGGCTGTTTCTCCCGTGCCGCTTGACGAGGGCATGCGTCATCACCTCGATGGTCGAAGGGATGTTGGCACAAGAGCTCGACAGCCTACCAGTGCGGCTGTTCGCAGGCACCTGGTTTTTGCCCGGCATCAGCCACGAGCGCGCCGTGGCGGGAGGGGGACGGTGGGCAGGCAGCCGCCGTTTGGCGCAAAACGAAGGGATCAGGCCGGTGTGACCAGATACTGGCGCAGGCACAGATCGTGGAAGGTCACCGGCCCTCGCGGGCCGGGCACGTGATCCACATTGATGCCGGTCTCGGGGACGCCACGCAGCTTGAACCCGTCCAGCAGCCGGGTGCTCGCGTTCCAGAACGCGCCGGTGCCGGTGTAGGCGGCAAGGAACGCGCGGGCCGCGGCGGCATCGGTGGTCACCACACCCGCCGCCAGCCCGGACGTCTGCTCGCTCGCGACCCGCGCCGCCTCTTCCGGGCCCGCGGCCGGTGCCACGGTCACCGTCGCCTCGCGGCCCGGGTCGAGCGCCCACTCGTGGCCCAGCGCATGATCATGCGGCGGCAGCGACGCCGACACCCCGGCGGCCGCCAGCGCGCCGCCGGCAACCTGCAGCAGGTCGTCCCACGCACCAGCGTCCAGAAGCAGCAGGTTCAGCCGGTTGCAGACGCCCAGCCGGTCCAGGCTGGCGGTGATGATCTCGGCGGCCAGCCCGGGATCGGCCGCCCGGTCCAGGTAGAGCACACCGCCACCGTCGGCGTGGGCCAGGGTGCGAACCCCGTGCCTGGCCGCCTCGGCCGCCAGGTTCCGGGTTGTTTCGCCACTGCCGCGCAGGATGACGAGCGGGATCAGGGCGGGCCGCCGTACCAGTTCGGTGGCACCTTCCCGGTCGGCGGACCGCAGCAACTGGAGCGCGCGGGGGTCCAGCCCCGCGCCCGCCACCGCCGGAGCGATCACGTGATCGAACAGGGCGGCCGCCGACCGCAGCGCTGCCCCTCCGGTGCGCAGTACCCCGGCGTTGCGTGATTTCAGCAGCTGCGAGGCGACGTCCACGGTCACGTTCGGGCGGGCCTCGTAGTTGGCGCCGACCACCCCGACCGGGACCCGCCGTTCGGCCAGCCTCAGCCCCCCGGGCAGGTCGCGGAGGCCCACCTCGCTGGGCGGGAACGGTGCGGCGCCGAGCAGCCCGATCTGGCGTGCCATCTCTTCGATCCGCGGCTCATGCAGCCGCAGCCGGTCGAGCAGGCCCGGGCCCAGTCCGGCCGCCTCACCTGCTGCGACATCGGCGGCGTTGGCGCCGATGAGGGCAGGGGATGTTGTGCGGAGCAGCGCGGCCATGCCGCGCAGGGCCTCGCCGATGGACTCTTCCGGCGCGGCCGCGAGATTCCGGGCGCCTGCCCTGGCGGCCTCGCCGCAGGCGGTTACGGCTTTCGCCACATCAGACACGGGACGAGCTTAGGGCCTCGCGGCAGCGGACCGGGTGAGCGGGCGGATCCGGCCTGCTCAGAACAGCACGGACGCGAACGTGCTGACCTCGCTGAACCCGGCGCGCCGGTAGGCCGCCCGGGCGGGCAGGTTGAAGTCGTTGACGTAGAGGGAGACCACCGGCGCCACGCTGCGCCGTGCCTCCGCGACCACCGCCGCCATCCCGGCCGCGGCCAGGCCCCGGCCCCGCAGTTCCGGGCGGACCCACACGCCCTGCACCTGGCAGGCGTGCGGGGTGACCGAGCCGATCTCCGCCTTGAAGATCACCTGGCCGTTCTCGATCCGCGCGAACGCGCGGCCCGCCTCGATCAGTTCCCGCACCCGCGCCCGGTAGGCGGTCCCGCCATCGGTACCCACCGGGGAAACGCCCACCTCCTCCGTGAACATGGCGACCGACGCCGGCAGCAAGGTCGCAAGCTCGTGCGGGCGGACCCGCCGGACCAGCGGATCCGGCCCCACCCGGGGTGGCCCAGATATCGCCATGACCGGCTGGGCTGCCCTGATTTCGCGCGGCTGGCCCCAGTACGGCTCCAGCATTTCCCATAGCGGCAAAACGGCGGATGCCAGCCCAACAACCGACGAACAGCGCCGGCCAAACAGCCGGGCTCGCCCAGCGAACGCCGTCACCGCCGCCGGCGTGGCAGCGATGGGCATCAGGTTGGCGCCCACATAACACGCCGACGTGAGCTGCCCGCCAGGGGCGTATCCCCACATCTGCGCGCCAAGCCGGGAAGGGTCAAGGCCGGCTTCGCGCACCCGGGAACTGACGAAGACGTTGACCACTGGGTCAAGATCACACAATGCGATCACGTCGTCGCGGTCGCGACCATCAAGCATCCGCAATGCTGATGACCGCCACGCCTTGGTGCGCAGCACCATCTCAGCGTATCGGCCCGGTCAGCCGCCCGGCGACGGGGCGGGGAGCGCGGGGCAGGTGGCATTGACCGACCCGGGGAGCCTGGGCAGCGCACCCGTTGCCAGATAGCCGTTGAGGTAGGCGTTCACGCAGGCGCTGGGGGGCTGGGTGAGCGACTGGCCGTGGTTTCCGCCGCCCTCGACCACCACCATCCTGGCGCTGGGCAGGTCCCGGTGTGCCACCTGCGCTCCCTGGTAGGGCGTGGCCGCGTCCAGCGAGCCCTGGATCATGAGGATGCCAGGCAGCCCGGCCGCGCCGATCTGCAGCGGCCGGGCCGGGCCCTTGACGGGCCAGAAGGCGCAGGCTGCGTTGAACCAGGCGTTGTCCCAGGCCAGGAACGGTGCGGTGCGGTACACGCGCCGGGTGTCTGCGTCCCATCTGGCCCAGTTCCGGGGCCAGTTCACGTCACTGCACTCCACCGCGTTGTAGACCGCGAACTCGTTCTCGTCCTGCTTGCCCAGGCCCCGGTACTGGGTGGTCATCGCGCTGCTGGCACCGGTGTGAAGGTAGGAGGCGAGAGCGGAGGCAAGGCCCGGCCAGACGGAGTTGGTGTAGCCGCCCACCAGGAAGGTGTCGTCGTATTCGTCGGGGCCGATCATGGGCCCGCCGGGCCCGGCGATGGGATGGGATTTAAGCGCCGCCCTGGCGCGGTACCACGCCTGCTCGACCTGTGCCCGGGTGGCGCCGAGCCGGTAGACGCTGTTGTGGGCGGCCACCCAGGAGAAGAACGCTTCTATCCGGCCCTCGAAGGCGTAATCCTGGGAGATGTTGTCCGCATACCACGCCCCTGCGGGGTCAACCGTGCTGTCGAGCACCATGCGGCGCACCCGGTGCGGGAACAGGGTCGCGTACACCTCGCCCAGGTAGGTGCCGTAGGAGTACCCGAAGTAACTGATCTGCTGCTGGCCGAGGGCCGCCCGGATGGAGTCCATGTCCCGCGCGCTGTCCTGCGACGTCATGAAGGGAAGCAGCCAGCCGAAACGGCGCTGGCAGCCGGCCGCGTATCGTCTGGCACGGGTGATGAGTACCTGCTCGGCCTGCTGGTTCGCGGGGTTGTAGTCGGGCCTGACGCCGGAGAAGAAGGACGGGTCGCAATGGAGGGCGGGCACGCTTGAACCGACCCCGCGCGGGTCGAAGCCGATGATGTTGTACTCCGAGGCCACCCTTTGATCAAGGCCGTAAGCCACGGACGGGGCGAGGGTAAGCCCACTGACACCCGGCCCACCCGGGTTGACCAGCAGGTCTCCTTTGCGCCGTGCTTGCGGGGCGGTGGCGGGGACCATGGACAGCGCCAGCGTGATCTTCTTGCCCCCCGGGTTGCGGTAGTCCAGCGGCACCCGCAGGCCTGCGCACTGCACGGAGGCGCCCCGCAGGTTGCACGCGTGCCAGTGCAGTGCTGCGGGCGGCGGGGCCGATGTGTGCCCGGGAGACTGCTGTATGGCTTTCGGGCCGGCCCCGGACGTGCAGCCGGCGAGGGCGATGGCTGCGGCACAGCAGAAAGCCGAGGCGGCCGTGACCGGCCGCCGCATAGATGTGATCACCCGGAGGCGCGTTGGCATGGTAGCCATCCTGCCCCATCCACCGGTGCCCGGCACACACGCCCGCGGCGCCCGCACGCCACCTTCCCGCGGTACCCCCCGCGCCACCTTCCCGCGGCGCCCCACGCGCCTTTTCGGGCGGCCCCGGCCTATGCGGAGCGCTGGCGTTCCTCCAGTGCCTTGCGGTACTCGGCGATCACGATGTCATTGAGTTCCTGGAGCGAGGTGTCCCTGCTCATCTTGTCCAGCGTGATCCGGCCGTGCTGGAGCAGGTTCACCCGGTCGCAGATCTCCAGCACCTGCCCGTAGTTGTGGGCGATGATGATGATCGACATTTCGCCTTTGCGCTTCATGTCCCGGACCAGGTCGAGGATGATGGCGGCCTCTTTCGCCCCCATGGCGGCCAGCGGCTCATCGAGGAGCAGGACCTTCGCGTCGGAGTACACGGAGCGGGCGACGGCGATCGCCTGGCGCTGCCCGCCGGAGAGCCTGGCCACCGGAACATCGACGGATTTGAGGCCGATGCCCATCTCGTCGAGGCGCTGTCGTGCCAGTTCGCGCATACCGCGGTTGTTCAGCAGCGGCCAGCGGAGACGCTCCCGCTTGAGGAACATGTTGTGGTACACGCTGAGCTCGTCGATCAGCGCGAGATCCTGGTAGACCGCGTCGATGCCGAGGGAGCGCGCGTGGTCGACCGACTTGAGCGTGACCTCCTCCCCGCCAAGCAGGATCCGCCCCGTATCGGCCTGCTGAAAGCCGCAGAGGATCTTCAGCAAGGTGGACTTGCCCGCACCGTTGTCGCCGATCAGCCCGAGCACCTCGCCGCGGGCGAGGCGCATGTTCACGTCGACCAGCGCGGTCACCGCCCCGAACCGCTTGGCCACGTGTTCCACCGTGAGCACGTCCCCGGCCGGTGCGGACCCTGCGGGCCCGCCGGGAGTCGGCGCCTGGCGGTCCGCCCCAGCATCCGGTGAAGGGGTCGTCATCGTCTGCCCGCCCTCCGCAGCCTCGCCAGCTGCACGTTGGCGATCATGGCAACCAGGATCGCGCCGCCGAAGATGATCGGCAGCGGGTTGGCGCTGATCCCGATCAGGTTGAATCCGTCCTCCAGTAGCGAGAGCACGAAGGCGCCGAGGAACGCCCCGATGATGGTGCCGGAGCCACCGGCCAGCGCGGTGCCGCCGATGACCGCGCCCGCGATCGCGTAGAACATGGGCTGGTAGCCGCCCGTGCTCGGGTCGATCGAGTTCGTGCGAAACGCCTCCTGCAGCCCGACCAGCGCGCCCATGAAACCAGTGATCATGAAGTTGCCGTATTTGATCTTGGCCACGCTGATGCCCGCCTCGGCGGCGCCCAGGATGTTGCCGCCCACCGCGACCGTGTGCAGGCCCCACCGCGTCCGGCTCAGTATGACCTGGAAAATTGCCACCAGAACAATCGCCCAGATGATCTCGGCCCATGCGTACGCGCCGATCCAGTGCCCGACGCCCACCGACTTGGCGGGGATAGTCGCCGGATACGCGTTGGAGGTGACGAGCATGATTCCCTGGAGAACGAACCCGGTACCGAGAGTGGTAATGAAGGAAGGCACACCAAGCGATACCGTGATGAATCCGTTACAGAATCCCGCAATCACCCCCATAAGCAAGGCGATGAGAACCGCCGGGACAACGGGGACGCTGTAATAGTCGATCAGGTAATGCATGAGGAACGGCGAGAACCCCATGATGAAGCCGACTGAAAGGTCCATCTCCCCGCACACAAGCAAAAGGACCTCGCCGATGGCGATAATTGCGACAGGCGCTGCGATCTGGGAGACATTGACAATGTTGTCCCTGCTGAGGAATTGCGGCGCGGTGCGCCAGAAGTAGATCACGAGCAGGGCCGACACCACGAAGACGGTCGCCTCGCGCTGCTCGGCGAAGGTGGCCGCGCCCCGCTTGACGGCGCCCCATGCGCCGCCTCCGCCCACCGGGCCGCCCGCGGGTGGTCTGGCGAACTCCGGCGCTTGCTGGACCGTTTCACTCACGTTGTTCCAGTCCCTCCCTGCCGTTCCGGCCGGCTGAGGTCACCAGTCCTTGCTCCACGGTGATACGCCGACGGCGGGCACTGGACTTGCTGCCGCAAGCCCAGTCTCCCGCCAGCGGCCCGGATATCAAACCCTCCGAGTGGAGCCTGTTACGAGATGGCACCCGAATGCGTGATGAGCTTCTGCTTGGTGGTTGAGCCCTCGTAGCGAGACTGGGTGGTCAGGTAGGGATCGACGGTGGCCTTCGTCACGAAGGTCAGGCCGGTGTCGGTCTCGGGCGGGTGCACCAGCCCACCGGAAAGATTGAAGAGGTAGAGGTAGAGGACCGGCAGGAAGCCCTGCATGTACGGCTGCTGGTCAATGGTGAAGTTCAGGCTGCCGCTCTTGATCGCGCTCAGCGTCTGGGGCGTGAGGTCGAACCCGCCCGAGGCAACCTTGCCTTGCAGACCGTACTTGGCGATGATCTGCCCGACCGTTTGGGTCGAGCCCGCGTCCACCGCGAAGATCCCCTTGAGCGTGGACTTGTGCGCCAGCACGTAGGAGTTGATGGTCGTGTTCTCCTGGGGCAGTTCCGCGCCCGAGGTAATCGACGCGAACGAGATGTTCCTACCGGAGGCCTTGATGGCCGCCTTGGCGCCGTCGATCCGGGGCTGGATGTTGGCGGTGCCAGGTGTGGCGATGAACCCGACCGCCGCGCCGCCACTGGGCATGTCCGCAACGATCCGCTGCCCGAGTTGCTGCCCGGAGACGAACAGGTCCTGCCCGATGTAGGCCAGGCGGTTGGTACCAGGATTCCCCGTGTTCCCGTCCGCGTTGTAGGAGACGACCGGAATTCCAGCGTTCATGGCGTTCTTGACCGGCGTGGTGAATGCGGTCGCGCTGATGACCGCCACCGCGATGCCGCTCGCCTTGGCCGAAATCGCCGCGGTCACGGCGCTGACCATCTGTGGGACGTTCGAGGTCGCCGATCCTGTCCAGGCAGGCTTAGGGAGGCCAAGCAGTGCCGCCGCGTCCTGCAGCCCGTACTGGGTGGGCACGAAGAACGGGTTGGTGGTGACGTGGTTCACGAAAGCGAACTTCCATGGCGGGGTCGAGGGAAAGTTCCCGGCGGTGTTTTTGGCTGTGCTCCCACCGCTGCTCGACGAACCGCACGCGGCAAGCAGCGCGGAGGCTGCGGCGCTTGCGCTCACCAGCCCGGTACCCGTCAGCAGCTTCCGGCGCGACGGACTGTCCTTCATGTTCAGCGTTTCGATCGCTTCTTCGACCTTAGGGTCGACCTTTCTCATCGCGATCCTCCAGAATAGTTTCCTGACTCAGAATGCTGGCCAACCTGGTGCGGTAAGCGGGGTGCAAGGGGAGACTAGGGACGTTCGTTTCCACAAGCATCATCTCTGGGACGCGGGTAAGTTTCAATAGCAATTACGGCCGTTTCCGGCAAACCAAATTTCGTGCTGCCGGCAAGCGCCCGCCGGAACTCGGGCCCGCGCCGCTCGTGGTGAGACAAGCCAGATTTCGGGGTGAGGGGCCTGGGTCCCGCCCCTGCCTGGACCCCCGGCCCTGCCTGGACCCCCGGCCCGCACCGTTCACTCGCGGTCGCCCGGGGCACTGCGCGTCCTCGAGCGCCGTCATGCGGCCGGTGCGCTTCCTGGCCGTCGGAACTTCGCCTCGGAATGTGCCTTGTGGCAGCGGGCCACCGCCCGGCTATGGCACCATGCCGGCCAGTTCTGGAGCTTGAGGAGCTTGGCATGCGGGAACCCAGTTCATTCTCCGACGACAGTTGTGCCCGCGACCCAGAAGGCCCGGCCTGCCCGCCCAGGATGATCATGAAAACTTCGGGACGAGTGCTATGGTCAATCGAACACATCCAAACATGTTCACGCTAACAAGTCACGGGTTCATAACGGATGAGAAACGCAATTGAAACACTGGCCGCTAAAGCGGGGCACAACGGGTGTTCGGCCGAAGTTCGGGCCAACCCGGTGACTGGGTAGCCGGCATGGATACCCAGGAGACAGAAGAGGGCTCCAGGATGCTCGCGAGGCACCGGCAGTCCCTGATCCTCGAGGACATCCGCCGTACGGGAAGCGTCCGGGTCAGCGATCTCACCCAGCGCCTCGGTGTGTCGGACATGACGATCCGGCGGGATCTTGAGGTTCTTGCCCGGTCCGGGCTGATCGAGAAGGTCCACGGTGGCGCGGTCCTGCCCGGCGTGCCCAGCAGCCACGAGCCTGGATTCGAGGCCAAGTCAAGCCTTGAGCAGCCCGCCAAGGCAGCCGTCACCAAGGCAGCGGCGGAGTTGGTGACGCCGGGGAGCGCGATCGGGCTCTCCGCTGGCACCACCACCTTCGCGCTGGCCGAGCGCCTGATGGGGATTCCGGGCCTGACCATTGTGACCAACTCGGTGCGGGTGGTGGATCTTTTCGCGGACAGCCAGCTGGCCGGACCCGCTGCGACCCGGACCTCCGTGGTTCTTACCGGTGGCGTCCGGACTCCGTCCGATGCTCTCGTCGGGCCGGTAGCGGACCTCACCATACGATCCCTCCATCTCGACATGCTGTTCCTTGGCTGTCACGGAATCGATCCTGTGGCCGGGCTCACCACGCCCAACCTGGCCGAAGCGGAGACCAACAGGGCCTTCGTCCGGGCAGCACGGAAGGTTACGGTCGTCGCGGACCATACCAAGTGGGGGATAGTCGGCCTGAGCTCGTTCGCCGATCTCGATGATGTGGACACGCTGGTCACGGACAGTGGCCTGCCGGCCGAAGCCCGTGCCCTGGTCGCGGACCGGGTCGGCCAGCTGATCATCGCTGACCTGGCGACCGGGCAGGGGTAGGCAGGCTGCGGAGGCGTAGTTGCCGGATCAGGGCGGCCCGGCCCAGGGGCCGAACCCAGTTCTTCCCCGGCCAGGGGCAGCTCTCGCGCGCTCCGCAGCGGCGAGACGAGCAGCCACACCACCGACAGGGCCTGACCCGTGAGGATGATCCACATTGCCGCGCGGTTACCGAGCCAGGTACCGAGAGCACCACCGGTGAGCCCGCCGAGCGGCATGGTGCCCCAGACGAGGAATCGCATGGTGGCGTTCATGCGGCCGAGCAGTTGTGGCGGGCACAGGGCCTGCCGGTAAGAAACCTGATTGACGTTGTAGACGACGCCGCTGAGGGAGAGCCCGAACCAGCCCGCGGCGAACAGGGCGAGACCAGCACCAGGAAACGTCAGGGCCATGAGCAGGCCTGTCGGCGCCGTGATGGTGATCGGCAGCCAGATCGCCCGGGCAGTGCCCAGCCGCCGCGCCGCGATTGAGGCGGTAAGAGCCCCGACGATCGCGCCGGCGCTCCCGGCCGAGAAGAGGACACCGATAACGCCGGGAGAGATCCCGACCTGGCGGACCAGGAAGACGACAACGACCGCCTGCAGCGCGCTGGAGAAGAAGTTGAACGTGCCGGTGCACCCGGCGATCATCCGCAGGATTGGGTGACCGAGGACGAACCGCATGCCCTCCGCGATCTCCCGGCGAAAATGCGGGCGTTGGGCGCGCGGCACCTGCGGCTCGGCCATCTTGATCGCGCGCAGCGATCCCGCGGAAACCAGAAAGCTGGCCGCGTCCGCGATCACTGCGTACGGTGCCGTGAACGCCTGCACCAGGAACCCGCCGAGCGCTGGGCCAGCGACCTGGGCGACCGACTCACTCGCCTGGAGTTTGGCGTTGCCCTCGACCAGCGCTGTGCGTCCCACCAGGGCCGGCAGGTACGACTGGTAGGCGACGTCGAAGAACACCGTGCACACGCCGTGGAGCAGCGCCAGCAGATAGAGCTGGTAGATCGACAGCACGCCCAGGGCGGCTGCCACAGGCAGGGAGGCCAGCAGCACGGCTCGCGCCACATCGGCAGCGATCATCACCGGCCGCCGCCGCATCCGGTCCACCCAGGCCCCGGCTGGCAGGCCGGCGAGCAGGAACGCCGCGGTCAGCAGCGATACGAGGATGCCCACTTCGAAGGTCGACGCGCCGAGGGTCTTCACGGCGACCAGCGGCAGCGCGATGACCGTCACCTGAGTGCCGAGCTGGCTGACGGTGTCGCCAAACCACAGCCGCTGGAAGTCCCGGTGCCAAAGCAGGCCGCCCCAGCGTCGTCTCATGGAGCCAGCATGCGTGAGTGATGAAGAAGTGTCAATCACTTAGCGGTAGTCTCCTTCTGTGGCCAGTGATCAAGCGCCAGCCCAGCGGCGGCAACCAACCGACGCGGAGGCGCGTGCCCTCGCCTCGTCATTGCGGCTGCGGATCCTGCGGCTGTGTTACGACGAGGACCTCACGAACAAGCAAATCGCCGACCGGCTCGGTGTCGACCCCGGAAGCTCGCTCCATCACATCCGCAGGCTCGTCGGCACTGGGTTCCTCGCACCGCTGCCCGTGCGGCGGGGGCGGCGGGGCGCCCGGGAACGCCCCTACCGCGGCACGGGCAAGTCCTGGGCACTTGATGTCCAGCCCGCCGGGGGCGTGACCGCTGCCGCGGTCGGCGCGTTCCTCGGCGAGGCCAGCGAGGTTGATCCCACCGAGGTGCGCTGGGTGCGCAGAGCGCTCCGCCTCCGGGCGGATGACATGCACGCTCTGTGGAGCGAACTGGAGAACGTTGTCAACCGCTACATCGAGCGCGAGCGGCCGGATGGCCAGCCCTGCGCGCTGTTCGCCGCCCTATACCCACGCACCCCAGACGGCGACACCGAGCCCTAAGTGGCCAATGACGCCGCCAAGATCAATGGCCCGACCCGCCCGGCAACGTGAGACGCGCGGCATCATCGATCCCGTCCAGGTCGATGACTACGGAGGCCTCAGGAAACGCTCACCTCGGGCGTGCCGGTCCCGGCATCGCCCACCGTCTCGGCGAGCTTCATCGCCTCCTCGATCAGGGTCTCCACGATCTGGGACTCCGGCACGGTCTTGATGACCTTGCCCTTGACGAAGATCTGCCCCTTGCCGTTGCCTGATGCCACACCCAGGTCTGCTTCCCGGGCCTCACCAGGGCCATTGACCACACAGCCCATCACCGCCACCCGGAGTGGCACCTCAAGGCCGTCCAGGCCCGCGGTCACCTGATCGGCGAGCGTGTACACGTCCACCTGCGCGCGCCCGCACGATGGGCATGACACGATCTCCAGCCCGCGCTCGCGCAGGCCCAGCGATTCCAGGATGCCGATGCCGACCTTGACTTCCTCGACCGGCGGTGCGGACAGTGACACGCGGATCGTGTCGCCGATGCCCTCGGCAAGCAGGGCGCCGAACGCGACTGCGGACTTGATCGTTCCCTGGAACGCAGGCCCCGCCTCGGTCACTCCCAAGTGCAGCGGGTAGTCGCACGCTTCCGCCAACTGCCGGTAAGCGTTGATCATGACGACCGGGTCGTGGTGCTTAACCGAAATCTTGATGTCGGTGAAGCCGTGCTCCTCGAACAACGAGCATTCCCACAGCGCGGACTCGACCAGGGCCTCCGCGGTTGCCCGGCCGTGCTTGGCGAGCAGCCGCTTGTCGAGTGAGCCCGCGTTGACGCCGATCCTGATCGGGACGGCGGCCGCGGCCGCCGCCTTGGCGATCTCCGCGACCTTGTCGTCGAACGCCTTGATGTTTCCCGGGTTGACCCGCACCGCCGCGCAGCCGGCGTCGATGGCCGCAAAGACATACTTCGGCTGGAAGTGAATATCAGCGATCACTGGGATCTGTGACTTGTGCGCGATCTGCGGAAGAGCTTCCGCGTCGTCCTGGCTGGGCACGGCCACACGGACGATCTGGCAGCCGGCGGCGGTCAGCTCAGCGATCTGCTGGAGTGTGGCGTTCACGTCGGCCGTCAGGGTCGTGGTCATCGACTGAACGGATACCGGCGCACCACCGCCCACCGGTATCGCGTGCTTGCCCTTCCCGACGATGATCTGGCGCGACTTGCGCCGCAGCGCGAGCGGTTGCGCTGGCAGCGCGGGCATACCCAGGTCTGTCGTCATGACGCTCATTACCTCACTAGAGGATGTGAACCGGATTGACGAGGTCAGCCATGATCAGGAGGACGCCGAGCCCGACCAGCAGCGCGAACACACCCACGCTCACCGGGACGAGCCGCCGGAAGTCGACCGGGCCGGGATCAGGTCTCCCGCGCAGCTTAGCCAGCCAGGTGCGCATCCGCTCGAAGATCACCACAGCGAGGTGCCCGCCATCCAGCGGGAGCAGCGGCAGCAGGTTGAATGCGCCGACGAAAATGTTCAGGGACGCGACGATCAGCAGCACCAGGCTGACCTTCGACTGCCAGGCAATCCGGGATGCGATCACCTGGCCGGTCACATCCCCCATGCCGATCACGCTGGTGACCTGCCCGGCGGGCGTGTTGGCGCGGTTCTTGGAGAATAGGTCAGGAACAGCCCCCGGAAGACTCGCCGCCAGCTGCGCCGAACCGACTATCGCCTGGCCGAACTGCTGTACCGCGTACGAGGCTGCACCGGCCGGGCCAGACCGCTGGTAAACGGGGACAGAGGAGACACCAAGGAACGACCCGGTCCTGCCGTGGACGGTGGCAAGGGCTGCATGCAAGGTCAGTCGCTGCCCGCGCCGGTCCACGGTGATGGCAATCGGGGTGCCCGGGTGCTGGCGGCGGATGACCTGCCCCATCTGGGCCCAGCCGTGCACTGGCGCACCCGCGATCGCAATGATCTTGTCTCCGGCCTTGATACCGGCGCGCTTGGCCGGCGAAGCCGGATTCCCCTGCCCGCACCCGGCACTCATGCTGGCAGGCACGCAGGAATCGACGGAGCTGACCGTGGTCGAGGCGGCCACGGGCATGCCGACTGCCGCTGCGAGCACGAACAACAGCACGAGGGCGAACGCGAAATGCATGAACGATCCCGCGATCAGCACGATCACGCGCTGCCACCACGGGTGCCGCCGGAATGTGCGAGGTTCATCCTCGGGCTCGATCTCTTCCAGCTGGGTCATGCCGGAGATCTTCACAAAGCCGCCGACCAGGAACGCCTTGACGCCGTACTCGGTTTCGCCCCTTGTGCGTGACCACAGCGTCTGGCCGAACCCCACGAAGAACTGGGTGACCTTCATGCCGAACTTCTTGGCGGTCACGAAGTGCCCAGCCTCGTGCAGCATGATCGATACCAGCAGGGCGACGATGAAGATGAGGACGCCGAGCAGGAAGCTCATTCGGTCGACTCTCCCCTCGTTTGTGGCGCACTCACCACGTGATGAGTGCGCATGCCCCACCCAGTGGCCAGCTCTGACGCCCTAGCCCGCGCCCAGCGATCGGTGGCGAGCACATCCGCCAGCGCAATCGGTACCCCCGCGCGGATCTTATGCTCCGAGACTACCTGCGCCACTGTGTCCACGATCCCGGCAAAAGGGAGCTTTCCGGTCAAGAAGGCATCAACGCAGATCTCATTCGCGGCGTTGTAGGCGGCCGGTGCGGTGCCGCCAGCGAGGCCTGCCGCGCGGGCGATGCGCACGGCCGGAAAGGCGTCCTCGTCAAGCGGCTCAAAGGTCCAGGTGTGCATCGCGGTCCAGTCAATGGCCGGGGCTGCGCCCGCCACCCGGTCCGGCCAGCCCAAAGCCAGCGCGATGGGGATCCGCATGTCCGGCGGGCTGGCCTGGGCGATCGTTGAGCCGTCGGTGAACTCGACCATTGAGTGAATCACGGACTGCCGGTGAACGACGACCTTGATCCGGTCGAACCCGACACCGAACAGCAGGTGGCCCTCGATCACCTCCAAACCCTTGTTGACCAGGGTAGCGCTGTTGATGGTGATGACCGGGCCCATGTTCCAGGTCGGGTGCGCGAGCGCCTGCTCCGGCGTGATGCCGGCCAGTTCTGCCCGGCTGCGGTGGAGGAACGGGCCACCGCTCGCGGTCAGGACAAGCTGGGCGACTTCCGCCGAACGCCCCGCGCGCAGACATTGGGCGATCGCGGAGTGTTCGGAGTCGACCGGGACGATCTGGCCCTGCTTGGCCAGCCCGGCGACCAGCGGGCCACCCGTAATCAGGGACTCCTTGTTCGCAAGTGCGAGCACCCGGCCAGCCCGCAGCGCCGCGAGAGTGGCGGCGAGCCCACTGAACCCCGTCACCGCGTTCAGCACTACATCCGCCGGCCAGGCCGCCACCTCGGCGACAGCGTCGGAACCCGCGAGCACCATTGGCGTCGCGGTCCCGTTTGTCCCCGTGGGCAGGCGGTCAGCCGCTCCAGGCCCGGCCCGCGCCCTGGCGGCTTCTGCCTTGAGGGCCTCCCGCACGTCATCGGCCGCGGAATCCCGCTCCACGGCCACCACGGCGGCCCCGAACTCGATCGCCTGAGCGGCAAGCAAGCCAGGCTTGCCGCCGCCAGCCGCCAGCCCGACCACCCGGAAGAGATCTGGGTTGCGCCGGATGACGTCCGCCGCCTGGGTGCCGATGGAGCCGGTCGAGCCAAGCAGGACCACATCGCGCCGGTTGCTGGGGGAAGGTTCCACCCCGCCATTCTGCCCCGGGCCGACCATCTGGGGGAGCGCCGGACCCGCCGACCACTGGACAAGTCCCCGGCGAGAGCCGAGGACGCCAAGCCAGCGGCCCAGAACCCCGCAACCGCAACCAGCCCGGTCTGGGGGCCGAGTCAGCCAGCCACCCGGGCGGCTGCGGCGTCCCAGGCCGGCCGGAGCGGCATCCGGGAGTTCCCCTCAGCATCAAGCTTCACCCCGAGAATCTGGTGAAGCTGCACGGCATTGCGCTCAAAACCGAGCCGTGAGCCCGCCATGTACAGCCGCCACACCCGCGCCGTGCCTTGCCCTACCTCGGCAACCGCCTCGTCCCAGTGCGCGTCCAGGTTCGCGCACCACGCGGCGAGTGTGCGGGCGTAGTGCTCACGCAGATTCTCTTCGTGCCGGACCTCGAAGCCGGAGTCGTTCATTACCGACGCGAGGTAACCCGGTCCTTCCAACTCGCCGTCAGGAAACACGTACCTGTTGATGAACCCGCCAGCCCGCCGTGCCGGGCCGGTGTTGTCGGGGCGGGTGATGCAGTGGTTGAGGAGCCTCCCGCCCGGCTTCAGCTTGCCGAGCAGGAAGGAGAAGTAGCCGGGCAACTGCGCCTTGCCGATGTGCTCGGTCAGCCCGATCGAGCTAACCGCGTCAAATTCTGTATCCATCACTTCCCGGTAGTCAACGTGGCGCACCTCGGCCAGATCCGATAGCCCCTCCCTTTCGATCGCCTGCTGCCCCCAGGCTGCCTGCTGCGCAGAAAGGGTGACGCCGAGCGCTTTGACGCCGTACTCGCGGGCGGCGTGCCGTACCATCCCGCCCCAGCCGCAGCCCACATCAAGCAGCCGCATGCCTGCTCGCAGCCCAAGCTTCCGTGCCACCAGGTCATGCTTGTAGGCCTGTGCCTCTTCGAGCGAAGCATCTTCGTTCGGGTAGCAGGCGCAGGTATAGGCCATCGATGGACCGAGAACCCACTCATAGAAGGTGTTCGATACGTCGTAGTGATGCGAGATCGCGCTGGCATCCCTCGCCTTGGTGTGCCGCCGCCCACCGAGCCAGCGGCTGCGCACACGCACCTCCTGCGGGGGCGGCGGTACCCGTGGGAAGAGCAGCTTGGGGCCTCCCAGCTGGGCCAGCAGTCGGAGCCTTGCCGCCGGATCAGGCTCTGCCTGCTGCGCAGAGACCATCCGGGCAAGGGCGACATACATATCCCCCTCGACATCGAGGTGCCCAGACACATACGCGCGGGCCAGCCCCAGCGAACCAGGAGCCTGAGCGAGATAGGACACGGCTACCGGCGAGCGAACAGTGACACGCACTGGCGCACCGGCTGGTCCCGCTGCACTCCCGTCGTAAGCGTGGAACTCAACAGGGGCCTCCGGCCCCGCCACATTCTCGAACACCTCCGCCAGCGCCATGGCTCCATCCCTTCTTTGCCGCTGCACGCACGCACCGTCCTCCGGTTCGCGCACACTCGCTCCCTGCAGTCCTGCGCGCACGATGCCTAACGCGTCCCCCTGCGTGGAAATCCGCGCTAACGGCCGCGCACGCACTTCTCGTACAGCCCGGACAGCCTCCCGTCCGCGTCGTAGGCCCCCTTGAGCTGGGCATAGGCCGGCCCGTTGTAGTGGGCCCAGAAATCATCCTCGGAGTAGAACGACGTCGAATACAGCCCTTTGTGGCCGCCCAGCGCGGCGACCTGGGTCTCGACCAGGCGGTTGTAGTGACCGTCATGACGCCCTTCCGGCAGCGGAACGGTGCCCCAGAAGCCGAAGTTCACATATGCCTCGCCGGGCTTTAGCGGGTACAACGGCCACGTGTGTGTGCTGCGCACCTGGAGCGGGCATAGCCACACCGGCCTCATGCCCACCTCGGTGGCGAAGAAGCGCAGGAATTCGGCGCTGCGGGCGAGCGGGATCTCCACGTCCTGGATGACCGTCTCATGGGGCGGCCGCCCGCGGCGGGCGTTCAGCGTGTCGGACAGGCCGTGGCGGCGGTCGAATGCGACGAGCGCACGGTAGACATCGGAGCGACGGTAGCGGCGCGGCCACAGGCGGCGGATCAGCGGGTGCTGCACGCCGAAGGGCCGCGAGCACCAGAACCAGTCGGTGTCCCACCGCCAGAGGTAGTCACGGATGGTGAGGAAATCCTCGTCTGGCCCACGCAGTGACCGGTAATAGATCTGCTGGCCGGTGTAGTCGCTTCGCCACGGCGCGACGTGGCTGTAGGCGCCGACCGTCAGGTAGATCTCTTCGGGGCTGAACGCGGTGCCATCGACGAAATCCGCCTGGTGCCCGCTCAGGCTCCCGTTCGTGGCGATCCGGCCGATCGCATCCATGCATGCCTCAGGACTGCTGAACGCGTAATGCCGCAGGTGTACGTAGGGCGCCACCGGTTCGAGCTGGATGGTGAGCGAGAGTGCGTAACCGAGGGTCCCATAGGAGTTTGGGAAGCCGCGGAACAAGGCAGCATGCTCGCCCCCCGCGGTGGCGGTGACCACCCGGCCGTCGCCGGTAAGGATCTCCATCGCGGTGACCGATTCGTGGGGCAGGCCGTTGCGCAGGGACGTGGACTCGATGCCCAGCCCGGTCACCGCGCCTCCGAGCGTGATCGTCTTCAGTTGCGGCACCACCAACGGCATCAGCCCATGGCGCAGGGTGGCGTCCACCAGGTCTTCATAGGTGGTCATTCCGCCAACGACGGCGGTTCGCGTCCCTGGGTCCACGTGCAGTACCCGGCTGAACGCCGACACGTCCAAACCAGCAGGTCCGGCCTGTGTTCTCCGGTCTCGGCCAGCGCCCTTCCTGGGCGCGGGCTCGCGGAAGCGGAAGAGGTTGGACGTCCGCTTGGCCAGGCGCACGGCGGTACCCGGAGGAAGGGCCGCGTAAGCGTCGCGCAGGGCGGCTACCGCCACCCGATGTTCCGCCGCCACGGCAGACGACAACTGCCCTGCTGGACCTGTGACCTCATGTGCAGCTAGTCCCGCCGCCCCATGCGAAGCCGGCCCAGCGGTCGCTGGTCCTGCAGTCGCCGGCCCAGCGGTCGCTGGAACTGGTTGATTCCTCGCACCCCCACCCGTGGGCAGTGTCACGCAACCCTCCCTCCGTCGGGCCTGGCTCCGGAGCCTGGCCACCACAGGCGCGGCCTCACGTGAATAAACTCTCCCGGTGGCCGCCGGTAAGCTCCGTTCACCTGGACAAACGCTCCAAGAGTCTAACCTGAGCCGATCTGCCCGTCTAAGTCCTGCCTGGGCGATTTGACCGTGCCGCCCGGCCCCCGCTGCGGGCGTTTGTTTTCCTGGCGCTGGATGCCGGATCAACAGCCTTGCGCTTGTCTGCCCGAGCGTAACTTTGCGCGACCTCGGTGGGCGTCATCGGCAGTCGCGCTGCCGAGGGCGGTGCCCCAGAAGCAAGGATCTCGCGCAGTAAGAGCGCCATCGAATACCTGGGGTCGGCGGCCAGTGCCCGCTCCAGCGCGATGTTGGCGAATGCTCCTTCACCTGCCTGCCAGGCGGTAAAGGCGAGTAAGCTGGCGGGTGCGGGCAGCCAAAGACTCGGCGCCCGGCGAACGACATCGGCCCACAGCGCTAGATGTGAGTCGCGGTGCTCGGGCAGCATTCTTGCCCACGCGTCGTCGCGGACCGGCAGCGCCGCCAGGACAATCATCAGCCAGGCAAGCTGGCGTTCATCGGTGATCCGGCCGCCGGAACGGTAGGTGTGGATCGCTTCGCTGACGGCCCGTCGGCCCTCCCGGATAACGAGCCGCAAGTTGTTCCGGCTTCCGCGTCTCTTGGCCTCGGCGATCAGTGCTTCCGCCCTCTCAGACGCCTCGTCAAGGGCGTGGGCCATGATCTTCGCCGCCTCGCCGGTGACGGGCTCGAGGGTGCGGGCGAGCGCCTCACGATCTGAATAAGCGGCCAGCCCGGCGGCGGTCATGACTGCCGCGGCTGGGTGCGACTGGTAATCGAAGTGGACACCCTCGGGAGGGCAGCAAGCCACGTTGTGGCAGAGATATGACCAATAACGCCCGTCCTCCACGCGCAGGAGTTCATGCAGGCGGAACGACTCGCGCCGCACAGCAGCGGCGAACACGTCAGCCACCGGCGTGACCAGCCCCCCGGGGCCGTATCCCACACCGATCACTGTCGTAACTCGCCGGTGCGTAAGGATCGCCACCGCATGGCCCGCGATCTTGGATGCTGCGGCCGGATCCGGCGGGTCTGGGAGGTCGTAGCGGAAGCCAAGATCAAGGCGATCGCGTGGCCCACTGGCACCGATGACAACAAAGCTGTTCTCTGGATGAAAGCCAAGCAGGTGCGGCACGACTGCCAGCAGGTCGGCGGGACCACTGACGCGGACTCGGGGTTTCGTTTTCGGCTGGTCCGGTGCCGTTCGCGGCCGGTCCGGTGCCGTTCGCGGCCGGTCCGGTGCCGTTCGCGGCTGGTCCGGTGCCGTTCGCGGCTGGTCCGGTGCCGTTCGCGGCCGACTGACACCAACTCGGGCCGACGCAACGTCAGGGCCTCGTCCGGTCTGGCCACCGCGATCCGATTCTTGTTCGTGAAGACGGTCCAGTTCCCTTTCGCGGAGATGTTCCGGCTGCTGCCGGGGAGAGATCGATCCCCCGGCCGGCTGGACGGAGCGGGAAGGATCTTGTTGCGATGGGGAAGAGCCGCTCACGCGCGGGGAGCCGGCTTCTGGGCGGGTGCGGGGTGCAGGGTCGCCTGCTGCCTGTGTGGTTTCCATGCAGCAAAGGCTGTCGCTGCGGAACAGCGCAGAGTGGACGCACCGCGTCCTGTGCACAAATGCGCCGCTACCGTGATTCGCCATCCACCGCTGGAAAGTGGGGGTTGACAAAGCTGGCTACCTGCGCCTGATCGCCCGGTCGTACCAGCCCGCGATATGTGACCAGCTCTCCGGCTCGCCGTGCCCGCGCGTCACGGCTGCAGGCGGGGATCCTGAGGCCGACCGGGATCGGGCGTATGGCCGGGGTCCTGAGGCTGACCGGGCTCCGGAGTATGGGCGGGGCCGCGGGGCTGACCGAGGACCGGAAGCTGGCCCTCCAGGAAGCGGGCGACCAAGCCGCGCACCACGGTCGCCATGGAGAATCCGTGCTCGGCGCACCACTTCCGTAGCTGGGCATGCTGCTCGGATGAGAAACGCACGGGCACCATCTGCTGGCCCGAGGCCACGCTGGTCCGGACGGGGTGTGCCATGCCGGGCCCACCCTGCCGGAGCATCGTTCGTGTCAGCTCCGCAAGGTTCGGGCCCGCGGGCTCCGCTGGCCAGGGTCCGGCAGGAAGCACGGAGGGTACTCGACGCAACAGCCAGGCGTACACCTGGTCACGGTCAGCGGGCGGCAGCGTGTTCACCGCGGCAACAAGAAGCTCAACGGGATCTGTCGGGTTGCCCGGTCCAGGGCCAGCTGCTGGGTCACGTGGTTT
>WNGL01000643.1_pt1 | contig 42974 bp, 47 predicted proteins | sample 5400591 | NCBI WGS metagenome assembly WNGL01 (sample SAMN13153377, study PRJNA577476) | soil metagenome | isolation source: 80 cm soil or saprolite under Garry oak tree replicate 1 | place: USA:California | collected 2016-06-15
GCGAGCATGACTCCTGCCACAGCGGCGTGGATTCCAGATTCGTGCACGAAATACCAAAACACGACTCCCACCAATAAATAGAGCCACAAATGGCGGACCCCGATCGCGTTGAATCCAATCAAAATCAGTAGTAGCACGGCCGCGCTGCCGAGCGCGCCCCATGCGATTGCGCTTGAGTAAAAGAGCGCAATCACAATTACCGCTCCCATATCATCGACGATCGCCAGCGCGGTCAAAAAAACTTTTGCCCCGATTGGGGCGCGCGGCGCGATCAAAGCGAGCGCACCCAAGGCGAAGGCGATGTCGGTCGCCATCGGGATCCCCCATCCTCGCACGCCCGATCCAGTTCTATTGAACATCCAATAAATCGCCGCCGGCACGATCATGCCCCCGATCGCGCAGGCGATCGGCAGCGCAGCCTTTTTTGCAGATGCCAGCTCGCCGACCAGCAGCTCGCGCTTGATTTCGAGACCGACCAACAAGAAAAAGACCGCCATCAACGCATCGTTGATCCACTGGTGCAGCGTCAGCGAGAGCGAGTGATCAACGATTCCAATTGTGAGCGGTATTTCCCAAAGCTGCTCGTACGCTTTGGCCAGCGGCGAATTCGCAAGTACAAGCGCGGCAATTGCGAACAGCAGCAGAATCCATCCGCCGACCGTCTCGGTCCGGAAAAAGCGTTGAAATGTGGTTGGCTGGATTCTAACCACGAATAGACACGAATGGACACGAACTCATAAAGAGGTTGCCCCCTAATCACGCGAATTCACGCAAAAAAATCCGTTTTGGTCATTCTTCTATTCGCATCATTCGCGGCGAAATGTGCTATGCGAAAAGCGGCGAAGCGTCGCCGCACTTTCCAAAACCTCGGGGCCTGGACATCACAGAGCAACATTCATACGCTAGTTTGGTGTTCACGGGTCTGATCGAAGAGGTCGGCAAGGTTGTTGCGGTGCGCGAAAGTAATCACGGCACTCAATTGCAAATTGCCGCGCCGCGCATTGCGAAGAAAACACGCGGCGGCGACAGCATAACCGTGAATGGGTGTTGCCTTACATTAACTTCGCGGGCCGGCGATCGCCTCACTTTCGATCTCCTCGAGGAAACAATCGCTCGAACGAATCTGAAAAAATTGCGACAGAAGGATTCGGTAAATCTGGAGCGGGCCTTGCAGGCACGAGGGCGCCTCGGCGGACATTTCGTGCAAGGCCACATCGATTGCGAGTCGCCAATCTTCGCCTTCGACAAAGAAGGCGCAGATTTTCGATTGGAAATCGAGTTACCCAGCGAGTTCGCACACTATGTGGCTTGCAAAGGTTCGATCGCCCTCAACGGAATCAGCCTAACGGTTGCTGATGTATTTCCGAAAAGCTTCGTCGTTTGGATCATTCCGTACACGAAACGCCACACCAATCTCAATCACGTGCAGCCTGGTGACCTGGTGAATGTCGAGTTCGACATTCTGGCCAAGTACGTCGAGAGAATGCTTTCGCGCTACCCTAAAATCTAACCACTAATGAACACGAATGTGCACAAATTGATAGAGAGCCTGCCCGCTAATCACGCGAATTCACGCGAAAAAATCCGCTCTGTTATTCTTATTCTTCTTTTAGGTCTATTCGCGTCATTGGCGGGCAAATCTGTTTTGTCTCCCGTTCGCATTCATTGGTGTCCATTCGTCGGTTACAATTACGATGACAGCGCGTAGCTCGGCCACAGGGGGTCCGCGCTCTCGCATAGTCGGCATAATCACATCGCAGGTGGATCTGGATCGCGCCGTGCGAATGCGCAAGCCGCCGGACTTATTCGAATTGCGGCTGGATTGTCTCGTGCGTCTTGTCGATCAATTGGAAAGTAAATTGCCGAGGTTATGCGCGCCGCTCATCATCACTGCACGACATCCCCAGGAGGGCGGTGCGAACAAATTGTCAGTGCGGCAACGACGCGCCTTGCTCGCTAGATTCTTAAATTACGCCGACTACATCGATGTTGAACTGCGCTCGGCGTACGCTCTGCGTTCGTTGCTCACATTAGCGAAGAAGAAAAAAGTGCGGCGTATCATTTCATTCCACAATTTCAAATCGACACCCGCTCCACGGATTCTCGCGGCCAAAGCGCGCGCGGCCCAAGCGCATGGAGCAAATTTCTTCAAGGTCGCGACACACACAGACACGCCGGCCGAACTCGCGCGTTTACTCGATTTCATCACAAAGAAGGACGTCGATCTTCCCGTGACCGCGATGGGCATCGGCAAACTTGGGGCAATTTCGCGCGTCCTGCTGGCACGCGGCGGCTCGGCTTTGGTTTATGCATCGCTCGCCGCGACGGCCAACATCGAAGGGCAACTTTCGCTCGAACAACTTCGCGCTTTCGGAATCATGACGACGTGATTCGTTGAATTGTTAAATCGTCGCTGCCGTTTGCCCTTCCCGCGATGCGTATATCTTTAGACAGTAACGCTGCTGCCATGTCTTCGTCCGTAGTTTTGCCCAAGCAACTGCCGGTGATGCCGCTGCCGGACGCGGTGCTCTTTCCGCACGCATTGCTCCCCCTCTACATTTTCGAGCCACGATATCGCAACATGCTGGAACACGCGCTTTATCAACATCGCATGTTTTGCGTGACCCTCATCAAACCGAGTTGCCCCGAGTGGCACGCACCGGAAGATTTCTTCCATCTTGCTACCGTCGGATTGATTCGCGCCTGTGTCGGGCGGGGCGATGGGACATCGAATTTAATCCTGCAAGGTCTGCAACGTGTGCGCTTCGCCGGTTTCGAACAGGAAACGCCGTTCCCAATCGCCAAGATCGACATCGTCGAGTCGCGCGACGCAACCACTGTCGAGACCGAAGCGCTTGGCGCGAAAGTGCTCGAGCTTTACGCGAACCTGAAACACGACGGCCGCCAGCTGCCGGCGAAGGTTGATCGATATCTTGCAGAATTGCACGACTTGGAAATGCTGGCGGATCTGATGGCTTCGACATTCGTCAACGATCCGCTGCGACGGCAACACATGCTTGAAGAAGGCTCTCTCAATCAACGCCTCCGTTTCCTTATCAGATATCTGCGCGACGAGATCGGTAACGCGACTGCATAACGGGGCGGCGTCCCTATCCAACAATCCGCGCGTATTCTTCCATCAAATATCGGTCGGTCATTCCCGCAAGGTAATCGCACACGGTGCGATGCAATCCCTCCTTCTCAATCCGTCTCGTCGCGTCATCACCGAGCCTGTCAGGATCGACAACGTATGCTTCAAAAACGCGTCGCAGCATCTCGCACGCGCGCCGGTTCACTTCGGATACGCGCGGATGATAATAAACATTTTGATACAAAAATTTCCGGAGCGCGCGATTCGCTTCGGCTAATTCATCGCTATAGCGAATGAGCGGCACGGGCTGTGCGCGCACCTCATCCGCACTTTGCACGCCGGATTCAGCAATCGATTTTGCGCTCGTCGCAACTAGGTCGTGCACCTCCTTGTCGATGATGTCGCGAATAATCAACTTTTGAAGCTCGGGTTCCCGCGAACCCGGGTAACGCGCGAACACGGCATCATAGCTTCGCCGCCAGACTTCGTTCTCTTTCAATTGCGCTGCGCTCAAAATTTCAAAATCGACGGCATCATCAAGATCATGACTGTAATACGTGATCTCGTCCGCGAGATCCGCGACCTGCGCCTCTAACGATGGACAGCGATACTTTTCTCGCCTTCGCGTAGGGAAATCGTAAAGAGGTTCGTGCTTCTGCAAACCCTCGAACACTTCGAACGTCAGGTTCAGACCGGGAAAATTCGGATACGGATTTTCGAGCAGATCCACCACGCGCATACTCTGCCGATTGTGATCGAACCCGCCGTGCTCGCGCATGCATTCGGCCAGCATCTCCTCGCCCGAATGTCCAAAAGGCGCGTGTCCCAGATCGTGCGCAAGCGCGATTGCTTCCGCGAGATCTTCGTTGAGGCCTAACGCGCGTGCGATGGTACGGCTGATCGAGGCCACTTCGATGGAATGTGTTAAGCGAGTGCGTAAATGGTCGCCTGTCCCATTTAAAAAGACTTGGGTCTTATATTCCATGCGGCGAAAGGCGCGTGAATGAATGATGCGTGCGCGATCGCGCTGAAATTCAGTTCGATAAGAGTGGCTGGGCTCGGAATGTTGCCGCCCGCGTGAATCACCCGATTTTTGAGCAAACGGTGCGAGCATCGCGCGCTCTGCCTCCTCCATTTGCTCGCGCGTCTTCCAATTTTCGCTCATTGCAAGGCCATATGTGGTGAAAGGACAGTGGTTAACATCGTCATTCGTGGTTTGTTTTTTCCGTCTCCAATTTCTCGCGTAGTGACCGCTGCGTCCGGCGTGCTTCCAGTTTCACGACTAACAAATCGAAAATGGCCAGTAACATCGCCGTTAGCGTCAGCCATGCACAAATTAGCCAGAACAAGATGAACCAGGCCGCATGCTCGGGCGAGTTGAGGACCGATTGCAGAAACGTGGATCCGGACGCCAAAAGAATGACTGCAACTACAATCAGGACGAACATTGTTTTCCGCCGAGCGTTCCGCTCGCGGATGATTCCGCGCGTCACGCCAATAATAAAGGAAGTCGCGCCCTGTGCCTTTTCCTCAGACGAATTGTTTGACACGATAGACTGAATTTGCCTGCGCTCGCGCGCTTGCTACTTATCGATCTTACAATCCAAGAAATCGGAAGCAACCATGTCGAAGAAAACTCACCGGAAAAAACAAGTCACGCCCGAACGCCTGCAGCAACTTGGCTTTGCCTACGCGCCCCCGCTCATCATCAGCGCAGCGGTCTCGAATAAAGTTTTCGACACCCTCGCGACCGGAGTGAAAACCGTCGAACAGGTGAGTAAGGAAACCGGCGCGTCGGCGCGCGGTCTTCGCGCGATCATGAATGCGCTCATCGGACTCGAACTTTTGAAAAAGGATCGACAAGGAAAATATTCGCTCACGCCGGAGAGCGCTTCCTTTCTCGTGACCAACAAGCCCGGTACGCTCGCGGGATTTTTCCGGACGATCCTCCCGCAGCTTGTCTCCAGATGGCTGCAGCTAACTGAAGTGGCGCGCACTGGCCGACCAGTAACGGCCGTGAATGAAGAAACGGAGGGCACCGAGTTCTTCAGCCAACTCGTCGAGAACATCATCCCGATGAGCTACGGCTGCGCACACAAACTTGGGGATCACTTGAAAGTCGGGAAAGCAAAAAATGAATTGCGCGTTCTCGATCTCGCCGCGGGCTCCGGCATTTGGGGCATCGCGCTGGCGGAAAAATCGCCGCGCGTGCGCGTGGCCGCTGTCGATTGGGCGGGAATGATTCCGACCACCAAACGAATCACGCAAAAATTTGGCGTCGGCGATCGATTCGAATTCGTCGGAGGCGATTTGTTGGTAGCAAATTTTGGGAGCGGTTACGACATCGCGACGCTCGGCCATATTTTGCATAGCGAAGGCGAAGATCGCAGCCGCCAGTTGCTCAAGAAAACGTTCCGCGCGCTAAAATCCGGTGGCACTGTCGCCATTGCAGAATGGCTCGTGAAAGACGACCGCACCGAACCGCTACCCTCGCTGATGTTTGCCGTGCAAATGCTGGTCAACACAGAGAAAGGCGACACCTTCAGTTTTAACGAAATCAAAACCTGGCTTGAAGAAGCCGGCTTCAAGAAAGTGCGCAAGCTGGACGCGCCCGGGCCGTCGCCGCTCATTCTCGCGACAAAACCTTAGTTGTCGATTACCAGCGTCTTCGAATCGGCTTCTCATCGGCGCACCGAAGTGCTTTCATAGCGCAAGATGAGAAAACAGAAAATAAAATCTCCAACTAAGATCAAGGCGCGGACGGTCTCGAAGAATCTCAAGGCGAACGATCCTTACCGCAAACCTGCCCTCCGCAGCGAAGCGTTTGCCAGAGCGCTTACCGATGCAAAATCGTGCGTTCATGATCGCGAGAGTCTGCAAGCGCTTTTCGTCGAAGCAGCGAGAAAGGCAGCAGCCGTGTCAAAGGAACCCTTCAAAGAGAACTGGCCTTATCTTCAGACCATGCTGCGTTTGATCCGCGCGCACCATCGCGGCGAATACACGCAGGTTTCCAACGACGCGCTCTTGTGGATCATTGCTGCTCTCAATTACCTGATTGATCCATTCGATTTGATTCCCGACAAGACACCGTTTCTTGGCTTCGTCGATGACGCCACTGTTGTCGAATTTGCGGTAGCTAAAACCCAGCAAACGCTCGACGATTTTATGACATGGGAAACAGCGGTGCGGTAGATATCTGGGGAGCACAGGCTGCTAGCCTGTTCTTTTCGGCAGCTTGCCGAAAAGCTCTTCGAACATTCGACCCGCGTAGTGTTACCACCCCATGGGGTCATCGGCAGGCTGCCGAGGACTGCAGGCTAGCAGCCTGCGCTCCCCAGAATCCACCTTAAACCATTAGCAATGCCGGATTCTCCAGCAGATGGCGCAGTTCCTTCAGATACTCAGCGCCGAGCGCGCCGTCGATGACGCGATGGTCGCAGCTCATGGTGATCGACATTCGATGGCCGACACCGATTTGGTCGCAATCGTCGATCACGGGAACTTTTGTCATCTTGCCGACAGCCAGAATGAATCCCTGTGGCGGATTAATCACGGCAGAAAAACTGTCGATCCCCATGCCACCGAGATTTGAAACGGTGAACGTGCCGCCTTGAAATTCTTCCGGCTTCATCCGCTTGTTGCGGGCGCGATGTGCCAAGTCCTTGGCGAGTTCGCTGATCTCGCGCAGCGATTTGTCTTGCGCAGCGCGAATGACCGGCGTCAATAGTCCATCTTCGATCGCGACCGCAATGCCAAGATCGACATCGGCATATTGGACAAACGCATCGCCATCGAAAGAGGAATTCACACGCGGGACCTTCACCGCAGCCATTACCGCAGCTTTTAAAACGAAGTCGTTCACTGTGATTTTCGCGGCGTCTGCGCTTTCGCCAGCGGATTTCAATTCCTCACGCGCTTCCATAAGCGGCCCAGCATCGACGTCGATGGTGAGATAAAAATGTGGAACTGGTCCGAGACTTTCCACTAGCCGTTGCGCAATGATTTTGCGCATCCCGGAAAGTTGAATGCGCGCACTTTCGCCAGCCTTAATGGCCGCTGGGACGGAAGAGGTTGGAGCGGTGGGCTTTGATTTTGCCGCGGCGCGCACGTCGGTTTCGGTGACACGACCTTCCGGGCCTGTGCCCTTCACGCTCGAAATATCGACGCCAAGCTCAGCCGCGATTCGACGCGCAACGGGCGACGCTTTCACGCGCGCTTCTTCAGGCTTTTCGATTGCCGGTATCCGCTTTTCAGCTTCAGGTTCTTTTTTTTCCACCTTCGGTGGCGGCGCCTTTTTCTTTTCTTTTTCTTCCGCTTTCGGTTCCTCCGGCTTTTCTTCCTTTTTTACTTCCTCTTCCTTCGGCTGCTCTTTTTTCTTTTCCTCTTCTTTGGCTTCCGGCTCTTTCTCTTTTTCTTCCTTCTCCTTCTCTCTTGGCGCTTCCTCGCCTTCACCGCCGACGAACGCGATTTTGTCGCCAACGTTTACCTTGCCGCCTTCTTCCACATAAATTTCGGAGAGCGTGCCGTCCTCGGGCGATTCCCATTCCATGGTCGCCTTGTCAGTCTCGATTTCGGCGAGCACTTCGCCGGCGGAAACTTGATCGCCCTTCTTTTTCTTCCACGCGACGAGCGTGCCCTCGGTCATCGTGTCACTCAACTTGGGCATCTGGATTTCAGGCATAAATAGAAGTGGCGGGTGACAAGTGACGGGTGACGAGTTTTCTTACGCGTAGCAGACCTTTTTTACAGCGGCCATGATTTTGTCCGCATTAGGCAGGACGGCTCTCTCGAGGCGTTCGTTGTAGGGCATCGGTACATCTTCTTGTGATACGCGCAGAACGGGCGCATCGAGCGCATCGAAAATGTTTTTTTGAATACGGTAGCAAACCTCCGCGCCGACGCCGCAAAACGGATGATCTTGTTCGACAATCACCACGCGATGCGTCTTTCCAACCGAATCAAAGATCGCTTTTTCATCGAGGGGCTTGATCGAACGAAGATCGACAACCTCCGCAGAGATGTCTTCCTCTTCGAGTTGGGACGCAACTTTGAGCGCGAGCGGAACGGTCTGCGCGTAACAGATAATTGACACATCGCCGCCTTCGCGTTTCACGTCCGCTTTGCCGAGCGGAATCAGCAACTCTTCATCGGGCGGCTCGACCATTCCTTTCGAGCTGTAGAGTAGTTCCGCTTCCAAAACGAGCACCGGATTGTCGTCGCGCACGGCGGTCTTCAACAACCCTTTCGCATCGCGCGGTGTGGCCGGCGTGCACACTTTCAGACCGGGCACGCTGGCGTAAAAGTTTTCCGTCGCGTGCGAATGCGTGGCGCCCAGCTGATGCGCTGGGCCGTTCGGACCGCGGAATGTGATCGGAATATTGAATTGACCACCCGACATCGTGAACATGTTTGGGGCGTTGTTCACGACCTGATCGAAAGCGACTAGCGAAAAACTGAACGTCATGAACTCAATGATGGGACGCAAACCAACCATCGCCGCGCCGACTCCGAGGCCTGCAAATCCGTTTTCGCTGATTGGCGTATCGATGATGCGTCTCGGCCCAAAGCGCTGAAGCAATCCGTGGCTCACTTTGTATGCGCCCTGGTATTCGGCGACTTCCTCGCCCATCAGGAAGACGTTGGGGTCGCGCTCCAGTTCTTCCGCGAGCGCTTCGTTGAGTGCCTGACGATATGTGATTTCTCTCATCGTCTCTTCCCTGCAGTGGCAGTCGTGTCGGCTGCAGACTCATCGGACCCCGCAGGCGGCACGGCTGCCGCTATAGCCCCGTCGGCATAGGTATAATCGTAGAGTTTATCGAGCGGCGGTTCGGGACTTTTCTCAGCAAACTTCACCGCAGCCAGCACGGTTTCCTTCGCACGCTTGTCGAGCATATCGAATTGCTCGTTGGTCAATTTTCCCTCGCGCGTAAGCTGCGCGCGCAAACGCGTGATTGGGTCGTCCAGGCGATATTTTTCCAGCTCCTCCTTGGTCCGATAACTTGCCGGATCAGACATCGAGTGGCCGCGGTAGCGATATGTGCGCACTTCCAGAAACGCCGGATGGGGTTCTTTCCGAATCGAATCGACAATCTCAGCGATCTTGTCGCGCACTTCGCGAAAGTTCATTCCATCGACAATTTCTCCGGGGATGTCATAGCCCTCCGCGCGATCGACAATTTGCTTGAGCGAGGTCGACCTTTTCACCGACGTGCCCATGGCGAAAAGGTTGTTTTCGCAAATAAAAATGATCGGCAATTTAAAAAGAGCGGCCAGATTTAACGCCTCGTGGAACGCGCCTTGATTAATTGCGCCGTCGCCGAAGAAGCAAAGGGTCACACGATCTTCGGCACGGTACTTCGTGGCAAAGGCCATCCCCACGGCCAGCGGAACGTGCGCGCCGACGATCGCGTGACCGCCATACATGTGATTTTTCCGGTCGAAAAAATGCATCGAGCCGCCGAGGCCCCGCGAGCAGCCGGTCTCTTTCCCAAAAAGCTCAGCCATGCAGGCGTTCGCGCTAGTACCGCGCGCCAGCGCGTGAGCGTGATCACGATAAGCGGTGATGATGTAGTCGTCGTCGCGCACCGCAGCCACTGCGCCGGTCACCAGTGCTTCCTGACCGATGTAAAGATGACAAAATCCGCCGATCTTCTGCGCTTGATACTGCTGACTGGCGCGCTCCTCGAAACGCCGGATCAACAGCATCAGCGAGAGCATCTCGACCTCGTCGCGCTGCTCTCCCGGCTGCATGGCGGTCATCCCGCAGCGGCGGGACGGAACCGCGCGGCGCGGGCTCGCGATCTCTCCGTGCTTCGCCCCACATTCATGCAAACAACAAACAGCAAAGTGAAAACAAGATCGCTGACGAGCGAATTGCGGAAAAACATCCAGCTGGGCGTCGCGCTGTATTGAGGCAATCCCACCGTGAGCGATTGAACGAGTCCTGCGAAATTTTTCGTGTAACCCGGATCGCTCAACCAGGAAAACGCGTTGGTGACTGCGTAGAAAATTGTCGATCCAACAACGGAAGCCGGTAACAGTGTCTTCAGCGATACCCGATTCTGCAAGAGAACTCCAATGCATCCGACGACCGCGAGCGCCGCATATCGGACGAGAATCTGCGGATCGATCAGCGGCGCGCCGTAGCGAAAATTAATCACCGCATCCGAAATAAACAGCGTCACCAACGGTACTGAGAACTTATATTTCTTTGGGAGGTACGCGGCGCTGCAGAGCGCGATTGCTGCCAACGGCGCGAAGTTCGAAAGCCAGCTCGCGCCAGAATGAATCAAGAGTCCCGTCGTCACCCGATAAACGACAGCCGAAAAAACGAGAAGAAGAGCGGGAATCATTCTACAGAATCTATCCGGCCGGCGAGATATGCAAAGGGCATTTACTGTAGTCGAGTCTCTATGAGACGCGCCCGGTGCACGCACTGCAAGCACCTCGACTCCGCGCTGCTCAACAGGAAAGCGGCTGCAACGGATTATTTCGCCGCCGCCAGTACTCTATTTAACCGCGCTTTGCGCCGATCGGCGGCGTTTCGATGAATGATCCCACGCTTGGCGGCTTTGTCGACCGCCGCGATCGCGGCGCGGATTTGATCTGCGCTCGGTCTTTCTGAAGAATGCACCTGCCTCTGCATTGTGCGCAGTCGAGTGACGACGCTGCGATTACGTACCGATCGTTTCAAGGTCTGGCGAGCGCGTTTGGCGGCTGATCTCGTATTGGCCATGGTTAAGTTAAAACTTCGCGGACGTGGATGCTGGCGACGCAATCGCGATTGTCAACTCCGAAAGAGAGCGCACCCCAATTTACGGGCGCGACCGTTACGCGCGCGGAATATTTTGAGCGGCCACCGTGCCCTTGTTCAGCACCGGTGCGCCCTTACGCTCCTGCGCTTTTCGTCGTTCTGCAGCAAGCGCTCCCGCCATTCGCATTTGCTCGGCGCTGAGCGTGCCTGAAGTCGATGCAGGCTCAGGTCGCTCCGGACTGTTCAGTTTTTCATTCTGCACAACCAACGTATTACTAGTCGGCATCGGACGCGCTTTTGGAACCTTAGGCAATCGATCGGGAATGATTTGCACCAGCGCCCCGAGTGGAACTTGACCGTAAAGCACGGCAATGTCGGCGGCTTTCATTCTGATGCAACCGTAGCTCGCCGGACGCCCGATTGTCTTTTCTTCCGGCGTGCCGTGGATGTAGATGCAGCGGTGAAAAGCCTGCGCGTTTTGGGTTTCAAGTCCGCTCAGCCAAATGATCCGCGTAGTCACCGGATCGCGGCCAGGAGCATTTGGTTGGAGAATTTCGCCGGTCAACCGCCGATTGTGGAAGACGGCGCCGACTGGCGCGTAGTCGCCGATTTTTTGCGCGACCATAAGGTAGCCGAGCGGCGTCGTCATTCTCCCTCGAAAATCCCCTAGGCCGTACTTGGACGTTGAAACCGGGTAAGTTGCCACTCTCCCCCCATTCTCCAGAAGCATCAGCTTCTGCTCGCGGATACTGATTATAAGACGAGGCGATGTATCGAGCTGTGTGGCAGAAAATGCCGGCGCGATCGAAACCAGACTGAAAATCACAGCCAATGGCCGAAACATGCGCAACTTCTTAGCCGATAATTTGGGTTTTGTCACGCAGGAATTGCAGCGGCGGCGCGTGAGCCGCCAAAAGTAATTTTTGGCCAACGGCTCGCGAGCGAGGCGAGAAAGACATAGAAGAAACCACATTGGAACATGAGCAGGAACGGCACAGACAGGAACTGGCCATGCGTGATTGCGAACCAGAGGAAGTAGGTGAAATAAATCGCAAAGCCCAATTCGGCCAACGGGAGCATCGGTTTGACCGGGCGGTACCTGCAACTGCGCCACGATTGCGATTTGCGTTCAATGCCGTACTTGGGCGTGCGTGTGAAATCGGATTTGTGATTGATCAGCGCTTCCAGCACAGCCCGCGCATTATTAAGCGAAAGGCCAATCCCAAGAGCTAGCAAACACGGCAGATAAAGAATTTCCTTAATCCATGTGCGCGGATGCAGCTCCCGCTGCGCCCCAATATAAAAAACCGCCACCGAGACCGATGCCGCGAGGAAAACAGGAACGTCGATGAGCAATGTGCGCAGCCAGCCTCCCGCAGGGGCGCCGGAGGAGGGATGCAAAAGGACGCAGAGAAAGGCCAGCAGCAAATAGGCGAAGTTCGACATCAAATGCGCCGTGGCCTCAAGTTTGATCCACAATGGGAGCCGGCTGGCCCAGATTGTGGGCAACAATTTCTTGCACGTTTGGATCGAACCCTTGGTCCAGCGATGCTGTTGAGACTTGAAACCGTTCATATCTACTGGCAATTCCGCCGGCGTAACGACATCGGAAAGATAAATAAACTTCCAGCCGGCGAGCTGAGCGCGATAACTCAGGTCGAGATCTTCACATAGCGTGTCGTGCTGCCAGCCGCCGCTGGTTTCAATGCAAGAGCGTCGCCACAGCCCAGCGGTTCCATTGAAGTTGAAAAATCGGCCGCTTCTGCTCCGCGCGGTTTGCTCCAGCAAAAGATGTCCATCCAGAAAAATCGCCTGCATTCGCGTCAGCAGTGAATAACCGCGATTCAAATGCCCCCATCGCGTCTGAATCATTCCGACTTTCGGATCGGTAAAGAAGTGGACGGTACGCTTTAGCAAGTCCGGCTGCGGCACAAAATCCGCATCCAAAATGCACATGAACTCGCCATCTGCCGCCTCCAAGCCCGCCGCCAGCGCGCCGGCTTTGAAACCGGTGCGATCGACACGATGAATGCGTTGAACATTGAAACCTTTCTGGCGCAGTTCCTCTGCACACGCGGCAACGACCTCGCACGTTTCATCCGTGGAATCGTCCAGTACCTGGATCTGAAGAAGCTCCCGCGGATAGTCCAACTGGCTGACCGAGCGCAGCAGGCGTTCGACCACATAGATTTCGTTGAAGATCGGCAACTGCACGGTCACCTTTGGCAGCTGCTCAAAATACCGGGCCGGCACCGGGCCGCGCTTTCTGTTTTTCAAAAATAGATAGATGATGAAATAGCGATGAATGCCATAAGCCGACAACCCAATCAGCACGCCCAGGTAGCAGACCGTCCAGATAATGTGTCCGAGGCTTCCGTGCATGGCAGTTTCCGCCTTGCTGCGAATTGTTAAGGCAGCAAGGGCGACATCATGCAATTTCCAACCGGTGCGTCAAATCAAAAAATTCGTACCTTTGCCTGTAAAAATGCCGCCCCCACCGCGACTAACGCCTATGAAGCCGGCACCACGAAGGCGATTGCTCCGCTCATTGTCGATCTTGTGTGCCGTGGCGGCCAATCTCGCAATCCCGTTGATCGGTCAAGAAGAACCGCTTACGCCGGAAAAATACGAGCGCGAGGAGCTGGGCGTGAACATTTACACGGCACCATCCATCGAGCGCATTTTCCAGCAGCTCGATGCGCTAAGACCATTGCCGTTCGAGCAATTGCAACGAGAATTTCCCAAAGCAAGTCCCGCCAGTCGCGAGCAAAAGGGGCTGATCTTTGGAGGATTGGTGGCCGATGGATTTTTGGTTGTCGAAGCGGCGAGAAAGAGCGCAGTCGATGATCTAGGGCGTGTATTATTGAGAGAAGCGCGTGGGCTGGGAGTGGCCGATCGGGTGACGCGCCATAGTGCGAGTCTGACGGATCTGGCGCGCCGAGGCAAGTGGCTCGCTGTACGCAAGGAACTTATCGCCACGCAAGCTGACGTTGAGCAGGCGATGATCGAGCTGCGCGATCAGAAAATGGCGCACTTAATCAGCCTCGGCGGCTGGTTGCGCGGATTGGAGATCAGCGCGGCGGCAATCGAATTAAATTTCTCACCGCAACGGGCAAACGTTCTCGCGCAACAGGACTTGGTCGATTACTTCGTCGGAGAATTGAAGACGCTGCCGCCAGCGCAGGCCCGCACACCGTTCTTTGAAAAAATTCGGGCTGGCGTAAGCGCCATTAGCGTTTCTCTCAGCAAAGCAGCGGAGGCGGGATTCAAACTGGACGATGTAAAAGCAATCCGCACCCGAGCGCGTGAGCTAAACCTGGCGATTCGCGAAAGCGACTAAGCGGAACGGCCACATTCGCCTTGCCTGAAGCACTGAGCCGGTTAAGGATGAGAAGCCAATTTTTCGCAGCCACGGGAAATGCAATTGCGAGGCACATTTGAGAAACGAAGGCAACATCGTTTCGAAGGGTTTAAGATCGTCTTCCCGATCCTTCTTGCGGGATGGATTCCCTCCATCTTAACGCTGATCGTTTCTTACACGATTTTGCGCGACACTCTCGAATCGCGAATCCTGCGGGACCGGCAAACCTTGATCCAACTGGTGGGCCATTTGGTCGGTCACGATTTGAGCCGCAGCAGTGGCATCATTAATTATTATCAGACGCTTCCCGAAGTTGCGAAAATTCTGAGCGCGCCGAATCCCACGCCGGCCCCACAGGCATGGCTCAGCTCAGCATTTTATTCGCACCCGAATATCGACGGAATGTTTTTCACTGCACCGGATGGCACCTTGATTGCATCAATCCCGACCGCGCCAGAGATGATCGGTAAGGACTTCGGGGCCAGTCACTGGCGCGAGCAAGCGGCCGCTTCGGACGAAGCAGTTGTTTCGCCAGTGCATCCACGACTGTCTGACAAGCGTCTGGTCACCGATATCGTGGCCGCAGTGCGCACGCCCGACCGGACGATCCTCGGCTACATTGGTGACTCGGTCCTCGTGGAAAGAATTGGCCGACGCTTGTCCACGATCGAATTCTCCGATCGGTTCCTGTTCGAGGTGCTCGATCAAAACGGCGTTGCGCTTTTCGCGAATGATTTTAAGCCAAACCCCAGCGCGACCTCCCCCGAAGGTGGCGTGTTGATCAAGGAGATCCGCCAAAACAAGATCGGGCATTTCGAGGAGCACGGGAACCTCTATTCTTTCAGTCCGATCGAGCCCACCGGTTGGGTCGCGGTAGTGGAGCAGCCGAAAAGTCTCGCCTACAAACCGGTCCACGATCTCCTCGGGCGAATGACTGTATTGGCGGCCTGGCTAATCGTTCTCACGGCTGTGGTTGCGTGGCTTGGCAGCCGGTTTTACCAGCGCCAGTTGGAATCCACGCGACGCATCGAGCGCGAGGTCATCTTCAATGAAAAAATCCTGGCCAACATGCCCAGCGGTATTGCCTTCGTTGATCCGACGTCGCGCCGTTTTCGCCAGGCAAACGATGCGTTCGCGCAGATGGCGCAGCGTTTTGGAGATTTGCCGCCCGGCCAAGAAATCACCGAAGCCACTTACGACGACGTGAAAATCGCACCCCGGACGGCAATCGACAGAGTGCTCTCTTTTGGAACGCCCTTTCAGCTCGTCGAGCATCCGTTGAAAGACAAAAGCGGTATGACGCATTTTTTAGACATCAACCTGCTCCGGCTGCAAGGCCCGCACGAAAGGATTCAAGGCGTGCTTTATCTCGTCGAAGACAAAACGCGCGACGTCAGGCTGCGTCAGGAGCTCATCGGCGCCAATGCCGCAAAGGACCAGTTCCTGGCGTTGCTCTCACATGAGTTGCGCAATCCCCTTTCGCCGGTGATTGCGATGGTCGGCGAGCTGGAAGCGAACGTGCCCGATTCGGCGCAAGTCCGAGAGGCCCTCGAAGTCATCCGGCGCAACGTCGAGTTGGAAGCGCGTTTGATTGACGATCTGCTCGATGTCACCCGCATCGCAAAAGGCAAACTCCAGTTGAGTTTCGAGACCGTTTGCGTGCACGAAATCCTCCACCGCGCTTACGAAATTTGCCGGGAGGACATTGCAGCAAAGTCCTTGGAAGTAGAATTCCGTCTGCGCGCCGCGGACAGTTACGTGGAAGGCGATCCCGCGCGTCTGCAGCAGGTCTTTTGGAATCTGATCAAGAACGGCGTGAAATTTACGCCGGAGAAAGGCCGCACCATTATCGAGACCCTCAATCCCGCTCCGGAAAGAATTCTGATCAGGATCACGGATACGGGAATCGGCATTGAGCCGGAAAAGATCGACAAAATCTTCAACGCTTTCGAGCAGGGACAGATTTCAATCACTCGCCGTTTCGGAGGCCTTGGGCTCGGGTTGGCGATTTCGCAGGCGCTGATCGATGCGCACGGCGGGCAAATCCGCGTCGAGAGCGCCGGCAAAGATCGAGGCGCCACATTTTCGGTGGAATTGAAGACGGTATCAACTCCGGCAGGTGGCGATGGCGAACGGGCCGGGGAAGGTCACGCTGGCAAGCTAGAAAGAGGCGCTGCCCTGCCGCGGCATCGGCGCGTCCTTATAGTGGATGATCACCAGGATACTTGCATCGGGATGAAACGGATGCTGGAGCGCCGCGGCTACGAAATTACCGTGGCGTATTCGGCCGAGCAGGCCGCGGAAAAGGTGCGCAGCGAGGATTTCGATCTGCTCATCAGCGATATCGGGTTGCCGGATCGCAGCGGCTACGATTTAATGCGTGAAGTGCGCAGCACCAAACCGTTGCCCGGAATTGCGCTCAGTGGTTTTGGAACCGAACAAGACGTGAACGAAGCTCGCGACGCCGGTTTCTCCGAGCACCTCACGAAACCGATCAACTTCGAACAGCTGGAAAAAGCAATTCAAAACTTGCTCGCGTAATAATTTGGACTGCGGCGACACGTCGTCAGAGTAACACATGCGTCTCGCTTGCGATCTCCGCGCTATATTCGCGCGAACTTGTTCGGGCACTCCAGACACGAACGCTAGCCGCTGCCGTCCGCTGCCGCCTTGTTCTTGCGCTCAGAGGCTTCTTTCAATTCGCGCGAAAGCTTTTCCACGCGCTGGCGCATGACCTTGCCCGCTTTAAATTTCACTGTCGCCCGCGGTGGAATCACAAAACTGCTGCCGGGCTGATTTGGATTTCGGCCAACCCGCGCCTTCGTCAGCTTAGGTTGGAACACGCCGAAATTGCGTAGCTCAACAGGAATATTGTTGGCTAAACTTTCGGTGATTTTATCGAGCGTCCGCTGGACTACGTCGAAGACCTGATGCTGGACCATCCCGGTTTGATTGCTGATCGACACAACGATGTCGCGCTTGGTTAACTTAGCCATATCTATTTACTATTCGCTCCGCGTTGCCGTAGCGGTGGCCAAATTAAGCACAAAAGAATCATTTTTTAGCGGCTAACGTCTTCGGCCAGAAGCGCAAGATGGTGTGACTGTTTTTGCTGTGCAGGCTCACCTTCGCCAATTCTCGCGGGGCGGCGGGGCCGGATAATCATTTGGCGCAATCTCGTGCGCCGTGCGGAAATGCACTTTGGCGACCTCGCGCAGTGCCTGCGATCCATTGATTTGGGCCAGCTTTTTCGCGGTTTCTTTTACGTTCGCAGACACGCCTCGCTCAAGTCGCAATCCCAGCTCCCTTCCGCGGCGCTCCAGCCAATTGATAAAAGCTTCGCGCGCCAGAATCGATGCCGCCGCCACCGCGATATCCGATTCCGCTCGCAGTCGTTGTTCGATGTCGATCTTGCGCCCGTGCCGCAACAGCGATTGCTCGATCACCCGCGCGTCGGCGAACTGATCCGACAACGACCGCGGACAGCCGGGTTTTTTCTCCAGCAGATTTTCGATCACGCGCGCATGTCCCCATCCGAGCAGTTTGTTCAAATTGCCGAACTTTTCGTAAAGCTCGTTGTACCGCCGTGGACCGATGAGCACCGTCTCGACCAAACCGCCGGGCGTTTTGCGAATGACTTGAGCCAGCGCCCGAATCCGCGCATCTGAGCCGATTCGCTTGCTGTCCTGTACACCTGCATCGAGAAGGTTGTGGGCAATTCCACGATCGACATACACACCGGAAATCACCAGCGGTCCGAAAAAATCTCCTTTCCCGCTCTCGTCCACGCCGAAGTGCGGCTCGAACATTTCCGGCAAATGCACTTCTTCGTAGCCCAGTTTTGCTTCACCGAGAATCTTGGGCTCCAGCTCAAATTGAACGAATTCTCCCACGCCCTTGCCTTGGACTAGTACCTTCGGCCCCTTCTCATAAACCGCCACGCTCAACTTGTTTTTCCGCGCGAAAAACAGCGTGTATTCCTTCGGCGAAAATTCGAATCCGAGCTCTTTGAGCAACGCTCGAAGCTTTGCCGCCTGTTCATTCGTGAGCGGATGGGTGTACGAATTCATTCAGCCACAGATTAACACAGATGGAACACTGTTTGCATGCATGCCGAATTAACTGGCGAGACATTGTCATTCATCTGTGTTAATCCGTGTCCATCTGTGGCCTTTCCAAAAGCTGAGTTCCGTCGCGCCCTGATCAGGTGGTTTCGCAAAAACGGCCGCGACCTGCCATGGCGTCGCACGCGCGACCCTTACGCCATCCTCGTTTCTGAGTTCATGCTCCAGCAAACTCAGGTTGCCACCGTGATCCCTTATTACAGTCAGTGGCTGCGCCGGTTCCCCGATTTGGCCACACTCGCCCGCGCTTCCGAAGAAGACGTCCTCCACGCGTGGCAAGGCCTGGGCTACTACGCTCGCTCGCGAAACCTTCACGCCACGGCGAAAGCCGCGCTAGATCAACATGGCACACGTCTTCCGCGAGCAATCGAGCAAATGCAGCAGCTCCCGGGAGTGGGAAAATATACGGCGCACGCTATTGCCAGCTTCGCGTTTGATCAACCAGTACCGATTGTCGAAGCGAATACTGCGCGCGTTTTGGCGCGGCTCTTCAATTTGCAAACGCCGATCGACCAAACCACTGGTCGCGCAGCCTTGTGGAATCACGCGGCTTCCTTGATACCGAGAAGTTCCACCCGCGGTTACAATTCCGCACTCATCGATCTGGGCGCTGTGATTTGTTTGCCGCGGCCGAAATGCGCGGTCTGTCCGGTTAAAAAATTTTGCCGCGCCAAAAATCCGGAAATGCTCCCGATAAAGAAAAAGGGCTCTCGAATGGAACGATTGACCGAAAATCATGCGCTCATTGTTAGATCGGGCCGGATTTTGCTTCAGAAAGCCGGCAGTCGCTGGCGCGGAATGTGGATCTTGCCACGGCTCCAAACCAGACCGATAAATCGGCCGCCGATCTACAAATCGATTTTTCCGTTCACAAATCATCGTGTTGCGCTGAACGTTTACGCGCAACGCTGGCGAAAGATCGATCCGCCCAAGGACGGATTCGCCGTGGCGAACAAACATTCGCAGCGCTGGATTAGAATCGATTCACTCGACTCGATCCCGATCCCTTCCCCACACCGAAGGGCGATGCGATACCTTCTCAACGAAGCAACATCAATACGATCACGCCGGCAACAATGGTCAAAATCGTGATGGGGATACCGAAGCGCGCGTAATCCCAGAAGCCGACTTGCAAATGTTCGCGCGCGGATTCCACCGCGGTTTGCCACTCATGGATACAATGTCATCGAACGAATTGAACGTTGAGGGTTGAGCGTTGATCGCTGTGTGTTTCTCTGCGATAAGCTCTTGCAGCGAGATATGCGAAGCATGACTGGATACGGTCGCGCCGAGACCGATTACGCCGGGACGAAATTTAGTGTTGAGCTTAATTCAGTTAACCGGAAGCAGAGCGATATCGTGATCAATCTCCCGCGCGATCTGGCCGAGCTCGAACCGCGCATCCGCCAGACGATAAATGAAAACATTTCGCGCGGCCGAACCAATGCTACCATCACGCTTCACAGCGGCGCAAACGGCGCGCGCAACCTGGCCCTCAATAAAGAACTCGCTCGTTCGTACCATGAAGCCATGCGCGCATTGCAAAAAGAATTAAACGCGCCGGGCGAGATCACCATCAGCACAATCCTGCAAGCGCCCGGCGTGATGCGGTTCCCGGAAGAAGCCGTGAACGCGGAAGAAGCATGGCCGGCAATCGAACGGGCGCTGCGCGCCGCACTCGCCGATTTAATCAAAATGCGGGAGCGCGAAGGCAAACATCTGGCGAAGGATTTGATTCATCGTCTCAAAGCGATCCGGAAAAAACTCAAGGAAGTTCGCGCGCTTCATCCCGATGTGGTGAAACGATATCGCGCCGCGCTCCTTGATCGGATTCAAAAAACTGGGCTGCCGATCGCCAGCGACGATGAACGCGTGCTCAAGGAAATTTCCTTCTTTGCCGATCGCGCCGACGTGTCGGAGGAGTTGACGCGCCTCGAGAGTCACCTCTCTCAATTCGCTCATCATTTGCGCAGCAAAGAGCCGGTCGGGCGCACATTGGAATTCATCACTCAGGAAATTTTTCGTGAACTCAACACGCTCGGTGCAAAAGCGAATGATGCCGCCATTTCACAACGCATCATCGCCTGCAAAGCCGAACTGGAGAAGGTGCGGGAGCAAGTTCAAAACCTTGAGTAAACAGTTCAGCCGCCACGGAATTCTCTTCGTCATCTCCGCGCCATCGGGCGCGGGCAAGACCACCCTGGTCGAAGCGCTCCTGCAAACTCCCAATCTTTTGTATTCCGTCTCCTGCACGACGCGAGCGCCACGCAGCGGTGAAGTTGACGGCGAAGATTATCAATTTCTTTCAGATGCAGATTTCCGCGCCAAAGTCCAAGTCGGCGATTTTCTGGAGCACGCGCAGGTGCACGGAGATTATTATGGAACATTGCGCGGACCGGTGCTGACCAATTTGCAGAAAGGCGTGGATGTGTTGATCGACATTGACACACAAGGCGCCGCCACCATCCGTAATTGCGATGATCCGATAATTCGCCAGTCCCTGACGGATGTTTTTATCATGCCGCCCGATCTGGAGGAATTGCGCCGCCGCTTGACGAAGCGCGGCACCGAAACCGCGCAGCAGATCGAGTCGCGTCTCGCCACCGCCGTGCGAGAAATGGAATTATGGCGCGATTACCGCTACACTATTATCAGCGGTTCGGTCGAAGAAGATCTGGAAAAATTCCGCCACATCATGGCTGCAGAGAGTTATTTGACCCGGCGTTTACGGCCGAAGTGATGGGCAAACTATTCACGATTAACTTCAATCTTAGATGGAAAAAAATTTCAAGCGCAGACGCGAAAAAATCAGCGCACGAAAAGTGGTGCGTATTTCGGCTGGAAAAAAATCGGTCGTGCTCGGCGTCACGGGATCGATCGCCGCGTATAAATCTGCCGAGCTCGCCAGTCTCCTCGTCAAACAAGGCCACGAAGTGTTTGTTGTCATGACAAAGGACGCGACCGAATTCATTCCGCCGCTCACGTTGCAGACGCTTTCTAAAAATCCGGTGACGACGAGCTTCTACGATGAAAAAGAAAACTGGCGACCTGGTCACATCGACCTAGCTGATCGCGCGAACCTGCTCCTCATCGCGCCCGCGACCGCGCACATCATCGCCGAACTTGCGCACGGTCTCGCTGGTCACCCGCTCGCCGCTATCGCGCTCGCCACGCGCGCGCCGATTCTGATCGCGCCCGCCATGAATGGAAAAATGTGGCAGCATCCGACGACCCAGGAGAACATTGAAAAACTCAAAGCGCGCGGTGTCGAATTTATCGGACCGGAAGAAGGAATGCTGGCGTGCGGTTACGAAGGCCTTGGCCGGCTTTGGAAAGTGAACGACATCGCATTTCGCGCCGAGTTCCTCCTCGCGCGCCAGGAGAATTTGATCGCGTGAGATTTCTCGTCACGGCCGGCCCGACGCGCGAGCCGATTGATCCGATCCGTTACATCTCCAATCGCTCTTCGGGAAAAATGGGCTACGCCATCGCCGAGGCCGCGCTCGCAGCCGGACATGACGTCACTTTGATTTCCGGCCCGGTGAATCTCCATCCGCCGCGCGGCGCACAGTTCGTACAGATCTTGACCAGCGATGAAATGTTTGAAGCGGTTCATCGACATGTTCACGAATGCGATGTTCTCGTGATGTGCGCCGCAGTCGCCGATTACAAACCGCAAACGGTTTCTCCGACGAAAATTAAAAAGAACAACGAACATCTCGCGCTCGATCTGGTTCCCACGCGCGATATTCTCACATCCCTGCCACGGAAAAACCGACAATTCCTCGTTGTTGGCTTCGCCGCGGATACGAATGACATAGAAGAAAACGCGCAAAAAAAACTGCGCGCAAAAAATTGCGACGTCATCGTGGCCAACGACGTTAGCAGCGCAACTTCGGGAATGGAAAGCGACGAAAATGAAGTCACACTTTTCTTTCGTACCGGCGAAAGCGAGAAAATTTCGCGCGCTCCAAAAAAAATTATCGCGCGCGAGCTCGAAAAAAAATTGGCAAAATTCGCGAGAAAAATGTTTGACAAAAAAAATGTGACGATTACTGAACGCAATTAAGTGAAGTTCATTCCCAACTCTTCACGAACCTCCGCACGCAGCGGATTGAAAGGGGGGAGTTAGTCGATGGCAAAGAAAAAGAAAGCAGCAAAGAAAAAATCAGCGAAGAGAAAAAGGCACTAAGCCCAACGCTTGATAACGACCCTGAATTCCTTCAGGGTCACAACCCCTAACTTCAACCCGGGAGGAGAATTTATTTTCCTCCCGGTTTTTTTTGCGATCCAAGCAATCCTGCCTGCGCCACTTCGATTTCCGTTGCGCACTCCGTGCCCTCCGTGCGAGGTAGTCTTATCATGAAGCACTATCTCGAGACGGCGGAAAACGCTGCACGCGTTGCCGGCGAGCTGCTTTGTAAAAATTTTCAACCCCAGAAGCATTCTGTGCTGCGGGTTAATTCTGTTCAAGCGCACGATCTCAAACTGGAAATCGATGTCTCAGCGCAGGAGTTAATCGCCAAACTGCTTCTCGAAGAATTTCCGGGCCACGCGCTTTACGGAGAAGAAGGAGTTGTCGGCGATCAATCCAGCGAGCATCAATGGGTAGTCGATCCGCTCGATGGCACGGTGAATTATTTCTACGGCATTCCGCATTTTTGCGTTTCGATCGCATTGCGTCTGCGGAACGAGATCATGGTCGGCGTTATCTACGATCCGATCCGTGATGAAATGTGGTCAGGACAAAAAGGCGAGATTCCCAAATTAAATGGCCGCCCATTTCATGTGAGCGACCGCGCCGATTTGTCTGAAGCTGTGATCTCAGTGGGCCTTTCAAAGACGAGTGAGATGATCGATTCGAATTTTCCTCTGCTTCAGCAAATGATTCATCACGTCCGCAAATGCCGCGTGCTCGGCAGCGCCGCGCTCGACATGGCTTACGTCGCATGCGGACGTTTCGATGCGTACATTGAACGGGGAATCAGTTTGTGGGACATTGCCGCAGGCTGGCTATTGATTGAAAACGCCGGCGGAACTGTCGATCTTCGGCCGCGCCCGGACATGAAGGACAAATACAGCATTGTCGCGACCAACGGCGTTATCGATTTGAAACTCTGATCGGATGATTCGATGTGGAATCGGCTACGACGTGCATCGGCTCGCGCAGGGACGAAAACTGATTCTCGGCGGCGTCGAGATCGCACACTCGTGCGGGTTGGAAGGACACTCAGACGCCGACGTTTTGTCGCACGCTATCGCGGATGCTCTGCTCGGTGCGATCGCAGCAGGCGACATCGGTCAACATTTTTCAAACACGGATGAATCAATTCGCGGCATGAGCAGTCTCGAGATTTTGAAGCGCGTGACCAAATTGCTTGCCGATAAAAAAGCGCGCGTGATCAACGTCGATGCAAGCATTATCACCGAGGCACCAAAACTTGCGCCGCACATTCCGGCGATGCGAAAGAAAATCGCAGAAGCGATCGGCGTGGACGAGTCGCGCATTGGCATTAAAGCGACAACAAACGAAAGCCTCGGTGCGATCGGCCGCAGTGAAGGCATCGCCGCGATGGCCGTGGCAATGGTGGAGATAAAAGGGTAGCTGCGATTGACCTCAATCGCCATGGCGGTTCAATGAACCGCCGCTACCATAAAACGTATGGCGCTGCGTTTCTTTAACACTTACTCGCGCGAACTCGAAGAATTCGAACCGCGCGATCCAGCCGCGCGCAGAATCGGCATCTACACTTGCGGACCGACCGTTTACAGCCGCGCGCACATTGGAAATTTCCGCGCCTATATCTTCGAAGATTTGCTTCAGCGTCATCTCGAACTGCGCGGTTACAAGGTGCATCGCGTTATGAACATCACCGACGTGGATGACAAAACGATCCGCGGCGCACGCGAGGCAAAGGTGCCGCTGGCAAAATTTACCGCGCAATTCAAAGAAGCGTTCTTCGAAGATGTCGAGATATTGCGGATCAAACGCGCGAATGAATTTCCCGCCGCTACGGATCACCGTTACATCGACAGGATGATCCAGATGATCGCGATGCTCATTTCGCGCGGGCTCGCTTATCAGGCGGACGACAAGTCAGTTTATTTTCGCATCAATGAATTCCCCAACTACGGAAAGCTTGCGCACTTTGATCTCGCCCAATTGCAATCAACCGGGCGGGTGAAACACGACGAATACGACAAGGAACACATCGGCGATTTCGCGCTCTGGAAAGCGTGGGATGAAGAAGATGGCGATGTGAAATGGGATTCGCCGTGGGGACCCGGTCGCCCCGGCTGGCACATTGAATGCAGCGCGATGGCGACGACGTTGTTAGGCAACCAGATCGACATTCACTGTGGTGGTGTCGATAACATTTTCCCGCATCACGAGGCGGAGATCGCGCAGAGCGAAGGCGTCACTGGAAAAAAATTCGTGCGCTACTGGTTGCATTGCGCGCATCTGCTCGTCGATGGACAGAAAATGGCGAAGTCGTTAGGCAATTTTTACTCCGTGCCTGACATTCTGGCTAAAGGTTATACCGGCCGCGAGCTCCGTTACGCGCTGATGCGAGTGCACTATCGCGTGCCGCTCAATTTCACCTGGGAGGGAATGAATGAAGCGCGCGAGTCGTTAGGCCGAATTGATGAGTGGCTGGAACGCTTGCAGAAGCTGGTAGGGACGCCTCGCCGGGGCGTCCGATCGGCGCAGCGCGCCGACCCTGCCATACAATTTGAAGAGGCGCTCGATGACGATCTGAACATTTCCGCAGCGCTCGGATTTTTGTTTGAATCAATTCGCGAAACGAATCGCGCAATGGATGAAAACAAACTGGATGCTGCTTCGGCAAGCGCATGGCTGGATTGGTGGAAACGAATCAATACTGTTCTTGACCTCGAAACTGAAATCGAAGTCGTGGTGCCAGCGGAAGTGGCGGAGCTCGCAGAAGAGCGCGAGAACGCAAGACGCGAAAAGAATTGGAAACGAAGCGATCAACTGCGCGATCGAATCTCCGCGTTCGGCTGGGAAGTGCGCGACACGAAAGATGGTCCGAAGCTCACGCGACACGGCGCAGCGAGCTCTGGGTAGCGCACGCGTCTCACGTGCTGGTTTCGGCGTCGCGCCGAAACGAACTTTCCTTTTGTCAGATTCGATCTTGAATTGCTGCACTAGAAAAAGTTCGCGACAGCGAGGACGCCATCGCCAGCATGCGAGACGCGCGCTCCCCAGAAAAATGCGCTCGCAACGGTCGGGGCGATTCGTCATCTTGAGCCTGAAAATGTTTGCGCCCGCCGATTTTCTTGACCTCGAACACACGGCACATCCGAAATTGTTTGAGAATCAGACTCACGTTTGGGACGCGCTCAAACAGATTGCGAGTTACCTGCAATTCCGTTTGAAGCCCGTGGTGTTGGGTGAGCTGATGGGCAAACCGTTCATCAGTAATCATGTTTTCGTCGGCAGAGGAACGGTTATCGAGCAGAGCGCTGTGTTAAAAGGACCGGCATGGATCGGCGAGAATTGTCGGATCCGCAGTGGCTGTTACGTGCGGGAAAACGTGATCGTCGGCAATGGCGTGGTGATGGGGAACTCGTGCGAATTCAAAAATTGCATTCTGTTCGACGCCGTGCAGGTGCCGCATTTTAATTACGTGGGCGACTCCATCCTCGGTCATCACGCTCACCTCGGCGCGGGCGTGATTCTTTCAAATGTGAAACTCGATCATAGCGAAATCGCGGTCGTGACACCTGATGGCAACATCCCCACCGGGCTCAGAAAATTTGGCGCGGTCGTCGGCGATCGGACGGAAATCGGTTGCAACGCTGTGATTAACCCAGGCTCGGTCATCGGCCGCGACTGCATGATTTATCCAAGCGTGAATTTCCGCGGCGTCCTGCTTAACGGCAGGATGGTCAAGCTGCGGCAGGAGCTGCAGGTAATTGAGAGGCGCGAAAGTTAATCGGGGCGAGCAAGAGCGCGATTATAAGAGCAAGAGATCAATGGCCCGCCAACCGGTAGGCTTTGAGCGAGACCCCGATCGTTGAAGCGTTGAGCCCGCCTTCGTTGCACTCCGGCGTGGCAGCCTTTCGCTTGCGCTTCACTCCAATCGAAGGCTGGCGGATGGGGGAATTCGAACCCCGCGATACCATTTGGCACACACGCTCTCCAGGCGTGCACAATCAACCACTCTGTCACCCATCCTCAAAGAACGACATTGTAACCGCAAAGCTGCTGGAGGGGAAGCTGGCAGCTTCCCATTTTCGTTGGGACGCTACCAGCGTCCCCTACAGATTCTAGAATTGGCGGGCGGCATATTTTGGATTTTTGACCTGCTTGCGGATCGCTGCGAAGAGCCTGCTTATTCCCACCTGGCTGGTGCGATTGGCGATGAATGCCGGAATCATTCCGCCAGCGTCGGTGTAAACGGAGTAACTCGCGCGCGTTTTGGTCGCGCCATCGGGCTCGAGCAGCCATCCGCCGTTGCAAATTTTTACGCGCACTATGCCTTTCTTTTCTGACGGTCCGAGTTCATTAGCCGTCGTCCAATAGCTCATAAAAACGAAACCATCGGAGGCAGGCCACGCTTTCTTCCAGACGCGCAGCGTGTAATCGCGGTCCGCGCAAATTTTTGGCGAGAGCCGCTGGTACCCAACGATTGAATCGTCCTCACGTTTGATCAGTCGGCACTCGGTCGTGCAAGGCATAAACTTTGGATAATTTAGGAAGTCATCAATCACCGCGTGAACGGCATAAGTGGGCGCATCAATCGCGCCGATCGCCTTGAACTCGTTTAGCGGTGACCCCGGGTGCGGGCGGCTGTAGATGGCGATATCACCATTTCCGCTCGCCAGTCGCCAAGCTTCATTGGGATTGACAGAACCGGTCAATTCAGCCCCGAACGCGTTCGGGATCGCTCCAGCCAGGAGAAGGGCCAACACAAACCCAGCAAGCGTTCGGCAGTGCATGGCGCGATGATACATCATTTCCCCTACATCGCTATTTTCTTTTGACCATGGTTCATCTGTGCGCACTTCGAAGAGGACGCCAACTTTGAATGACAAAATCCGAATTATGAAGCTCCAAGGAATGATGAATGATCAAATGGTGACGACTTGTACTATTTTCTTTGTCATCTGGCCTTCGTGCTTGTTTCCTCCTTCGTCATTCGTGCTTCGTCATTGCAACACCGCAGATGTGGATACTTGATCCTGGATGAAAAGTTAGCATCTAGCATCTAGCGTCCCGCATCGCTCAATGAATCTTCAACCCACCATCCTCATCGTCGATGACGAGAAGCATACGCGCGATGGGCTCCGGCGGTTGCTGGAGAACAATTACGATGTGTATGTCGCTGCTGATGTCGCTGGCGCGATGAACGTCCTCGAACGCGAGCAGATCGAGGTGCTCCTGACCGATCTGCGCCTCGGTGGCGACGACGGAATGAAGTTGATCGATCGCGCTTTGAAAATGCCGCGGGCTCCCATCTGCATCATGATGACTGCTTATGGCTCGATCGACGTCGCGGTCGAAGCGATGAAACGCGGCGCCTACGATTTTGTTACCAAGCCGCTTAATCTCGACAAGGTCGAAATGCTGATCGCGCGCGCGGTGCAGGCTCGCAAACTCGAGCAGGAAAATCGCGCGCTCCGTGAGCAGGTCGATGAGCGTTACGGACTCGAAAACATTTGGGGCGATTCGCCGGCGCTGCATGAAGTGCTCGACACGATCCGGCAGGTCGCGCCCTCTTCGGCCAACGTGCTGATCGAAGGCGAGAGCGGCACCGGCAAAGAGTTAGCCGCGCACGCCATTCACAATTTGAGCCGGCGCAACAAGGCGAAGTTTGTGGTTGTGCATTGCGCCGCGCTCTCGCCGCAATTGCTCGAAAGCGAATTGTTCGGGCACGAGAAAGGGGCATTCACCGGAGCGCATGAGCGCCGCATCGGCCGGTTCGAGCAAGCCAACGGCGGCACCATTTTTCTGGATGAGGTGGCAGAGATCGATCCGGGCACGCAGGTGAAACTGTTGCGCGTAATCAGCGAAGAACGCGCCTTCGAGCGCGTGGGCGGCAATCAACCATTGCGCGCAGATGTCCGCTTGATCGCGGCCACAAACAAGAATCTGGAGCAACTGGTGCGCGAAGGAAAATTTCGCGACGATCTTTTCTTTCGCCTGAACGTGGTACGCATCACCATGCCGCCATTGCGCGAGCGCAAGGAAGATATTCCTATTCTGGTCCGCGGATTTTTGCGTCATTTCTGCGAGGCGAACGAGAAACCTCTTATCGATCTAACGCCGGACGCGATGGATGCGCTGCTCACCTACGATTGGCCTGGCAACGTTCGCGAACTGCGCACAGCAATCGAGCACGGAGTGGTCATGGCGACCGGACCAAAAATTACACTGCGCGATCTGCCCATGGCCATTCGCCAAGCTGCCCGCGCGGTATCGCCACGCGGTATTTCCGCTGCCGAGGCGTTCGGCGAAAAAGCGAGCCCGCTTGATCTGCATGAGACAGAGAAAAAATTGATCTTGCAAGCGCTGGCCGCAACGAACGGCAACGTTACCGCCGCAGCCAAAAAACTCGGCATTAGCCGACGAACGCTTCACCGAAAAATCAACGAAATGAATTTGGCCAAAAAATCAGCCAAAGCCGCAGGCGCGGGTGCGGACAAGAGATCAGCCTAAAGTTATTAGAGAATGTTCCATCTCTGCGATGGCGTCCGACAGAAAAGTTTCCCGTTTACGAACTGCGTTTGCGCGTTTCAATTAGGGCCGTGACTCAGCAGAAAAGAATTTTCGGGACGGACGGCGTTCGCGGCACCGCGAATGTCGAGCCGGTGACGGCTGAGACGGCATTGAAATTAGGTCGCGCCGCGGCGTATGTCTTCGCCCAACTGAATCCGCGCAGAACGCCAGCAGGCGCACGCCCGAAAATCGTGCTCGGGAAAGATACGCGTCTTTCCGGTTACATGCTCGAGAACGCGCTCGTGGCGGGAATCACCTCACTCGGAGTGGATGTTCTTGTCATCGGACCGTTGCCGACGCCCGGCGTTGCATATATCACGCGCTCGCTGCGCGCGGACGCCGGCATCGTCCTTTCCGCTTCGCACAATCCTTATCAGGACAACGGCATCAAATTTTTCCGGCACGACGGTTACAAGCTGGACGATCAGATCGAGGAAAAAATCGAGCAGCTCGTTTTTAACGGCGAGATCGATTCCGTCCGGCCGACGGCAAACAAAATAGGACGCGCCACGCGTATCGATGACGCGCTCGGCCGTTATGTCGAGTTTGCAAAAGCAAGTTTCCCCCGCGGGATGTCGCTGGAGGAGATGCGCGTCGCTGTCGATGTGGCAAATGGCGCGGCTTATAAATCGACCCCGTGCGTTTTGCGCGAACTAGGTGCGGATGTAGCTCTCGCGCACAACCAGCCGAACGGCATGAACATCAACGATGGCTGCGGCAGCGTACATCCGGAAGAAATTCAGCGCATCGTTAAGCTGAGCGGCGCAGATGTTGGAATTACTCATGACGGCGACGCTGACCGCGTCTTGCTTTGCGACGAGAACGCCGAAATTGTCGATGGCGACGAGGTTCTCGCCATAGCGGCTCTCGATCTTTTGCCCGCGGGCCGGCTCACGCAGAACACGGTCGTGGCGACGGTAATGAGCAATTTTGGTCTGGATGAGACCGTTGCTGCGCACGGCGGCAAAGTGATCCGGACGAAGGTGGGCGATCGCTACGTGATCGAAGAAATGATGAAAAAAAATCTCAACCTAGGCGGCGAGCAAAGCGGTCACGTCATCTTCCGCGATTTCACCACCACGGGTGACGGCATCATCAGCGCGCTTCAGATTTTGCGCATCATGCACCAGAGCGGGCAGCCGTTGAGCAAGCTGAAAACCTGTTTGAAGAAATATCCGCAGGCTCAGCGCAATTTAGCGGTCAAATCAAAGCCTCCTCTTGAGCAACTGCGCGACGTCATGAAACTACGCGATGAAGTCGAACGCGACCTGGCGGGTCAGGGTCGTGTGCTTCTGCGTTATTCCGGCACTGAACCTAAGCTCCGGCTGCTGATTGAAGGGCGCGAGTTCGACAAGATCGACAAACACGCGGACCGAATCGCGGAGGCGATTCAAAGCGCCATCGGAATGGATTCAACATAATGCCTAAAAACGCGCTGTCATCCCGAACGAAGTGAGGGACCTCAAATGATCGTGGGTCACGCAATGAAGTCTGCGTATCGAAAACTTCGAGCGTGAGATTTTTCACTCGGCTCAGGATGACATCCGTTTTTGTGTTTATGATCTTGGAGAAGATAATCGAAGCGCTCCTCTTCAGCGCGCAAAAGTCGCTCTCGATCCGCGAAATCTCGGCGGTTATAAAGGGCGGAGAAGCTGAAAGCGAACCTCCGTCCAGTGAACTTGCCCGCGTGAGTGAAGCGGAGATTGCTGCGGCGCTCGAGCAACTCAAAATGGAGTACGTCCAACAGCAGCGCGCCTTTCAACTGATCGAAAAAGCAGATGGCTGGCAGCTCGCCAGCGATCCCGCGTTTGCGAAATGGGTGCGCCAGCTTTTTCCCGTGCCCAAGCCTGCACGCCTGAGCGCGCCCGCGCTGGAGACGCTCGCAATCATTGCCTATCGCCAGCCGATCACGCGCGCCGATGTCGAAGCGGTGCGCGGCGTAAATATTGACGGCGTGCTGCAAACATTAATGGAGCGCGGACTCGTGAAAATTGCCGGACGCGCCGAAGTCCCTGGCCGTCCGCTACTTTACGAAACGACACATTTTTTTCTCGATCACTTCGGCCTTCGCAGTCTCGATGAATTGCCCAACGTGGAAGAGTTGCGGAAACGGAATCTGCCGAAGGCGCGCCCTGTAGCCCCGATACATCGAGGTGATGCCGACGGGCCGGGGTCATCGACCCCGGCTACAACGCCGGAATCATAGCCGTCGGCCTGTCGGCGGCACGATCCACGCATGAATGGTTCGTCATGGTTACGCTTCGCGCAGCGAAGCGGCTGCAGCGGATTCTTGATTCTTACGCTTGCAACATCAACGTCTGCACAAGCGGAAATTCGCGCCACTGATTGCGCCCGCGCCGCAAAATATTCTGAGAGCAAACGTGGCGTTTCCATGCTGGTCATGCAAAATGGCCGGACGATTTTTGAGCACTATGCTAAGGGTGGATCGGCGCGCGGAAGATGGCCAATCTTTAGCGGAACAAAGAGTTTTTGGGGGATCGCGGCGCTCGCTGCGGTGCGCGACGGACTGTTCAAGCTCGACGATCTTGTTTCGGACACGATCACGGAATGGAAGAGCGATCCGCGCAAATCACAGGTTACCATCCGGCAGTTGCTCAACCAGACTGATGGAATTGAAGGCGCTTCGCGTCTTCAACGCGCGTCGATCCGGGACCGCAATGCCATGGCGATTCGATTGCCAGCCGTTGCTGAACCCGGCTCGGCTTTCATTTATGGCCCGAGTCATCTTCAGATTTTTTCCGAGCTGCTGCGCCGAAAACTAAGGGGTCGCAGCGCGATCGGCTACTTCGAAGGACATGTGTCCAACCGGCTTGGACTCGGTCGTCTCAACTATAAGAAGGATGCGCGCGGCAATCCGCTGCCCGCAACGGGGTTTGAGCTGACTGCCCGGGAATGGGCGCGGCTGGGCGAGCTGGTCCTCGGGCAAGGTAGTTATCATGGGCGACAAATTGTTCCAGCAGCTCTGTTGCGGGAGGCATTTGCCGGCTCGCAGGCAAATCCGTCATACGGCCTCGCATTTTGGTTGAATCAGCAGGCGCCGAACGGGCGCGAGGCGGACATGGAACGAATGCTCGACCTACCATGGCAGAACGCGCAATGGACGGGCGTTTGCATCTGCAAGGATGCGTCGGCCGATATGGTCGTGGCGCTTGGCTCAGGCTATCAGCGCTTGTTCGTTATTCCATCGCTGAAGGCAATCATCGTGCGGCAAGGATCAAACGCGAAGTTTTCCGATCCGCACTTCCTCCGGCTGCTGCTCGGCCATATCGAATAACTTATGCGTAGGGTTGACTTGCTCGTGCGTCTGGCAAACGATCACGCATTGTGAAACAGAATTCCGAGGACGAGCAGGCGCTCATTAAGATCCAGCATGAATGGGCGGAAGCGCGCATGAAAGGCGACAGCTCATATACGCGCCGTCTGGAGGCCGAAAATTGCACGGTTGTCTGGCCTGACGGCAGCATCGTGAACAAGCGGGAAGACTTGAAAAGCATGACCGGCGACATCGTTTTCACCGAATTCAAAATCGATGATCTACAAGTGCGCTTATATGGAGACACTGGAATCGTCGTGGTCCAGGGCACGATCAGGGCGCACGAGGGAAAACAAAATCTTCTAGGCGGCAAATTCGTCTGGACGGATACATTTGTAAAAGAGCGTGGCGCTTGGAAGGTGGTCGCATCACAAGTAACCCCGGTCTTAAAGAAATAAACGTTAACGGCCGTCGATATTCTTATGAACAAATTCGCGATGGGTTGCGGCGTGTTGCTCGCAATCCTGCTTTTTATTGTCGTTATTGCCGCCCTCGCACTGGGCGGGAGTTACAATCGCCTCGTCCGCTCGCAGCAAACTGTCGATCAAAGCTGGGCGCAGGTGCAAAACGTCTATCAGCGGCGCGCCGATCTGATTCCAAATCTTGTGAACACGGTTTCTGGCGCGGCCAATTTCGAGAAATCAACGCTCGTCGAAGTGACAAATGCCCGGGCCAGCGTGGGGCGTGTCCAGCTTGATCCAAACAAGGCGCCGACCGATGCGGCACAGCTTGCGCAATTTCAAGCTGCTCAGGGGCAGTTGAGCAACGCGCTCTCGCGTTTGCTGGTCGTGGTGGAGCGTTATCCGGAATTGCGCGCGAATCAGAATTTTCTCAGCTTGCAAGCGCAACTGGAAGGCACGGAGAACCGGATCTCGGTCGAACGCGGAAACTTCAACACCGCTGTGCAGAACTACAACGTGGCCGTGCGCAGTTTCCCGACCAATTTGATTGCGGGAATGCTCGGTTTTCCGCCGCGGCCGTTTTTCACAGCGCAAATCGGCGCGGAGAGGCCGCCACCGGTGCAGTTTAATTTTGGCACGCCGGCTCCATCACCTGCAGCGGCGGCATCGCCGTAACGGTATATCGCACACGATGATTCTGGGGAGCACACGCGCCTCGCGTGTTGTTTGCGGTGCCCTCGCCGCAAACTCCCTTTGGCAGGGCAAACGAGAATGCGCGTTGAACAAGTCTGGGTTCGTTCGGTCCGTTCGGCGAGGCGCCGAACGGTGCACGCGAGGGCGAGTGCGCTCCCCGGCAGTGCCGCTCGCCATCGCAATTCTCTTCGCGATCAGCTCGCAAGGCGCGGAAGTTATTCCGCCGAAACCGGACCGGTATTTCAACGATTACGCTGGCGTTGTTTCCAAATCCGCGGCCCTGCGTTTCAATGAAGAGCTTGCCCAATTTGAGCGCGAAACGTCGGACCAGGTCGTGGTCGCCGTCTTCCCGAAGATGCAGAGCGACTCGGATATTGCAGATTACACGCAGCGCGTCGCCCAGGCGTGGGGCGTTGGTCAAAGGGAGCGTCGCAATGGCGTCGTCCTTTTCGTGTTCGTTCGGGACCGCAAAATGTTTATTCAGGTCGGTTATGGCTTGGAAGGCGCGCTGCCCGACATCACCGCGTTCGACATCACCGAATACAAAATTAAGCCGCATTTTCGCAATAGCGATTACGAAGGCGGGATCGCGGCCGGAATCGATTCGACCCTTAAGGCGATTCGGGGCGAGTACAAAGGGTCAGGAAAAACCGTTGCAGAAGAACACCGTGGTGGTGGCGCTCTAAGCCTCTTTTACTTCGTCTTTTTCTTTCTCGTATTTGTTGTGGCGCTAATCGTGATTTCAGCAATGATACGGCCGCTGGGTGGTTATGGTTATTCTTCGCGCCGTGGCGGTCCCATATTCTTCCCGGTAGGTGGCGGCGGTGGAGGTTGGTCTTCGGGAGATGGAGGAGGCGGCGGGTTCAGCGGCGGCGGCGGCAGTTTCGGCGGCGGAGGCGCAGGATCGAGTTGGTAGCACGATGCGAACGAGAGAGTTTCTTGGCAAGCTTGAGCATGACCGGATTCTAACCGCGATTCGTGAAGCTGAATCGAAAACTTCCGGCGAGATTCGCGTTCATATTCAGCGCGGCAAGTTAAATGTCGATCCTCTTATTGCAGCGCAAAAAAAATTTCACAGGCTGCGTATGCACAAGGCGCGCGAGCGCAACTCCGTGCTCATTTTCGTGGCGCCTCGTGCACATAAGTTTGCTGTGGTAGGCGACAAGATGATTCACGAAAAATGCGGTGAAACATTCTGGCAGCGAGTTGTCGATCAAATGCGCGCCCATTTTCAAAACGAGAAATTCAGCGACGCCATCGTGGAAGCGATCGCTGAGACCGGCAAACTGCTGGCCGCGCATTTTCCGAAAACATCGTAACCCTTCAATGCTTCAAACGTGTTTTCGATTTCTGATCTCCCGGCTTTAAACGCCTGTCTCAATTTCGTCAGCACCGTTTTCATTTTAACGGGCTGGTATTTCATCCGGCACGGCGCGTGGCGCCGGCACATGGCGTGCATGATTACGGCGGTGATTTCATCGACATTTTTTCTCGCCGGCTACATTGTTTATCATGTGCACGCGGGCGAGAAATCATCCGGTTACACTGGGTGGCTTGCTGCCGTTTATTTCCCGATATTGGCGTCCCACGTTCTGCTCGCATTTGTGACGGTGCCATTGGTGGTCGTCACGCTCGTTCAGGTCTTTCGTCGGCGTTGGGACCAGCATCGGCGTATTGCCCGTTGGACGCTCCCCATCTGGCTTTACGTCTCAGTCACCGGCGTTTTTATCTATTTGATGCTCTACAAATGGTTTCCGCCGTCACATCTTGCACTCGGGCAGTAGTTGATGTTTGATCTGAGGACGCGCGGCCACGCGGAGACGAGAAACTTATGGTGACCATCGCCACGTTTAATGAACCGGCAAAGGCGAAGCAGTTGAAACGGCGTTTTCACGATGCTGGTCTGAAAGCCGATGTCCATAACGAAGCTCCCTTGCAGCAAGTCGGCTTCATGTCTAAGCCGCAGGCAAACGCGAAAGTCTTGGTGGAGGACAACGACTTCGAGAGGGCCCAAAGTCTCATGGTCGAATGGGAGGCGACCGATCCGGATATTTCCGCCGCACTGGTTCGCTGTCCGCAGTGTGGCTCTTCCAATATCGAGTATCCGCAGATGACCCGGAAATTCGTGACTCCGGCGCTCGTTGGCATTCTCTGCGCGGTAAAAATTATCCCGAAAGAATTTTACTGTCAGGATTGCCACTTTACCTGGAGCAACGTGGAAGAACCCACCATCGGGCGACTCTGGCATCGTTTCTTTCCAGGCCGAGAGGCAGAGCAGAGCTGAGTTCCGCGAAGCTGCTCAGCACAACCGCAAGGACGCTCAGTGACTCAACGGAACCCAGCCGCGGGTAAAATAATCGCTGAGCGTGAGGGAGATCAGGATCAGCAGCCACATCACGCCAGCGACCGCAGCCAAATGCAAAAGCCGGCTGCTTCCCTTGATCTGCATGAAGAATAGCGCGATGATGATCGCTTTGGTGATCGAGATGGCCAGCGCCACGATCAGGTTACATGGGCCAAGATTGACATATGCAATTGACCACGTCACCGCCAGCAGGACGAGCAGCGCGACGCACGTCCAAATGTAGATCTTTGGACTGACTACTTTTTCGGTCATTTGGCCTCCGCTTCGAGCTCACCGCCCGATTCTGAACTTCTAGCGCAAAGTGTGCGTTTCGGCTTGGAATAGCTTTGCCCAGTCATGCATTACCCTCCCGCATGGGCGTTTTGGTTCCGCCCTAAGTACGCGGCGGCCGAGCGAGTTTACTGCAGCGAACGCCATAGAAGAAGTAAACGAGCATGCCGATGACGAACCAAATGATGAGCCGTTCCCAGGTTCGCCACGGCAGCGAGATCATTAGGTAAAGCGCCGACAGCGCGCCCAGGGGGGCGACGAACCACACCGCGGGCGTCTTAAATGTGCGCGGCAACTCTGGCTCGCGCAGCCGCAACACCAGCACGCCGATTGAAACGATCACAAACGCCAGCAACGTGCCGATGGAAACAAGGCTGCCCGCCTCGCGCACGGTGAACAGTGCCGCAAAGAAAGCAACGAAAATTCCAGTCACTATGGTCGTGATCCATGGGGTGCGGAATTTTGGATGAACCCTGCTCACAAACCTCGGAAGCAATCCGTCGTCCGCCATCGTCCAAAAAATCCGCGACTGGCCTAGCAGCATTACCAGAATGACCGAGCTGAGACCGGCGATGGCGCCCAGCTTGATTGCCGAAGACATCCAGCCCACGCCGGCGTGGTCGGCAGCCACGGCAATCGGATCCGGTACATCCAGTTGCAGGTAAGGCACGATGCCGGTGGCCACTGCCGACACCGCGATGTAGAGCACTGTGCAGATCAACAACGAGCCAATGATACCAATTGGCATGTCGCGCTGCGGATTTTTGGCTTCCTGCGCTGCCGTGCTCACGGCGTCGAAACCGATGTAGGCGAAAAACACAATCCCAGCACCCTGCATTACACCGCTCCAGCCGAAGTGGCCCCGCACTCCGGTGCTTGGCGGCATGAACGGATGCCAGTTAGCCGAATTGATCGCATGAGCCGCGCCGAAAATGAACAGCAGCACCACCGCCACTTTCACAAATACAATAACATTATTGACCGTCGCGGATTCGCGAATGCCGATCACGAGCAGGAACGTCACGACGGCAATGATGATGACCGCTGGCAGATTGAAGATCGCCGTCACCTGCGTTCCGTCCGCCAACGTGAGGAGTGTCCCGCGCGCCGCCGATAGCTGGGCCGGGATGTGAATACCTATGTCGCGCAAAAATGAAACGACGTAGCCCGACCAGCCGATAGAAACTGTGACCGCACCGAGCGCGTATTCCAGGATCAAGTCCCACCCGATAATCCACGCGAAAAGTTCCCCGAGCGTCGCGTAGCCGTAGGTGTAAGCGCTGCCGGCCATCGGCACCAGGGATGCGAACTCGCTGTAGCAGAGCGCCGCAAAGATCGAAGCCACGCCTGCCAGCACAAATGACAGAATCACCGCCGGTCCCGCGTTCTGCGCAGCAACGGTGCCGGTCAGCACGAAAATCCCCGTGCCGATGATCGCGCCGATGCCGAGCGTTGTCAGGTTTGTCGCTCCGAGCGCCCGTTTCAATCGATGGTCCGTCAGCGCGTCAGCCTGAAGTTGGGTGACACTTTTTCGTCGAAGTAGATTCATTGGCAAAATTTGCTTTGGGCTGTGCTAATCGGGACGGCCCCGGTAAGTCAAGCTGGCGGTGATTTTTTCCCGAAAAATTTCCAGAGAAAATAAATCGGCACGCCGGTTAGTACGATCACCAGGCCTGGCCACGTTGTTTGTGCTCGGTAAGCAAGCAGGACGACCATGATCGCCGTGGCGCCCACCATGTAGAGCGCGGGTAGAATCGGGTAACCCAATGCGAGGTACGGACGTTCCGCCTCTGGCCGCATTCGACGGAGCACGAACACCCCTGCAATTGTCAACACGTAAAAAATCAGAGCGGCGAAGATGATGTAATCCAGCAGGTTGCTGTAGAGATTTCCATACGTGACGGCGCCGCTTGCTGGATCAACGTTTCGCGTGCGCGGGAGCACCAGCAACGCAGTCCAGATTCCCTGCAGCACGAGCGCGACGGCCGGCACGTGTTTCGAGTTCAGCCGGGCCGTCGCTCTGAAAAACAAACCGTCCTGCGCCATCGCGTAATACACCCGCGCGCCCGCGAGAATGAGGCCGTTGCAACAACCGAACGTGGAGATCATGATCGCCACCGCCATGATCCCAGCGCCTGCGCCGCCGAACATCACCTGCATCGCCGCGGTGCCGACGCGGTCGTCGGGCGCATGCTGAATTTTGTCCAACGGCAACACGCAGAGATAAGCCACATTGGCGAGCAGATACAATGTGATCACCAATCCGGTGCCGAACAAAAGTGAGAGCGGAATGTTTCGCCGCGGTTCGCGCACTTCACCCGCGGTAAACGTGATGTTGTTCCAAGCGTCCGCGGAAAACAGCGAGCCCACTTGTCCAACACAAATTGCGATCAACATCCCAAGCGCGCCGGCCGTCGCCGAAACGGCCCCGACGAACGGGAGATCCGATGTGATCGGAGAAGCCGCGCTCGGCGTCCAGAAATTCGCGAAGTTGACGTGCAGCGCGTCGGCGTTGCGCCCGACGAAAATTCCAAGCACCACTAGTGCGAAGAGCGACAGCGTTTTCGCGGACGTGAAAACGTTCTGGATGAGCTTACCGAGTTGCAAGCCGCGCGTGTTTACGATCGTGAGAAATATGATGATCACGATCGCGACCAACTGCTGTGTGGAAAGGCTGACGGCGTAGCGCTGCGAGAGCATGATCGGCGGAACAATCCAGCGAGTAGGCGAAACCCCATCGGTAAATACGCCGAGAAAACGCGCAAACGCCACCGCCACTGCGGCGATTGTTCCGGTCTGAATCACGAGAAACAGCGTCCAGCCATAAAGAAATCCCCAGAGCGGACTGTACGCTTCGCGCAGATACACATATTGACCGCCGGCGCGCGGCATCATCGCGGCGAGCTCACCGTAACTGAGCGCGGCAACGATCGTGAGCAGGCCGGTGACTATCCACACGACAAGCAGCCACCCGGCAGAGCCAACGAGTCGCGCGATATCTGCGGAGACAATGAAAATTCCCGAGCCGATCATCGAGCCAGCCACGAGCATGGTTGAGTCGAGCAAGCCGAGTCCCCTAACGAATTTTTGGTCGGCCACAGGTGCTTCGGTAGTTGCGCTTGTCATGTTGAACCCCTTGGATTGGCGGAGAGTTAATCATCAGTCAGGCGGATGAAGCAACGCCAAAGATTTGTTCGCCCCATTTTCCTTTCAAAGCACTTGAAGCGCGAAAGCGCTTTCCTGCAAAAAGAACCATGCTAATCTCCGCCGCGTGATGTTTTCGGATCCTTTCTCTCCGCTGCGGAAGTTTTTGTCGATCTTATGCGCGGGCGCCGCGCTGGTCGCCGAATTGCCTGCTGCCCAGCAGCCCGCTGCCGCTGCGCGTACAACCCTCCGTTTCGAAGCGCTGCCGTTGATGCGTTCGCGACAAAACCATCTGCTCGTGCGCGCCTACATCAATGGCAAACCAGCGTGGCTCGGAGTCGATACTGGCGCGCCGGTAAGCGCGATCGCCGTGCATCGCCGCGAATATTTTCGGCTCACGCCAATTGCGGCCAAATCGAACCTGCCGGCGCAAGTTCAGATCAATGGCGCATTCAGCAATGTGGCGATCGCGCGCGAGTTTCGGCTCGGGGCCTTGAGACTGGTGGATGAGCCGATTGTCACCATCAATCTTGGGAATACCACCCGCCTCGCCCGATCGCGGCACGAGCAGGAAATCGACGGCATAATTGGCGCCGATGTTCTCTTCCCAACGAAAGCCGTGTTGGATTGCGAACGGCAACTGCTCATCTTGAAAATTGACCAGAATAGTACTGGCAGCGCTCCAGGGATCGACCATCGCGGATTGCGTGCTGTGCCGATTCAGGTCAGCGATGGTTTTAATTTGTACGTGAACGGATCTGTGAACGGCGAGCCCGCCAGGCTAATGGTTGATACCGGTTCGTTCGCCACTTTGCTGCATCGCTCTTTCGTCCGGCGCATGCGAATCCCTACTCGCGACACGCCGTTTAGTTCTTCCGCAGTCAATCTCAAGGAGCGCGGTGTGGGCGTGGCCCGGATTCGCAAGTTATCGGTAGGATCCGTGGACATCGTTGGCAAGGAAGTGGGCGTAGTTGATTTGGGAGGCCTGATTCACAGCGGGCTGTTGCAGGGTTCGCGGCCGGTCGCCGGCCTGCTAGGTGCCGAAATCCTCAAGCGGCATCATGGCATTATCGATTTCGGCACGCGCACACTTTATCTGAAGTAGCAGGAGGCAATCGTTTGCCGCACCGAAGCGCCCGAATTGCCGAGGAAATTTCTGCAGCGTACTTGTCAGGCAACCAGATCGTCCCCACGCAAAGGCTCAAGCTTAAAACTTCACGCGGTCGGTCGGGTGCGCACGAAAAGATTCGTCCGCAAGCGGCGAGGCTGCAGCGTCCCATTGGATAACCGAACGGGCCAGCCGCCGCCGCTATCCAAAGCGCGCAGGGCTTCCAGATAATTCTCCCAGCAAAGTCGGATGCTTTCCCGGCGAGCGGCAAAGGGGTGAGGCATTGGCTGGTTTATCATGGGATTCGTGTTGATTTCGTAAACCTGGACTCGGCGGTTGTAGATGCCGAAGTCAGCCCGGCCATATTCGATCCCTGCAATCTCGAATACTTTCTTTAAATGCTCAGCGAAGGGGTTTGTTTGCATCAAAGTCAGCTCGTCGCGATAGAGATCCTCTCCTGCGATGCCGAGTTGCCCATGTTTGGTAAGCCATACCGTGTCATGGGCGCTGACAGTTGGCACGATCACGTCGCCGATACGATAGGCCCCCAACTTGCGGTACAGGCCTGGCCGGACAGGTTCGGCTGCGAATTCGATTACGACCAAATTCTCCATCGGTGTGCCGCCGTTTACCGCAGTTGCGATTGCGTTTTCCAATTCCCGGCCGGAATGCAGCAAATCGGTCATAGGGCCATCATGGAGCTGGTTTCTTCTAACAAAGACAGGGAAACGAATTGAAGAATTGATCTCATCGACGCGGTAAACGTCGAAATCATTGAGACCCGCTCTGTATAAGGCGCGTAGCAGAGCATAGCGCGTTTTCACCTTCGCTGGATTGTTCAAGACGCTCAGTCCCAGCCGTTGCATCTCAAGGTATGCGTGGGCCGCAAGCTCGAGGTCCCAAAAACTCAGCCGATCGATATCTGCAAACACGTACGTTGCTCGCCGCAGCCAGCGCGACCGCAGCAATTGATCATAAGTCATCAGGCTCGTTGCTGGTGCTTGAGGGAAGGTCGCTAAAGCAATGGTCGGCGGCCCGAAGGTTGGCATCATCAAACGTGGTTAACCGACTGAACTGAACTTCTTCTCTTGTGGAAATATCCCCCTGCGAGACCGGCGCATTAGTTCCGGTTGGATGATCAATTTGAAACTTGCGGAGATACTTGACAACCCCCCGTCCGAATTCATAAAAACGACAGGTATGAAGAGTACACACAAGCGTATTAAACTCAATTGGGGGAAACTGCTCGGCTTTAGCCAAGTCAAGGTCGCGCAGGGCGAACTAAAACCGAAGGCCGCTAAAGCAATGATAGGCCAAGTCAAAACGGGTTTAAAATACGTAACCTGAAATCAGTTTCGTTCAAATTCGGTCGCGACTCAGCACCCTAAAAGATTCTTGACAGTTGGTGTGGCGAATTGCTAAAAGCCGACCCATGAAATCTACAAATAAGCGCATCAAACTCAATTGGGGAAAGCTGCTCGGCTTCAGTCAAGTTAAGGTCGCGCAGGGCGAACTAAAATCGAAGGCCGCTAAAGCAATGATCGGCACTCCCAAACGTGGTTTAAAGGACATACCCTGAATTCTTTTTTCAGAAGGACATCGCTCGGCTAGACTTTGGGAGATGTTCGTTGGTTTGGTCGCGAGCCGGCACTTTATGAATTGCTTGACAACTATATCGCGAATGCTCTAGAAACGATTTCCATGAAAACCACAAATAAGCGCATCAAACTCAATTGGGAGAAACTGTTGGGCTTCAGCCAAGTTAAGGTCGCACAGGGCGAACTAAAATCGAAGGCTGCTAAAGCAATGATCGGCGTCGCAAAGGTTGGCCTCGCCAAGGCCAAGGCATAGGCACGCTCGCCTTCGTGCATTCCACCACTGCGACGTCAACATCGACAGCAGGGTTCAAAGACCTGCATGGCTTCGAGGCGAGTGCTGAGCGCGTTCGTTTTCTTGACCAGCGGATGCGGTCGCGGCTGGCCGAAAGCCTCCGCCACATTTGGGAACAGGGAGAGGGCCTGCTCCAAGTTCCATCGGAGAAGTTTCAGAAGTTTGTAGATAACCTCGAGAGCCAACCAGTCTCGCCTCTCGCCTTCAGTCTTTATAGCGATGCGGTGTTAGCTATCGAGGAAGATGATATTAACGAGGCATCGCGGCTTTTGCGGGAAATGATTAGCTTGCCGGCACATCCGGGCGGAACGTTGGTGAGCGAATTGGGCGATCCGAAACAGGACCCCACAGCACAACGTTACGCGCGTCTCCTTCTTGATTCGGATCCGCACGATTCTTTCAAGTTTGAAGTTTTTCCGCCACCTCCCGAAGTCGCCGCCAATTGCCGCGGGCTAATCAAAGATGCTTTCGATTTGATGGATACCGGCGACCCTGAGTTGGCTGCCGAGATTCGCGCGTTACTGCGGGAAATCGTTCTCGCCGCCGGCTCTTTGGAGTCGAAAGCGATGACGTTCGACGGCGCGTCGGCATTCATGATGTGGGGAGCCATCATTATCAACGCCAACCAACCCAAGGGAGAACTGACCATGGTGCAGATGCTCGCGCACGAAAGCTCACACAACCTTTTGTTCG
>WNGL01000589.1_pt1 | contig 42947 bp, 43 predicted proteins | sample 5400591 | NCBI WGS metagenome assembly WNGL01 (sample SAMN13153377, study PRJNA577476) | soil metagenome | isolation source: 80 cm soil or saprolite under Garry oak tree replicate 1 | place: USA:California | collected 2016-06-15
GTGACGCCCAGTGTGCGATCTGTGATTAGGGCGAGGATTCTGCGTGATGTTTCCCCTGGCTCTGGTGATTATGCGGGCGTAAGGGGCAGTGTGTTGCTCGTAGGACCAGGCAGGGCGACTTTGCTCAGGCTGAGATCTGAGCGGAGCGCGCTCCTGGGGATTCTCGGACGGAGGTGGAGCATGACGCGCCAGGGAAAGTTCGGCAGGTTAGTGTCGCTCGCCAGCGTGGTGGCGCTTGCCCTGTGGGCGCCCGTCACAGCGCAGGCGACGCCCGCGGGCAACGTGCGGCTGACCAATGACGCCCCGAATACGGGCGGGTATGTCAGCGATTTCACGATGGTCACCGGGCACTCGTACACCGACCCGGTGCTGACTGCCTGCTCGCAGAGCCGCGGCCGACAGAACGAGCCCGCGGTCGCGGTGGATCCGCGCGATCCGCGGGTTGTGGTTGGCAGTTCCAACGACTACTGCGGCGTGTTCCAGTCTGACGGCAGCCTGCTGGGGTTGGGCAACGTCTGGCTGGGGTACTACCGCTCGGAAAACGGTGGCGCCTCGTTTGCGAGCTCGCTGGTTCCCGGGTATGTCGGCGACACCTCGCCGTATGCGGCCAACGCGCACATCCGGACGGCTGACTCGGGTGACCCGGTGCTTGCGTGGGACGCCCACGGAAGGCTGTTCGCCGGGTCAGAGAGTTCCGGCGACCGGGCGGGGACGGCCAAGACCTTCGGTGACGTATGGGTGGCGACCTACAAGAATCCGCAGGGCGCATCGGGCCCGACGGTCAACGACGGAAAGCAGTTCGTGCGCTCCCTGGATGTGGCGCAGGGATCTGCCGCGCCGAATCTGCTCGGCAAGTTCCATGACAAGACCGCGATCGAAGTGGACCGCACCGGTGGGGCCTGTGACGGCAATGTCTATTTCGCGTGGGCACGGTTCACCGGAGGCGGCTCGAACGGGTTCAACTCCAGCGTGTACGTGGTGCGTTCGACCGACCATGGCGCCACGTTCAGCGCGCCCCTGAAGATCAGCCAAAGGGTGCACGACATCCAGTTCCCCGACATCGCGATCACCAACGACGGCAAAGTCTTCATCACCTACCGGCAGTTTGCGGACGTGCGCAGCCAACAGCCGCAGGACGCGATCGCCTACAACGTCTCCTCCGACTGCGGGAAGACGTTCTCCGCGCCGCACCTGGTCACCGCGTTCGAGCCGTACGACCCAACGGACATCTCCGTGCAGGGCGGGGTCGCCGGTGACTGCGGCGACTTCGCGCTCGCCTGCGAGTCCGGGTACACGTTCATGCGCGGCGGCACCCAGGTGAGGTCTACGGCCGATCAGGGCGACACCAAACACGACTACATCTACATCGTCTACGACCCGTCCATCCCGGGCACCGAGGTTCCGAGCGGCACCACATACGGGTCGGTGGTGTCCGAGGACCTGCCGGCCCAGTATCACCGCGACGTGGGCAGCGTGTCGGGAATCTACTTCCTGCGGTTGAACGGGAGTACCGCGGCGCATACCAAGCCAGTGCTCGTCGACGACCCGCGAACCCAGGGCGGACTGCAGCGGTTCCCCGACATCACGGCCGACTCCGGCCAGCTGCACGCGCTGTGGTGGGACAGCCGCAACGACTCGTGCTTCGACCCGCGGCGGCCGATCGGCAACTGCGCGGACCGTAGCACCGTGGCGTCGCTGGACGCCTTTGGCTCAACGGCGCCGGAGAACACGCTGGCGTGGTCGCCTTCTGAGCGGCTGAGCACTGTGACAACGAACCCGAACTGGGAGCAGTTTGGCGGACGAACCATTCCGTTCGGGGGCGACTACCTCTACATCAGCGCCGTCGGCGGTTTCTCCTACGGTGTGTGGACCGATTGGCGCAACGTCGTCCCAGGCACCGACCTGCGTGAACAAGGTGACTCCGACAGCGACCAAGCCGATGTCCTCCAGTGCCGGACAGTCCTGCCCGACGGGAGCATCAGCGGCGACACCTGCCCGTGGCAAGGAGGCCTCGACCAGAACATCTACGGTAGTCAGACACCCTGATCAGACCGGGCGAACAGGCGCGGCACCCGCACAGGGCAACGCTGGGCAGGTGCCGCGCCCGGCCCGGGCACGGCCGGCTGACTGGGCGCCGCGAAAACAGCGGGGGGCAAGACAGCGGGGCGGCGAAGAAACGGCCCGTGGCCAGGAATCGTTTGGCGTATCCCGCAATTATTCCGCACGCGAACACATGCGAGTGCATAAGTCGGCTACCGTTCAATATCGGCCAGCGTCACCAAAGGCAGGGCATGTACCTATTCGAATGCGAGGCAACGTTCGAGGCCGAGCCAGCTGCGGTCTGGGCGATGTGGACCGATGTTGCCCGCTGGCCTGAATGGGACATCAGCAAGGAGATCGCGCGCCTGGATGGCCCGTTCGAGCCGGGTGTCTCTGGCTGGGCCAAGCAGCGTGGCAACCTTGGCGGCTCTTTCACCATCACTGCGGTGGAGGTCGGGCGGCGCTGGGTGACCGAATGCCCCATGCCCGTGGGCAAGGTCGTCTTCGATCACTTGATCGAACCAGTCGCCGCCGGCCGTGTCCGGGTAGTCAAGCGCGTCGAGGTGCAGGGCGGCTTCGCCCCCCTGCTCCGGCTGTTCGCTCCCAAGATGCGCCGGGATATCTCCGAGTCTCTTGCCGCCCTGGGACGGCGGCTGTCCCACAGCGCGCTGTAAGTATCGGCGGCGGCGGCCGCCCCGGGCTTTCCTGGCGAGAATGGGGCCCGGGCGGCCGCCACCACCGTCTGTCACGGTGGCTGGCTATAAGGAGCCGGTGACTGATGGTCTGGCGGCGTGAGTGGGCGCAAAACTGAGTGCTCGCGCGGACAGGGCGGTGAGCCAGGCGAAGCCGGTCGCGATGCTGGCTCGCTGGAACAGTCCGCCGAGCTTGACAAACCGGGGTGCTTGACCGAAGCCCGCGCTGGCCAGCGCGGTGGTCGTGAGCATGGTGATGGCGGTAGCAGCGCTGTACAGGCCGAATCCGCGATGGCCGGCCCGGAAGGACTGCCAGCTGTATCCGAGCGCGGCGGCCGCCAGGCCGCCGAACACCGGGATCGCTGCGAGGTTGTGCATTGTGCCAGTGCGGGTGGGCACAGCGAGCGCGCCGGGCGTTCCGGGCGGGTAGCCACTGACCGGGTCAGTGATGAAGACGGCTGAACCGATGAGCCCGGCGCCCGCCGCACCGATCAGGGCCGCGCCTGCCCGCATGCTGACCGCGGGATCACGGGCACGCCACAATCCGGCGGCGCCAGCAAGAAACAACGTCCCGGTCACAGCGAAGTTCGCGGACTGGATCCAGCCGCGGGGCCCCACCGCGAGCGAGCTGACAGGGTGACGCAACGGCCGGTAACCATCCCGGAGCGCGCCTTCAACCAGGAACACGGTAACGAAAACGGGCCCCCCGGCCAGGCCACAGCGCAACAACCTGCGGGTCCAGATCACCGGCCTGCCGTGCGCGATAGCGGCTCCCACGGTCGTAGCGTAGCGAGCCGCTCAGCCCGGTTCTGCGCCCGGGAGGCCGCCGGCCTCGCCGAGTTCTCCGGCGAGCGCGCCTTGGGCACGCATCCGCCACGCGTCGGTCACGAGTTCCTCCAGGCGCCGGGCGTCCACCTCCGCGAGCCGCAGCATCACCAGCGGCCAGCCGTCGTAGCCAGGCGTAGTGAAGAAGACCCCGGGCTCGCCGAGCAGGAGAGCCTGCTTCTCGGCCTCGTCGCCGACAAACAGCACCGCGACGTCGGTCCGGATGAGCCGCGGCTTGCCCGGCCTGCGCTCGGGGTAGGACCAGACGAACCCCTTGCCGGCCACCCGGAAGTCGAAGCCGTCGCTGTCGATCTCCACCACGCCAGGCAAGGCCAGCGCAAGGCGGCGCACGTCGTCGGCGTCAGCCATCGAGATCCCTCCCAGATCGCGGCAACCCCCATACGGCACAGGCTAGGCGCCGGCCCGGGCCGCGGGACTGTGGATGGGGCTGCGCCCAGCGGTAACCAGGCAGGCTCAGGCTCGGCCGCGGACCCAGGCGGCGCCCAGGAATAGGGTGACCTCAGCGGCACAGCAGCTTGTGCCCAGAGGAGATTCTGTGAACGCACCGGAGACTGGCTCGGTGAGCCCGGTCCCTGAGCGCCTGCGCACCGTCACTCCCCGCCTGGTTGTCCGCGATGGCGCCGCGGCGATCGACTTCTACCGCCGGGCATTCGGAGCCGAGGAGCTGGGTGACCGGTTCACCGGGCCGAACGCGGAGCTGATCCATGCCGAGATCCGGATCGGGGACTCGGTGGTGATGATCACCGAAGACGCCGCGGACGGTCCCGTCGCGTCACCCGAGCGCCTGGGCGGGATGGTCAGCTGCGTCATGTCGCTGTACTGGGAGAACGTGGACGCCGCGTGGGAACGTGCGGTCGGCGCCGGAGCCGAGGTGATCTACCCGCTTGCCGACCAGTTCTACGGAGAACGCGGCGGACGGCTACGTGATCCCTTCGGCCAGCAGTGGATGATGAGCCAGCACATCGAGGACGTGTCGCCCGAGGAGATGGCCCGCCGGGCAGCAGCGCTATTTGGCACGTAGCCATCCGGCGTGCCGGCGGGCCCAGGCAGCCTGCCCGAGGGGAGGACTCGCCTGGGTGTGCCCCTTAACGCTGCGTGGACACCTGTCCCCGTCTCCCGATCCGTACCCGCCGATCGGCGCGCTGTCGAGCCTCCGGCTCGGGCGGGATCAACGGCAGATCCGTCGGTTTCGACATCGGGCGATCATGCATAGTTATGCAAGCTGGGGATGCCCGACGCCCGGCTGGCCAGTGCTCACCAGCGGGGTCGCTGTCTGTGCTGTGCGATCCGGCTGGCTGATGCGGGGCTGGTGAGAACCCTGCGGTTGCTGGCGGTGTATTCAGGTGTGCGTGCTGTGAGTGAGAGGGGAACCATCGACGACACGGAGGCGGTAGCCAAATCCCGTGGCGGCGACCTTGACGCCTATGCGGTGCTGGTCGCCAGGTATACGCTGCGCGCCCACCGGGCTGCTTTTTTGCTGGGAGCCGGCGAGGAGGCCGACGACGTCGTCCAGGAGGCGTTTGTGAAGGCGTTCCGGCACCTGTCCCGGTTCCGGGTGGGGGAGCCCTTCGGGCCGTGGCTCTTGCGCATCGTGGCTAACGAGGCCAAGAACCTAACCCGGTCGCGGCGGCGCCGCGCCGCGCTGGCCATACGGTTGTCTGCTGCCGGGCCGGGTGAGACGGCAGCAGGCGGTCCTGTCGATGAGGTGCTGGCCGCTGAACGGCGTGCCGGGCTGCTGGCAGCTGTCAACGCGCTCCCGGACAAGGAGCGGCAGGTCCTGGTGTGCCGCTACTTCCTCGACCTGTCCGAGGCGGGGACGGCGCAGGTGCTGGGATGGCCGCTCGGATCTGTGAAGTCACGCGCGTCACGCGCGCTGAACAGGCTGCGCGGACTGCTCGTGGCCGGGCAGCAGAACAGGGTCTCCAGTGGCTGACCGGGCCGGGTGGCAGCCCGCGGTGGAGGCCGAGTTGCGGGCGCTGGGCCGCGAGCTTGACGTGCCGCCCGCCACCAACCTCACCGCGGCCGTGCGGCAGCGGCTCGAAGGGCCGGCGGCACGGCGCCCCCACGTGCCTGTCCTGGGGACAGGGATCCTTCGCCGCTGGCGGCCGGTATGGCGTGTAGCGCTGGTTGTGGTGGCCGTCCTGCTCGCTGTGCTGGTCGCGACCCCGCAGGGGCGCGCGGTGATCACCGGTGTGTTCCGGTTCGCCGGCATCGAGCTGCGCCAGGAGCCGGGCCCGGCGCGCTCCCCGCGAAGCAGGGCCTCCCTCCCCGGGGAGCAGCGGATGCCTTTGGAGGAGGCCCGCCACCTGGTGCCGTTCCCGCTCCTGGTACCGGCGGCTCTTGGTCGGCCAGACGAAGTGGTCGTGAGCGACGGCGGCCGGGTCGCCTCCCTGGTCTACCGCCAGACACCGTACGGGCAGCTGCGGATGGATGAGTTCGCCGGCCACCTCGACCCGGTCTACTTCCAGAAGTTCGTCCACCTCGGCGACGTGACCGAGGTCAAGGTGAACGGCGCCAAGGGCTTGTGGATCAAGGGCCCGCACGAGCTGGTGTACATCACCCGTGACGGCAAGCCAGCCGCAGCCTCGGCCCGGCTCACCACCGGCAACACCCTGATCTGGGGCACCCGGCAGGTCGCGCTGCGCCTGGAAGGCGGCGTCGGCAAAAAAGCTGCGCTCGCCATCGCCGGCTCGGCGGTCTGACTTGCGCGGGGCCCGTGCGGAACCTTCCACCGGGGTAGCGGTGTAGCACGGGTGAGGCGCGACGGAAGGAGCCGCCCATGCTGCGTCGGCTGATTGTTCTCACCACCCTTGCCGCAGGCATGAGCATCGCCGCAGCGATGACGCTGGCCACGCCGGCGCTGGCGAAGGGACCCTCCCAGGCTCGTATCACCGGCCGCTGGCTGGTCCACACGATCGTCATTTCCGGCGATGGCGAGCCCGGACAGCAGAGCAGACTCGCCAGCCTTGCCCAGCAAACCGACTTGTTCACCGTGTTGTTCGGCGCCGGCGCCGGCGGCAGCGTGCCGCCGCCGACACGGCTGCGCCCTGCGCCGCCGAAGGCCTCCCTCGGCCCGCGGTACACGGTCATCTACACAGTGCCCGGGGTCGACCCGCGGCCCGGCGAACAGTTCGGGCGGGTGCGCCAGGTTCTCTACCCCTACGCCGCCGGCGGGCCGGTCATTTACACGCCGCCCGGCCAGCGCGGCTTCGGGCAGGCCCTGCAGGCGGCCGGCTGGCTTCGCGGCAGTGCCCAGCTGACCCACACGCTGACCCAGCTTGGCGTCCCACCCCGACCGGGCGCACAGCCAGCGCAGCAGACCCACCGCCTGCCCGCCACACATGCCGCGGCAGCGCAACAACCCGCCTCCCGAACCTCTGGCTGGCCCGCCGCATCCGCCGCAGCCATCGCAGCCGCTGCACTCACCGGCGCAGCACTATGGCTGCGCCACCGCAAGCCAGCCACCCGCTCATGACTGCCAACCCCGCCCGGCTGGGGCCGCTGGCCGATCAGCCTAATGGGGGCCAGCCAGCCGAGCACCGGACATCACGCTCCGTGGCCGTTGCCCAGGGCGTGTGCCCGCTAGGACCGGCGCTTACAGGGGATCGGTGACCCACCGCCAGCCGTGCGGCTCGTCACACGCTGGGCGCACCGCGGCGGCCCCGGCCGCGTCGGACAGCTGGGCTACGATCCGGATGAGCTGACGGTGAAAATCATCGGGTGTGGGCGTCCCCTCGTGCGTCTCGTGTGCCACGAGCGTCACATCCACCCCCTCACCACCTGCCAGCCGTGCTGTGATGTTGCCGTTGTAATCACGGCCGACCGCCACGATTGCCCCAGCCCGGACGATGTCAGTGCCGTCGTCCTTGGCCACCCATACCTCAGGCGCAACCATGCGCCCCACCTCCTTGCTCACTTATCGCGGCACCCCACACTGGCACGCCACGACGGGCATACCACAGTGGCGTGCGGGTCCACATCACGGGACACACGGGGGGCGGCCCGCGCCTGCCGCCGCTGCCCGCGACCCCGATCAGCACTGCGCGGCCTACACGGTGGGCGTGTTTGCCGCCGGACTCCGCGGCCGGCGGCTGGGTCGTGAGATAACCCGGGTGAACATCTTCATGTCGCGGGCGCCACATTGCTCACGCTTGGCTTCGTCCAGAGCCTCAACACGCAGGTGCTGATGCCATGCTTCGATCCCGGGCTCCAGCTTCAGCTCATCGAGACCTACCGCGGTTCCATGTTTGGCGGGTCCCGACAATGCTCACGGCCCTGCTCGAACACTCCAGCATCACCGAGCGCGACATGTCCTCGCTGCGCTATGCCCTCAGCGGCGGCGCGACCGTGCCCGCCGGGCTGGTGCGGCGGGTCGAGTCAGCGTTCAGAATTCCGTTCATCACCACCTTCGCCCAGACCGAGCCGAGCTGCTCGATCACCGTGACCAGGCGCAACGACACACGAGCCGACCGCGCCGAGACCCTGGGAAGGCCGCTGCCGCAGACCGAGGTGCGGATCGCCGACCCGGTCACCGGCGCGACCGTGGCACCCGGCGTGATCGGTGAAATCTGTACCCGCGGCTACCACGTCATGCAGGGCTACCTCGACGATCCTGCGGCCACCCACGAGGCGATCGACGCCGACGGCTGGCTGCACACCGGAGACCTCGGTGGACAAACCGGCCACGGAGGCAGAACTGGCAGCCTTGCCGTGCGGGGGCTGCCCGTAAGGGGGCGCAGATGCGGGTGATCTGCGCGCGTCCGCAGACGCGGCCGCGGCCTGGTCGTGCGGGGAAGCGGTAAACCTTAGTTGGGTAGTCGCCGTCTAGTGACGGGGCGGCGTTGCAGTATGCGTGCGGGATCCAATGGGCAACGCCCCAGCGACAAGGAGAAGAACATTCCCATGGCAGCCACGCTTCAGGAGATCCTGCTCGCGCCGGACACCCAGCCAAAGGTGATCGCCGACTGCTTCATGCTGATTGAGCAGGAGGTCTCGGAGAAGTCAGGGGTCTTCGGGACCGCGGTCAAGCTCGCCTACAAGACGGTGAACACCTTCCTGCCGGGCCACGTCCGCTACATGGTGGAGTCCCTGCTTCCGCAGATGGTGGACAAGCTTGAGCCGTACTGGGCGGACTTCAACGCCGCTGGGGGCTCTGAGTTCGGCGACTACCTGGCCAAGCGCGGCGAGGAGGTGTCGGAGGCCCTGCTTTCGGTTACCGATGCCCGCGCGGCGGCCTCCGGCCGGCCCACGGTCATCAAGGCGTACGGCGCAGTCCGCGGCAGCGCAGCCAAGCACGTCGAGGCCGCGCTCCCGCACGTCGGCGGCCTGGTACTGAAGTACGCGCCCTGACCAGCGGGTACCGCCTCACCGCCTGCGCAAGAGCTGGGTTATGCCCGCGACGACCGCGGTGGCCAGCACCCAGCCGAGGATGATCATCAGCCAGGTGTAGAGCATAAGCAGTGGCCCCAACGGGTGATTGTCCGAGTTGGGCAGCCAAAAAGTCGCCTGGCGCAGGTCGAGACCCGGGATTAGGAGCTGGAAGGAGTACACGAAGGGATTGAAGCACGGGTAACCGGGTTGGCAGCCAGGTGCGGGGCTGCCGTGGGTGTCGTAGATCAGGCCCGCGCGTTCACCCAGGTGGTAAAGGAGCGCCCCGAACAGCCCCAGCACCAGCAGGGCCAGGAAGGGCCGGTACAGCCTGTAGCCGTAGCCGACCGTCAGGTCCAGGAACTTGTTCCACGCCCGGGCACGGCGGCGGAGGTTGCCGCGTTCGCGAAGGTCCTGCTGGCTCGCGATGGAGACTTTCTCGGCGGTGCTTTCCCGGCCGCTGAGCAGGTAGGCCTGGGCGAGCTGCTGGTAGGCGGTCCCGGCGTAGTCCTTCGTCTTGCCGAGCCAGGCAATGCGCTGGTCCACCGTTACCTCGTCCTTGCCGTCCATGGCCGGGCGGTAGCTGAGGCCCGCCAGCACATAGCTCCCCGCCCGCCAGCTGGCCATCGTGTCGTCGAGCCGGCTGAGCTGGCCCGAGGCCAGGTTGACCAGCCCTTCAGGGGATTGATCCATTTTCCAGGTCAGGCAGCCGCCGACCTTGATCCCGCGCGCGTCGAGCCCATCGCGGCCATGCAGCTGGGCGCTGCTGAAGTCCAGATCGCGGGCGATATCAGCGTTACGCATCCGCACCTCGCCAGTAGCGCGGAAGCCCTCGTTGGCCAGCACGTCACCGGGCGTGATGAGGCCCGTGAGGTCCAGCGCGAGCCCGTGCTGGTTGTCGAACAGCCCGCCCGTGCACACGAGCTGGCGCCCGACGGTTGCCCGGGCGAACCGGACCTGGCCCATGGCCCGGAAACCCCGGTCCAGGTAGACGTTGCCAGGGGTGGTCATCCCGTCCGCGAACAGGGCATGGCCGCCGGGAGTGATGAACGACCCGGCGCTGCAGTTCAGTTCGCTCAAGATCGCGGCGCCGGTGAGGCTTACCGTGCCGGTGGCGCGGAACCCCTCGTTGAGGAACACCTCGCCACCGCAGCGCAGTCCGTCACAGTCGAGCGCGTACTCGTCGCTGCGGTCGTTCCGGAATTCCCCATTGGTGGCGTTGAACTGGCGGCTGACCTCGGAGTCGTTGAACCGGACCTCACCGCGGGCGGTGAAGCCGTGGTCGAGGAAGACGTCCTCGGCCACGATCCGCTCCGCGTCCAGCGCCCGGTTGCCCGGATTGTGGAAGGAGCCCTGAGTGCAGCACAGCTCGCCGGTGATGTTCGCCCCGACCAGCCGCACCGTGGCGGTCGCGTGAAAGCCGCGGTCCAGGTAGACGCCGTTCGACGCGCGCAGCGCATCCGCATGCAGCGCAAAGGTGGTGGCGCTGGCTAAGCTGCCTCCGGTCGCCCGCAGCCGCCCGACCTGGGCCCACTGCAGGCAGACCTCCCCGTCGGCAGAAAAGCCCTCTTCCAGCAGGACATCCCCGCCCACCACGAGGTGGTCGGCACTGATGCTGTAACCCAACCGGTTGCTGAAGCTGGCGTTCCTGCAGTTGAGCTGGCCTTCTATCCGCGCAGAACGCAGGCAGACTTCGCCCCCGGCCCGGAAATCCTCCCCGTCCAGGAAGAGCGTGCCGCCCACCCGCAAGTCATTGCCGCAGATCGCCTTCCCGGCCCGCGCCAGCAGGCGGCTGCCCGACAGTCTCACGTCACCGCGCACCCAGGCCCATTGCAGGGAGATGAGCCCGGTGACCGTAACATTCCGGATGACGAGGTCGGCACCACTGGAGAAATGGTCGGCGAGAATCGAGTCGATCTCGCCGCCGTCCCACTCGACCGGCTTGTCCGCCTGTGCCCGCGTCAGGTCCACCCGGTCCTCGAACACGCAGCGGGTGAAATGCAGGGCGTGCGCAAGATGGGCGCCAGACAGGTCGAGCTGGCCGCGTACGCGACCGCCGGCCATCCGGATGCGGTTCTTGACCGGCCACTCCGGACGAGCGCCGAGGCACAAGGCGCGCAACACTTCGGCGCGGATTACCGGCTGCTGACCGTTCCGGTGCGCGCACAGTTCGGCCTCGGCGTCCACCGCAGCCGCCCTGATCAGCTTTTTCTCCGCCGCTGTTAGCATTAGCAAGTCCGTACCAGTACGCATGATCCAGTCCCCCACGGAGCCGCGCCATCGGAGCCCTGCCGGGTGCTCCCGGCCCAGGCCGAATGACCCGGCGGCCTCCCCAACGTTGGGCCTAGCGATCCCAAGCTGCCGTGCCGTTGCGCATCGCAGCAGTTTGCACACTTATCCAGAGACGCGGATGAGCCACCAGATACACGTGGGCCGGAACACGCGAGCGGTCTCGGGCGGCGTTCACCTGCCGTCACGCGAGCATGAGTGGGCTCTGGACGACCTCGCCGAAGGGCGTTGGGCAAAGGTGGTTTTTCCGTGGCGCGGTTACCGGGACCCCGCAGGCCACCCGTTTTGTCTGGTGACCCGATGATTGCTGGCGCAGCCGCCGGGATCATGTCGGCGTGGCCACGGTGGCACTTCGCCGAGTCTTGTGTTAGGCAAGGATTCGCGGTCGAAGGGAGCGTGTGTGGATCAGCTCAGTCTCGGCGTTATGGCGCGGTCGCGGAAGGAGAATGAACGGCGGCTTCCGATCCACCCACTGCACATCGAGCGGATCGATGCCGCGCTGCGGCTGAGCGTCTACCTCGAGCACGGCTACGGCGAGCGTTTCGGCGTGCCCGACGAGCGGCTGGCGGATTATGTCGCCGGTTTCCGCACCCATGACCAGCTGCTGTCGGACTGCGATGTCATCCTGCTTGCCAAGCCGTTGCCGCAGGACCTCAGCGAGCTGCGCGAGGACCAGGTCTTGTGGGGCTGGCCGCACTGCGTGCAGAACGAGGAAATCACCCAGCTGGGCATTGACCGGCGGCTGACGCTGATCGCCTTTGAGACGATGAACCACTGGTCCAGTGACGGCTCGTTCAGCCTGCATGTCTTTCACAAGAACAACGAACTGGCCGGCTACTGCTCAGTGCTGCACGCCTTGCAGCTCACCGGGACGACGGGTGAATACGGTCGGCGGCTCCGGGCGGCGGTCATCAGCTTCGGGGCGACCGGCCGCGGGGCGGTGACGGCCCTCAACGCGCACGGTGTGAGCGACGTCCACGTCCTGACCCATCGTGATGTCAGCGCGGTTGCCTCGCCGATCCACTCCGCCCGCATGGTGCACTTCGAGCCCGACGCCGGCGACCCGGGTCGCTGCCACGTGCTTGGCGAAAACGGCCGGGCGCCGCTGGCGGCCTACCTTGCCGGGTTCGACATCGTCGTCAACTGCGTGCTGCAGCACCCCGACGCGCCGCTGATGTTCGTCACCGACGACGACCTGGCCGCCTTCGCGCCGGGCAGCCTCATCGTCGACGTGTCGTGCGACGAGGGGATGGGCTTCAGCTGGGCTCGGCCAACTTCGTTCGCCGAGCCGATGCTCACCCTCGGCGACAACATCCACTACTATGCCGTGGACCACAGCCCGTCGCTGCTATGGAACTCCGCCACATGGGAGATCAGCGAAGCCCTGCTGCCGCACCTGCGGCCCGTGCTCGCCGGCCCCCAGGCATGGGACGCCGACCCGACCATCCGGCACGCCATCGAGATCCGCGGCGGCGTCATCCAGAACCCGAGCATCCTGTCCTTCCAACACCGTTCGCCGCGCTACCCGCACGAACGGCGCCGGTAGCACAACACGCACGGAGCGGGCTACCGGAGGCGCCACTGAGCACGCATTGGCCGGGCCGCTGAGCACGCATTTGGCCGGGGCCTTGCCCTGGGTTGGGTGGCAATCGGGCCTGCGAGATCGCCACGGCTGGCTGTCCGCGTGTCAGCGGCCCAGCGCCCGCGCGAGCTGCGCCTTTGTCATCGACGAACGGCCCTTCACCCCGCGGCGGCGCGCCTCCGCATAGAGCTGGGCATAGGTCGGGCCGCCTGCACCGCGGTGCGACCGCTGCCCGCCGCGCCGGGACGAGGACATGTCTGTGGTTGATGTCCGGCTTGCTGTACGCGCCTCGCCTGAACGGGCACGTTCCTTGTTCACCGTGCGCGACGCGATCTCCTTCGCCCGGCCAGTGCTCTCGCCGCGCTGCTTCGCGCTCGCCTTGATGTGCTCGTACTGCCGCTCCCGCTTGGGACTGGATCCCCGAGGCATATCTGCCACCTCCCGCTGCCATGACCGGCATCTTTGGCGCCCGCATTACGCGTAGCGCCCGCATTACGCGCGACGTGCCTACCCTCCCGACAGTGCTCCATGCGCGGTTCAGCGCGAGTCAGGTGAGTCTGGCGACCCCGCAGTACAGCCACCGCGAGCCGTCGCTGTCGGCCAGCCCTGGGTCTTCCGCCTCCCAGTCGCCCGCATAGCACAGACGGCCCTTGGTGCCCAGCTTGCGGGGCGATATCAGTTCCAGCCCGGCAAAGAACCGTTCAATCTCCGGCTTGGAACGGAAGTGGACCTGCTCGGTGGCGCGGTCGAAAATACGGCAAAATTCGCGCACCGCACGCGGCGGTTTGTGGTCATAGGTGAGGTGTGAAAGGGCCAGGTAACTGCCCGGTGCCAACGCGCCCAGATAGCGGGCCACCAGCTGCCACGGATCCCGCTCGTCGGCAACGAAGTGGATGACCGCGGTCATGAGCAGCCCGGTCGGCTGGCTGAAGTCGACGAGCGCGCCCAGCGCCGGGTCGGCCAGCACGGAATCGGGCTCGCGCAGGTCACCCAGGATCACCTGGACGCCGGCGCTGTCAGCCAGCAGCCCACTGGCCTGCTCACGCACCATCGGGTCGTTGTCCACGTACACGACCCGGCACCGCGGGTCGACCGCCTGCACAACCTCGTGGGTGTTGCCCACAGTAGGCAGCCCGGACCCGATATCGATGAACTGGCGAATCCCGCGCCGGGCTATCCACCGAGCTGCCCGCTGATGAAAACCCCGGTTTGACCAGGCGCAATCCCTGATTTCCGGCACCACAGCCGTGATGCGCTCAGCCGCATCGCGGTCAGACTGGAAGTTGTTCTTGCCGCCGAGAAGATAGTCGTAGATGCGGGCGGGCGCCGGCCTGGCCGGATCTACCCCTGGCGGAACCTGGCGGTCCTGGCTCACCGCACCCACCCGGTCATCACTGGACTTTGACAGGACCGCGCCAGCCAGGCGCGACACACAAGGCAGGCGCTGGCAGCACACAGGTGGGCTGCGGAACGGGCGCCGCATGGCTCCCCACCGCTGCGCGGCCGACCGCATAGCCGTAAATCTCGCAAAGCCCCTGCCCCCCAAGCAGCGAAGCCGACCGTCAGCTCCCAGGTCATGGCTGGGCAACTGCCCCCCGGTCCCACCCGCACCGGCCCGCGGCAGCTACCCAGCCTCGCAAAGGCGCGGTTCGGTCAGGCAGCCGATTAGCACCAGCCCGCCGCCCGGCACCCCGGGCGGCGACACCGGCACTATTCCCCCCAAACGGCCCGGGCCCCACTTACGCCTCGACGCTAGCCGGGCAGAGTCCGCACCGCATCGACAAGATTATGTAGACAGCTATGTATTCATCGGGCGCGCGAGACCAGCCGGGCGCGCCAGGCCAGCCCGGCAGCCGCCTTCCCGGCAGCCGCCAGCCGGGAAGGCCGGTTGTGTGGCAGCATCGGGCCTGGGTTGTGTTGCTGCCCGGCGCTCCCCGGAAAGGGGTCCTGATGCGAGTGGTCCTGCTCGTCGCCATCGGCGCGCTGCTGACGGTCGCGGGGCTTGTCTGGATGCTGCAGGGTCTCGGCTATATCGGGGGCAGTGTGATGACGGGCGTCACCCTGTGGGCTGTGGTCGGCCCACTCGTCGCCATCATTGGCCTGTTCATGGCAGCTTTCGGCCTGCGCACCCGGTATCGCCGGTCCCGGCCGTAGATTTCCCGCGCAGGGCACGGTACGGTCCCGCGAAGGTCAGCGCTCAGTACCTCTTGGCTTCCAGGCTGGAGCCGTTTCCCCCCGTATGTGGACACGCCATGACCGTCAGGCACTTTCAGTCTGACATGACACCAAAGGGCTCAGTCTTGCGGGCGGCAATCCGGCACGGTGTATCAGCACCCAGAGTTCCGTCTCCCTATTAAATAGACCCGTCGCTGCTTTGATGGCTGAGAGTTGGCAGCCGTCTACGGGGGGGGAGGACAAATGGCACTAGTAGAGCTTACTGCGCCCGGCGGCCAGGGCACCGCGCCTGGCATGACCGCCGCGGCCGCCGACACCAGTGGGACAACGCCGCGCTGGCAGGTGGTAGGGGCCAGCTTCGCGGCCATCATCGGGTTCTGGATCCTTGGCGTCGCCATCAACCGTGCCTTCAAGCCAACGGCGCTGGTAATCCCGGCCGGCGTAAGCATATTCGCCATGCTTTACGCCGTCACCCAGGGGTTGGAGCGGCTGCTCGAACCCATCTCATCGTTCTTTTTCAGCACAAAACAGCATACGCAATTCCGCAACGCGGCGATGGCGGCGGCGGTGAACCTGCAGACAGCTTCGGAGAAGGACGTGCCGGCCCGGCTCAGGGAGCTGACCGAGGTGACCGCGGCGGCCGAGAGCTGGATGGGCAAGGAATCGCCGGCCCTGTTCCGCCACAATCCCGCCCGCAAAGGAGTGGCCGCCGCGTGCGAAAAAGTGACCGAGCATGGTCTGCCCGCCCCGAACACGGATGGGCACGACCGGGACCAAGCGGGGACGAACCTCGCCCATGGCGCCGCGGCGACCGCAACCGCGGCCAGGGCCGCGGCCACGACCCCAGCCACGAACGGCGTCGCGGCCGTCGCCAGGAAGAACGCCGTCAAGCTGGCCGCGGCGGCGCAAGCTGACCTGGATCAGCGGCGGGCCGACAAGACCATCGCCTACTGGGCGCTCGCCAGCGTGCTTGGCGTGATGCTCAGCGCCACGCTGGGGCTGTACCTGCTGCACACCGTCGGGCTCCGCGGCGACGGGCTCAGCGCGGGCGGAGCCTGGACCGGCTCCCCCTGGAACGCCGCAGGAATCCGTCACATGCTCGACCTGCTGGCGACCGGCCTGGCGCTCGGCGCTGGCACCAAGCCCCTGCACGACTTGATCAGCAATCTCCAGACGTCCAAGAACAACAAGAAAGACCCCGGCCAAACCCAGTAGGCAACGCCCGCCACCGGAGATGGCCGAACCAGCAGGGTCTGCGCGCCTGTCTGGGCGCGGCCGCGCGTAACCGCTCCCACTCAGGCGCCCGTCGCGGGTCTGCTTCGCTCCACCCCATCTGGCGTGCCGAGATCAACCTGGACCGCATGGGCGCGGCCCCCGGCGTCCCGCAACCGCTTCTCCACCTGAGCCGCCAGATCCGTGCTATGGGCGAAGTCGAAGACCACGGTGGCACCATCGGCCGCCAGTCGCCGCACGGTCGCGCGTGTCTCACGTTATATCTTGTCAGTTGCCCATCGGGGTCGTAAGATGACGATATATCGGGATCGTATTATGAAGCTCGGAGCAGGGGCATGGATGATCGCATCCGGATTTCAGACGCTGACCGGGACCGCGTCACCACCCGGCTGCGCGACCACTACGCGGAGGGTCGGCTCACACCTGACGAACTGGACGAGCGGATCACCGCCGCACTCAACGCGAAGACAATCGGGGACCTGCGCCAGGTCATGAAGGATCTTCCGCAGTCCTCCATGACACCACCGCAGGCGCAGCAGCGCCCAGCGCAGCCGCCGCCGCCCTGGATTGTGCGGCGCCGCAGGCCGCGGCTGCTGCCGCTGGTGCTTCTGGTCGCGCTGGCAGCGCTGCTGATTCCTGGTGCCGGATGGCTGTTCATCCTGGCCTTCAAGATGATCTTGGTGTTCTGGCTGGTCGCCATGCTGGCGGGGCTGTTCGTGGCTGCCCGGTTCAGCCGGCGTGTGCGCCGTGCCTGGCAAACCGGCTACTGGCCCCCGGCCTGGCAGGGCGGCTACCGCCACCACTGGCGCTCGCACCGCCGCTGGTAGCAACCGCTGCCCGGGTGCCCGCCGCGGCCTGCTCACCGCTCTCGCCATCGGGGCTTGTGGCGGCCACTCCTGAAGCGCCGCTGCACCGTGTGTCAGGGCGACGCCCAGGACGGAGGCCGCTTCTCACGGAAGGCGGCCATTCCCTCGGCCGCTTCGGCGGAGGCGAACAGCGACCGTGACAGTTCGGTGGTCTGGGCGAACGCCGCCCGGCGGTCCATCCGCGGGACGGCGTACACCAACTGTTTCGCGGCGGCGAGCGCGGCAGGGCCGCCGGCCAGCAGGTTGGCCACCACGGCATCGGTTTCGTTGTCCAGGTCTGCTGCCAGCACGGAGCGGGTGATCAGGCCAATCTCGGCGGCTCGTGCGGCGCTGATCCGCTCACCGCTCAAGAACAGCTCAAGGGCGTCTCCGCGCCGGAGCTTCGGCAGGCACACGACGGAGATGATGGCCGGCACGACACCGATCCGGACCTCGGTGAAGCCAAACCGCACGTTGTCGCCAGCCACGGACAGGTCGCAGGCGGCGGCCAGGCCGATGCCTCCGCCCAGGCAGTGCCCGGCGATGCGCGCCACCACCGGTTTCGGTGCGTCCTGGATGGCGGTGAGGATCTCCGCGAGCCCCCGGCGCGGCGCCGCTGCCCCGCTCCCGTCGCCGGCCGGGCCTCCGCCGGACAGGTCGGCACCAGCACAGAACGCCGGGCCAGTGTTCGTCAGCACGATCACCCGTACCGCGTCCTCGGCCAATGCGTTGTCCAGGCCGTTGGCGAGCCCGTTGAGCAGGGCCGGCGTCAGCGCGTTCCGGTTGTGCTGCTGGTCCATGGTCAGGGTCGCGACCCCCCCGGCGACCGAGTAGCGCACCGCCCCGGCACCGCCGGTAACGCCAGCATCAGTGGGCTCGGGCAACACGTTTTGGCTGCTCATGGCATCAGCTCCTGGGGCACGTCGACGATTCTGGCACGCAGCCACTCGCCGAGGCTCTTGGCCTGCGGATCCGGCCTCGTGCTTGCTGCCACCCCTTCGCCCAGAAGTCCGGTGATGACGAAGTTGAGCGCCCGCAGGCGCGGGTACTCGTACCGCTCGACAAGCAGTCGCGAGGTCTCGGGCAGCAACTCTTTCAGTCTCGCGACGCTGAGGAAGTCGGCGAGCCACGCGTACCCGGCATCGGTCCGGGCCCACACGCCGAGGTTGGCATTGCCGCCCTTGTCCCCCGACCGGGCCCCGGCCACCCGCCCGAGCGGCGCCCGCACCACCTGCCCGCCAGGTGCGGGCGTGGTCGTGCGGGTCACATCAGCCGTTGCCGTCATCCCGGTCGCATCGGCGTCGGTCGCCGGCGCGGTCACATCAGCCACGACGGGGGGTTCGGGCGGCAGCACCGGCTCCACGACGCAACGCTTCCCGCTGACCACGACCTCCTGCTGCACCAGCGACGCCGGCACCGCTGCGGGCCAGTACACCCCGAACGCCTGCGGGCCCACAGTGAGACCGCCCCCGAAGAAACCTGGGTAGGACGCCAGCGCCAGTTCCGTGATCCGGGCCGTGAACGCCCGTCCCACCTTTCTCTCTTCCCGGTCCTTAACGCTGATGCGCAGCTCGGCCATCGCTTCCGAGTTGGTCGCCGGGTCGGGTGTATCCGTTCGCAGCAGCGCGACATCGACCGAGTCGAAGCCGTCGCGCCCACCCGGTACTCCCGCCCACAGCGCGCGCTCCACCAGGCCGGCCTTTGCTTCGATGTCCAGCCCCGTGAGGTACAGCGTGACGGTGGAGCGCCAGCCACCCTGATAGTTCAGCGCAACCTTCGCTGTGCCCGGCGGGGAGTCTCCGCGAACCCCGCTGATCCGCACCCGGTCCGGGCCGTCGGCGGAGAGCCGGATGCTGTCGAACCGGGCTGTGACATCCGGGTTGAGGTAGGCGGGGCCGCCGATCTCGTAGAGCAGCTGGGCCGTCACGGTGTCTACCGACACCATCCCGCCGTGACCTGGGTGCTTGGTGATGACCGACGACCCGTCCGCCGCCACCTCGGCGATGGGGAAGCCCGGGTGCTCAAGCCCGGGCACTTCGGTGAAGAAGGCGAAGTTGCCGCCCGTCGCTTGCGCACCACACTCGATCACGTGCCCCGCCACCACGGCGCCGGCCAGCGCGTCCCAGTCGTCGCGGCGCCACCCGTGGTGCCAGGCTGCCGGCCCCACGGTCAGCGCGGCGTCGGTCACCCGGCCGGTGATCACGATGTCAGCACCCCGCGCCAGCGCGTCAGCGATGCCCCACCCGCCGAGGTAGGCGTTGGCCGTGATGACGGCGCGGTCTCCCAGCGGCTCGCCGGTATCTATGTTGGTGAGTTCCACGCCCCCGGACCGCAGGCCCGCCAGCCGCGGCATGAGGTTGTCGCCCTCGATGTAGGCGATGACCGGGTCGAGGCCGAGCTTCTTGGCGACCCCGGCCACGGCTTCCGCGCAGCCCTTCGGGGACAGCCCGCCAGCGTTCGACACCACTTTGATGCCCCGGTCCAGGCCCTCCCCCATGACCTGCTCCATCTGGGTCACGAAGGTGCGGGCATAGCCCGCGGCCGGGTCGCGCAGCATGTTCTTCGCCAGGACCAGCATGGTGAGCTCGGCGAGCCAGTCGCCGGTCAGCACGTCGATCGGCCCGCCGTCGACCATCTCGCGCGCCGCGGCCAGGCGGTCGCCGTAGAAGCCACTGCAGTTGGCGACGCGGAGCGGGCCGGTCACGGGGCCTCTTCGATCACGGCCAGCAGGTCACCGCCGCTGACCTGGTCGCCGCGGTGAGCACGGACTTCGCCCACGACACCGGCGTGGGGTGCGGTGATGCGGTGTTCCATCTTCATGGCCTCCACGATCATCAGCAGCTGGCCCGCGGTGACGGAGTCCCCGGGAGTCACATGCACCGCGAGCACGGTGCCCGGCATGGGTGCGACAAGGCCACCGGCCACGATCTCGGGTTCTGCGTCGGGGAACCGGGGAACCGCGGTGAGGGCCACATCCCCGTCCGGGCCCTGGACCCAGACCCGGTGACCGTGACGGAACACGTGCAGCCGGTGCCGGCGCCCGCCTTCCTCCAGGTCAATCCAGCCCTCGCCAGCGTGGCGCACCCGGACAGACATGAGCGGCTCCCCGGTGCCCGCCGGCCCGGTGCCCGCCGGCCCGGTGCCCGCCGGCCCGCTCACGGTTACGGTGAAGCGGCCGTCTCGCTGACTCCGGTAGCTGACTTCCAGGGTGAGCGGCCCGTGGTGGTACACCGCCTTCTCCGGCGGCATCACACTGTTGCGCCAGCCACTCGGAAGGCTCCGCAGCACCGGCGTGGCAGCCCGCGCTCCGGCCCGCGCGGCGAGAGCCGCGCCGATGGCGGCGGTGTGCAGGTCAGCCGGCGAGGGTTGAGTGGACAGGCATCCGCCGTTATGGGCAATGAAATCGGTCGTGGTGTGGCCTGCCAGGAATTCCGGGTGACGGAGGGTGGCGACGAGGAAGTCCCGGTTGGTGGTGATGCCGCGGATCCGGCTTCGCGCCAAGGCCAGGGCGAGGCGGAGCGCGGCTTCAGCCCGGGTCGGTGCGTGCGCGATGACCTTGGCCAGCATCGGGTCGAATTCGGTGCCGACCACGCTGCCCGGTTCGACTCCGGAGTCCCACCGGCAGGGCGGGCTGGCGGCCGGGTGCCAGTCGAGCAGGGTTCCGGTCGCGGGCAGGAAGCCGGCCGCGGGGTCCTCGGCGTACAGACGCGCCTCGATCGCGTGGCCGTTCATGGCCAGATCGGCCTGCGTCACCGACAGCGGCAGTCCCTCCGCCACCCGCAGTTGCTCGCGGACCAGGTCAAGCCCGGTGACCGCTTCGGTGACGGGGTGCTCCACCTGGAGCCGGGTGTTGATCTCGAGGAACCAGAAATCCCCGGACCGGCCCAGCACGAACTCGACGGTCCCGGCACCCAGGTACCCGGTGGCCTTGATGGCGGCCAGCGCGGCGGCGCCCATCCGCTCCCGCAGGTCGTCATCCAGGGCAGGCGACGGGCACTCCTCGATGATCTTCTGGTGCCGGCGCTGGATCGAGCACTCGCGCTCAAAACAGTGCACGGCGCCGCCGTGGCTGTCGGCAAGGACCTGGATCTCGACATGCCGGGCGCCGGTGATGAAGCGCTCACAGAACACGGTTGGATCACCGAACGCAGCCCCGGCCTCGCGGCGGGCGGCGGCCACCGCCTCCGCGAGATCGCCGGAGCGGCTCACCACGCGCATCCCCTTGCCGCCCCCGCCCGCGGCGGCCTTGACGAGCAACGGCATGGGCAGTTCACCGAGGTCGGCCGCGGTCCCGCTGGGGCGACCAGGGCTCCCGCCGGGGGCACCGCCGCTCTGGCCGCCGACCTCCCAGGACTCCAGGACCGGCACCCCGGCCTCAGCCATCATTCGTTTGGCGGCGAGCTTGTCCCCCATCACCTCGATGACATCGGGAGGCGGGCCAACCCAGGTCAGCCCGGCGGCGAGAACGGCCCGCGCGAACGCCGCCCGCTCGGAGAGGAAGCCGTACCCGGGGTGGACGGCGTCGGCTCCCGTGCTCGCGGCCGCTTGCAGGAGGGCGTCAATGTTGAGGTAGGTCTCGGCGGCCGTGCGACCGGGCAGCGCCACCGCCCGGTCCGCTTCTTTGACGAAGGGCGCGCCGGCGTCCCCGTCGGCATATGCCGCGACCGTCGCGATCCCCATGGCCGAGGCGGTCCGGATGATGCGGCGGGCAATCTCGCCCCGGTTCGCTATCAGCAGGACCGTGATCACAGCCGGAACACCCCGTACCCGCGCGCCCCTTGCACCGGGCCACAGTGGCATGCGGACAGCGCCATTGCTACCGCGGTCCGGGTGTCACGGGGATCGATGATCCCATCGTCCGCCACCCTCCCGGTGGCGTACAGGGCGAGGGATCCTGCCTCGGCGAAATCCTCCACGGCCTTGGTGATGAAGGCCTCGTCCGCCTCGCTGACCTGCTCGCCCCGCCGGGCGGCCCGTTCGCGGCGGACGATGGACATCACCCCGGCCATTTGTTTTGGGCCCATGATCGCGATTTTTGCGGACGGCCACAAGAACACGAAACGGGTGTCGAATGCGCGGCCGCCCATCCCGTAGTTTCCCGCCCCGTAGCTGGCGCCAAGGATGACGGTGACATGCGGGACAGTGGAGTTGGACAGCGCGTTGATCATCTGGCTGCCGTGCTTGACGATCCCGCCCCGCTCGTAGTCACGGCCGACCATGTAGCCGGTGATGTGCTGGAAGAAGACCAGCGGTGTGCTGGTCTGGTTGCACAGCTGGATGAACTGCGCGGCCTTCTGGGAGGAGTCGGAGAACAGCACCCCGTTGCTGGCCAGGATCCCCACGCTGAAGCCGTGGATCTGCGCCCAGCCGGTCACCAGCGTCGGGCCGTAGCGCGGCTTGAACTCCTCGAAGCGGCTGCCATCCACCACCCGGGCGATGATCTCGCGCGCGTCGACCGGTGTGCGCAAGTCGATGGGCATCAGGCCGAGCAGTTCATCAGGGTCGTAGCGGGGCGGCTCGGGGTCAGCGGTGACCGGCCCTGGACCCTGTTTCCGCCAGTGCAGGTGGGCGATCACCTCCCGGGCCATTCGGATCGCCTCGGGTTCGCTGTCGGCCAGGTAATCGGCCAGCCCGCTCACCGACGCGTGCATCTGCGCCCCGCCCAGTTCCTCGTCGTCGGAGTCCTCACCGGTGGCCACCTTCACCAGCGGCGGGCCGCCGAGGAAGACCTTGGCACCGCCCCGGACGAAGATGTTGTAGTCCGACATGCCTGGCTGGTACGCGCCGCCCGCGGTGGAACTGCCGAACACCACGGAGATGCTCGGCACCCCGCGGGCCGACAGTTCGGTGATGTCATGGAACATGCGGCCCGTTTCCGCGAAGTGGGTGAGGTTGCGGCGCATCACCGCTTCCGGGTCCTCACCGGCGGACAGGCCCCGCAGATCGCCGCCGGCCGACTCGACGAACTGGATGTAGGGCATGTGGTTGTCGCGGGCGATTTCCAGTGCCCGCATCAGCTTGCGGATGCTGACAGCGGTCATCGCCCCGCCGAGATCGGTCGGGTCGTTGCCGACAATCACGCATTCGGTTCCCTCGACCACGCCGATGCCGAGGACCATGCCGCCGCCGACGGCGTAGTTGGTCTGGCAGCCGGCGAGGGGGCTCAGTTCAAGGAACGGGCTGTCGGGGTCCAGCAGCAGGGCGATACGTTCCCGGATGAGCAGCTTGCCGCGGCTGCGGTGACGCTCGACCGCCTTCGGGCCGCCGCCGAGCGACGCTTGCTGCAGCAACCGCTCTATCTCGGCCAGCAGGCCCAGCATCTTGTCCCGGTTGCCCCGGAACTCCTCACTGTGGGGGTCGACGGCGCTGGGCAAGACAGACGCAGGCATGGATGGCACCTCCCAACTCTCCATTAAAGCCCGGCCCTGCGCTCCAGTTCGTGATCATGGCCTTGGTGGGGCGCACACCCCACCAAGGCCATGATCACGAGGCCGGAGCCGTGACCCAGGGCGGGCCGTGACTCAGGGCGGGCCGTGACTCAGGGACGGTGGCCCAGGGACGGTGGCCCAGGGCAGACCGGGCGGTGGGTCAGTCCGAGAGCCCGTCCAGCCGGGCGAGGATCTGGAGCATCACCTCGTCGGCGCCGCCTCCGATGGAGAGCAGGCGGCTGTCCCGGAAGTAACGTGACACCCAGGTTTCCTCCATGTAGCCGAAGCCGCCGTGGAACTGCAGGCAGGTGTCGGCGATCTCACGCTGCAGACGGCCGGCCTTGAGCTTGGCGATGCTCGCGAACCGGGTGGTGTCCTCGCCCCGCAGATACGCCTCCGCACAGGCGTAGTTGTAGTGGCGCAGCACGTCCACGTCGGCGGCCAGCTCGGCCAGCCGGAACTGCACGTACTGCCTGGAGAGCAGCGGCTGCCCGAACGCGTGCCGTTCGCGCAGGTAGGCGGCCGTGCGGCGGAGCGCTGTGTCCATGGCGCCGGCGGCCGTGTAGGCCGCGATCATCCGCTCGTTCTGAAACTGCGACATCTGCTGCTGGAAGCCCCGGCCTGCTTCGCCGATGGTGTTGGACACCGGGACCCGGGCGCTGTCGAAAGAAAGTTCCGCCGTGTCCGAACAATTGTTGCCGAGCTTGCGCAGCTTCCGGCTGACCGAGAAGCCAGGGGTACCGGTCGGGAAGATGATCTGCGACATCCCGCGGTAGCCGCGCTCGCCGGAGGTTCTGGCCAGCAGGCACAGCCAGTCAGCCTGGGTGCCGTTGGTGATGTAGAGCTTCGATCCGCTGATCACCCACTCGTCGCCGTCACGAACGGCCCGGGTCCGGATGCCGGCCACGTCAGACCCGGCGCCGGGCTCGGTGACAGCGATGGCGGCGACCATCTCGCCCCGCAGTGCCGGAGCCAGGAAACGCTGTTTCAGTTCGTGGCTGCCATGCCGGTGCAGGGACGGCGTTGCCATGTCGGTTTGCACCGCGATGGCCATCGCGACACCTGCGCAGCCCATCCGCCCAAGTTCCTCACCGAGGATCACCGTGTAGGAATGGTCTGCCCCCTGGCCGCCGTACGCCGGGTCGTACTCAAGTCCGAACAGCCCAGCCGCGCCAAGGGCTTTGAACAACTGATGGGCGGGGAAGGTCTTGGCTTCCTCCCACTCCTCGACATGGGGAGCGACCTCGCGCGCCAGCACGCCCCGGACCGACTGCCGGAAGGCATCGTGGTCGGGGCCAAAAAACATCACCGGTCACGTCTTCCCGAGGATCTTCCTGAGGATCATGGCGCTGTCCGCCGGCGTGGCCGCTTTCATGCACAGGCGATCCATGACCAGGAGGTAGCTGCTCAGCGCCTCCGGCTTGTCGAGGTAGAGCGCGCTGGTCAGCTGCTCAAGGTAGACCACATCGGGCAGGTCAGACTCAGCGAAACGCAGGATGCTGAACGGTCCCCCCGCCGCGGCATGTCCGCCAGCCTCGAACGGGATTATCTGAACAGTCACATTCGGCCGCTCGGCCATTGTCAGCAAATGGCGCAGCTGCGCTCGCATGGTGTTGACGCCCCCGAGCGACCGGCGGAGAACGGCCTCGTCAAGCACCACCCAGACGTTTGGCGGGCCGGGCCTGGTCAGTACCGCTTGCCGGGCCATCCGCAATCTGACCCGCCGGTCGATCTCCCACGCAGGCGCGCCTGCGTGACCAAGGAGCGTGACAGCACGGGCGTAGTCCGCGGTCTGGAGCAACCCCGGGACGAACTGGATCTCATACGCGCGCACCTGGCTCGCGGCTTCCTCGAGCCCAACGTAGGCCTCAAACCAGCTGGGCAAGATGCCTGAGTAGTCATGCCACCAGCCCGGCGCATTCGCACGGCGGGCCAGTTCCCGCAGGGACTGGCATTCCTGCGCTCCGGTCACGCCGTACAAGGTGAGCAGGTCAACTATGTCGCGGTCCTTGAAACCCACCCGGCCAGTTTCGATCCGGCTGATCTTCGAATGGGACGCGCGGATCGCGGTCCCCGCCTCCTCCAGGGAGATCCGCTTCGCTTCCCGCAGCCGTCGCAGCTGGGCGCCCAGCAGGATGCGCAGGACCGTGGGACCGCTGCCACCGGCTGGCGCGAGCAGGCTGCGGACATGGTTGTCTGCCGGTTCGGCCGCTGAGACCATCTGCCCTCCCGCGAACACTGATCACGGTAGTGTCGCATGTTTGGGCGTTGATGCGCCACAAACGAGGGCATGGCCATCCTTCAGCGGCCATTTCCCTCATGACCGGCCAGCCGCCGTCGGGCCCGCCGGTCAGCCGAGGCGATGGCCCCGCAGGCGATGCAGGAATGCCTCCCACGCGGCCCGGGTGAAGACGAGGGCCGGGCCGTCAGCACACCAGGAGTCACGGACCGCTATCGTTCCCGCGCTCAGTTGGGCCATCTCAACACAGTTGCCGCTGGGGTTGCTGTAGTGGCTCTTCCGCCAGGAAGCGGAGCGCAGCTGCGATGCCCGCACACCGTTGTAAGCCGGATTCACCTTGGATCCTCTCCCCCGCTCCCCGATCAACCTGAACAGGCACATACCGAACGACCTGCGTTTACGATGGCCCGCACACAGCTACCAATTGTGCAGCAGCACTTGCATCTGCACATCGTGAGTGGCATCGTAACGGATGTTTTGGCGCTCAGGGACACGACCAACTACAGGCTCGGGGAGTTGGACCCATGTACCAGGGACATCAGGCGACTCTGATGCACGCCCCGGTCCAGCACAACACCCACGTCCAGCCAAGCTCCCCGGAGCCGGTGCCCCAGCGTGCCGCGCGCCATTGCCGTACGGCGCTGGCCGCAGGGCCTGAGTCGATCGCCACGGCCCGTGATTTCACCACCGCTGCGCTGCGTGGCTGGCGGCTGGACATGCTCGTCCGGGATGCCGTCATGGTCGCGTCCGAGCTGGTCACGAACGCGATTCGGCACGGAGCCCGCGGTGCCGGTGCCAGCAGGACAGTGGCTGACCCGGAAGAAATGACGGGGCCCCGCGTCGGGCTTGCCTGGTGCCGTCAGGCCAGCCGTTTGATCTGTGTCGTCACCGACTACAGCACCGAGCCACCCCTCCTGGTACCTGCGGGTCCTGACGCCGAGTCTGGCCGCGGGCTGCAGATCGTCCACGCCGTCGCCACGGCGTGGGGATGGACGCTGCTCAACGCCGAGGAAAAAGCAGTCTGGGCGGCGTTCCGGCTCCCGGCGCCTGAACCGTCAGCGTTACCACGGGGGCCTGAGCGCGAGCACAGCCCACCGACGCCCGGTTCGTGCCCAAACCGCCGCCTCCCATTCCGCGCTTGGGTCACTGCCGGGAGTGCGCCCAGGTGACAGTGATGTCGAGGTTGCCCGGCTGCACGTTGAGGTGGGTATACAGCGGCGGGCCGTTGCGGCGCTGCAGCGTCACGGTGATCTGCACGCCCTGGCCCGCCGGCAGCGAGCCGGCGTCGGGTGTGACCGTCAGATCATGCGTATCGCCGGCCGGAACCGCGATGGTGAACGAGACCGGCCCGTCATTGGCGGCAAGCGTGAACGATCCCGCCGGGAGCCCGCCCTTGCTGCTTTTATGCAACGTCACGGTCGTTGGGAATGCCGCGAGCGTGCCCGGAACGACCGTGGGCCCCGCAGAGGCGCTCCTACTAGACCGGATGGTCGCCGGGCCGGGCGCCGAGGAACCGAGCGCGGGGGCGGCGGCGGGCACGACCCCGGCCGGGGTTTGCCTGGGAGCACCCGGCACGCCCGCATGCCGCGACGCCGGATGGCTATGCCCGGGAAGACCCAGCACCGGTTCGCGCGACGCCGCGCCCTCGTGCACGGTCGCGGTAACCATTGCGGCTACGCCAAGTATCGCCAGCACGCTGACCCCGGCCAGGGCAAGCACGGAACGCACCGGCGCACGGTACGGTCTCGGCGGGTCGATTGGCACCGGAAACCCGGACTTGCCGAACGGCCCGGCATGTTCCGCGACGTCTGAGGAGCCCACGGTCCCATCTGCGGCACCCTCGGCCTCCGGCCTGATGGGGCGCCGCCACGCAGGCCCGGGGAGTGACCCGGGCGCAGGCCTGGGGAGTGCGCCGGGCCGCGCGTCACGCGGGCGTGACCACAGGTCACGTTTTCCTGGCCAAGGCTCAAGCGATGACCCGGGCATTCGCCGCTCCGGCAGGGCTGGCCCCGGAAGCGAACCGCGCACCGGAGAGCCACCGGGCGGCCGGCGGCTGCCAGACCCTGGGCGCGAACCATGCCTCGGCCCGGAGCCACGCCGCGGCCGGGAGCCATGCCGCGCCCCCCGCCACTCACCCGCTGGCGGTCCCGCACCCGCTGGCGGTCCCGCACCCACTGAAGGTCCCGCACCCACTGAAGGTCCCGCGCCCGCTGACGACCCCGCACCCGCTGACGACCCGGGCCGCTCACGCATTGACGGCCCAGGCCGCTCATCCGGTGACGGCCCCGGTCCCGGTCCGAGCCAGGCCCCCGGCCGTGGCCGTGAGCCCATGGCCGCATCAGGGTCCGCCCGCGGGCGGGGCACCACGGGCCTCCCCGGCCAAAGGCCGGGATCCACGGGCGGTTCCGCCCGGCGGACGCCGCACACCCCGCACGCCTTGATGTGCTCCGTGAGTCGCCTGCGGAGCGCTGCGCTCATCTCCCCGTTCCAGCCAGCCAGCAATGAACCCAGGTCCTGGCACAAAGACCAGTCGGCGCCCGACATGAAGAGCGCACCGAGCGACGCCTCGAACTGCCCGCACGCGTGGGCGGCCATGGCACACGCCTGCTTGCGTGACACCCCGAGCAGCGCCGCGAGACCGTCATCATCCAACTCATGACGCAGGCTCAGTTCTGCGATGTCACGTATCACGGGTTCCAGCCCAGAGAGCGCGACCCCTACCAGTTCCCTCGGACCGGATTCGCCCACATCGGCGCCGGCATCAAGTTCCTGGGTTGCCGCCTTGTTCGTTTCCGCAAGTATGTCGGCTGCGGCGCGGTCGTGGAGTTGACGGTGGCACTCGTTACGGGCAATGGCATACAGCCACGGCCGGAGCCGGTCGGGGTCACGCAGGTGCGGAAGCCTGGCAATGGCGATGATGAATGTGTCCCTGACCGCGTTCCCCGCTTCCTCGGGCGCGGTAAGCAGTGAGCGGCAGTAGGCGTACAGAGTCGCGCCATAACGGTCATACGCCGCGGCGAAACCGGCCGGGTCGCTGGCCAAGATCGCCTCGACAATGTCCTTGTCATACATGGGCAAACGGTATGACGCCGGGCATGCAGCACGAGTAGCTTCGCTGAGAATTTCCTAGCTATACATTACTTTCCTTTCCGATGCTCACCAAGGCCCTCAGCAGCCCCACGTACTGCGGAGATGGCCCCGGCCCGGAGACGGCTGCGAAAACACTGTGCTCAATGGGCAGAGCTTGGCATTAGAAGTGTTACTTAGCCAAAGCGGCCTGGGTTATGAGAATAAATCTTCTGGTATGAAAGTGACAGAAGGTTCGTCCCTCCACCCCCAGGGGTCCCAGCAATGGTTCCGCACCACTCCCCGCCCCGCCCCACGACGCCCTACACCATCAGCAAACCCAGCCGTCCGCTGCAGCCCACTGCTCCGCCTCATCGAGCAGATCAAGGATGAGGTCGTTCTTGGCCTCGGTGTAGCCCATGCGGTCATCCCGCCACACCAGGGCGGCCTCTCGTTTCATGGCGGCATAGGACTCGCGGGCCCCGGCGCTGGCCCGAAGGAAGTCGCGGAAGAGCAGGTGCACCCGTTCCCAGCTGCCGCCGCTGGCGCAAACATGAACGTGGACCCCGCGCGGACGGCCGGCGGGCGGCCGGAAAAAGCGGTGCTCATCGTCGCGTGCACGCAACTGGAGCCCGGCGGCCTGGCACGGCGGGACGTAGACGCCCTCCTGCCCGAGGCTGGCGACGCTGACCTGGATGTCGACGACTGGTTTGGCTGCCAGGCCCGGCACCGAGGTGGAACCGACGTGCTCGATGCGTTCCGCCGCCGCGCCAAGTTGGCCGGCAAGGCGGTCCCGCCATACCCGGAACGCCGCAGGCCAGGCCGGGTCATGGGGCACGACCTCGATCGGCTCAACATGCCGGTCGCTGCCGGAGACCGTCTCCCAGCCGGGAAAGACCACCGGCATGGCTCGCTCGGCGAGGATCCTGCGCTCGGGGAGGGGCAAGTCGTGGGCACGCAGCCCGCGCGCCTCGGCGGCCATCGCATAAAGGCGGATCAGGCTCACCCGAGGCCCCTGGCTTTGCCGCAGCCGGCACCAGGCCGCGAACGTATCGTCGTTCCGCAATTGCGGATCAGGCTCGCCCGGGCCTCCGGCTCCCCCGGGCCCGCCGCCGATGTCGCCCATCACACTTCCTATCCTGGCGGGCCGGCGGCAGGTGCGGAAACATGGTGACGGTGGGCGGGCAACGGCGTCGCAGCCACTGGGCGTGGGGTTACGAAGACGAACTCCCCTCGCCCGGGCAACTGCGCGCGATCACGGAAGGTCTGCGGGCAACCACCGGGCTCACGCCGGCTCCCGACCCAGAACACCCCGTCCCGCTGGCACAGGTACGGCTGCCAGCGCCCCGCGTCGCCGTGCCGCCGCGGCTGCGCCCCATCTGCTCACAGGAACCGCACGACCGCGCCCGGCATGCGCACGGCATGGCCTACCGCGACCTGATCCGGGCGTTCCGCGGGCAGTTCACCCACGTCCCCGACGCGGTCGCGCGGCCACGCGACGAGCACGACCTTGCGGACCTCCTCCAATGGTGCCAAACGGCGGTGCTGGCCCTGATCCCGTACGGGGGCGGGACAAGCGTCGTTGGCGGTGTGGAGCCGCGGGTGGGGCCGCGGTATGCCGGCACGGTTTCGGCTGATCTTTCGGCGTTCAACCGGGTCCTTGAAGCCGACCCGGTTGCCGGTGCCGCCCGGATCCAGGCCGGGGCGGCGGGGCCGGTGCTGAACGCCCAGCTCGCCGGGCACGGACTCACCCTGCGGCACTTTCCGCAGTCGTATGAGTTCTCCACGCTGGGTGGCTGGATCGCCACCCGGGCGGGCGGGCACTACGCGACTGGCCCCACGCACATCGACGACCTGGTGGAGTCGGTCCGGGCGGTCACCCCGGCCGGGCTGTGGCAGTCGCGGCGGCTGCCGGGTTCGGGCGCTGGCGTCTCCCCGGACCGGATGCTGCTCGGCTCGGAGGGCATCCTCGGGGTGATCACCGAAGCCTGGGTTCGGGTGCGGCGCCCGCCGGTGTACCGGGCCGCCGTGACCGTGCGTTTCGCGTCGCTGCTGGCCGGTGCGGAGGCGGTGCGGGCGATCGCCGGGTCGCTGCTGTACCCAAGCAACTGCCGGCTGCTCGACCCGGCCGAGGCGGCCTTGTCGGCGGGAGGCGACGGACGGCATGCGCTGCTCATGCTGGGTTTCGAGTCCGCCGATCTCGATGTCGCGCCGTGGCTGCAAGCAGCGCTGAGGCTCGCCAGGGCACACGGTGGCAACTGGGACGAGGCCCGGCTCTCCGGTGCCGGCAAGGCGGATGCGGGTGGCGCACCACCCCAGGCGGATCCTGCTCGTGGTGCCGGGCACGATGCGTGGCGCGACGCGTTTCTGCGGGCGCCGTATCTGCGCAACGCGTTTCCGGCTCTCGGGCTGATCGCGGAGACCTTTGAGAGCGCGGTGACGTGGGACACGTTCCCCGCATTTCACGAGTGCGTGAGTGGCGCGGCGGAAGCGGCGGTGCGGCAGGTGTGCGGCTCACCGGCCGTCGTCACCTGCCGGATCGCGTTCGCTTACCCGGATGGCCCGGCCCCCTACTACACGGTGCTCGCCCCCGGCCGCCGCGGTGAGGAGGCCGATCAGTGGGACGCCATCAAGGCGGCCGTGTCCGATGTGGTGCTGGCGGCAGGCGGGACCATTACCCATCACCATGCCGTTGGCCGTGACCACCGGCCGTGGTACGACCAGCAGCGCCCGGCGCCCTTCGCGGCCGCGCTGCGCGCGGCCAAGGCGGCGATTGACCCCGCGTCCATCCTCAACCCCGGCGTCCTCATCGACCCCTGACGCCCCGGGGCCGCATGGCCGGGGCCGCATGGGAGGTCCGGCCGGGCCGGCGTGTGCGACGCTCAGACCCGCCTGGGGACCTTGCCGGTCATGGTGAAGACGAAGCGCATGGCCTTGTGCGCGCCGTCCGAGCACGGTTCGAACATGAGCGGGCACCCGCCATCGATCACGGTGATGCCGTGCTCACGGCCAGATGCGGTGGCCGCCTCGGAGACGCTGCCACCGCCAACGGAACGGTGCATCCACACCTGCTTGATGCCAAGGTCGGCGCATTCGCGCATGGTGGCTTCCGCACCCTCGGGCGCTGTGCCCATGACGACCGCATCCACGCCGCCGGGCACCGATTTCAGATCGTGGTAACACGTGTCGCCTTCGACCTTGTCGGCATTCGGGTTGACCGCGAAGACCTGGTAGCCACGCTCCCGCAGCCGCTGGTAGACGACGTTGCTCCCGTGACCCTTGGGGTTCCGGGAGACCCCCGTCACGGCTATCCGCTTCAGGGCCAAGAACTCGGCCGCGGCCTCTTTGATGTTGCGCATATCAAGCCCCCTCGCGCCGACCGCACACGTGGGTGCCACAGGTGGCGGCGCGAATCCACCCGCGTCACTGGTTCGGTTTCCACGGCTGCTGCCACCTTTACCCAGGCCCTTATGGCACGGCCAGAGACCAAGGTCCCCACGCCCGGGGCCGCCCGGCCACATTGGCTGTCGTGATCATGGGAAAGTGGGGGCCAGGGTCCCCACTTTCCCATGATCACGACACGGGCCCCGGCGGGATTTCATGGCGAATGCGCACAGCCTGGAATCGCCTGGTCCGTCTCAAGCTAGGGAACAACACTTTGCGGCACCGCGGCCGGCTCCGTGCCACAGTCAGGCCGCCCGAATGTCCCGGCAGTTACCGATTACCCACTGCGGAGGTTCTGAGCATGGGGTACAGGATCCGGCCTGCTTGGCATAACGGACTGGCCCTGGGCGCCCTGGGCGCGATCTTGGCGGTAGCTGTCCTCGCCGGGCTCGCCTGGGGGCGGCCTCATGTGACGTGGCATTTCCGGACCTCCGACAACCGGCTTACGCTCGGTCTCGCTCCCGGCCATGGGCCCTTCGCGGGCTGGCTGCTGGCACGGTCGCGGCTGGCAGCCGGAGGCCACCACGGCCACGAGATCCTGCTTTCGCTGCGCCCCGGGAGCACCGGGCGGGTGGCACCCACCGTGATGAGCATCTGGGCGACGTCATCAGCGCCGATCACCGTCCGCGTGCCGCCCGCACCGGCCGTGACGCGCAAGACTGTCAGGGAAGCAACGGTGACCGTCCGCTTCTCATTGCCGGTGACCGTTGACGCAGCAGGGTGCCAGCCCTCGCCGCCAGCGGCGGCGAGCACCTCCCTGCACTTCCCGCGCGGGGTCAGCACATGCGCCGGCAGCGTGCACGTGTCCGCTGCATCCGGAGAGAGGGCATACCTTCACTTGACCGTCCCCGCACTGATCCCTGACCCGGTGACCTACTTCGGCCCCCCGGACGGCCGCGCCTTCTACATCACGATCGACGACGGCTGGTTTCCCAGCGAACGGGTGCTCCACCTGATGCGCACCCGTCACGTCCCGGTCACGGCCTTTCTCATCTCCTCCGCCGCTGCCGAGCACCTCGGCTACTGGCGAAGTTTCCAGGCCGCGGGCGGCGTCATCGAAGACCACACCGTGTCCCACCCCGACCTGACCAGGCTCTCCCTCACCGCAGCCACGGCGCAGTGGGCAGATGCCGCGCGGTCATTCCATGCCTGGTTCGGGGCCACCCCGGCCTTGTGCCGGCCTCCGTACGGCGGGGCCACCCGGAAGGTGCTCGACACCGCCCACCTGGCCGGCCTCAGCAAGGTGGTGATGTGGAGCGCGGAGATGTCCCATGGCCGGCTGTCGTCCTTCGATCACCGGCCGTTGCGGGCCGGTGAGATCGTCATCCTCCACTGGGTTCCGGGTCTCTACCACAACCTTTCCCGGCTGCTCCACATCGCCAAAGCCAGGCGGCTCCACCCCGCGCGCATGCGCAATCCATAAGACCCCCGCCGCACGCCATCCCGGGAGCTCCAAGTCGGGATGACCACGAACCGCCGCGCAAGCCACAATCACGAACCGCCGCACAACCGGGAAGGGCTCACCGCGGTCTATGAGTCAGGTGATCGTCTACACAGGCTGGGTGAGGTTGATGAGGGCTTTCGCGGGAGCCAGCGCCGTGGGGACGGCGCTTCCCCGGAGGGTGCGCGGCGGTCTCGCCGCCTGCGGCGCGCTGATGATCCTTGCGGTTGCTGCCGGCTGCGGGTCCCATCCGGCGCCATCGCCGGCACCCGGCTCCGGGCAGGGCGCCGGCTCTGGCTCCCCAGCGGCACCGCGTGCCACGCCCACTTCTGCGAAGCTCCCTGCGCTCGCGCCCAGCCAGCCTGCCGGCGGGCCGGTACCCAGCAGGTTTGCCGCCACGTCCGTTACCTTCGTCTCGGCAACCGAAGCGTTCGTGCTCGGGACCGCGCCGTGCGCGACCGCACCGTGCACGTCGATCGTGCGCACCCTGGACCGTGGTACGAGCTGGCGCGGGCTTCCCGCCCCGCTGGTGCGGGTCGGCACGCCCTCGATGACCAGCAGGCCAGTTGTGTGGGGTATCCGTTTCGCCACCGCGGCACACGGCTTCGTGTTCGGTGCCGGGCTCTGGGAGACCACCGACGGTGGGGAGCACTGGCGCAAGGACACCAGCCCGAGCGGCTCGATTCTCTCCCTGGCTGCCATCGACGGCCAGGTACTCGCGCTGACTATCCACTGCTCCGCGCAGGCCGGGTGTTCCCAGCGCGGGACGCTGCTGCGCCGGCCGCTGGCTGGCGGGTCCTGGCAAACGGTGACGGCACTGCGGGTGTCGCTGCTGCCCGGCCCCACCGACATGATCGCGACCCAGGGCCAGGAAGCAGCGATCCTGAATGGCAGGTCCGTCGTGCTCACCCGCGACGGCGGTGCCACCCTCACGGTACGTGGCACACCGTGCACCACGGTAACGGTGGGTGAGGCCACTTCTGTCGCCGTGACCGGCCCACACAGCCTCGCACTGCTCTGTACTGGCCAGGGCTTTACTGGCCACACCATCAAGCACATATATGTAAGCAGCGACCGCGGGGCGAGGTGGACGCAGGCGGCCCAGCCCAGCAGCGTCGGCGATGCCGGCACGATCGCCGCCGCCACCCCCGCGCGGCTGAGCATCGCGACAGCGAGTGCCGCGAGCTGGCTGTTCCACTCGGGCGATGCCGCCGCGCACTGGCGGACGGTGCGCACCGAATTTGACGGCGGAATGGGATGGGCTGATCTGGGATTCACCACGACCACCGACGGGGTGGTGGTTCACGGGCCCGCGAACAGCGATGGAAACACCCGCCGCAGCCCCGGGCAGTTGCTGTTCACCGAGGACAGCGGAGTGGACTGGCACGTGGTGCGCTTCTGAACGGCCGCCGGTGCCGGACCAGAGCCGGGTCAGCGCGGGCGAGGCAACCAGCAATTGCGTGGAAGCGCCGCCCGAGCTGACCCGGCGCAGGCCCTGCGCGTGGCCGTCAGCAGCTACGCAACGCCGGTGACTGATTGAGCAATTGACTGCGCGGCGAGATGAACGCCTGGAACTGGGCGCTTCCCACGGCCGAGAGCCGGAACGCGGCGACCCGGTGGCAGTTCTGGAACGCGAGCTTGACCCCCAAGTGGCGCTCGAGCCCACCGCGGATCGCGTCGCTGGCCAGGGCGCGCAGCAACTGGCCCCGTTCCGCCTCGCTCGGTGGTGGCACCGCATGGTCGGCGAACTCGCCGTTTCCGCTGTTCAGGTCGTCGGCGACCTGGCTGACTACACCCCACGCATAGGGAAGCGACTGCCGCACGCACTCGGCGAACGCGGCATCCGGAACCTCGCCGCCTCGGCTTGCTCGAGCAGGGTGGCGGTTACGTTCAGGGACATTGCTGTGCTCCTTTCACTGAACCACTCTGAATGGACGGCCCGAAGACCGCATGCGGGGGGTGAACGAGGAGTCCCCGTCAGGCAGGGCTCCCCGGGACATTCGCTGCGCCAGCCGCTGGTACCCGGCGGTCGCAGCAAAAGCCAGCAGATAGCAGCCGGCAACCACGGCGAGAATCCCGAAGCTGGGTGGCACCCGCGGGAAGGCATAGGCGATCGTGAGCCCAGCCCACACGGACACCAGCGCGATCAGCACCGACAGCCAAAGCGCCCGGTAGGGACGGGCGGTGAGCCGTTGCGCGGCGCCGGCCGGCCCGGCAAGCAGCCCAAGCAGCAGCAAGGCCCCCACCGCCTGCGAAGCGGCAGCCGCGCTGACCCCCACCAGGCCGAGAAAGACGAAACCTAGCATCCCGACCGGGACACCCCGTGCCCTGGCGACCGACTCGTCGATGCTGGCGAAAAGCAGCGGCCGGGCGATGAGGAGGATGGCGAGCGCCACCCCAAGCGAGATGACCGCATCGGTCATGGCTTGCGCGCCTGATAGCCCGAAGATCGTGCCAAACAGCACGTTCACCCCGGCTGTGGCGTCCGTTCCGCGCGATGAGGTGGTGTAGATGGTGAGGAACAGGGCGCCCAGACCGAGAACCCATGCGAACGTAGCCCCGATCACCGTGTCGTCAGCCCGCCCGCGCGGGCCAAGGGCTGCCATGGCGAGAGCGACCACAATGCAGGCCGCGTAGAGCCCGAAGAGCACCCCGACCCCGGCCACCAGGGCCGCCAGCGCACCGGTGAACGCCACATGACTGAGCGCGTCCCCGGTGAACACCTGCGACCGCAGCACCACGAAATAACCCGCCACCCCCGAGGCCAGTGCTATGGCGGTGCCAGCGAGAAATGCGTCACGCAGAAACGGGTGGGAAAGCATGTGGGCGATTCCGGCCAGCGGCGCGAGCATGATCACGAGCCAGTCTCCCCCGGGAACGCGCCCCGCCCGCCAGACACGGTCACAGCCCCACCTCCGGACGAAGAGTCCCCCAGCGGCCAAGCCGTTCAGCTGCTGCCCGGCCAGCCGCCGCCACGACGTAGGCGGCAAAACCGAAGCTCGTCACAAAGAACCCAACCGGATAGATGGAGAAGTAGGCCACCGCGAGGCCGAGCCACGTGATGGCCAGGCTTAGCGTGATCGTCAGCAGGAAGCTGACGGCAGGGCGGGCGGTCAGCTGCTGGGCGGCCGCTGCGGGCATGACCAGCAGCGCGAACACCAGCAGTGCGCCGGTGATCTGGCTGACCTCGGCGGCAGAGCACCCGAGCAGAACAAGGAACACGGTTCCCAGCAGCCGCACGGGCACCTGCCTCGCCCTGGCCACGTCGGCGTCGATGGTGGCGAAGAACAGCGGGCGGGCGATCAGCGCGAGAACGGCCAGCACGGTGACTCCGACCACGACCAGCGTGATCACCTGGCTGTCAGAGATGCCGAGGAACGAGCCGAACAGCAGCCCGGTCAGGCTGTTGAGGAAACCCCCGTACAGGCTGACGAACAGGGCCCCGCAGGCCAGCGCAAAAGCCTGCACGGTGCCGATCACTGCCGACTCCTGGCTGTAACCCCGCCCGCCCGGGGACCGGGGAACGGTGGCGATGACAAGCGCGCCGACGATGCAAGCCGCGAAGTAGCCGACGGTAGCACTGATGCCGGCCAGAATCGCCCCTGCCGCTCCCGGGAAAGACACCACCGCCAGGGTGTGGCCGGCGAAGGCCTGGCGGCGGAGCACCATGAACCAGCCCAGGGCGCCGGCCACCACCGCCACGGTCGTCCCCGCCCGAAACGCGTTCACCATGAAATGCGGCGCGAGAAGCTGCTGGATGTCTCCCGGGACGTTCCAGGTCAGCCCGGATGGCACGGCGAGCACGCCTCCCGTCACCATGGCTGGCTGGGATGCCGGTCGGTGTGCCGTGCGGGCGCCTCAGGCTGGCCCACGACCACCAGCCGCCCGTCCGAGGTCCGCACCACCTCCACCGGCGTGCCGTACAGGGCGGTCAGCGTGCCCGAGGTGATCACCTCAGCCGGGGTACCGGCCACCGTCCCGCCCCGCGCGATATAGGCGACCCGGTCGAGGTAGGGAAGGATCGGGTTCACGTCGTGTGCCACCAGCAGGACCGTGAGCTGCTGTTCGTGGCAGATCCGCGAGATCAGCCCGGCGACGCTTGCCTGGCTGGGCAGGTCGAGGCTGTCCAGCGGCTCGTCGAGGACAAGCAGCTGCGGCCGCCGGACGAGGGCCTGCGCAATCAGCAGGCGCTGCTGTTCGCCACCGGAGACCTGGCCGATCGGGCGGCGCGCGAAGCCGCTGGCGCCGACCATCTCGATGACTTCCCAGATCCGCTCCCTGGCCTGCCGCCGCGACCGGGACAGCCGTGCCGCACCCGGCAGTGGCACCCCCCAACGGTCCCCGTCGGCCCCCAGGCCGACAACGTCCACGCCGCGGACCCGCAGGCCCGCGTCGAAGCTCCGGCGCTGCGGCAGGTACCCAATGTCGCGGCCAGACCGTCCCGGGGCACGCCCCAGGACGGTGGCTGATCCGGCAGCCAGCGGCACCAGCCCAAGAGCCGCCTTGACCAGCGTGGACTTGCCCACCCCGTTAGGCCCGAGGATGGCCACGAATTCGCCCCGCCCGACCGCCAGGCTGACCCCGGCCCAGATGGTCCGCCCGCCCAGCCGCACCGCGGCCTGGTCAAAACGCAGCGCCGGGGAACCGCCGGCGGCCGGATGCTCCCGGTCCGGGCCAGGATTGCCGGCCGTGGTGATGGGGTCGTTGACCTGAACTTGCTTCATGCGGGCCACCTGATTTTCATTTCACTTAACGATTGGCTTGGGCCGCCCGGGCCAGCGCCGCCTCGATCCCCGCGAGTTCCCTGGCCAGCCACGCCTGGTAGGTGGCGCTCGCCGGAACCAGCGTCTCCGTGATCGTGGTGTAGGGGATGTGCTCGGCCTTTACCTCGCTCAGCTGCGCCTGAACATCCGGCGTGACGTTCTGGCTGTTGTAGACGTAGATCTTGATCAGGCGATCCCTGATCTGGTTGTCAATGAGCTGCTTGTCAGCGGCGGAGACCTCCGTGCCCTCGCTGATCGCCTTGAGGAACGGGTACGGGGTGATCAGTTTGAGCCCAAGCGCCGGCGCGAGCATGGCGAAAATCGACTCTGATGCCCCGACCGGGGTGCCCGTGTACTTCGCCCTGATGGCCTTGCTGAGGGCGTTGTACTGCTTGAGGGCGATGGTGTTGAACCGCGTGCGCTGGCGTGCGAAATAGGCGCTGTCAGCCGGATCGAGTTTGCTGTAGTCGGCCACCAGCTGCCTCATGACGGCCTGAACCTCGGTGGGGTTGTACCAGCGGTGCGGGTTGCCGCCGACGGGGACCCCGAGCAGCGTGCCGACGTCGAGCGTCAGCGGGTGTTCCTGGTCAGCCCCGACCAACCTGGGAACCCAGGGGTCGTAGCCAATCCCGTTCTCGATCACCAGCTGGGCGCCCGCGATCGTCCGGGCGTCCGCCGCAGTCGGCTCATAGCTGTGCGGATCAGTATTGGGGCTGGTGATGATGCTCACCACATGTGCGTGCCGCCCGCCGATCTGGCTGGCCATGCTGCCCCAGAAGTTCTCTGCAGCTACGACCTGAATCACCCGGCCGCTGCCTTTGCCCGCTGCGGTGGTGGTGCTCGCGGGGGACGTGCTGCAGCCCGCAAGGAGGACAGCGATCGCAGCGAGCAGCGTCCCTGCCCAGCGCACCCGCCGGTGGGCCGGAGTGAGGCTGCCCCGAACCGCCCCATGCACCCCGGCGCCAGCCCGGCCAGCTCGGCAGGGTCTCGCTCGTTTCACCGGAGCGTCCTCCTTTCATCAAGCTGGGCCAACTACTCGCGACTGTAGCAGGAATGATTCTCATTACAAAGTAGCTCCATCCCCCTCCCAGCGCATATCTGTTCCCGGTACCCCCACCGCCACGGTATCCTTCGAGCGTGTCGGTGCTCTTTGCCAAGTGGCCGGCTCGGGCCCACTGAGAACGCGGCCCATGGGGGTTTCTCAATCTGAGAGCAAGTCTTATATGAAGATCTGCTAATGTGTTCGTGTGATGTCTGATGACCGGGTGCATGCGCCTGGCGGGGAAAGCATCCCTGGCCTCGATGCCGCCTGTGAGCTGCTGCGGGCCCTAGGGGCTCCGCACCGGCTGGCGATCGTGCTTGAGTTGTCGCAGGGAGCACGCTGCGTTCACGAGCTTGTCGACTCCCTCGGAATCTCGCAGTCTCTTGCTTCGCAGCACCTGCGCATCCTGCGGGCAACCGGGCTGGTAGCCAGCGTTCGCCGGGGAAGGGAGACCACCTACTCCCTGGCCGGCGGGCATATTGCGCGGATCGCCCGAGACGCCCTGGCCTACGGCAGCGCGCCATGATGCCATTTCCGGCCACCGGTGTCCATGAGCGGGTCAGCCTCCGGCTGGCCGGCCTGGACCAGCGGTACACGTCCCTTCGCCGGGTACTGGTCGAGACCCTGGCCACGGCTGGGCGACCGCTGACGATCCCGGAAATCCTGGCCGCCGCTCCCCAGCTGCCGCAGAGCACTGCCTACCGCAACCTCACCACCCTTCTCGATGTGGGCATCGTTCAGCGTGTCAGCGGCGCCGACGATCACGGCCGGTTCGAGCTGGCCGAAGAGCTCTCCGGGCACCACCATCACCTGGTCTGCGCTAGCTGCGCGAAGGTGCAGGACATCCACCCCTCGCCGCGGCTGGAACGCGCGCTCGGCGAATCGGTCAGGGCAGTCGCGGAAGAGCAAGGTTACGAAGTCACCGAACACCGGCTTGATCTGCTGGGCCTCTGCCCCGACTGCCGCCCCGCCTGACGCCGGCCCATGCCACCGTCAGGCGTCCCATGCGTCAGGCTTCCGCAGGCGTCGGCTGCCTCCACCGCCGCAAGCCAGGTCTGCGCGAATGCTTCCCCATCGACGGTGGTTACCACGCTGACCTGCCGCCCGTTTTCGTCTGCCGCACAGCGGAGAACTCCCCCTTCGATGATGGTGCGCAGCCGCCGCAGTTCGGTGACCGCCCCGGGCCAGCGCAGCGCCACCGCGCACGTCACCGGGTCGTAGTGGAAGTTGAGCAGGTCATCGGGGAGTCCGTCGTGCGCTTTGCCGAGGGCCAGCATCCCCGTGTCGGCCGCGCGAGCTTCACTCTGCCGCGCGAGAAGCTGGCCGAGCGGGCCCGATGCACGCAAGCGCGGCACGTCACGCGAGCGCACCCAGGCAGCCAGCGTCGCCGGGTATGTCGCCAGCGTGAGCCGGCCCGCGGTCGCCAGCACCACCTCGGCGGCGCGGGTGTCCCACTGCACGTTCCAGTCTTTCTCCGGCCCCCACGGTGGCAGCCCGGCCGCGGGCGGGTCCACCCAGCCGCCCATCACGACAATGTCCGCCCTGCCCAGCGTCCCGGGACGAAGCGACTCCAGCATCGCGAGGTTGGTGTACGGCCCGATCGCGACGATGGTGGCGCCCAGGTCGATGCTGCATTCCAGCGCCTTCACCGCCGCGCCCGGCGGCGACGGCCGCGCGGGCATGCTTGCGGGCCAGTAGCACGGGTCGTCCGTGGCCGGCCACAGTGGCTGGCGTTGCGTAGTAGATGCCGCGGCCCCAGCGATCACCGGAATGTCCTCCCGGCCGGCCAGGCCCAGGATGTGCTCCACGCACCCGGCGCGTGCCCCGCCGGGGTCGATCGTGGTGGTCACCGCCCGGATCTCGGCGCCGGGCCAGCCAAGCAGCATCGCCAGTGCGCAGGCGTCGTCCGGATCGCCACCGAGATCGGTATCCAGATGGAGGAGCACCCGCTTACCTGCGCGAATCCGCCAGCTCCGATTGGCCCACGTACGCTTCGAGCCATGCCCTCAGGGGCCGCGTTGTCGTCAGCACGCGTGCGATGCGGTCCTTGGCATCCGCCGTTTCGAGCCAGGGCTCCACTGGCCATTCTTTCCAGGCGACGAGGCCCTTGTACCGGAGCAGATCGATCCTCGGGTGATCGCCGGCGTAGCCGCGGGGCGCGGTCTTGAGAGCGTCGTGCCCCTGGACGGTGATCTCCTCCGCTTCTATGCCTGCGATGACCTGCTCGAGGCGGCCGCCCGCGTCCTCGCTGGCAACCGCGCGGCGGTACCTGTCCAGCTGGTCCGGAGCCATCATGTACATTCCGTCACCGACCGCCAGGCCCTCGGCGGAGAACTGAATGTACCCACTGCCGAGCATCGCGCCGATCTGGGTTTTGTAAGGCGACTTGTCCTTGCTGAACCTGACATCCCGGTACGGGCGGAAGATCTTTGTCTCACCGAACTCGTGCGTGAGCTCGCTGAGCAGTTCGGTCATGGGACCGAGCACCGTTTCCTCGTAGATCGCCTTGTGACGGATCCAGTATGTTTTCGAATTGTCAGCCGTCAGCCCTTCATAGAATTCCAGGGCTTGCTCCGGCCAGCCGTTGAATGGCATTGCCGCACCTCCCGCCACCCTCGCGGCGCGTGGATTCCTGGGTCTCAGTCGCTGGCCGCGGCCCGCGTCCTGGACCAACGTAGCGCGGACCGAACGCGCGGGCGTTCTGCGCGCCGAGACTGACTGTGCAGCCGAGTGCACAGGTGACAGGATGAACTGTGCCACAGTGCCACCGGTCATGACACATCCTGATTTCCTGACAGGTGCCCTGCTGCCGTTCCCTGGCCGGATCTCCGTCGCTGCGGCGCGTTGCCGAACAGATCCATTCTTAGGAGGAGCACACCTATGGCTAGCTCGAGGGGAACACGCCTGATTCGCTGGATCCGGGGCCGGCGCCGCATCGGGGCGCTCCTGGCCATCGCGATGGCTGCCGTGAGCACGGCCGCCCTGACTGGCGCGTTCACAGGCGCATTAGCTGGCAAGACTGCCGGGCCGGTGCTCACCCGGCAACAGGTCGCACAGCACATCCTGAGGACCGAGCAAGCGAAGCTGCTGACCGCGCCGGCGCAAGCCACCCTGCGAATGCTCGCGACCGGTGGCAAGCAACTCTCGGCGGGGCTGAACTCACAGGCACCCACCGGGGGCGGGCTCGCTGGGCAGGAACAGTCCGGCCCAGTAAGTGGCGGGGTGGCGCTGCCGAAGGCCGCGTTCAGCAACGTCCGGGTCAACGATCCCTCGCTGGACACCCATCAAGCGGACCAGACCACCCAAAGCGAAACGGCGATCGCCGTGGCCGGCTCGCACGTCGCGGTCGGCTACAACGACAGCCAGCAGACAGGGCTGTTCCTCACCGCCGGGAGCACCCTCACGGGCTACTCCTATTCGGCGGACGGCGGCGCCACCTTCACCGATGGCGGCCC
>WNGL01000590.1_pt1 | contig 42910 bp, 44 predicted proteins | sample 5400591 | NCBI WGS metagenome assembly WNGL01 (sample SAMN13153377, study PRJNA577476) | soil metagenome | isolation source: 80 cm soil or saprolite under Garry oak tree replicate 1 | place: USA:California | collected 2016-06-15
CCCGGTGGGGCGGAGGGCGGCGGTGTCACGCTGGCCCTCGAGGGGCGACCGACAACGGCCGTCACCCCCACCCTCACCGAGACTTCAACGAGACCACGGTCCCTTGCTCATGTGGGGGAGCGTGGACCAATGACCGCCAGACGCCGCGCAGCTCCGGAGCGCAGCCCTGGCCTCGCTTGATCCGGCAACGTCGGGCTGGGTCCCGTAGGGGCCGCGTCGAGTCGGGCACGGTCACGGGGTGACGCTTGCGACGCCGGAGCGGCGGGCCGCCCGGACACGCTCGGTCTGGTCCAGGACGACCTTGTGGAGGCGGACGCTGCGCGGGGTGACCTCGGCGCACTCGTCCTCCCGGATGAACTCCAGGGCCTGCTCCAACGAGAGCTCGCGGTGCGGGATCAGGCGCACCAGCTCCTCAGAGGTGGACGAGCGCATGTTGGTGAGCTTCTTCTCCTTGGTCGGGTTGACGTTCATGTCCTCCGACCGGCTGTTCTCGCCCACGATCATGCCCTCGTAGACCTCGACGCCGGGGCCCACGAACATCGAGCCGCGCTCCTGCAGGTTGAGCAGCGCGAACGAGGTGGTCAGCCCCCGACGGTCGGCCACCAGCGAGCCCGTGGGGCGAGTGCGCAGCTCGCCGTGCCAGGGCTCGTAGCGGTCGAAGACGTGGTGCAGCAGGCCGGTCCCTCGCGTTTCCGTAAGGAACTCGGTACGGAACCCGATCAGGGCCCGGGCCGGCACCAGGTACTCCATGCGGACCCAGCCCGTGCCGTGGTTGACCATGTGCTCCAGGCGGCCCTTTCGCAGCGCGAGGAGCTGCGTCACCACCCCCAGGAAGTCCTCGGGGATGTCGATGGCCATGCGCTCCACCGGCTCGTGGACGCGGCCGTCCACCATCCTGGTGACGACCTGGGGCTTGCCCACCGTGAGCTCGTAGCCCTCGCGCCGCATCATCTCGACCAGCACCGCCAGCTGGAGCTCACCCCGGCCCTGCACCTCCCAGGTGTCGGGACGCTCGGTGGGCAGGACCCGGATGGAAACGTTGCCCACCACCTCCTGCTCCAGCCGGCCCTTCACCAGCCGGGCGGTGACCTTGTCGCCCTCCTGGCCCGACAGCGGCGAGGTGTTGATCCCGATGGTCATGGACAGGCTGGGGTCGTCGAAGTGGGAGACCGGCAGCGGGCGGGGGTCGGCGGGATCGGCCAGGGTCTCGCCGATGGTCACCTCGGGAAGGCCCGCCACGGCGATGATCTCACCGGGTCCCGCCTCGTCCGCGGGGACGCGGTCCAGCGCCTCCGTGACGTACAGCTCGGTGATCTTGGCGGGCTCGATGGAACCGTCGGCCCGGCACCACGCCACCTGCTGGCCGCGACGGATCGCGCCGTGCATGACCCGGCACAGCGCCAGCCGGCCCACGTACGGCGAGGCGTCCAGGTTCGTCACCAGGGCCTGGAGCGGGTGCTCAGCGTCATACCGGGGCGCCGGGATGTGCTCGAGCAGCGTCTCGAACAGCGGCTTGAGGTCCGATCCGGCGACGTCCGGGCCCGTGGAGGCCCATCCGGCCCGGGCGTTCGCGTACAGGATGGGGAACTCGATCTGGGACTCGTCGGCGTCGAGGTCCAGGAACAGCTCGTAGACCTCGTCCAGGACCTCGGAGATGCGCGCGTCGGGCCGGTCGACCTTGTTGACCACCAGGATCACCGGCAGACGAGCTTCCAGCGCCTTTCGAAGGACGAACCGGGTCTGGGGCAGCGGCCCCTCGGACGCGTCCACCAGCAGCAGGACGCCATCCACCATGGTCAGGCCGCGCTCCACCTCGCCGCCGAAGTCGGCGTGGCCGGGCGTGTCGACGATGTTGATCTTGACCCCGCCGTAGGTCACGCCGGTGTTCTTGGCCAGGATGGTGATGCCCTTCTCGCGCTCCAGGTCCATGGAGTCGAGGACCCGCTCCTCCACGTCCGACCCCGCGCGGAAGGCGCCCGTCTGCCACAGCATGGCGTCGACCAGCGTCGTTTTGCCGTGGTCCACGTGGGCCACGATGGCCACGTTGCGCAGGTCCTGACGGAATGGCATGCGGGTCCTTCCGAGGTTCCGAGGTGAGCCGGCCGGGGTGAGCCCGACCCTTCCAGTCTACCGGCCGGGGGCGCGTGACCCTGCGGACTGGATCTGATCCAGCAGGCGAGATGCCTCGGCCAGCCGCGGGACGGCGCCGAGGCGTGACAGGATTTCCCGGGCACTGGCCAGGGGCTCGGCGGCCTCTGTCCCGCGACCCAGCCCGATCAGGCACCGCGCCCGCCCCAGGAGGGAGTGGGCTTCCTCGAACGGGTATCCGTACTCCGCCCAGCGAGCCGCCGCGTCCTCGTGAAGGCGCTCGGCCTCTTCCAGCTCGCCCCTCACCTCCGCCAGGATCCCTGCCGCGGCCACCCCACCGTGCTTCAGGCGAACCATCTGTGCGTCACCGGCATCGAAATACGCCTGCGCTTCCTCCACGTGGCCGCCCCCCACCAGCACTCGCGTCACCTGGGGTTGGGAGTACGCGGCGAACGAGGGGTCCAGCACCCCGCGTCCCAACTCGATGATCTCCTCCGCCGTCTCCGGACGCTTCCCCATCGCCAGGTCCACCGCCGCCGCCGTGATCAGCGCCGGTTGCAGAAGCTGTGGGTCGCGGGCAGCCCGGGCCCGGGGCAAGAACTCGGCCACCAGGTCGGCCGCCTCCCGGGCGCGTCCCCGGCTCACCAGGACGTCTGCCTTCGACTGCATGCCGATCACCCCGATCTGGCTTCCGCCGAACCCGCGATCCCATTCGACGACCTCGTCGGCGACGCGAAGGCATTCGTCCCAGTCGCCCGATCCGAACAGCAGCCAGGCCGTCTCGGCCTTCGCCCACATCGCGGTGGACGTGCTTCCTCGAGCCAAGGAATGGTCGATGCCGGCATGGTAGATCGCGAGGCCGGCGTCCGGCCCCCGCTCGTCCCAGGTGAAGTCGGCCAGGTTCACGTAGGCGGCGTACACCAGGCCCGAGGCGTGCTCCAGGGCCATGTCCAGCGCCAGCCGGAGGTCTGTCATGCCCCCTTCCGTGTCGCCCCGGAGGCACCGGATGCTGCCGCGGAACTGGAGGGCCCGCAGCGTGACCCGCGGCTCCCCCAGCTCCTCCGCCAGCTCCAGGGCCCGCTCCGTCTGCCGGAGGCATTCGTCCAACCGGCCCGCCAGCATCAGCCGCCCGGCCAGGACGCTGTGGGCGCGGGCCAGGAGGGGGGTCGGCTCCCTGCCCATGAGCTCGATGACCTCCCGCGCCACCGCCTCCGCCCGCTCGGTCTCCCCGCTCACCCACAACGGATTGGTGAGGTCGAGCATGGCCCCGGCCGCGGCCTCCAGGTCGCCTGCGTCACGGAGCACCCGGATGGGCTCGTCGTAGCCCCCGATGAGGTCTCGGGCCGGCATGCTGCCCGCGGTCCATGCCGCGTCGAGCGCCTTGAGCGCGATGAGGGCATGGTCCGTGGTTTCCGGTGGGACCAGCTCCAGCGCCCTCCGGTAGAAGGCCTCCGCCTTCGAGGCGTCCAGGGGGAGCGCCCGGTCGCCGGCCAGCTCCAGGAACCGCCGGAGCGGCTCGTTCAGGCGTTCTGCCTCCTCGGTTGCGCCCGCCGCCTGCGCGAGCTCCTGCGCCTGTCCGTAGTGATGGGCCAGGAAGTCAGCCTGGTCCACGACACGGTCGCCGGCCTGCCGCTCGATCCACTCCGCGGCGGCGCGATGCTTCTCCCCGCGGGCGGCACGGGGAATCTGGCCGTAGGCCACGTCGCGGATCAGGACGTGCCAGAACGAGTACTCGGCCTGATTCTCCATAGAGGTGGCCCGAGCCGGCCGGAGGAACTCCTTCCGGGCCAGGTCGTGCAGCGCTGCTCGGGCCGCCTGCTCGTCCACCCCTCCCATCGAGGCGACCGCGCCGCTCCAGAAGACCTTCCCCACCACCGACCCGTCCTGGAGGAGCGACTTCTGCTCCGGAGGAAGGGTGTCCAGGCGCGCCGCGATCAGCGCCTGGAGCGAATCGGGAAGCGGGATGTCGGCGCCGGGGGACAGCCGCCAGGCCCCGCCGTCGCCGCCCGGGCGGGAGAGCACGCCGCGGTCGACCAGCATCTTCACGAACTCCTCCGTGTACAGCGGGTTGCCGCCGCTCCGCTCGACCAGGGCCGACTGCACTTCCGCGGGCAGCACCGCCTGGGTCAGCAGCTCGGAAATCAGGCGGGCGGTGTCCTCCGCGCCGAGCGGGGAGAGCGCCACGGTGAAGGAGTTCCGCTTGCCGCCGCCCCAGCCCGGGTGTCGCTCGTACAGCTCGGGCCGCCCGGTACAGAGGATCAGCAGGGGGACGCCGGAAGCCCAGTCCACCAGGTGCTCCAGGAACTCGACGAGCACCGGGTCGGCCCAGTGGAGGTCCTCGAACACCGCCACCAGCGGCGATCGGGCGGCGACCAGCTCCAGGAACCGCCGCCACGCTGCGAATGACTCCTCACGGGCGACCGCGTCCGTGGCGCCGGCCTCGCTTCCCACCAGCGGGCCGAGACGGGCCTTCAGCCACTCGGCCTCCTCCGGCGCGCCGGCCACGAGGCGCACGGCACCGTCGAGCTTGGCCGCCGCCTCCTCCGGCTCATCCGACTCGTTGATCCCCGCTTGGGCCTTCACGATCTCGCCGAGGGCCCAGAACGCGATCCCGTCGCCGTACGGAAGACAGCGCCCCTGCCGCCAGGAGACGATCTCCGGCGAGTCGTCCACGAACCGGCGGAACTCCCACACCAGGCGGGTCTTGCCCACCCCCGGCTCGCCGGTGAGGGTGACCAGCTGGGGGGCCTGGTCGCGGACCGTTCGCATGAAGGTGTCCTTCAGCAGGCCCAACTCGGCGTCCCGTCCCAGGAGCGGCGCGCGGGTCCCCTGATCGACGTCGACGCCGAACCGGCTCTTCGCCCGGACGGCCCGCCACGCCGGAACGGGGTCCTGCTTCCCCTTCGCCACGATCGGCTCGAGCTCCTGGTAGTCGAACAGCCCCCTCGTGGCCCGGTACGTCAGCTCGCCGGCCGCCACGGCGTCGACGGGAGTGCCGGCCTGGATGCGAGCCGCCGTGTTGACGACGTCCCCGGTGACGATGCCCTCGCCCTCCTCGGGTCGCGCGCCCAGGGCGACGACCGCCTCGCCCGTGTTGATCCCGATGCGAACGGAGAGGTCCATGCCCATGTGCTCGTCGTTCAGCTCGGCGATGGCCTCCGTGATCCGGAGTCCAGCTCGCACCGCCCGCTCGGGGTCGTCCTCGTGCGCCACCGGCGCGCCGAACACGGCCATGACGGCGTCGCCGATGAACTTCTCGACCGTCCCGCCGTAGCGCTCGATCTCGGTGCGGAGCCGGCCGTGGTACGGGCGGAGGGTGGCCCGGACGTCCTCGGGGTCGGCCCGGTCCGAACGGGCGGTGAACCCCACCAGGTCGCAGAACAGGACCGTGACGACCTTGCGCTCCTCGCCCCTGGGGGCCTCGGCACCGAGGGGAGACGCGCAGCGGCCGCAGAACCGGAACCCTTCCGGATTCTCCTGCCCGCACCGGGCACACACGATCATGCGGGGGAGTGTATGCCCGGATGCGCGCGTGTCGGCAGCCGGCGCTAGGGTGAGGGTCCAGACCGCCGCCCGCCCAGGAAGGAGGATTCGCCATGACCGAGTTCGATCGCCACGAGCCGGGGACGTTCTGCTGGGTGGAGCTCGCCACCAGCGACTTCCCGGCCGCCAGGGACTTCTACACCAGGCTGTTCGGGTGGCAGGTGTGGGACGCGCCCCTGCCGGACGGCGGCGTGTACACGATGTTCGGCCTCGGGGACCGCTAGGTCGGGGCCGGGACCCAGCAGTTCGACCAGGAGCGTTCCCAGGGCATCCCGCCGCACTGGAACGCCTACGTCGCCACCGAGGACGCCGACCAGACCGCCAAGGCCGCGGAAGCGGCCGGGGGCACCGTGCTCGCGCCGCCGTTCGACGTGCTGGGGTCGGGCCGCATGACGGTCCTGGCCGACCCCACCGGCGCCCCGATCAGCGCGTGGCAGCCCAAGGACCACCCGGGGTTCGGGCTGGCGGACGTTCCCGGCTCGTTCGGCTGGGCGGAACTGTGGACGCCGGACCCGGCGCTGGCCCAGGCCTTCTACGAGGAAGTCTTCGGGTGGACCGCCCGGACCATGGACATGGACGGCGGTTCCTACACGATATTCAGCAAGGGCGAGGAGCCGGTGGGCGGGCTGACCGCCCCCCAGCCCGGCATGGAGATCCCGCCGAACTGGGCCATCTACTTCGAGGTCGCCGACGTGGACACCACGGTGGCCTCCGCGCAGGAGGGCGGAGGGAGCGTGCTGATGCCCGCCATGAGCATGGAGGGCGCGGGCCGGTACGCCGTCCTGGCCGACCCGCAGGGGGCCGTCTTCGGCATCGTCAAGGGCGAGGAGGCCGGCTAGAGGCCCGAACATGGGCTGTACGGGATCAACCCGGGGGTTGATGCCGCGCGGGCGACCGCGCCCTAGGGTTGCGGCGTGAACGGCTGGGCGTCGCTGTGGCGCCGCGCTCGAACGATGGATCCGCTGGTGGTGGACGCCGCGCTGGCGGTGGGCCTGCTGGCGATCGTCCTGGGAGAGATCGCGGTGACGACCCCCGGCCTGTCCACTCGTGACTGGCTGTGGAACGGCCTGTTCATCCCGACCCAGACCCTGCCGCTGGCGGCGCGGCGCCGCTACCCGTTCGCCGTCTTCCTGGTCACGGGGCTATCCGCCGCCGCCTACAACGCGGCCAACATCGCCCCGCAGCCTGCGACGGAGCTGCTTCCACTCCTGGTCGCGCTGTACACCGTCGCCGCGTACGGCCGCAGGAGCCTGGCCGTGATCGCCGGCATGCTCGTGGCGGGCGGCTTCCTGGGTGTGACCATCCCCACCATCGACCGTGGAGAGGTGGGCAACACCATCAGCCAGTTCGTGCTCATCGCGGGGGCCTGGATCCTGGGTGACAACACCCGGTACCGGCGCCGGCAGGCGGAGCTGCTGGAGGAGCGGGCCGAACGCGCGGAGCGTGAGCGAGAGGAGCAGGCTCGCATGGCGGTCCTGGAAGAGCGGGGCCGCATCGCGCGGGAGATCCACGACGTCGTCGCGCACAGCGTCGGCGTGATCGCCGTCCAGGCGGGTGCGGGTCGGCGCGTCGTGGAACAGCGTCCCGAGCAGGCGCAGGAAGCGCTCGGGGCCATCGAGGAGGTCAGCCGGAACGCCATGACCGAGCTCCGTCGCCTGCTCGTGGTGCTTCGCGAGCCGACCGACGCGGCGTCCCTCGTTCCCCAGCCCGGGCTGGCCCGGGTCCCCGAGCTGGTGGAGCAGGTCCGCCGGGCAGGTCTAGCAGTCGAGCTGACGGAGGAGGGGGCCAGACCCGACCTCCCCCCCGGGCTCGACCTCTCGGCCTACCGCGTCGTGCAGGAGGCGCTGACGAACACCCTCCGGCACGCGGAGGCGAGCGCGGCCACGGTCCGGGTCCGCTACGCGGCCGGCCGGCTGGAGATCGAGGTGATGGATGACGGTGGCAGGACCGGCGCGGCCGCGTCACCCAACGGGCAGGAGGGAGGACAGGGTCTGGTAGGGATGCGGGAACGCGTCGCCATGTTCGGTGGGACGCTCCACGCCGGCTCGACCTCGCACGGCTTCCAGGTCAGGGCGACGTTCCCGCTTCCCGCAGGCGGAGGCGCGTCCTGAGCATCCGGGTGCTGGTCGTGGACGACCAGGCCCTGGTCCGCACGGGGTTCCGGATGATCCTGGAGGCCGAGGCGGATATCGACGTGGTGGGAGAGTCGGCGGACGGCGACGACGCAGTGCGTGACGCCCTGCGGACCCGGCCCGACGTCGTGCTGATGGACGTCCGGATGCCGCGCATGGACGGCATCGAGGCGACCCGTCGCATCGCGGGCGAGGCCCGGGGGCCGGACGGGCCGCGCGTGCTGATCCTGACCACCTTCGACCTGGACGAGTACGTCTTCCGGGGCCTGCGGGCCGGGGCCAGCGGCTTCCTACTGAAGGACGTGCCGCCGGAGGACCTGGTGCGGGCGGTGCGCGTCGTGGCCCAGGGCGAATCGCTCCTGTCCCCGTCGGTGACCCGCCGGCTGATCGAGGAGTTCGTGCGCACCCCGGCCTCCGGGGAAACCGCCACCGCCCCGCCGGAGCTGGCGTCGCTCACCGATCGGGAGCGGGAGGTTCTCACGCTGGTCGGGCGGGGCCTGTCGAACACCGAGATCGCGCAGAACCTGTTCCTGAGCATGGCCACCGTGAAGACCCACGTGAACCGGCTGTTCATGAAGCTCGGCCTGCGGGACCGGGCCCAGGCCGTGGTGCTGGCCTACGAGTCGGGCATCGTCCGGCCGGGAGAACGGGAAGCCGAACCCGGGACCTAGGGTCAATCCGGGGAACGGTTCGACGTCCTCCCGTGGGTTGGCATCACCGGCGGGCAATCCAACCCTCGGGCTGACGACCGGGCGCGGCCCGACCACCACCATGCCCCCAACCGACAGGGAGGAGGGCATCGAGATGCAGACCAAGCGAGGTGCGGGCCGGGTGACGTTCGTGATCCTGATCGCGGTGGGAGCGGCGGGGCTGCTGCTGAGCGCCTGTGGCGGCGGTGTGGACGACCCTGCGAATGCCTCGTGCCGGGCTCCGCGGGTCCGGTGGGGCCAGACGATGGCGTTCGCCCACCACCGCCAGGTCGACCTGCGCTTCACGTGCATGGGCGCCGTCCAGGCCGGCACGCTGTACCTGCCGCCGGGCCCGGGTTCGTACCCGGCGGTGGTGTGGGTGCACGCCTCCGGGGAGCACACCCGCGTGACCTGGGGCTCCGAGGTCGTGCCGTTCACGCAGGCCGGGATCGCGTTCTTCTCCTACGACAAGCGCGGGGTCGGGCAGTCCGAGGGCCAGTGCTGCCCGGGCGATTCCGGCCACTTCAACCTGCTGACGGCGGACGCCGCGGGGGCCGTGGAAGCCCTCCGGTCTCGGCCGGACATCGAGCCCGGGCAGATCGGGCTGATCGGCCCGAGCCAGGCCGGCTGGATCGTTCCCGGCGCCGCGAACGAGTCCCACGCGGCGTTCGTCGCCCTGGCCAGCGGCTCGACGCTGACCGTGGGCCAGAACGACCTGTACGAGCAGCTGGCCGGGGGCGAGGACGGACCCAGTGGGATGTCCGAGGAGGAGATCGCGAAGCGGCTGGAGGAGGCCGGGCCGTCGGGGTTCGACCCCGCGCCAGACATCGAGCGGCTGGCCGTCCCCGGGCTGTGGCTCTACGGAACGGCCGACACCCAGGTCCCGCCGGACCAGTGCATCGCCATCCTGGAGAGGCTGAAGGCCGAGGGGAAGGACATCACCGTCGCCACGTTCCCGGGTGCGGGCCACGGGCTGCTGGACGTGCCTCCCACCGACCCCGATGCCCTGCCGACGATGGTCCGGTGGATCGCGCAGCACGTCCACGCGAACCTGTCGGACCGAACGCTCTCGGACTGAGTGCCCTTTCGACGCGCGGACCCGCGCCGGGCTACCGCCAGGGAAGCCCGGCGCGGGTCCGCCAGTACGCGTCCGGCGGCTCGACCAGGCGGGCCAACCCGCCCAGCGCCGCCAGCCCCAGGCCGATCCGCGAGACGGCGAGCCCCGTGGGGCCGAGCGTGCCACTCATGTCAGGAATGGCCATCCGATCCGCCTCCCCGGTCGGGGCGCGCCATTCAACCATTCAACCCACGGGATGACTCCCGTCCAACCCCGGGCTGACGACCCGGTCCCCGGCCGGCCCCGAGGATGCCCTCCAGCGGACACGAGGAGGGCATCGACATGCAGAGGGCGAACCGAGCGGACGGGTCGGTCCTGGCACGGGTGGGCGGCTTCGCGTACCGGCGGCGACGGTGGATGGTGGCCGCGTGGGCGCTGGTGCTGGCGGCCGGGGTGGGAATCGGCGGTGGGGTGTTCGACCGGCTCCACGACGGGGTCGGCGGCGGAGGGAACTCCGAGTCGGAACGGGCCTACCGGCTCCTGGACCGGCACCGGCCCCAGGGACCGACGATCGACCTGGCCGCGTTCGTGGCGGGCTCGCCGGACAACCCGGCCCTGCGCCGCGACGTGGCGAAGGCCGCGGCTGAGCTGCGGACGATGCCGGGCGTCGCTGCGGTGCTCGACCCCGGGAACGCCCAGGGCCTGGTGGCCCAGGACCGCGCCGGCGTGCTGGTCGCGGTCGACGTCGCCGACGGCCTGCGGGGCGACGCGCACGACGCGACGGTGCGGCGGGCGGCGGAGCGGCTCCACGCGATCGCGGCCGGACCCGTGTCGGTGGGCGGGGGGAGCTTCCTGGACGCCGAGATGGACGACACCGCCCAGCGGGACCTGGAGCGGGCGGAGCTGATCGCGCTCCCGTTGATCCTCCTGATCATGCTCCTGGTGTTCCGGAGCGTCCGGATCGCCCTGATGCCGCTGGCGGTGGCGCTGGTCTCGATCGCCGGGAGCCTGCTCGCGCTGCTGGGTTTCGCCGCGATCACCGACGTCTCAGTCTTCGCGGTGAACGTCGTGACCATGCTCGGCCTCGGCCTGGCCGTGGACTACACACTGCTGGCGGTCAGCCGGTTCCGGGAGGAGCGGAGGCGGGGGCTGGACGTCGCCGAAGCGGTCGGACGGACGGTGGCCACCGCCGGCCGGACCATCCTGTTCTCCGGGCTGACCGTGGCGGTGTCGCTGGCCGGGCTGCTCTTCCTGCAGGGGGGGCTGCGCTCGGTCGCGCTCGGCGGGATCGGCGTGGTCGGGGTGGGGATCCTGGCGGCGCTGACGCTGCTGCCGGCCCTGCTGGGCATGGCCGGGGGGCGCATCCGGCCCGCATCGCCGGAGCGCCCGGATCACGGCGCGTTCTTCCGGCTGTCCCGGCTGGTCCAGCGGCGCGCCGGAGTCATCGTCCCCGCGGTGGTCGGGGTCCTGGTCCTGCTCGCCGTGCCCTTCACGCAGGCCCGGGTCCAGGAGACAGACTACCGGTACCTCCCCACGTCCTCGGAGACCCGGGCCTTCTACCAGGACCTGGCCCGGCACTTCCCGAACCAGACCGCGGAGCCGATCATCGTGGTGGCGGTGCGGGTCGCGGGCGTCTCGCCGCAGGCCTACACCCGGTACCTGGAGCGGCTCCGCGCGCTTCCGGGCGTGCGCTCAGCGCGCGTCCAGCAGGGCGGTCCTCTCGATGTGGTGGACGTCGCGCCGGAGGCAGCGACCCAGAGCCAGCTGTCCTACCGGCTGGTGAGCGAGATCCGGGCGATGCATCCGCCGTTCGAGACGCTGGTCACCGGGCAGGCCGCCGAGCTGGTGGACGAGCGGGCGGCACTGCTGTCCCGGCTGCCGTTCGTGCTCGGATTCGTGGTGGCGGCGACGTTCGTGCTGCTGTTCCTGATGACCGGCTCGGTGGTGGTCCCCGCCAAGGCCCTGGCCATGAACGTGCTGTCGCTGTCGGCGAGCTTCGGGGCGCTGGTGTGGGTGTTCGAGGACGGGCACCTGGCCGGGCTGCTGGGGTTCACCCCGACCGGCTCGGTGGAGATCGTGGTCCCGGTCCTGGTGTTCGCGTTCGCGTTCGGGCTGTCCATGGACTACGAGGTGTTCCTGCTCAGCCGGATCAAGGAGGCCTACGACCGGACCGGCGACAACGACCTGGCCGTGGCGGCGGGGCTGCAGCGCACCGGACGCATGGTCACCACCGCGGCGCTGCTGATGGCGGCGGTGTTCGGCGGGTTCGCGGCCGGCGACATGCTCGCGGTGAAGCAGGTCGGCGTGGGGCTGGTGCTGGCGGTGGCCCTGGACGCCACGCTGATCCGGCTGCTGCTGGTGCCGGCGACGATGAAGCTGATGGGCCGGTGGAACTGGTGGGCGCCGGTCCCGCTGCGGCGCCTGCACGCACGGTTCGGCCTCCGGGAGCAGCTCGAGCCGCCACGATCGCGGGGGATGGAGCTGGAGGAGGCGCCGAGCCTCGAGCCCGTGGGCTGAAGCCCACACCGGCCGGACACGCAACGAGGGGCCGCGCCGGCCCCGGAGCGCATGGCCCGACCTCGCCGGTGTCGTCTACGTGGTGCGCTGGCCGATCGAGAGGATGTTCCCCTCGCTGTCCTTGAACCAGGCGGCCCGCTCGCCCGCGATGTCCGCGATCCCGTTGACCGTCTTCAGCTCCGGGAAGTCGTACTCCTCGAACACCACCCCGCCTCCCCGGAGCTCCTCGACGACCTTCTCGATGTCGTCGACGTCCCACCCCAGGGCCGTGTTCTGGGCCGTCCCGGCGAACTGGGTGGGATACAGGAAGAACTGGCTGGAGCCGGACTTGTAGTACGCGCTCCCGTCCGGCAGCTCCTCGGCCGGCGTGAACCCGAGCTTGTCCCGGTACCAGGCCTTGGCGCGTTCGATGTCACTCGCGGGTAGCGTGGCCGCCACGTCGTACTGATCGAGCATGGGGGCGCCTCCTTCCTCCGTCGTCCCCTGGATTCAAGCGTTCTTCCCGGGAGCGGGTCAACGCGCGCCAGCGGGAGGGCTCACCCCTCGGGCCGATACAGGGCCCACCGCCCCGGCACGCCCTTCAGCTCGTGCTCGCCACGGTCCAGGAAGCGGATCCCGGAGCCGGCCACCAGGTCCCGCACCGTGCCGGAAACCAGCACCTCGCCCGGCTGGGCGGCGGCGGCCACCCGCGCGGCGGTGTGCACGGCGATGCCGCCGAGCCGGTCCCCCATCTGCTCGCACTCCCCCGTGTGGATGCCGGCTCGGACCTCCAGGCCGAGCGCTCGCACGCCTTCCACGATGGCGCGGGCGCACCTGATGGCTCGGGCGGGGCCGTCGAAGGCGGCCATGAACCCGTCCCCGGCCGTGTCGACCTCGCGGCCCCGGTACTGGGCGAGGGCACCCCGGACCACGGCGTGGTGGCGTTCCAGCCGGTCGCGCCAGGACCGGTCGCCCAGCGCGACGGCGAGCTCCGTCGATCCCACGATGTCGGTGAACAGCACGGTGGCCAGCACGCGGTCGGACTCCGGCGCGGGACGGACGCCCGTCAGGAACTCCTGGATCTCGTCCACGATGGCGTCCTGGTCGCCCAGGAACGGGAGGTGGTCGGTTCCCTCGAGCTCGACGTACCGCGCGCCCGGGATGTGGTCCGCGACCCACCGCCCCTGGCCCACGTCGCTGATGCGGTCCCCGGCTCGGTTCAGCACGAGCGTGGGTGCCTGGACGGAGGGGACGACGCGGCGGACGTCGATCTGCCCCAGGATCGCGGCGATCTCGCGGAAATCGCCGGGGCTGGCCACCAGGCGCTCGAAGCGGGCCCACCACTTCACGAAGGCCGGGTCCTGCAAGCCGAGCGGCCCCTGGAGGTCGAGGTTCGCGCCGGTTCCCATCTCGGCCACGAACCGCTCGTAGAAGGCGGTCATCTCCTCGGGCGTCCGGCCGTACGGCCAGTCAGGTCCCCGGACGCTCCGTACCACCGGCGCGTACAGGACCAGCCACCGGGTCCGGTCCGGGTGGCTCGCGGCGAACAGCAGGGTCATGGCCGCGCCCCGGGCGCCGCCGAACACCGCGGCACGCTCGGAGCCGGCCGCGTCCATCACGGCGCGGACGTCGTCCATCTGGAGCTCGAGGACCGGCGGCTCCCGCCCCCGATCGGACAGCCCGATCCCTCGCATGTCGAACAGGATCAGCCGGGAGAACGAGGCCAGCCGCTCCAGGAACCTGGCCCACCGAGGCTCCTCCCACATGACGTCGACGTTCGACCAGATGCCCGGTGCGTAGACCAGATCGACGGGCCCGTCTCCGACGACCTGATAGGCGAGGTGCACGTCGCCGTTTCGCGCGTAGTGCACCGGGCGATCCACGGAGCGCAGGCTACTGAGTTCAGTCCGGGGAGCACCACTCCACGATCTGGCGTTCCATCTCCTCCTGCGAGGAGAAGCGTCGTGGCTCGTAGCACCCCAGGGGCATGATGGTGGTGCGGACCGCACAGCGATTGCAGAACGTGCACGGCCGGTCCGGCACGTCCACGCCGCTTCGGAACTGCTCGGGCAGATCGGGGTTCGCCAGCAGCGGGCGGGCCATGCTGACCAGGTCGCAGCTGCCGTCCGTCAGCGCTCCCTCGATGAAGGAGCGCTGCTGGAACCCGCCGTTGGCGATGACGGGAAGCCCGACCTCGCGACGGAACGCCCCGGCGTCGGGCAGGTTCATGCCCCGGCGGTATCCCCACCCGACGTTGGCGACCCGTTCCATCGCGCGGCTGGGGACGGCGTTCAGGAGCATGGCCCGGGCCCGGCCCTTCGCGCTGAGGTGCCGAGTGGAGTTGAAGAACATCCGGGCCTCCTCGAGCGGGAACCGGCCGGGCGTCTCCTTCGGATTGGGGAATCCGAATCCGTTCGATATGTGCAGGTAGTCCACCCCCAGGTCGCGGAGCGACCGGCCGTACTGGAGGGTCACGTCGAGCCCGTTGCCGAACCACCAGTCCCGCAGCGGCCAGCTCGGCGGCCACCGCACGTTGACCGGGAGGTAGTTGAAGTCCTGCGCGGACAGCCGCACCCCGAACAGGAAGCCCCGCCCCACCTGCTCCCGGATGGCCACCACGATCTCCCGGAGGAACCGGAACCGCCTCTCCACCGACCCGCCGTAGCGGTCGCGGCGGCGGTTGATCCCGGGGTTCAGGAACTGGTGGATGAGGTAGCCCTTCGAGGCGGTCACCTCCACGCCGTCGCAGCCGGCCTCCTGGACCCGCCGGGCTCCCTGGGCGAAGTTCTCCACGGCCCGCTCGATCTCGCCGACGGTCATGGCCCGGCGCGTGCTGCGATAGCCGTACAGCACGTCGAAGCCGGGGGATGAGGACGCGCTGTCCTCGGGCTCGCTGAACAGCCCGGCCTGGGTGTGGTAGCCGGGGTCGCCGATCTGGAGGATGTACCTCGCGCCGTTCGCCTGGACGCCGCGGACCCCTTCGGCAATGGGCTTGATGAACCGGTCCTGGCTGATCTTGGGGTACTCGAGCGGCGCCCACCGGTGGTCGTCCACGGTGAGGGTGGCGGACACGACGGCGCCGACGCCGCCTTCGGCGAAGCGACGCTCGAAGCGGGCCCAGGCCGGGTTCACCGTCCCGTCGTAGAAGGCCAGTCGGCCGCCGATCGAGGAGCGCACCAGGCGGTTGCGGAACTCCACACCGTTGATGGTGAGCGGCTCGAAGATGGGGCTCTTGCCGGCGCCGTTGCCGTTCACGTGACGTCGACCCCCGCGTGCTCCCGAAGGAACGGCACGACGTGGCGGGCTACGGCCTCGGGGTCGTCCACGAACGGCCAGTGCCCGCAGCCCTCCAGGATCACGACGCGGGCGCTGGGGAAGGCCCGCCGGTGCGCCTGCGCGAACCGCGGCGGGATGTACAGGTCCGACTTCCCCCAGACCACCAGCGCCGGGCGGTCCAGCGCCGCGAAGAGCTCCGGGGAGGCTGTCACCAGGCGCTTCACGTCACTCGATCGGTAGAGGCGGAGGACGGCCCGCTGCGTCCCGCGGTCGTAGTCATGCCACATCCGGTCGACGAACGTCTTGGGCAAGCGTCGGGGAGCGCCGAGGTTCACGTTGAGGTCGAAGAAGGGGCGGGTGAGCGAAGCGTGCAGCAACTCCCCGGCCCCGCGGGTCCGCCACACCTTGGCCAGCGGATACCAGCGGTAGTCCCGCCCGGGCGGGGAGTTGATGAACACCACGCTGGCGAATGCCTCGGGGTGCCGCCGCCCTGCCCATTCCTGGCCGAACCACCCGCCAATGTCGTGCACGACCAGGTGCACCCGTTCGATGCCCAGCTCCTCCAGCGCGCCCTGGACGAACCGGGCGTAGCCGGGGATTGTGTACACGAAGTCCTCCGGCTTGTCGGCGCGGCCGAACCCGGGCAGGTCGAACGCGACGGCACGGCTGAACTCGCCCGTGCGCGCGATCAGGTCGGCCCAGTCGGAGGAGGAGCCCGGGTTCCCGTGCAGGAACAGGACCGCCTCCGACGCATCGCCCGGGCCGGCCTCGATCACGGGCGTCCGGAGGCCGCCCACCGTGAGGTGCCCCCGGCGCACGTTCTGGAACCGTTCGGTCATCACCCTCGCCCCCACCGAGGCGCGATCCTACGCTCCGGGATGCCCGGAGCGGAACCGGCGGCGCTGGTTCGCTGCCGGACGGCCGGCGGATCAGGGACCGGGGACCGATCGGCGCCGTGGCTGACCATACTGGGGGGGTGAGCTCCAGCGAGCGCGAGTACGACCGGATCGGCGGCGCCTACCGTGCGACGCGGCGGACGGATCCACGGATCGCCGCGCTGGTGCTGCGGACGCTGGGCGACGCGGCCCCGGTGCTGAACGTCGGAGCGGGGACGGGTTCCTACGAGCCCGACGATCGCCGGGTGGTCGCGGTGGAGCCGTCCCGGACCATGCTCGCGCAGCGCCCGCCCGGATCGGCACCGGCCGTGCAGGGCGTCGTGGAGACGCTGCCCTTCGGCGGCCGGAGCTTCGACGCGGTCATGGGGATCCTGACAGTGCACCACTGGGAGGAATGGCGGCGCGGGATGGCCGAGGTCCGCCGGGTGGCCCGGCGGCGCGTGGTGCTGCTGGTGTCCGACCAGGACGTGTGGGAGGACTTCTGGCTGGGCCGGGACTACATCCCGGCGCTCATCGAGCTGGATCGCGCCCGGTTCGTGCCGATCCCGGACATCCTCTCGGCACTGGGCGGCTCTGCCCGAGTCGAACTCGTGCCAGTGCCGAGGGACTGCCTGGACGGGTTCACCGGCGCCTTCTGGGCCCGGCCCGAGGCGTACCTCGACCCACGGGTCCGAGCGGGGATGTCCACGTTCGGGGTCCTGGGCCCGGAGCGGACCGCCGACGGGCTGCGGCGGCTGGCCGCGGACCTGAGCAGCGGTGAGTGGGACCGGCGGTACGGGCACCTTCGCGAACAGGACACCATCGACCTCGGATACCGGCTGGTGGTCGCGGAGCTCGGCGGGTAGCCGGCGCGCCCCCTGCCGGGAGGCCCTACCGAACCAGCCGGGACAGGCGGCGGTCGGCCAGGACCTTGCCCCCCGTCTGGCACTCGGGGCAGTACGTGACCTCGTGGGACTCGTACGAGACACGGCGGAGGTCCGCCCCGCACCGGGGGCACGGCTCGCCGTAGCGGCCGTGCACGGTGAAGTGGTCGCCCAGCTTGGTGGGGAGGCCTCCGGTCCGCCGCCGCTCCACCTCGAGCGCCTCCTCCAGCACCGCCCGGACCGAGTCCAGGAGCACCTCCCGGTCGTCCGGCGAGAGCTGGTGGAGGGTCGCGTACGGCGAGAGACCGGCCCGATGCAGGATGTCGTCCGAATACCCCCGGCCGACCCCGGCCACCGTTCGCTGGTCGCGCAGGATGGTGTGGATCCGCCGGGCGTCGTCACCCCCGCGGACGAACGACGCGAACTCCTCCGAGAAGGGCTCCGGCCCCAGCTTCGCCAGCGGGCCGTCGTCCCCGGGAGCCAGCACCCACCACCCGGCCTTGCGCTCCGTTCCGAACTCCTTGACCAGCAGGGACGGGTGGTCCCGGAACAGGAACCGGGCCACGGCGCCCCGGGGCTTGGTGGCCTTGGGCGGGTCCTCCACGTCGGCCCGACCGCCCTGGGAGAAGTGCACCAGCAGCCGCGGGCTGCCGAAGTCGAAGACGGCGAACTTCCCTCGCCGGCCGGTGCGTTCCAGGGTCCGGCCCACCAGGGACTCGGGAGCCGGGTCGAACGTCTTCAGGGCCGAGAACTGCAGCGGAACGATCCGCTCCAGCTCCGCGCCCTCGAACACGGCTGCCAGCCGCTCGACCAGTGCCTGCACCTCCGGGAGCTCGGGCATGCACCTACTGTAGACGCCGTGCACGGCTCGGAAGCCGCCCCGCGTCCCACCCGTGAGCAGGTCGCGGCCGCCGCCGGCCGGACGGTGCCGGACGTCGTGGCGCCCGGGCTCGACGTGCTGTTCGTGGGCATCAACCCCGGGCTGTATTCGGGCGCCGTCCGCCACCACTTCGCCCGGCCCGGGAACCGGTTCTGGAAGGTCCTGGCCGGCGCCGGGTTCACCGATCGCGTCCTGTCGCCGTTCGAGGAACGGGAGCTCCTGGCGTGCGGCTCCGGCATCACGAACGTCGTGGCCCGGGCCACCGCGGGAGCCAACGAGCTGTCGCCGGACGAGCTCCGGGCCGGGGCCCGCCGGCTGGAGGCGAAGGTCCGGCGGCTGCACCCCGCGTTCGTGGCGTTCCTCGGCCTGGGGGCCTACCGGGTCGCGCTCGACCGGCCGCGGGCCACGATCGGCCCGCAGGAGGATCCGTTCGGGGGTTCCCGGGCCTGGCTGCTGCCCAACCCCAGCGGCCTCAACGCGCACTACCAGCTGCCGGAGCTCGTCGATGCGTTCCGCGAGCTGCATGGGGCCCGGGCCGGGGCCCGAGGATGAGCTTCCCGGCCCCACATCGACGGCTTGCCTTGGGTGGGCGAAGCGGGCATCCTTTGGCCACAATCGAGGAGGGGATCCATCGGGGGATGATCGGCCGGGATCCGGGCGTTCCTTCTGACATGGCTGCCATGGCCGCGAGGCCGCCGGCGGTGGTGCGGTCGGGCGTGGTGCTGGCCGCGGGCCGCTCCGAGCGCCTGTCCAAGGCGACGGGAGGTCGTTCCAAGGCCCTCACCCAGCTGGGTGGGGTGCCGCTGGTGGAGCGGGCCGTGCGGACCCTGTTCGCCGCCGGGCTGGAGCGGGTGGTCGTGGTGGTCGGCTACCAGGCCGAGGACGTCTCGGTGGCGGCCCGCCTGGCCGGCGGCAAGGTCGAGGTGGTCCGGGCCGATTCCTGGGAGCTGGGGAACGGCTCCTCGCTGGCCGCGGCCCTCCCCGCCATCGCGGGCGAGGGGCTGTTCGTGGTGCTGTGCGGCGACCACGCGTTCGCCGACGGCGCGCTGGACCGGTTGATCGCGGCGGGCCAGCCGGCCGTGCTGGTGGACCCGGCCCCCGTGCCGGAGGCGTGGGCGGAGGGGATGCGGGTCCGCATCGAGGACGGCTCGGCGGTGGCCTTCCGCAAGGACCTCGACGAGCCGGCCATCGACTGCGGCGCGTTCGTGCTTCCGCCCGGCGTCTTCGACGCCCAGCGCGAGGCGGCGGCGGCCGGCGACCACTCCCTGGCCGGGGCGGTCACCGCGCTGGCCCACCGCGAGCGGATCCGGGCCGTGCCGCTGGCCCCCGACCGGTGGTGGCAGGACATCGACACGCCGCAGGACCTCCGGGTGGCCAGGACCCTGGTGCGCCGGTCGCTGATCAAGGACTCCGACGGGCCGGTGTCGCGCCACATCAACCGGCCGATCTCCACGCGCATCTCCATGACCCTCGCGCCGCTGCGGCTGGCGCCGAACCTCCTGTCGATCCTGACGTTCCTGGTGGGCCTGTGGGCAGCGTGGTCGCTCTCGGCCAGCCGGGCCCTGGTGGGAGGGCTGTTCGTCCAGGCCGCCTCGGTGCTGGACGGTGTGGACGGGGAGACCGCCCGCCTCCACGACCGCACCTCCCGGTGGGGGGCGTTCCTGGACGACGTCCTGGACCGGATGGTGGACGCGGCCATCGTGGCCGGCCTGTGGCTGTGGGTGTGGGACGACCCCTCGCGGGAGTTCCGGGCCCTGATCATCGCCGCGTCGGCGGTGGGGTGGGTGGGGATCCACCTGGCCGGCAAGAAAGGGCTGCCCTGGGCGCACGAGGCCCTGGCCCTGCCCGGCCTGGCCCAGCGCAGGCGGCTCGGGGTGCTACTGGGGAGCCGCGACGTACGGCTGTTCCTGATGGCCTCGGCGGCCGTGGTGGACCAGCCCTGGCTGGCCCTGGCCGCCTTCGCCGTCTCCTACTTCGGAAGCTTCTTGTGGCGGATCGTCACCTACCGCCGGCGGCCCGCCCCGTCGCCACCCGCGGTGCCGGCGCCACACCAGGTAGGTGAGACCTCCCACGGGGATCTGTACGAAGTAGGTTAGGAACCGGAACACCAGCACGGCCGCCACCGCCTCGGTCTGGGGCGCCCCCGCCAGGACCAGGCCGCCGATGTAGCCGAGCTCGGCGATTCCCACGTTCCCGGGGATGACCGGCATGGCCGTGGCCAGGCGCACGAACGCGAACACGGCCAGGATCTGGGCCCACGACGCCTCGTCGTTCGAGATCCCCAGGAGCCGCGCGCTGACCAGCAGCACCAGGAACACCGAGAGCTGGCTGACGATCTCCGCGGCCAGCAGGGGCAACCAGCGGTCCCGGACCAGCTCGATGGTCTGGGCGCGGAAACCGACGGCGAGCTCGCCCCACCCGAGCACCGCGTCGCGACCGGCCAGCCGCCGGACCCGAGAGGCCAGGCGGCCCAGCGCCTCGCCGGTGGCGCGAGCCACCGCCTCCCGGTGCAGCATCGCCGCCAGCACCGAAACCAGGCCGACCATCACGGCCACACCCAGGATCGCGGTCCCCACCAGGCCGGCGTCGGGGTCGCCGTTGGCCGCCAGCAGGGCCAGGGAGAGCACCGGCAGGGCCAGCTTGAAGGACATGTTCGCCACGAAGGTCGCAAACGCCGACATGGCGATCTGGGCCTTGCGGAACCCCCACGACGTGTACATGGCGTAGGACACGCCCACGGCCAGCGCCCCGCCGCCCGGCACGGTCATGGCCACGGTGGTGGAGGACTGGCAGACCACGGCGGCCTGGGCCAGGGTCAGCCCGGGCATGGCGGCCACCAGCATCGGCCAGTACGTCAGGAGGTTCCAGGCGGCCAGGAGGGCCAGGACCAGGTACTGGGCGGAGGTGAGCGATCCGATCGCCGCCCACACCTGGTCGAGGTCGGCGATGCGCGGGAGGACTCCCACGAACACGGCCGCCACGACGGCGGGGAACAGCAGGAGGCGGAGCACTCGAAGCACCCGCTTGGCCCCCCCGCCGGGCTCGCCTCCCATGGCGGAGCCAGCGTAGCGACGACGCCCCGGCCCGTCCACCGGTGACGGGCCGGCCCCGCGTGGCGACCTGCTCCGGCGCGGCCCCTGTTGCTACGGCCTGGTCGCGGCGTTCAGCTGGCCCTGCAGGCGCTGCTCCACCGCCAGGGCGGTGTCGAGGTCGGCCTTGACCTTGTCCACGAACTTCTTGTCGGTCACCTTGACGGCCACGGCCTGGTGGACGGCCTTGCTCAGCCCGCCGAGGCTGCCGAACAGGGAGTTGAACGACGCTCCCTGCACCTTGGGCAGGACGGCGAGCGCGTCCTGGAACGAGCTCCGTAGGTCGTGGACGGTCTGGAGGAGGCTCCGCTCCTTCAGCGTCCCCTTGTCCAGGCTGGAGAGGGCCTTGTCCAGTGCCCCAGCGATGTCCTGGAACGCCTTCGTGGCATCCGGCCCCAGGCCGTCCTCCGCCCCCAGGGCCTTCGCCGCCGCCAGAGCTTTCTGCAGACGGGCCTTGGTCTTGGCCCGATGCTTCCCCAGCGGATCCTTCGACCTGGACACCGCGTTGAGCGAGCCGCTGAGCCGGTTGAGCTGCCCGAACAGCGTGCCGAACCCGACGCCCCCCACCTGCGGGAAGCCGGCGATGAGCGCGGAGACGTCCGCCTGGATCACATGCACCTGGGCGGCCGTCTTCTTGTGCGGGACCTTCCCGAGGCCCGCGATGGCCGCCTTCAGATCCTGGTCGAGGACGAACAACGGGGTCCACGCGCCCTGGGTGGCGTCGCTGTCCACGCTCTTCGAGCTCTTGGACAGGTCGATGGCCTGCGGCCCGCCGCCGCCACCGCGGGCAGGACCCCCCGGCCCCGCCGGGCCGGCCCCGGAGGACCGTGGCCGCTGGATGGGGATCGCCCAGACGTCCACGTTCTTGGTGCGGTCGCTGTCGAACAGGACCCAGTTCCCGCCGGGCGCGTAGGAGGGATTGGTGTCCGCCGAGGTGGCGCTGTTGGTGAGGTTGGTCGGGCTGGTGCCCTCCGCCTTCATCGAGTAGACCTCGAAGTTCCCGTCGCGGTCCGTGGCGAACACCAGGGTCTGTCCGTCCGGCGACCAGTCCGGGTGGGTGTCGGTGGCCGAGTTGTTCGTCAGGCGCTGCAGACCCGTGCCGTCCGGCTTCATCGTGTAGATCTCCGGGTTGCCGTCCCGTTCCGAGACGAACGCGATGCGGGACCCGTCGGGTGAGGCGACTGGGTCATAGTCCTTGGCGGCATCGTCGGTGAGCTGCTTCACGTCCGTGCCGTCCGCCTTCATGGAGTACACGTCCTGGTTCCCGCCGGCGTCCGAGTCGAAGTAGATCCGGGTCCCGTCCGCGGACCAGGCCGGATCGGCATCGGCTGCGGGGTCGTCCGTAAGGCGCTGGGGGTCGGAGCCGTCCGCGTTCATCGTGTAGATCTCGGGATCGCCGTCCCGCTCCGAGACGAACGCGATCCTCGACCCGTCCGGCGAGAACGCGGGCTCGTAGTCGGCCCCCGGGTTGTTGGTCAGGTTGGTCTGCGCCGAGCCGTCGAAGGCCATCCCGTAGATCTCCTGGTTCCCGTCCCGGTCCGAGGTGAACGCGATCTGGGCGTTCACGCCCGGGAAGGCGGCGTGGGCGGGACCTGCGGGAAGGCCCAGGGCGACCACCAGCGCGGCGGAGACCAGCGCGGCGGACAGCCTCCCTGCCGCCATTCGATGTATCGGGCGTATGGGTGTCCTGCCGGGCATGGACCTTCCTCCTCGCGACGGCTCGCCAAACGGCTCGACAAAACCGCTCGACGGTGACGAATCGGGCGGAATGCCGTTCATACGCCGGGGCGGGAACCAAGGTCAAGCGATCCGGGGCCACCATTTCGGGTGCGGGTGCTTCCCTCGGTGGCATCACCTCCTCTACACTTCGAACGCGTGTTCGGACCCTAGCAGGGGGCAGTGACACAAACCGAGTGGATGCAGACGCTCAACCCGGCCCAGCGCGAGGCGGTGACCCACGGCGACGGGCCGCTGCTGGTGGTGGCCGGCGCCGGCACCGGGAAGACCTGGACCCTGGCCTGCCGGGTGGCCCACCTGGTCGATCGAGGGGTTCGCCCGGAACGGATCCTGCTGCTCACGTTCACCCGCCGGGCGGCCCGCGAGATGCTCGGCCGCGCGGGCCGGCTGACCGGACGCGAGATCGGCGGGCGGGTGTGGGGCGGCACCTTCCACGCGGTGGCCAACCGGCTGCTGCGGCTGCACGGCCGCTCGCTCGGGCTGTCCCCCCACTTCACGGTGATGGACCAGACCGACACCGCCGACCTGATGAACCTGATCCGGGGCGAGCTGGGCCTGGACGCCCGCGACCGGAGGTTCCCACGCAAAGAGACCCTGGCGGCCATCCACTCGCGGGCGGTGAACGCCGGCGCGAAGCTCATCGACGTCCTGAAGCGGGACTTCCCGTGGTGCAACGAGGAGGCGGACGGGATCCGGGCCATCTTCGTCGCGTACGGGCAGCGCAAGCGGGAGCAGCACGTCCTGGACTACGACGACCTCCTGCTGTACTGGAAGGCCCTGGTGGCCGACCGGGCCACGGCCGGGCCGGTGGTCCGCCGCTTCGACCACGTCCTGGTGGACGAGTACCAGGACACCAACGCGATGCAGGCCGACATCCTGGAGGGGCTGCACGCCGGGACCCGAAACGTCGCCGTGGTGGGCGACGACGCGCAGGCCATCTACTCGTTCCGGTCCGCCACCGTCCGCAACATCCTGGAGTTCCCCGAGCGCTTCCCCGGAGCCACGGTGGTCCGGCTCGAGCAGAACTACCGCTCCACCCGGCCCATCCTGGCGGCGTCGAACGCGGTGATCGCCCGTGCCGCGCGCCGCCACGAGAAGACGTTGTGGACCGACCGTCACGGGGGCACCCGGCCGCTGCTGCTGACCTGTCTGGACGAGGCCGAGCAGAGCGACGAGGTGTGCCGTCTCCTCCTGGAACATCGGGAACGAGGCACGCCGCTGCGCCGGCAGGCCGTGCTGTTCCGGACCGGCCACCACAGCGACCTGCTGGAGGTCGAGCTGGCCCGCCGCAACATCCCCTTCGTGAAGTACGGCGGCCTGAAGTTCATGGAGGCCGCCCACGTGAAGGACGCGCTGGCGCTGCTGCGGATCCTGGAGAACCCGTTCGACGAGGTCAGCTGGTTCCGGGTCCTCCAGCTGCTGGAGGGAGTGGGGCCGGCGCGGGCCCGAGCCATGCTGGGTGCGCTGGGCGTGCGGGCCACCGGCAGCCGCAGCCCCGATCCGCTCACCCGGCTCGGGGGCGACGCGCCACGTGAGGTCCCACCGGAGGCCGCGGGGGACCTCCAGCGGCTCCGCGACGCGCTGGCGGACTGCCGCCGGGACGGGGACGGGGCCGGCGGGGTCGCCCCCGCCGTGCAGATCGACCGGCTCCGCCGGTTCCTGGACCCGGTGGTCGAGCGGCGCTACGAGAGCGCGGTCGCGCGGGTCCGCGACCTGGAGCAGCTCGGCCACCTGGCATCCGCGTACACGGATCGCGGGCGGTTCCTGGCCGAGCTGACCCTGGACCCGCCGGCCTCGACCGGCGACCTGGCCGGTCCCCCGCTGCTGGATGAGGACTACGTGGTCCTGTCGACCATCCACTCGGCGAAGGGCGGGGAGTGGGACGTGGTGCACCTGATCCACGCGGCGGACGGCATGCTCCCCTCCGACATGGCCACCGGCGACGTGGAGACCGTCGAGGAGGAGCGCCGGCTGCTGTACGTCGCCCTGACCCGGGCCAGGGACGCGCTGTACGTGCACTTCCCGCTCCGCTACTACCGCCGGCCCCGGGGACACGACGACGCGCACAGCTACGCTCAGCTCAGCCGGTTCCTGGACCGGGAGGTCCGAGCCCTGTTCGAGGAGCGGACCGTCTCCGGCCCCCAGGACCCGGAGGAAGCCGCGACGGCGGGGATGGGGACGCCGGCGCTGGTGGACGCCTACCTCGCGGGCCTGTTCGGCGACTGAGTCGTCCGCAGCGGGCGCTCCGAGTCGGGCTTGCCGCCGGGGGGCCCGCTCCGGGAGACTGCCTCCGTGGAACCCCTCCCCGCGATCCGGCGCATCGTCATGCTGGGGCCGCCGGCCTCCGGCAAGGGCACCCAGGGCGTGCGGCTGGCGGCGGCGCTCGGGGTCCCGCACCTCTCCGCCGGCCAGCTGCTCCGTCGTTCCGTGGCGGAGGGGGACCCCTACGGCCTGGCCGAGCTCCTGTCAAAGGGGGAGCTCGTCCCGGACGAGCTGATGTACGCCCTGATCGCCCCCGCGCTGCACGACGGGTTCATCCTGGACGGCTTCCCCCGCACCGCCACCCAGGCCCGTTGGCTGGACGAGTTCCTCGATCCTCGGGGGTGGCAGGTCCAGGCCGCCGTGGAGATCGCCGTGGACTCGGGGGCGCTGGCGGCGCGCATGGTGCTGCGGGCGACCCACCAGCACCGCGCCGACGACCGCCCGGAGGTGTTCCTGCACCGGCTCCAGGAATACGAGCGGGAAGCGCCGATGCTCCGGGCCCACTACGGGCGGCTGCTGATCACCGTGGACGGGCTGGACTCGGAGGACGAGGTGTTCCAGCGTCTGCTGGGGGCCATCCGGGCCCGGACCCCGGCGCCGGCCGGACGCTCCACGGCCCGGGCCGGCTTCGACGTGGAGTCCGTGGCCCCCTCGACCTAGCGACCCACGCTCAGTCCCGCGGGTACAGGACCAGCTGCGTGCACCGGAACATGGCGAGCGTCTTCCCGGCCGGGCCGGTGACCACGGCGTCCCACACCTGGGTGGTCCGCCCCCCGTACGCCAGTGTGGCCCGGCACCCGACCCGCCCCTCCAGGGCCGTCCCGGTGAAGTTCGCCTTCAGCTCGATGGTGGTGAAGCCCACGCCGCCCTCGGGCAGCGACGCCATGCTCCCGAACCCGCAGGCCGTGTCCGCCAGCGCCACCACCGCTCCCGCGTGGAGGAAGCCGTTCGGAGCCATGTGGTCCGAACGGAGGTCCAGGTGCGCCGCGACGGACCCCGGCGCGATCTCCTCGAACTCCACGCCGACCAGGGCCGGAAACGTCCCGGCCAGCACCGTCGCCAGCTCCCCGGGCGGGACGGATCCCAGCGACCCCCGGGTCACCGCACGGATTCCAGGTAGGTGCGGATGGCCAGCGCCGCGGCGGCGCCCTCCCCCACCGCCGAGGCCAGCTGCTTGGTGGACCCCGCCCGGACGTCCCCCGCCGCGAACACGCCGGGCATGGAGGTGGACAGCGAGCCGTCGGTGACCACGAACCCCTCTCCGTCCCGGTCGACGCTGCCCTCCAGGAACCCGGAGTTCGGGTCCAGCCCGATGAACACGAACACGGCGGCCGGATCGAGCTCGCGGGTCAGGCCCGTGGCGCGGTCCTCCACCACCACCGCCTCCAGCTTCGGCCCCGGCCCCACCCGGAACTCGGCCACGCGGTGGTTGGTGAGGACGCGCATCTTGGGGTCCTCCAGCACCTTGTCCTGGAGCAGCCGGCTGGCCTTGAGGGTGGGGTTGAACTCCACCACGGTGACCATGTCCGCGAACTGGGTGAGGAACAGGCCCTCCTCCAGGCCGCTGTTGCCCCCGCCCACCACCAACAGCTCGGACGCGCCCCGGTAGAAGGGCCCGTCGCACGTGGCGCAGAAGTGGATGCCCGCCCCGATCAGCTCGTCCTCGCCGGGGACCAGGAGCCGCCGGTACGAGGACCCCGTGGCCACCAGCACGGCCCGGGCGTGGTAGTGCTCGCCGGCCCTCGTCTCCACCACCACGACACCGTCGGGGTCGCGCTCGACCCCGGCCACCCCGACGGCCTGGAGCAGCTCCACGCCGTACCGGCGGGCCTGCTCGATGAACCGGTCCGCCAGATCGCCGCCCCGGACGCCCTCCGGAAACCCCGGGTAGTTCTCCACCCGGTTGGTCACCCCGGCCTGCCCGCCCAGCCCGGAGACCTCGATGACCAGCGCCTCGATGTTCTCCCGGGCCGCGTAGATGGCGGTGGTCAGGCCGGCCGGACCGCCGCCCACGATGATCAGGTCGTACAGGTGCTGGGCCGCGGTCCGGATCAGGCCGAGCTTGTCGGCCAGCTGCTCGTTGGTGGGCTCGGACAGGTGCGAGCCGTCGGCGAACACGACGGTCGGGATAATGTGCTTGCCGTCGTTGCGCTGCTCCACCATGCGGACCAGACGGGGGTTCCGCTCGATGTCGAACCAGTCGAACGGCACCCGTTGCTCGGTGAGGAACTTCTTCGCCCGCAGGCAGTCGGGGCACCAGCTCGCCCCGTAGACCTGGATGTCGGCCACGTGGACTCCTTCCCTGGCATCATGTCCGCACGTCGAGGCACGAGGATAGACCCATGACCGACACGGCCTCCGCCCCGGGGGAGACCACCGCCGTCGAGCCGGCCGCCACCGGCGACGCATCGCCGGAGGAGCAGCGGCTCCTGGCCGCCCTGCGAGACGGCGGCGAGGCGGCCTTCGCGGAGCTGGTGGACCGCTACGGCGGCTCCATGCTGCGGCTGGCCATGACCTGGGTCAGCACGCGCGCGGTGGCCGAGGAGGTCGTGCAGGAAACGTGGCTCGGCGTCCTGAACGGGCTGGACCGCTTCGAGGGCCGCTCCTCGCTGAAGACGTGGATGTTCCGAATCCTGTCCAACACGGCGAAGAAGCGGGCCGTCCGGGAAGGGCGGAGCATCCCGGTGTCCTCGTTCGCCGAACCGGGCGACGAGCGCGACGAGCCCGCCGTCGAGGGGTGGCGGTTCGCCGGCCCGGAGGGCCGGTACCGGGGCGGGTGGACGGTCCCTCCGCGGTCATGGGACCGCATCCCCGAGGACCAGCTGCTCTCGGCGGAGACCCTGCGCCACGTCCGGGAGGCCATCGACGCGCTCCCGCCGGTCCATCGGCAGGTCATTACGATGCGCGACGTCGACGGGTTCAGCTCCGCCGAGGTCTGTAACGTGCTGGAGCTCTCCGACACCAATCAGCGGGTGATCCTGCACCGCGCCCGAGGCCGGGTCCGGCGCGCCCTGGAGCGCTATCTGGACCCCGGCCTGGACCTCGACGAGGACCTCGGCGAGGACGGGACGGGCGGGATCGCCGGAACCCCAGGGGTCGGGACATGAGCACGCCAGAACCGGAGCTGACATGCATGGAGCTGGTCGAGCTGGTGACGGCGTACCTGGAGGGCACCCTCGCTCCGGTCGACCGGTCCCGCTTCGAGGACCACGTCATGGTGTGCGACGGGTGCGGCGCCTACCTCGACCAGATGCGGCGGAGCATCCGCCTGGTGGGCTCCCTGTCGGAGGAGGCCATCCCGGCGGACGGTCGCGACGCGCTCCTGCTGGCGTTCCGGGGATGGAAGGCGAACCGGTGAACCCCGGGAACCGATGAACGGGCTCATCGACGTCTCGCTCTCGATCGGACCGGACCTGCTGACCTGGCCGGGCGACCCGGGCATCGAGATCCTCCCCAGCTCCCAGATCTCGAAGGGCGACCCCGCCAACGTGTCCCAGCTTCGCCTGGGCTCGCACACCGGAACCCACGTCGATCCCCCGGTGCACTTCGTGGAGGGCGGCGCCACCGCCGACCGGCTGTCCCTGGACGTCCTGGTGGGGGAGGCGCTGGTGGTGGAGCTGCCCGACGCCGACGCCCCCATCCCCCGCGCCGACCTCGAGCGCCTGGAAATCCCCGACGGCACCGTGCGCCTGCTGGTCAAGACGGCCAACTCCCGCCTGTGGTCCCGACGGCCCACCGAGTTCCCGGAGCGCTTCGCCTGCCTGTCGGCGGACGCTGCTGCGTGGGTGGTGGAGCGCGGGATCCGCCTGGTGGGGATCGACTTCCTGTCCGTGGAGTCCAGCCCCGAGGGCACCTATCCGGTGCACCACACCCTGCTCGAAGCGGGCGTGATCATCCTCGAGGGGCTGGACCTGTCCGCGGTGGGGGCGGGCCGCTACGACCTGACCTGCCTTCCGCTCCGCATCGCCGGCGGGGACGGCGCGCCTGCCCGCGCGGTGCTCTCCCCGCGCTGAGCCCGACGCGGATGTTCTCGCTGCGGGTGGACGACGAAGTGGAGATCCGGCTGCTGGAGGAACGGCACGCCGAGGAGGTCTACGCGCTGGTCGACGCGAACCGCGAGCACCTCCGGCCGTGGCTGCCGTGGGTGGACGGCACGCGCACCGCGGAGGATACCGGCGCCTTCATCCGGACGGCGCTGGAGGGGTTCGCCGCCGGCCGCGAGTACGCCGCCTCCCTCCGGTACCGCGGGCAGCTGGCCGGGGGGATCGGACTGGACGTCAACGTCCAGATGCGCCACGGGGAGATCGGGTACTGGGTGGCCCGGCCCTTCGTGGGACGGGGCATCGTGACCCGGGCCGCGCGGGGCCTGACCACGGCGGCGTTCGCGGATCTGGGTCTGAACCGGGTCCAGATCCTGTGCGCCACGCACAACGTCCGGAGCTGCGCGGTCCCGCAGCGGCTCGGGTTCCGGGAGGAGGGGACCCTCCGGGAGTTCGAGCGTGTCGGCGAACGGTTCCACGACATCCGGGTCTTCGCGGTGCTGGCCCGGGACTGGCCGAAGGCCGAAGCCTAGCTGCAGGGACGCCTTCGGTTAGCCGCGGGGACGGGTCAGCTCGCTGGGAGCCCACACTGGCGCCGAGGGGACCACCCGGCGCCGGTGCCGCTGCTCGAGCTGGGCCAGCGTGGTCTGCTCGAACACCGCGCGGACGGCCACGCGCACGTCCCCCCACAGCTCCTGGAGCCCGCACCGCGAGTCCTGGAGGCAGGTGTGGTCCGCCGGGTCCAGGCAGAACATCGGGTACAGCGACCCCTCGATGGCGTCCACGATGTCCGCGACGCGGATGTCCAGCGGATCCCGGGCCAGGCGGCATCCCCCGCCGGCCCCCCGGAAGCTCTCCACCAGGCCGGCCTTGTGCAGGGCGCCCAGTTGCTGCTCCAGGAAACGGACCGGGATGGCCTGGGCCCCGGCGATCTCCCGCGCGGACACCAGGCCGGAGTCGCGCCGGAGCGCAAGCTCGATCATGGCTCGAAGCGCGTACTCGGTCTTCTGCGAGACCTTGAACATGCGATCACCCGGTCCGTCGGCGCTGCGTGCCGGTAGTTTCCCACATTCTCGCTGGCCAGGACAGGCGAACGGCCCGCGCGGCGCCGAGGGTATCATCGGCCGGTTGAGCGCCCTTACGCAGGCCACCGAGTCCAGGACGTCGTGAAGGGGCTCCCCATGGATCGGCCGCCCGGGGCCCGGATCCGGGCCCTGTACGCCGACCTCGACGGGACCCTGGCCGGGCCGGGCGGGTCCATGTTCGCCGTCCCCGGCGGGACCTCCGATCGAGCGGCCCGAGCGCTGGGCGACCTGCACGCGGCCGGCGTGGAACTGGTGCTGGTGTCGGGCCGGACCCGGGGCCAGATGCGAGAAGCGGCCCGGCTGGTGGGCGCGGAGGCGTACGTCGCGGAGCTCGGCGCGTTCGTGGTGCTGCGGAGCGAGGCCGGGGAAGAGGTCGTCCCGAACCTTGGGGCGTTCCGGGGGGCGGGGACGCCGTTCGACGCCATGGCCCGCTCCGGGGCGGGCGGGTTCCTCCTGGACCGGTATGCGGGCCGGCTGGAGCCGCACACGCCGTGGGCGTTCCAGGACCGGGAGGCCACCATGCTGTTCCGGGGGCTGCTCGACCCCGCCGAGGCCACCCGGGACCTGGAGGAGGCCGGGTACCGGTGGCTGGAGGTGCTCGACAACGGCATCATCCGGCGGACCTACCCCTCGCTCGAGGTCCCGGAGGTCCGCGCCTATCACCTGGTCCCGAAGGGTGTGAACAAGGCGACCGCGGTGCGCGTGCACCGGGAACGCCGCGGGCTCGGCGCGGAGCAGACCGCGGGCGTGGGCGACTCGCTGTCCGACCTCATGGTGGCGAGCGAGGTCGGAGCCTTCTTCGTGGTGGCCAGCGGGGTGGCTGCGGTCGGGGACGCCGCCGACGGGATGGACGGGGTCTACGCGACGCCGTCACCGGCGGGCGACGGGTTCGCCGAGGCCGTGGGCGCGGTGCTGGGCCGGGCGTAGGCTGACCCGAGCGTGGGCTCCCCGGATGCCTACTTCGCCCGGCGGGCCGTCGACTCGGGACGGCTCCACCGCTTGCGCAGGGCCCGCCACCGCCCCCCCTGCGGACCCTCCACGTCGCCCCCGGACGGCTCGGGGCGGGCCTCCGGTGGGGCCGGCGGCGCGGCGGAGCCCGTCTCGTCAGCCGCGGGTACCGGGGCGGACGGCGGCGCGGCCCCCCGGGGCGGCCACACCATGCGGGTGTCCCAGTAGTGGATGATGAGGATCTTCGCCGCCGCGACCACCGGGATCACCAGCAGCATCCCCCACAGGCCGAGCACGGCGCCCGCCGCCAGCAGCGAGAGCATCACGGTGAGCGGATGCAGCCGAACCGTCCGCGTCACCACGCGCGGGCTGATCACGTGGTTGTCGATCTGCTGCACCACCAGCAGCACCACCGACGCCGCCACCGCCAGCGGCCACCCGGGCCGGGGATGGAGCAACCCGGATTCCTGGACGGGGGTGGTGAAGGCCACGAACAGGGCCGGGATGGCGCCGATGAAGGGCCCGATCAGGGGGATCAGGTTGAACAGACCCGCGATGAGGCCGATGGGCGCCCAGTACGGCAGGCCCACCACCCACAGCCCGAACATCGAGGCGATCCCCACGAACAGCGCCACCAGGAGCTGACCCCGGAAGTAGCCACCGACGGCCACGGCGAGCTTGGTGGCGACCTCCTGCGCCTCACCGCGGCGCCGGGCGGGGATGGCCGCCTGGGCGGACCGCCGGAGCTTCGGCAGGTCCACCAGCAGGTAGAACGCCAGGATTGGGCCGAGCACCAGAACCAGCGCCACGTGCAGGACCTGCCCGGTCAGCGAGCTGATCCGGCCGATGAACTTCCCCACGCCGCCCTGCCGCTGGAACGTGGCCACCAGGTCGGACGCCTTGACGTGCAGGCCCAGGCGGCGGGCGAAGTCGGCCAGCGAGTTCTCCGCCCGCTGCAACAGGTCCGGGATGCTCTTGGCGAACGCCGTGACCTGGTGCGAGACCACCGGGATCAGGTAGGCCAGCGTGACCCCCACCACCGTGAGGAACACCAGGTACGTGAGCAGGGTCGCCCACAACCGCTTCAGGCCGCGGCGCTCCAGCATGCCGATAGCGGGATTCAGCAGGTAGACCAGCACGAGGGCCAGCACCAGCGGGGGAAAGACGATGCGGATCGGGTACAGGACGAACCGCCCGATCAGGTAGGCCAGGATGGCCAGGCCGACCAGGGCCCAGGCCACGATGGCCACCCGCGCCGCCCGGGCGATCAGGGTGCTGGACAGGACGGGCTCTCGCCGCTCCGGGGATTCGACGCGTCGGAGAGCCTCGCCGGCCGGTGGTGATCCTTCGGGCTCTCGGGGGCGTTCCACGCTCCGTCCCTCGGCTCCGGCCCGCTCCTCGGACCGCCGTGTGGGGAACGCACCGCCTGGCAGCGCGCTCCGCGCGATCATACCGCCCGCCTCCGACAGGTCCGAGATGGTTCCATGTCCGCCGCCCGGGCAGCGGAGCCTGAAGCGGTGGGTAGACTCGAATCATGCCGCCCAGTGATTCGCTGCCCGCCCACCGGACGGAAGCCGAACGCGATCCCGACGCGCCGGCCGGAAGGCCCCGCGGCCGCCCGGTGGTCATCGCCTCCAACCGCGGGCCGGTGTCGCACGACCTCGACCCGAGCGGCGAGCCCGTCCAGCGCCGCGGCCTGGGCGGGCTGGTGACCGGGCTGACCGGTTCCGTCCAGTCAACCGGAGGCCTGTGGGTCGCCTCCACCATGACCGAGGGCGACCGCCTGGTGGCCGACCGGTCGCCCGAGGGTCGCATCGAGGTCCTGACCGAGGAGGCCAAGTATCAGGTCCGCTACCTCACGATCGACCCGGCGACCTTCGCCAGTTTCTACGACGTGATCTCGAACCGCGTCCTGTGGTTCGTCCATCACTTCCTGTTCGACGTGGCGTACACGCCGCGGTTCGACCGGGAGACGCAGCGGGCATGGCAGGACTACGTCGCGGTGAACCGGGCCTTCGCGGAGGCCCTGGCCGCGGAGCACTCCGACGTGGGCCAGCCGGCCTACCTGGTGCAGGACTACCACCTCAGCCTGGTCCCGGGGATGCTCCGGGAACGCCGGCCCGACGCGCTCATCGCGCACTTCTCCCACACGCCGTTCGCCGGTCCCCGGTACTTCTGGATCCTGCCCCGCGGCATGGCCGAAGGCATACTGCGAGGGATGCTGGCCGCCGACGTCCTGGGGTTCCACGCGCAGACGTGGGCGGAGAACTTCCTGCTGGCCTGCCGTGACCTGCCTGGCGCGTCGGTGGACCTTCGCCGGCGCCGGGTCGACCTGGACGGGCGCCGAACGGAGGTCCGGGTGCACCCCATCGCCATCGACGCCGACTCGATGCGGGCCGTTGCGGCCGCCCCCGAGGTCCGCACGGCCCGGCGAGAGCTGCTGCGCTGGCGCGGCGACGCGAAGCTGGTGCTCCGGGTGGATCGAACCGACCCGACCAAGAACATCCTCCGCGGGTTTCAGGCCTTCGAGGCGTTCCTGCGCGAGCACCCATCGTGGCTGGGCCGGGTCCGGTTCCTGGCCCTGCTGAACCCATCCCGGGTGGACCTGCCCGAGTACCGGACCTACACCGAGGAGTGCGTGCGCACCGCGGACCGGATCAACACGGAGCTGGGTGGAGACGGGCCGCCGCCGATCGAGGTCGCGGTCCAGGACGACCACCCCCGTGCCATCGCCGCCTTCTCCCTGTACGACGCGCTGATGGTCAACCCCGTCTTCGACGGCATGAACCTGGTGGCCATGGAGGGGCCGGTGGTCAACCGGAACGCCGGGGCCCTCATCTTGTCCCGGAACGCGGGCGCGTTCTCGCTCCTGGGACGGCACGCCATCGGGGTGAACCCGTTCGACCTGGGTGAGACGGCCGCGGCCCTGCACACCGCGCTCACCATGCCGGAGGAGGAACGGGCCCGCCGCGCCCGTGGCCTGCGGGCCGTGGTGGGTCGCACCAGTTCGTCCCGGTGGGTGAACGGCCTGCTGGCGGACCTGGAGCGAGCGGCGTCCCGCCGGTAGCGCCTCGCCGCGGGCGACGGGCTCCGGGTCGCGGGCGGCGGTTCCCGGTCAGCGCAGCCTTCGCAGCAGCTCCACCAGGCCCGCAGGCCCGTCCACGGTGACGTCCGCCGCCTGGAGCAGGACTGCCGGGGTCTCGGGGCCGCGCACCGCCACCTTGACCACGGCGATCCCCTGGTCACCGAGGCGATCGAGCGCCTCAAACGCCTCCAGGTCCGCCAGGTCGTCGCCGGCGAACATGGCCGCGAGCGCATCCGCCTCCCGCACCAGCCGGGCGACCGCCTCGCCCTTGCGCGGAGCGCCCTTCCGCACCAGCTCGAGGACCATCTTCCCCTCGATGAGCTCCAATCCTTCGTCCCGGCCGATCACGCCGAGGGGCGCGATCAGGGCCTCGCGGGCCGCCTCGGGGTGAGCGGCCAGCCGGAAGTGCACCGCCAGCGACTCGCCCTTGTCGTCCACCCACACGCCGTCCAGGCCCCCGGCGACTGCGGCCACTCGTTCCCGCGCCTCCGCCGAGACCGACGCGGGTGCTTGGTCCACCAAGCGGCCGTAATGGCCCGCCAAGCGGACGCTTGGTACACCAAGCAGCTGCGTCAGATCCGCGGTCGGGCGGCCGGACACCACGGCCACCAGTGCATGGGTCTCGGCGAGCGCGGCCAGGATGTCGCGGGCCCCGTCCACGGGCCGGGCCAGCTCCGGACGCTCGACGATCTCGGACAGCGAGCCGTCAAAGTCGAGGAGGATGGCCGTGCGGCCGGGCTCCGCGCGCAGCGCGGCCAGCGAATCGGCGTGGCCGGACACCGCCACCCCGGTTGCGGCCGTTCAGCCGATGGGGTGGGCGGCCGCGTAGTCTGAGCCCAGCACGATGGCGAGCTCCACCGTCTTGGGGACGGGCAGCGTGTGCGGGGGCAGCTTCTTGATGTGCCCCTCATTCAGGAACTTCCTCTTGAGGAGCTCCGCGTCCGCCTTCCCCTGCGGGTCCCGGTAGTAGATCAACGTGATCTGCGAGCTGGAGAAGTTGCCGACGACGGGCACCACGTAGCCACCATTCTTCTGGAGCTTGTCGGCCGTGACACCGGCCAGCCCGGCCACGCTGGTCGCGTTGTACACCGCGATCTTCACCCCCTGCTGGCGGGGGCTGACCTGCGTGGCCGGGGTCGTGCTCTGCGAGGTGCTGGGGGTCGGACCCGTGGGGGAGATCGTCGGCTTCTCCGAGGGCACCGGGACGCTCTGGCCGAACGTGAAGGAGCCCTTCGAGATGATCACCGCGCCTATGACCACGGCGGCCGCGAGGATGACGATCCTCACCGCGCCGCGGCCCACGGTCCTCCGTCCTGGAAGCTCATGCCTCTCGACTCCTTCGACCCAACGATCGGGCAGGCGGGCCCGGCTCGCGGCCCGGGAGCGGCCGCGGCGGCGTCGATCCTACCGCTCCAGCCCGAGCTGTCGCGCGAATCGCTTCCGGCGCCGGGCCTCCCGCAGCCGGCGGAGCCGCCGGACCAGCATGGGGTCGTACGCCAGCGCATCGGGCCGGTCGATCAGGCCGTTCAGGATCTGGTGGTACCGGGCGGCCGAGAGCTGGAACCGTTCGCGGATGGCCCGCTCCTTGGGGCCGGGGTACTTCCACCAGTTGCGCTCGAAGTCGAGGATGGCCCGGGACCGTTCGTCGAGCTCGCCGAGCCTGGATAGTCCTCCCCCGGCGGGATGATGGTGGGACGGGATGCTCATGGCGCGACGCTAGCACGGCCGGTCGGGGGTGCAAGCATCCATCGGTGGTCCGAGCCAGACTAGCTCCCCGCGGGCCTAGGGGAACAATCCCCGGGTGGTGTGGGCCTCCGCGACGCGGGCCACCCCCAGCATCGTGGCCGCCGTCCGCATGGCGACCTTGCGTTCCCCGGCCAGCGCCAGGACGTCCACGTAGGCCCGCTCCATGATGGTGCGGAGCTTCATGTTCACCTCGTCCTCGTCCCAGAAGTAGGCCTGCAGGTCCTGCACCCACTCGAAGTACGACACCGTCACCCCGCCGGAGTTGGCCAGGATGTCGGGGACCACCAGGATGCCGCGGTCCTCGAAGACGACGTCGGCCTCCGGCGTGGTGGGACCGTTGGCGGCCTCGATGATGATCCCGGCCCTGACCCGGTCGGCGTTGTCCCCGGTCAGCTGGCTCTCCAGGGCCGCGGGGATCAGGACGTCGCAGTCCACCGTGAGCAGCTCCTCGTTCGAGATGGCGTCGCCCCCCTCGAACCCGGCGACCGTCCCGGTCTCCGCCCGGTACGCCGCCAGCGCGTTCGCGGAGATCCCCTTGGGGTTGTGCACGCCCCCGTGGACGTCGGACACGGCGACCACGATGCAGCCGAGCTCCTCCAGGAGGCGCACGGCGGGCCCGCCGACCTTCCCGTAGCCCTGGATGGCCACGGTGGTCTCGTCCACCTTCATGCCCCGGTGCTTGAGGGTGGCCTCGGTCACGTACATGACGCCCCGCGCGGTGGCGTCTCCGCGGCCCCGGGAGCCGCCCACCGAGAGCGGCTTGCCCGTCACCACGCCGAGCGCCGAGTGGCCGACGTTCATGGAGTACGTGTCCATGATCCAGGCCATGATCTGTTCGTCGGTGCCCATGTCCGGCGCCGGGACGTCCCGGTCGGGGCCGATCAGCGGCAGGATCTCCGAGGCGTAGCGGCGGGTCAGGCCCTCCAGCTCGGCGGTGGACAGCTCCTTCGGGTCCACCACCACCCCGCCCTTCGCCCCCCCGTACGGGATGTTCACGATGGCGCACTTCCAGGTCATCCACATGGCCAGGGCCTTGACCTCGTCCAGGGTCACGTCGGGGTGGTAGCGGATGCCCCCCTTGGACGGGCCTCGCGACGTGTTGTGGTGGACCCGGTACCCGGTGAACACGCTGACGCTGCGGTCGTCCCGGTGGATGGGGATGGCCACGGTCAGGATGCGCTTGGGGTTGCGCAGGATCTCGTGGACGCCGGGATCGAGCTCGAGCATGTCGGCGGCCTGCTGCAGCTGCGACAGGGCCGCTTCCCAGGGCGACGTCGTGGTCACATCGGCTCCTTGGACGGGGCGAAAGGCGACGCCGAGTCTAGCGCGGGAGCTGTCGGAGGCGGTTCCTATACTCGCGGCATGCGAACCGGACACGCCGACCTCCCGCTGCACGGCGGACGGGCACCGCGGTGGCTGTTCGAGCGCATGACGGCGCTGGCCCGGGAGATCTCGCTGGCCGTAGTGATTGTCTGAGAATGTCAGCGCCTCCAGATCCCAGCGTTGCACTTCTTCCAGCACCTCGGCGAACTGGTCCCGGGAGGGCCACACGTCCTCGAACACGCCAGCAAGGAGGAGCTGCTGATGGATGCGGTGGGGAACTGCAAGCTGGGCATGGGCCATGCCAGCCAGCAACCGAGCCGGATGCTTTGACGGCGGTGGAGACCCACAAGCTCTCGCTTGGTCCCCCTGGAGGCATGGTTGATTGTATCTCAGGTGGCCGGACAAAAGGGCCTCTGACCTGCGGAAATGGACTGCTAGAAGGAGCCGCCTCCTCCTCTTGCGATCATGAACGTTAGCCTCCCGTCGAATTCTTTCGTCATCGCCGCATCCACGACCAGCTTCTGCCGCCCATACGAGTAGTCGATGCGAATGACGAATTCGCGACTCTCGGTGAACTTGGCTTGGTCGGGCGGGATTTTCGGCCCGGAAGAGGTCGGGTCGGGCGCGAAAACGAAGTACTTGGTCGGCTCATCATCGAGCCGCGCGAACAACATCAGGGTGGCAGATTGTCCGGACTGGAGGGTCACCGTCGGGTGGAGCGGTGGGGCCGGGTCGTGCGATGAACGCCACCAAAGCATGGCGACGTGCTTCCCGGTCTTCTTGTCATACAGGCTTGCCCGGCACTCGTTCGCTGGGTTGCGGTCCACGGTCAGCCCCCGCTCGACAGGTCCGTGAAGGCGCTTTCCGAAGATGATGGTCGCGCCGAACCTGATCCCCAGGAGGCCAGGTTGGTTCATGATCTCGATCTGGTTCTGGTGGTGTCCGGGTCCCGGCCCTCCGCCACCCCCGCTCCCCGTCACCTTCAGCGTGGGACGCCTCAAGTAGACCGTGTACCAGGCGCCAAGCGCCGCGCCAAGCAAGAGGGAAACGACTGCGAGGATGCCCTGCTCCATAGGGTCGGCGCCTTGTCTGTCAAGCTGCTCAACGAAACCGACGTAGGTTATTGGCAGTGGCCACTCGACAGCAAGAACTCGAGGTCTTGGAGCGTTCTGTCCACGCCATCGCCGGCCAGGGACGCCTACGACCTGGTCGAGGAGCTGCACGAGGCCGGGTTCGGAGCGGACGACACCCTCATGCTGACGGCCAAGCGTCTCCGGATGGAACTCCTCACCACCAAGGGGGAGCTGGAGCGCGAGCTGCTGAAGTGGGTGCTCGACTGCCAGCGGTGCAACCGAACCGTGCACTGGGTGGAAGGGGTCGGACCGGAGCCAGGGCACTGGGCCATGCGGAGCCAGCACCGCATGGCCACCCGCCGCTCATCTAGCGGTGCGAGGATCGTATCTCTGACGTCGCCAAGGCCTGTGACCTGCGGAAAGACCGCTCTGAAGAGCGCGCGGCCTGGACGAGCAGTTGAGCCTTGCCCTCCTGCCTGGGAATTGCGGAAACTACGCACGCGATGCCAGAGGTTGTGATTCCCCAGTACCACCAGCTCATGTGGCCCACGCTAGGGGCAGTGGAAAGCCTGGGAGGGTCCGCCAACATCGCCGAGATCGAGGCGGCCGTTCTGGCGAGCGAGGGTTTCTCGGAAGAGCAGCAAGCCCTGCTGCATGGGGATGGGCCCGGAACCGAGATCAACTACCGCCTGGCCTGGGCCCGGAGTTACCTGAAGGAGGTCGGAGCGCTCGAGAACAGCGCTCGGGGTGTCTGGGCAATCACAGAAGAAGGGAGACGCCTAACCGAATTCGACATGGAGGCGATCCCCGCCCTCGCCCGCGTGCTAGCCAGAGAGAGGCGACAGAGGCAGCGTGGCGAGCCGGAAGGAGAAGGTGGGCCGGGTGGCGAGTCACCCGACTGGAAGACCGCCCTCTTGGAAACTCTCCAACAGCTCCCGGCCGATAGGTTCGAACGTCTCGCCCAACGCCTGCTTCGGGAGGCCGGTTTCATCAGTGTTGAAGTCACCGGTCGAAGCGGAGACGGGGGAATCGACGGTGTCGGCACCCTGCGACTGTCCCTGATGAGCTTCCCTATGTATTTCCAGTGCAAGCGCTGGAGGGGAAGTGTCGGCCCCGACAAGGTGAGGGATTTCCGAGGGGCGATGGCCGGCCGGGGAGACAAGGGCGTGCTCATTACGACCGGCACCTTCACTCGCGAGGCCCAGCGCGAAGCCCGACGGGAGGGTGCTCCCCAGATTGACCTGATCGATGGCGACGAGCTATGCAACCAGTTGAAGAAGAACGGGCTCGGGGGCACGGTCGAAACGGTTGAGCAAGTGACGATCAATCAAGGGTGGTATTCGGAGATTTAGGGAGCCGTTCGCTCCAGCGGGTCCCACATGCCGTCTCTCAAACCGGGTTCTCCAGCTCGGCAAGGCGGCCGCGCGCGACCTTCACCACTTCCTCAGCCTTGGCTCTCAACTCATTCATACCACGTTCGAAGTCTGCAAACGGCATCTCGTCGGGCTGGTCGAACGCGGCTGTGAGCAGGGCTAACCGGTCGTCGACGAGGGCCTCCAGGAGCCCGAGCACAGCTCTGTGTTCGTCCGATTCCAGGCGCAATAACGCGTGTGCTTGCTGGATGCGTTCACGTTCGTCCCCCATGCGCTCCATTACCTCATCGAACAGCCCTTCGCGCCGCGCATCCGAGAACATCGTGAACGTCGGCCACGTACCACCCACGTAGTTGTCGGAGGCGGCAACAACATCCCGATATGCGGCACGAAGACGCTCGTGTTTTCGATCCCGGAGGGCTCGCTCGTCGGCCTGTCGGGCAAGCTTCGTCTGGTGCCGCAAGGTCAGAGCTACGCCCATGAGCGACAACGCCCCACCGAGTACAACGGCCAGAACGCCCTGCCAGAAGGTGCTCATGCGAGTCCCAGGGGCATCCGCATGCCTGGGAATCCTACTGCCCCGGGAGGTTGGTTCAGGAACCCCCGGGGGGGCGACCTGCATCCCGACCGGCTCCACCGGGTGCTGCTGGCCGCGTACGAGGCGCAGCCGGAGGACTACACGGCGCTGCTGGCCGTGCCCGGCGTGGGCGCGAAAGGGCTGCGAGCCCTGGCGCTGGTGGCGGAGCTCACGTACGGGGAGCCGGCCTCCGTTCGCGATCCGGTCTCGTACGCGTGGGCGCACGGCGGGAAGGACGGGACGCCGTTCCCGGTGGACCGGGCCACCTACGACGCGACCATCGAGTCGTTGCGCCGCGCCGTGCAGGAGGCCAGGGCCGGTCGGACCGAGAAGGCGGCGACGCTGCGGCGCCTGGCCGGGCTGGAGCGGGAGGCGGCCGGCTAGGTCCTGCTAGTGCACGGTGCCCAGGTGCGGGTTCACGCCGAACAGCACCAGGGGCCACAGGATGATGGCCAGCACGGCCGACCCGATGGCCTTGATGCTGCTGAGGTGGTTCAGGTAGTGGTGGGTGGAAGCCACGATCAGGCCCACCACCAGGTAGACGAGGCCGATCAACGTCCGCATGCTCGGAACTCCTCCGAAACGTGGCGAACCGCCGACGGGGCGGCTCCAGGTGAGATCGCGTGATTGCCTTCCTGGTCTACCCGCGTGCAGGGAGGCGGAAACGCCGCCGGCCACCAGCGCCTACCCGCCGTGCGCGTGGGGGTGGGCGATCTGGAGTCGAAGCGCCGCCAGCAGGTCCGGGTAGCACATCGGAGCCGAGCAGTCCCGCTCGCCGCAGAACGAGCACTCCTCGATGTCGCGGTCGCACCGAACGCAGGCGCAGTGCGCGGCCTCGCGCTCACGATCGGTCATCATGGTTCCCCTCGTCGTGGAGCACGGCCCGGTGCAGCTTGTGGGCGGCCCGTACAGCGTCCTCGCGCAGGAGCAGCCCCACCAGGCGGCCGTCGGAGGTGGTCACCGGGGAGTTCGCCACGTCGTGCCCGGTCATGAACTCCGCCAACTCCACCACGGAGACGTGGGGGCGGAACGTCGAGGGGCCGGGCCGCATGGCCTGCTCGGCGGTCCGCTCGGGCGGGCCGTCCAGCTCCCCCGCGCGGAGCAGCCCCAGCACCACCCGCTCCTCGTTCACCACCACGCACGCGTTCCATCCGGCGTCCCGGACCCGGGCCCGCACGGGGCCGAGGATCTCGTCGAGGAAACAGGTGGGAACGTCGGTCCGGGCCAGGCTCCCGGCGGTGGGCCGCCCCTGGAACTGCCCCTCGATGGGCATCCCGGCCGCCAGCCAGTCGAGCTTGCCCGCGCGGTAGTCGTACACCTCGCGGAACCCCAGGCTCTCGAGCCGCCACGCGGCCCGTGCGCCGAGGTCTCAGGCCGCGTCCCAGCAGTACACCATCACGGCGCGCCCGGGGTCGAGCGCCTCCCGGGCCTGCTCGATCCGCCGGAGCGGCATGTTGACCGCGCCGGGCAGGTGTTGCTCCTCGTACTCCTCGGCGGGCAGGACCTCCACCAGCTGGGCACCCAGGTCCACCAGGCGCTGGAGCTCGTGCCGATCGATTGTCCGGGGCATGCGGTCCTCCTGTCGGGTCGGGTCAGGTCGCGCGACTCCGCTCGCGTGCATCCTCGACCATCGCGGCCAGCCGCGCCCGAGCCCGGCGCAGGGAGCGGGCCTGCCGGCGCATGCCCGCCCACGGGTCCGGGTCGAGGTGGTCGAACACGGTGCGGATGGTGAACCGGCCGGGACGAAGCCGCCGATCGTCGAGCCGTTCCCAGGCGATCGGCGTGGCCACGGGCGCGCCGGGCCTGGCCCGCACAGCGTACGGAGGTACCGCCGTCTGCGCGTACGCGTTCCGGCCGACGTCCAGGAACAGCCTGCCCTCGCGCTTGGCCTTGCGAAACTCCGTGGTCAGGCGGTCGGGTTCCCGGCGGGCCAGCTCCGCCGCCGCCTCGTCGGCGAACGATCGCACGGCCCCGAAGTCCTCCTCGCGGTCCAGCGGGACCACCACGTGGAGGCCCTTGCCCCCGGAGGTCTTCAGGAACGCCGGGAGGCCGAGCTCGTCGAGGAGCGTCCGCACGGAACGGGCCGCGGCCCGGGCGGCCTCGAAGCCCTCGTCCGGCGGATCGAGGTCGAACACCAGCTGGTCGGGATGGTCCGGGCGGTCCGCCCGGCTGAGCCAGGCGTGCGGGGTGACGACGGCCTGATTGGCCAGGTACGCCAGCGTGGCCGCGTTCTCGCACACCACGTGCTCGAGCTTCCCGCCGTGCTTGCGGACCTCCACCCGGCGGATCCACCCCGGGAAGTACTGCGGGACCTTCTGCTGGAACACCCGCTCGCGCTCGATCCCGTCCGGGTACCGCTCCAGGGACAGGGGCCGCCCGGCCACCAGCGGCACCATGCGGTCCGCGATCCGTGCGTAGTACTCGATCAGGTCCCCCTTGGTGAACCCGTCCCCCGGGAACAGCACCTTGTCGCGGCTGGACACCTCCACGGTGTAGCGCCCGAAGCGCAAGCGCTCGCCGGTCATTGGTCCACGCTCCCCCACATGAGCAAGGGACCGTGGTCTCGTTGAAGTCTCGGTGAGGGTGGGGGTGACGGCCGTTGTCGGTCGCCCCTCGAGGGCCAGCGTGACACCGCCGCCCTCCGCCCCACCG
>WNGL01002918.1_pt1 | contig 42811 bp, 38 predicted proteins | sample 5400591 | NCBI WGS metagenome assembly WNGL01 (sample SAMN13153377, study PRJNA577476) | soil metagenome | isolation source: 80 cm soil or saprolite under Garry oak tree replicate 1 | place: USA:California | collected 2016-06-15
TTCGATGCGAGCCAGGCCGCCGAGCTCGTCAGGTTTTGGGTGCTCCCATCCGAATAGGTGCCGGTGGCGGTGAACTGCTGCGAAGTCCCACCGGCGATCGACGGATTCGAAGGGGTCACCGCGATCGACACCAACACCGCTATTTGGACGGACTGGAACTTGACCGACTCGGCATTGCCGGCGTTGTCGACGGAGTAGAACCTGACCGTGCTGCTGCTCGACACCGTGAACGCGCCGGCGTAGACGACGCCTGACGTGGTCGGGGACGATCCGTCCGTGGTGTAGAAGATGGCAAGCACCCCCGAGCCGCCGCTGTTGTCGCTGGCCGATAGCGTCACCGTGACTGGTGCGTTGTAGAAGCCGCTAGAACACACGGCGCCGTTGCAGGCGATGCTGGTCGCGGGGGCCACCGTGTCGATCTGGATGGGCTGGGCCTTGACCGACTCGACATTGCCGGCGTTGTCGACAGAGAAGAACTTGATCGTGGTGCTGCTCGACACCGTGAACGCGCCGACGTAGAGCGTGCTCGATGTGGTCGGGGTGGATCCATCGGTGGTGTAGTAGGTGGCGCTGGTCCCGGGCCCGCCCGGATCCGTGACGGACAGAGTGACGCTTACGGGTGCGTTGTACCAGCTCGAGCAGCTCGCCCCGTTGCACGCGATGCTCGTCGTGGGAGCGTCGGTGATGTAACTGAAGGCGACCGAGGTGCTGGCGCCGACGTTGCCCAGGCTGTCGGTGGCTTGGGCGGTCACGAGGTAGCTGTGCCCGGAAGTCAGGTTGATGGCCGGCACACTCAGCGTCCAGATGCTGGTCCCGGAAGTAACCTGGACGAAGGTCTGGCTGGCCTGGTTGAACCCCGAGCCGCCCCACCATTGATCGGTGGTGGTGTCCTGGATTGCCACAGCCACCCCGGCCAGGGTGGCGCTGGAAGCAGCCGCGGTGCCGCTGACCGATCCCGTCCAGTTGCCGCCATAGATGGTGGCGTTCGTCGGGTAGCTGACCGAGGCGCTGGGCGGGGTGGTGTTGTAGCTGAACCCGACCGAGGAGCTCGTGCCGACGTTGCCCACGCTGTCGGTGGCCTGGGCGGTCACTAGGTAGCTGTGCCCGGAAGTCAGGTTGATGGCCGGCAAACTCAGCGACCAGCTGGCGGTCCCGGAGGTTACCGGGATGAACGTCTGGCTGGGCTGGTTGAACCCCGAGCCGCCCCACCACTCGCCAGTCGCGGTGTCCTGCACCGCCGCCGACACCCCGACCAGCGAGAAGCCCGAATTTGACGACGCCGAGCCGTTGATCGATCCCGTCCAGTTACCGCCATAGGTGCTCCCGTTCGTCGGGTTGGTCACCGCGATGCTGGGTGGAGCAGTGGGTGCAGGCGCGGGACCAAATTCGGCGTCCTGGTAGTGGCTGGTGATGTCCTGTGGGCCGAGCGCACTGCCGTAGACGGCGACATCATCGACGCCACCGGTCAGGTAGTAGAGTCCGCCCAGCTCGTCCGCGATGTAGCCGTTGATGTTCGCGCTGGCGGTGGCCGGCAGATCGGTGCGTTGGGAGATCTGGACGGCGTTGCGGTACAGCGTCAGCGTGCCTCCCTGTCTGGTGAGCACCCAGTACACCCACGTGTTGATGTTGGACGCTGGGCTGGTCGGCTGCAGAACGTACTGCGTGCCACCTAAAGTCACGCCGGCATACGCAGCGGTCGGATAACTACCAGTGCCCGGGCGCGCGAGCAACTGCACCGTGCTGCCGCCGCCGTACAGAGTGTTGTTGTTCACGGTGGCGTTGGTCAGGTAGGTCCAACCTTCGATCGAGAAATCACCGACTGACGGCAGCGACGGCAGGTTGACCCGCTGGCTTGTCCCGTTGAAGGTCGCCGATTTGTCGGGGTCGTTCACGATGGCGCCCACCGATCCCAGGGTCGGCGCGTTTACGTAGGTGCCGTTGTACTTCCCTAAAACGTCGTTAGCGGTGCTGCCAGTTGACTCGTCGAGGCGCCAGTACGCTGTCAGTGACTGCTCGGAGCGTACGACGTTGTAATAGGGCGTGCGCGACATGGGCGGCGGAGTGGGCGCAAGACCGTTCAAGGCGACGGTATAGCCGTTGATCGCATCCAGGCTGGATAGCGCCCGGTTGTAGACGGCGACATCTTGGACCCTGCCGGTCAGGTAGTACGACCCGGTGGTCTCGTCCGCGATGTAGCCGCTGAGGCTGGTGGTGGCCGTGGCCGGCAGGTCGGTGCGCTGGGCGATTTGCACCCCGTTGCGGTAGAGCGTCAGGGTGCCGCCCTGCCGGGTCATGACCCAGTAGACCCAGGTATTGATGTTGGAGGCGGGACTGTTGGGCTGGAGCGCGTACAGGGTCCCGTTCAACGTCACCGCGGCGTACGCGGCAGACGGGTAGCTGCCCGTCCCAGGCCGTACCAGCAGCTGCATGGAACCGCTGCCGTAGAGCGTGTTGTTGTTCACCGAGGCGTTGGTGAGGTAGCTCCAGCCTTCGATGCTGAAGTCGCCCGCAGATGGCAACGGAGGTAAGTTGACGCGCTGGCTGGTCCCGTTGAACGTCACTGATGTGCTCGGGTCGTTAACGACGGCCCCGGCCGATCCCAGTGTTGGACCGTTCACGTAGAAGCCGTTGTAGGTGCCGGTCGTGTCCCAGGCCGTGGTGCCCGTGGTCTCGCCCAGCCGCCAGTGACCCAACAGGCCAGTCCGCCCATTCACCAGCGCGGCATACGAGGTCGTCGCAGCGCTCGCCGATACGTACGCCGACTGCCCGCCGGAGTTCATCGCGAGAAGTCGGTAATAGACGACGCCCTGGCCGAGGCCGGTGTCGCTGTAACGGCTGGTGCCGGGCGGGAGGGTAATCGTGACCGAGGTACCGAAACTGGGATCGCTGCTTCTGTACAGCACGTAGCTGGACGTCGTGTCGCTATCCGTCCAGGAAAGACTTACCGCCGACGCCGACGGAACGGCAGAGAAGTTCGTAGGCGCGGCCGGCGGTAAAACGGGGGGCGTCGGCGCGATCCCGTTGAGCCCGGCCGCATAGCCATTGCGCACATCGGTACTGGAAAGCGCATCGGTATACAGGGCCACGTCCTGCAGACTGCCCGCGAGGTAGTAGGCGCCGTTGTTCTGCGCGGCGATGTAGCCGTTGATGTTGGCCGTCGCCGTAGCAGGCAGGTCGCTCCGTTGAGCGATCTGCACGCCGTTGCGGTACAGCGTCAGGAGGCTGCCTTGACGGGTGAGTACCCAGTAGACCCAGGTGTTGATGTTCGAGCTGGGGCTCGTCGGCTGTAGGGCGTATTCCGTGCCGTTCAGGGTCACGCCTGCGTAGGCGGCTGTCAGAAAGCTGCCCGTGCCGGGGCGTGGCATGAGTCGGGCCGTACCGCTGCCGCCGTATACGGTGTTGTTGTTCACGGAAGCGTTGGTCAGGTAGGTCCACCCTTCGATCGAGAAGTCTCCAGCTGAGGGAACCGATGGAATGCTGGCGCGCTGGGTGCTTCCGTTAAAGGTCACTGACGTATTGGGATCGTTGGTGATGGCCCCGGGCGACCCCAGCGTTGGGGCGTTGCCATAAGTGCCGTTGTAAGTGCCGGTCGTGTCGTACGCCGTTGTTCCAGAGCCCTCGCCCATCCGCCAGTGGGCCAGCAGGCCCGTACGTCCCGCGACCAGCGCGGCATACGAGATCGTGGCGGCGTTGACCGACACGTACGGCGAGTTGCCGTTCGCGCCCACGGCAACGAGCCGGTAATAGTAGACGCCTGAGCTCAATCCGCTGTCGCTGTAGCTGGTGGCACCGGCGGGCAGACTGACGGAGGTGAACGAGTTGAAGGCTTGATCAGTGCTCCGGTCCAGTTCATAGGTGGCGGTCGCGTCATTGTCGATCCAGGACAGCTTGACGCTGGATGCGGAGGGGCCCGCGGTCAGGTTCATCGGTGCTGCCGGGAGGGGTAACGTCCCAGCCGCGAACTTGTTCAGAATGTTGGCGGTCATGGTCTGAATGGACGGCTGCGCGTAGTCCGCATGCGACTGTCCGCCCGTTGGGAAACCAAAGTTGAACAGCGTCCAGCCCCACTCGATTGCGGCAGCGCTGAAGACCCAGGCGCCGCTCGCCGCCTGGTAGATGGTTGAGTTCTGATAAACCGTCGTGTTGTTGACGTTGACGATCGGCGAGTTCGACAATAGCTGATAGGTTCCGGCCGCCGCGATCGGCGACGGGTAGGTGCTGCTGTACGAGTCGACCTCGTAGCCGACGACATTGGGAACGCTCTCGCCGTTGAAGGCGCTGGTGTTGGCGTAGACCCAGTTGGACGGGTTCTGGACGATGTACGCGACCGGCGTCGCGTTGCTCGCACCCAGCTGCTCACCGGACGACGTTCCGCCGACGAGGAGTTGTTCGGGCATGTTGACCTGCGGATCCCGGAAGTGCACGGTGATGGTGTTGTTCTGCACCGGATCCAGCGAAGCGCTCTTGTAACAGATCACAATTCGGTCAGCCGCACCGGTCGCTGAGGAGGCGTACCGCACCTGCCAGGACGCGTCGTCCGCGCCGAGAAAGGCGAGATTGACGCCGTGGTCCCGGGCATACGCCGCCGCGTTGTACATCGCCATCGACCAGTACTCGTCATGACCGGCAGAGATGAAGCCGTGGTGATTGAGCAAGGTGCCGCCCGACAGGTCGGTGTCGACGTCGGAGGAGTAAGCGACGTCGTAGCCCTGTTGTTCCAACCATGCGACATCATTGATCTCGTAGTCGAGGAACCCGCCGGCTACCGAGTCATCAGCGAACGGCCGGTCGAAGGAGACCTGGACCGCACGCTTCGTCCCGAGCGAGGTCAGGGTCGACGAGCTGTTGTAGTCGTAAAGGCTCTTGCCCGTTTGGGGAAGCCCGGTCGTCGAGCCGGGGGGGATGTCGTTTGGCCAGTTGTTATACGCCTGGTAGGTGTTGAAGGCGACCTGATAAAGAAGTGCGGAATTCCGGGCGTCGTCGCGCACCACGAAGATGATGTAGTTCTGATAACCGGCTGCGTTGGTGAGCTTGATAAGGTAGACACCGCTGACCCAGGACGTCGGGATGGTGAGCTGGTAGGTCGCGGCCCAGTTACACGCCATCATCCCCGTCGTGCTGTCTACCGGACAGCTCGGCTGCGTCCCGCCCGCGAGGCTTGACGCCTCGAGCATGAACCGGCCGCCGGTGCCCTGGTAGTAACCGATGCGGTAGAAGTCCATGGTGAACGACTGACTGGGATTGACGCTCACATAGAACGTGATTTGCTGGCCGAGATTGACGCTCGTCGCGGAGGCGTAGCCCTCGATCTGCTGGCTGTAGTCGTTCGCAGACTGTGCAAGTTCCCAGGCGGTCGTGCCTGGCTTGGAATTCTCGTTCGTCACGGCGTTCGACGGGCCGGGATAGAGGGGTGCGACAGACGCTGGAATCGGTAGTGGTACAGCGGTCGCTCCATTGTTCGGTGCCGTACCCAGGCCGAAATAGCGATACAAACCAGCCTCTAGGCCATAGTGGGTGTACGCGTTGGTGTCGATTCCGGCGGCGGTGACCCCGGCCCCGACCTGCAGCGTGACAATATGCTCGTTCGTGGTGCTGCTCGACTCGTCCCAGGTGATCAGCACCGTCACGTTCGGTTGAGCCAGGAGCGATGGGACCACGGCGGCCAGCCAGTTGTCCCCCATGTTGATCTGGCTGCTGCCGTTGTTCGGACCGAAAAAGGCCGGACACGACTGACCGGCCGGCACAGGCGAGTGCATGTCATCGCACTGGTTGGGAACGATGTAGCTGAAGCTTGGAAGGTTGGAGGGATCGAACGTACTGGTAGTGAGGGGCACATCGTTGGTCGTACAGGTCGTGTTGTCCTGGTAGTACGAGGCTGGATCGTGGACCGTTGTGTACAGCGGGACGGTACTCCCCGGCACGTTGTGGGTGCTTCCCGCGCCACAGGTCCCCGTCATCGATTCCATGAATTCCTTCCAGGTCACACCGCTCGAGGCGTCGATCGCCTGGAAGACGTTCGGTGAGGGAGGCGTAAGCGCGGTGGTCAGGCCACTGGTCATCCCCAGGTAATTCGGATCGCTACCCGAAGCCACTGCCGTGTATTCGGTAAACACGGTTCCCTGTGAGATGAGCTGGTTCAGGTAGGGCGCCTGACTGCTCCCGATGATGTTGTCGTAGGACTCGTTCTCGAACGGGATCACCACGAGCTTGCTGCTCTGGGCGGCGGAAGCGGAGCCTGCCGGCGTGAGGACAACAAGGCTCGTTCCCAATACCAGACCGCTCCCGATCAGCGCCATCAGCTTCGGGAAGCGCTGAGGGAACAAATGACTCAACTCGTGCTCCCGATTACCGTGGTCCGGTTCTCGATATGCGCTTACTGGAACGTCGTCGATTGTTCATCCCTTGGGTCGCTTCGCGAACGCCCGAACGGACTTGCTAATCACGCCGCCACCGGCGAGGTCGTTCCTCGCCTACACGTCATGAGTCATGGCTGCTGTGATTAGAGGGCTTGGGCTGCGGTGCGGCAATGGGTAGAATGATCATCTCCGGCGCATAAGTCCCAGGGCGCCTACGACAAGTTCATTGAGGATGATTTCTCAATGGCCAGCGGCTCGATCCGCGGACCGACGGACGCCCTGATCCGCGACTCGACGTCCGTCAAGCCTCCTCGGCAATGTCGTGGCCGACTTCAACTTCAACCAGCCGCCACACCTTCCCCTTCACCCGCGACTCTACGGCCGCGGCCGCCGACTACTTTGGCGCCTACATCCGCGGCTGCTACGAAGGCTGGGCGTCCTGGTTGACGCCCACAGCGGGCGACTTGTGCGGATGCATTGGTTCGTAGTATTCAGGTGACTGGCACTTGAGCGCTGCCAACACCTACATGGCACAGGTGCAGAACGACGAGAACACCATCGTCTGGCTCACTGCTTCATTTGACGACTCGGGGCAGCAGTACGGCTGCGATCCCAAGTACGGATGTCCTAGCTGAGCAGTGTCGTGTCCGAGCAGGCGGCGCCTTGCGTACCCCTCCCCGAGCCTCCCCCAAGGGGTGCTGGGTCGATCACGTAGACCCAAGTAGGCGCGCCGCGAGTCCCGGCCATGGGACAACAAACCCATCGAGCCAGCAACGGAGGTCGGTTAGGATCGAGAGCAGTGGCAGCTTCTGGCAAGTCCCGAGGGACGCTCATGTCGAGCTCGGGTGCCGTGGTGGTCGGTGGTGATTTCCTTGGGCTCGGCATCGTGCGCAGCCTGGGTCGCCACGGTATCCCGGTCTGCGTCATCGATGACGAGCAGTCGATCGCCCGCTTCTCGCGGTTCAGCAGCCTAAGCGTTCGCGTTCACGACCTGCGAAACCCGGAGCGCGTCACTGAAGCTCTTCTCGAAATTGGGTCCCGCTATCACCTCGACGGCTGGGTGCTTTTCCCCACCCGTGATGAGACGGTGGCGGCCATCGCTCTCAATCGTCCGCTTCTCGAACAGACATATCGGCTGACCACTCCTGGCTGGGATGTCGTGCGGTGGGTGTGGGACAAGCGCAATACCTATGCCCTGGCAGAGCGGCTGGGCATCGCAACGCCGCGGACCTGGTATCCGGCCTCGGTGGAGGATCTAGCCGCTATCGACGGTCCCGGACCATTTGTGATCAAGCCGGCCATCAAAGAGCACTTCATCTATGCGACGAAGGCGAAGGCCTGGCGAGCAGACAACCGCACGCAGCTGGCCACCCAGTTTTCGCGAGCCACCCGGATTGCCGGAGAGGGCGAAATCATGATCCAGGAACTCATCCCGGGGACGGGCTCGCAGCAATTCGCCTATTGCGCGTTCATCAAGGAGGGCAGAGCGCTGGGCAGCATGGTCGTGCGCCGGCGGCGCCAGCATCCACCAGAATTCGGCCGGGCCAGCACTTACGTCGAGACGCTGGAATCGTCGGAACTCGAGGCGACTTCTCTCAAGTTTCTGCGGGAGCTCGACTTTTACGGACTCGTGGAGGTCGAGTACAAACTCGACCCCCGGGACGGCCGCCACAAGCTGCTCGACGTCAATGCTCGAGCCTGGGGCTACCACTCCATTGGCTACGTCGCCGGTGTCGACTTTCCCTACATGGTATTCACCGATCAAATGGGAATTCCAATGTCGCCGCGCAAGGCCTCGCCGGGCGTCCAGTGGGTGCGGCTCCTGACCGATGTCCCGACGGCGCTGGTCGAGCTGCGGGGCGGCACCCTGAAATGGCGAAGCTATCTAAGCTCGCTACGCCGCGCCGGAGTTGAAGCGGTGTTCAGCCGAGAGGACCTCGTGCCCTGGCTTGCTGAGCTCGCCCTGACTCCATATCTCGCGTTGAAACGAGGTTTTTGACCATGGCTTCGGTGCTCCTGATCAGCGTCGGCACGAGCCTCGCGCTCGGGCTGCCGCTTGCCTGGAAATGGCAGCTCGGGGTTCGTCGCTGTGGAGCCTGGCTGCTTGGGGTCGGATTTGCCGTGGGCGTAACTGCAAGCCTGCTCGGCGGCCTGGCTGGAGCGAGCCGAACGCTTGAGAGCCTGACAGCGATCATGTTCACCCTGGGTCTCTCCGGTGGCCTGGTGGCGTACCGCTTCTTTCGAGACCCCGAAAGGCAGCCTCCGGCTGTCGACGGGGCGGTGCTGAGCCCGGCTGATGGCGAGGTGACCTACGTCTTACGCTCAAAGGCTGGCATGCTCCCAACCAGCACCAAGCACGGACGGGCCTACCGGCTCGAAGAGCTGACCCAAACGGGGCTCCGCTTTGGGGAAGCCATCGTCGTGGGAGTAGCGATGAGCTTCCTTGACGTACACGTCAACCGCGTGCCCATCGGCGGAAGGATCTGTCTCCGAAAACATGTAGCTGGCGGATTCGATTCGCTCCGGCGCGGCGATGCGCTGTTCTCCAATGAGCGCGCCACCACGCTGATCGAACACGATGGCTTTCAGGTGGCCGTGGTTCAGATCGCTTCCCGGCTGGTGCGACAGATCGTGGGCTTCGTCAACGAGGGTGACCGCGTGGTCGCCGGACAGCGGCTCGGAATGATCAGGTTCGGCTCTCAGGTCGATCTCGTGATCCCGGTGCGCGATGACCTGCAGATCATGGTGCGACCGGGTGACCGCGTACGGGCGGGGGAGTCCATCATCGCCCGGTTGGCTTCAGTCCGCGCACCCCTTGCCGCGCAGCCAGCAGACCACCATCGCGAGCGTGAGGACGCCAGCCACAGTCAGCGACCGGGCGTTTGGGCAGGAGGAGAGGCTGACGTTGCGCCGGACGCGACCCGCGCGGCCGGATAAGGCTCAAGTCCAAGCGCTTCGAGGTAGCGGGGCAAGGCCGACTCCCAGGCCAGAGGAGCCGCGGCCTGACGAGCGCGTAGGGCCTGCCGTCGCGCCGCCTGCGGATCCGCCAGAAGGCGATGCAGCTGGGCCGCCAGGCCAGCCGCATCGCCTGGCTCGAAATACGCAACCGCGTCCTCAGGGAAATGCTCCTGCAGTCCGGGGAGTCGTGAGGCGGCGGCGGGGATTTCTAGCATCGCAAACTCCAGGATCTTGTTAGGCAGCATCAGTTCGCCATAGCCATCGGCGACGATCGGCACGATGCCAAGCGTCGCCCCAGATACCGTTTGCATCGCGCGGCTCCAGACGAGCCATCCCGGCGAAAAGCGAACATGCTGCGAGAGTCCAAGGCGATCGGCCAGCTCAATCAACTGCTGGCGCTGCTCACCGTCACCGATGATCTCCAGGGTCAGGTCGGGCCAGGTGGGGTGCAGCTGCGCCAGCGCCCGGATAGCAACGTCGACGCCATATCGTTCGATCAGCGTGGTCTGCAGAACGATGAAGGGGGGCTGAGCGGGGCGTCGCGGTGGAAAACTGGCAAGCGGATGTGAATTCGGAACCACCGTAATCTTTCGTGGGTTGACCGAGCGCTGCTCCACCAAGCGACGGCAGGTATTGCTGACCGTTACGACCCGATCGGACCAGCCGGTGGCAGCTCGCTCCAGCCAACGGGCCAATCGCACGACGGCGCTGCCTCGGTCGCGGCGAAGACGGGCCATGGTCAGCTCGGGCATCAGTTCCCTGAGGTAAAGGACGATTCGCGTTCGCCGCAGGCGCGGGACAATCGTGGTAAAGGCAAGGAAGTCGGGCAGGTTGTCCACCTCGACAGCCTGGTAACGGTTACGGACCGCCAGCAGCGAGACCATGAAAAAGGCCCAGGCAAAGAAGGCGATGAAGTGCAGCGGGTACCACCATGCGTGCGATCGCTTGTGCTCAATGCAAATCGCATGGAGGCGAACGTGGGGAGGAGGCTTGCGCGGGCCCCAGGTTACGCATACCAGGTCGACGGCCACACCGGACGACAGGAGCGCCCCGACGTTCCGCTGCAGAGTGGTGTCCTCGGGATAGGGATGCTGGCTGACGATCAGCACCCGCGGCTCGGTCCCGTTGCGACTGGCCATGACCTAGCCGGTCCCGGACTGGATATCAGTGGCGACGACGTCGGAGCCGGGCATCGGAGTAAGCCTAGAAGTCACCGGTCTGCAGTGGGAATGGGCGGTAGCAGACCTTGTCATGGCTTCACCCGCGGATGCGGAGGCGTCTGTCCCGGCTGTGGGACTGAACCGTCCCGATGCCTGCCGCCTATCGTGCGGCGTCAAGACGCGATGGTTGTCCATGCGCAAACGGGCCGAAGCGGCGCAGCAAGCGACAAGCTGACGCGCCTGGGCCGCATCAGCGCTCTCCAGAGGGGCTAGGACAAACGACCCCACGGTTCCGTAAAAGCTGATTCAGAATGTGGCCCTGCGTGTCTAGTATCCGGGCAGTGATCACCACGCACGCTGATGAAGAATGACGCCGTCGACTGACCAGGCGGTCCGCGCCGTATCTTCCGTGTCGCTCTGCGCCGGGAACAGCCCCGCCGCGTTCTGGAAATTGCTCGATCCTATGCCCACGGCCGGTGAGTGGAATGCTGCCGTGGCCGCGTCCGCGCACATCTTGCCGCCATCCGCGGCAGCGCACGCTGACGATGCCGTTGGGCTCATCGAGGCCGTGCTCAGCGAGGGTCAGTTCGGAGCCCGCCACTGGACACTCGGAACGGCGAAACGGATGTATTACGACCTCAAGCCCTTGCTTCCGCGCCCGGTCATCGGGTTGCTTCGGCGCGCCTATGGGCGCCATGACGACCGAGCCGGTGGTCTTAACTGGCCGTCCGAATCGCGCTATGCCGACTTCCTGCAGGCTGTGCTGGTCTACGTGCTCAAGTCACGCGAGCTTGAGAGCGCGACGTACGTAAGCCTCTGGCCAGATGATCGCCGCCTGGCGTTTGTCCTGACGCACGACGTCGAGCTACGCGAGGGCCACGACTTTGTGATGAAGGTCGTCGAACTGGAGGAGCGCTACGGGTTTCGTTCCTCTTTTAACTTCGTACCCGAGCGGTATCGCACGGATCAAGGACTCCTCTCCGAACTGAAAGCTCGCGGATTCGAATTCGGCGTTCACGACCTGAATCACGATGGGAAGCTGTTCCGCTCTCGCGCCATCTTCGATTCGCGCGCGGAGCGCATCAACGCCGAACTCGCCCGTACCGGGGCTGCAGGCTTTCGAACCGCCCTCACCCACCGCAATCCGGAATGGATGCAGGCCCTCAACCTCGAGTACGACCTTTCGTTCTTTGATTCAGACCCCTTCGAGCCGATTCCTGGCGGCACCATGAGCCTCTGGCCGTTCATTCTCGGACGGTTCGTCGAACTGCCTTACACCCTTGTCCAGGATTACACCCTGACGGAGGTCCTGGGTGAGACGACTCCGCAGCTGTGGCTTGAAAAGGTTGACTTCATCGCCGCGCGCCGCGGGATGGCATTGCTGAACTCACATCCGGACTACCTTCGCCGACCCAAGACGTGGAACCTGTACGAGGCGTTCCTCGCAGAGATGGCGGACCGAACCGACGTGTGGCACGCGCTGCCGCGAGACGTTGCGCGGTGGTGGCGGGCCCGGATTGCTGCTCGTCCAGGGGAGATTCCTTTGGGAGCTGTATCCACCACTCGTGGGAGGGCGACTTGGTAGCGCCTGGAGGCAGAGCTTCGAAGGTGCCGGCACAGTTGAACGGTGTCGTTCCAGGTGGTGTTGAGAGCCGTCTCGCCTGGGTGAGGGAAAAGCCGACGATAAGTCGATATCTGGCGGCCACCCGTCAGCTGCGCTTGCTGACTCCTCCCGATTGGCCCCGCGTCCGGGTCGCTGTGCTGAGGAACTTCACCGTCGAACCAATCGAGGCATACACATGCGTTAAGGGTGCTTCCGCCGGCATTGCGGTAGACGTTCAGATCGGCGGATATGACACTGCGATGCGCGACTCATTGATCACGGATAGTTGGCTGTTCGACTATCAGCCAGACGTTGTCATCATCGCGTTGAGTCTCGAGAACCTCGCACCAACTTTCTTCAACCGGTTTCTGACCTTGAGCGCAGCGCAGGCCACTGAAGCGGCCCAGCAGACAGCTTCCATCATTCGTCAGATCGTATCGGCAATCAGGGAACGAACCACGGCCACCATAGCGATTCACAACTTCGCTCTTCCCAGACACTCGCTTGAAGGTCTGGCCGAAACGAGATCGATGACCAGTCTCACCAGTCGCATTCGAAGCCTGAACCAGGAACTCGTCGCCCTGGCGAGCGGCATGGGGAATGTGTTCATAGTTGACTTCGAGAGGATGGCCGAGAGGACACCCATCGATGCCCGGAACTGGTTGGTTGCCCGCGCGCCTTTCACGCCATTGATACTCGAGGAGCTGAGTGATGTCTACGCCAGAATTCTTCGGGCACGTGCAGGAAGGTCCCGCAAGGTGCTTGTCCTCGACTGTGACGACACCCTTTGGGGCGGCATCATAGGCGAGGACCATATAGGCGGAATTCGCCTCGGCGAGGCATACCCAGGCTCCGCGTATGTCGGCCTCCAGGAAGCCGCACTTAATCTAAGCAAGCGCGGGGTTCTCCTGGCTTTGTGTAGTGCCAACAATGAAGCCGACGTTGACGAAGTTTTCGACCACCACCCCTCAATGGTCCTGCGTAAGTCCGATATTTCAGCCAGACGAGTGAACTGGATAGACAAAGCCACGAACTTGCGGGCGATCGCGTCCGATTTGAACCTTGGACTGGACTCGTTAGTTTTTGTCGATGACGATCCGCATCAGTGCGAAATGGTCAGGACCTTGCTCCCGACCGTGCTCGTTGTCCAGTTGCCGCCCGAGCCGAGTGAGTACCGAGCCGCTATCGAATCGCTCGAGTGCTTCGATGCCGTAGGGCTAACGGATGAAGATCGCCGGCGTGTCGAGCTATATAGGAACGAGCAGGCACGAGAAGTTGCCCGGCAATCCGCTTCGTCTTTGGATGAGTACTACCGGTCTCTTGAAATGACAGCTGAGGTTGGACGAATTGACGAGATCTCTGCGACAAGGATTGCGCAGCTTACCCAGAAGACCAATCAATTCAACCTCACGACCCGTCGCCACACGGCTGAGGAACTCGTTCATCTCGCTGGTCAGCCTGGCGTCGAAATTCTGTCGATTCGCGTGAGGGACCGGTTCGGAGACGCAGGGTTGGTTGGAGTTGCGATACTTGTTCCTGGCGCTCACGCTGACGAGGCGGAGATCGACACGTTCCTGCTGAGCTGTCGCGTACTCGGTCGAGGAGTCGAGGATGTGCTTCTGTACGCAACAGCCATTCAGGGTAAGGCGGTGGGTTACCGGCGTTTGCGTGGCACCTACGTCACAACCGCACGTAACCAGGCCGTGGCGACGTTTTATCCAGATCACGGCTTTAGCCGTCACGTAGAGGACGACACAAGTTGGAGCTTGGTGTTGGGGGAGGCGGACCTCGCGGTGCCGGGTTGGTTCGCGACCATTACACTCCCGAGCAACATGAAAATAGGAGCAGTCACGGCATGATCGGCGCTGCAGACGAAGTGAGACTGAAACAGGTGCTCGCCGAGATTTTTGAGCTTGACCCTTCGACTATTGATGGCACAACTTCCAGTGATAAGGTTGAGCGTTGGGACTCGCTCCAGCATATTTCGATGATCGTGTCGGTGGAACAGGAGTTTGGAGTCCGGTTTTCTGAAGAGGAGATGTCCGAACTCCTCAGCTTTGAACGCCTGCGGCTTGCACTCGCCAGCAAGCTCACTCAATGACTCCTGCAGAACACGGTCCCGATCTGACCTTCCATCATCTTGGAGTCGCCTGCTATGAAATCCAGGCAGAGCTCGCCTCGTGGCTCGTGCTCGGCTACCGTCCCGAAGCGGAACCGTTTGCGGATCCTGCGCAGGGGATTCGGGGGCTCTTTCTTTCGGGCGGCGGCCCGCGGATCGAGCTGCTCGAGGCGCTTCCCGGATCATCAGTACTGGAGCCGTGGCTCCGTGGGGGGACGAAGATATATCACCATTGTTACGAGACGTATGACCTTGAAGGTGAGTCGCAACGGCTCCGCGGATTTGGCGCCGCGGTGGCGAAGCCAGCAATACCGGCAGCAGCATTCGGCGGACGACGCGTCAGCTTCCTGATGCTTCCTGCGAAGTACTTGATCGAGTTGTTGGAATCGGAGACGATCAGTGCCGGGCAAGCAAGAGGCTGAATTGTCTGTACTGCCACAAAAGCTCACGATCGGCGTGCTAACTCGAGATGATGCGACCGCCGCTGCCGACCTGCACATGAGAAACTTCCCGGACGACCTTTTCACGCTGACCGGTAAGCGAGTGCTCGTTCGGCTCTTCCAAGAGTTGGCGGATGAGATCAGTCTGGCGGCGAAGCTGAACGGGCAGCTAGTGGGTTACACCGTTGGGAGTCTCAACAAGTCCCGTTTCCTGAGGCGCATGGTCCGCCGCCATCTGCCGATACTGGCAGCCGGGATTGGAAGCGCGATGATACGCCACGCCGATGAAGCGCCCGGGTATGTTCGAGGCTTCATTCGATGGATAGCGAGGGGTCGGCCTCCGACGCCTGCCGGTATCGCGGTTGCCATGTATGATGCGATGTCGAAAGACGCACATCGACTTGGGATTCCGCCGGTGTTCTTCCTGGAGTTGCACGCGCGTTGGATCATCTACGCGGAGCAACTCGGTGCGCAGCGAATCGAGGGGCAGGTAAGCGACCCAAGAATGTTAGCGGCGTTCTCCCGGCTGGGGTATCGACTCGATCGGACTGTCAACACCAGGGTCGGGAGGAAGCACTACATCAGCGGCGAACTTCCCGCTGAGGGCGCGCACCGCTGGGTAGCCAAGGGACCTTACGGCGCCCCTCTGAAGAGCTAGGTGAGGTGATGACCTCGACGTCCTCCGGGCGCACGCGCGGATGGTTGGGCAGGTTGATGAGATTCCGTGCTGCCAGTTCAGCTCGCGGACACGCTCCCATCACATAATCGTGGCCACCGCCCTCGAAGTCTGCGAACAGCGCGACCCGCAAAGGGTTGTACGCCAGGGCGAGGGCGGGCATTGTTAAGGAGTTCACCGGCATCTCCGACCCCTACGAGATCCCGACCGACGCCGAGCTCACGATCGACACCGCGGCCATCGAACCCGACCAGGCGGCGGAACTGATCTTGCGCTACCTCGAGCGGGAAGGATTCCTGGAGCCGGTCGCCTCGGCTTCAGTCTGAACCGGTCCGCACTTCCGTCTGGCCGATTGCCTCTGGGCCCTTGCAGCCTTTCGACGTGGAAGTCCCATCCCTTAGGACGACCGGCCTATTACCATCTCGCGCCGCAGACAGTACATTGGCGCCGTGCCAATGCCGATTGCGTTTTGGTTCGTTGATGAAATCGGAACGCGATAGCGGACTTCGCGTTGCCGTGGTCGGCTGCGGTTACTGGGGATCGAAGCATGTGCGGGTCCTGCATGACACCCAGGGCGTCGCCGAGGTCATCCTGGTCGACAGTGTCAAGGACCGCCTGGAGAACTCTGCCGCAGGTAGACGCCGTCGTGGTTGCGACCCCGCCGACCACGCACGTGGGGATCGCGCTGGAGGCAATCGAGGCCGCGGGAGGTGGCGTCATCCGATCGCGCGTGGCTCGGTGACAGAGTTCCATGTCAACGGCACGACACAGCTTGTCGCACTGCCCGAGGCGGACGGCTCGTCCGGGCTGTCTGTCGTGCAGCCGCGCCTCACAGCAAGCAGCGCCCTGGCCGGATGAGCGTTCCCACTGGGGTACCCGCCGCCAACGCTCGGCCGGAGTCCGAGAGTGGGCCGCATCCCCCGTCGCTCATGGGCCGGGCCAGATACCGGCTCCGCACGCACATGACCGAACATCCGCTGATATATCTTCCGTTGGCGAGGGTGAAACGTGCTCTGCGTCTTGACGTTCGGGACATCCAGAGGCAGGTCATCAGCTCTCGCACAGAATTGGTGATTGACGGCTACACGAGGTGTGGCACCACGTTCGCGGTCTACGCACTGCAACTCTCGCAGGAGGGGCCAGTGCGTCTTGCCCACCACTTGCACGCGCCGGCCCAGCTCATCGCGGCCGCGCGTCGCGGTATCCCTGCACTGCTGGTGATCCGCGACCCGCAAGGGGCCATCCTGTCTCAGCTCATCCGGGAGCCCAACCTGGCGCTCCGCGATGCCCTTGTCGCCTACTCGCGCTTCTACACCTGCCTCCTCCCCTACCGAAATCACTTGGTGGTTGGCGAGTTCGAGCATGTCACGCACGACTTCGGAGGGGTGGTCCGCCGGCTCAATGCACGGTTCGGGACCAGCTTCGCCGAGTTCGTGCATAACGACGCGAACGTGCGGGAATGCCTCGACCTCATGAGCCTGCGCGGTATCTGGTCCAGGGTCCAGCTGGGTTTCGAGTCCGGGGACGTGACTCGCGCGCAGTTGGATCGCGAACTCCAGGCGGTTACCCGAGCGACGCCAGTGGACGCAAGGGACGCCTGGATCCCCTCGCACGCGCGCGAACGCGACAAGGCGGCGCTTTTAAAGCAGTGGCATCAACCTTCGCTGGCAAGGCTTCGGGACCGGGCCCAGCTGGTCTACCAGGCGTTCGTCGATGGAACGTGATGGGAAGCTTCGAGAAACAGGCGCCAATCGCTTCCTTGAGGAAGCTTGCGGCCTCGATTCGCCTCGGGTGAAAGCGGGCCTTGTGTCGGACGACGGACGAGCCGGAGGCTGAGATGGTCATTCATCTCAACCAAGTCGCGCGGCGCTGCAAGTCGACGAGTTCGAAGAGCGTCCACTGATATAAAGCCTTGTGGAGGCCAGGATGGACCTGACCTCTGCGGGGAGACCGGCGTTCCGCTATCCGGCTCGTGACCCTTGCCCTTGGAAACCGGCCCTCGCCCTTTGACTAATGCGGCGATTGGGCTCCAACGGGAAAGACCGGAGATGGTGCATCAGTGGACGCTGGTCAGAGGTAAGCGAGAACCCCTGGGGTCGACCAACATAAGGAGGGCGCCATGAACGCTGTGGTCGGCATTGATGTGGGTACGTACAAGCACGCGGCCGCGGTCTGTAGGACGGGCGAACGGGAAGCCGAGCGAGGCGTGTTTCGGCTCTCCGCCGACCGTGCTGGTTTCGATGAGCTGGAGCGCTAGCTCGAGCAACAGGGTCCGGTCGACCGAGTGGTATTTGAGTCGAGTGGACACTATTTCTGGTCGCTGGCGAGCCACCTCCACCGGAGTGGCTACCCGGTGGCGGTGGTCAATCCGCTGCGGGCTAAATACTTTGCCAAGAGCCGGTTGCAGCGGAGCAAGTCGGACCCGAGCGATGCCCGCACACTGGCAGCGTTGGGAATGAGCGAAGAACCGCGGGTCAATGACCCGCTGCTGGGAGCGTGATGGCGATCGCCGAAATTCCCCAGGGTCGATCATCGAAATTCCCCAGGTGAGTAGCCCGGCTCCGGGCTGACATCTTAGGCCTTGGTGGCGGCGATCACCCCCTTGCGCATGTTCTCGACCGCGCCCGGTGGGCGCGCTTGCGGTAGGACTCTCCTTCCATCTGGAGCACCGCCGAGCGGTGCAGGAAGCGGTCGAGCATTGCCGCCGCCGCCATCGGGTCGTCGAACATGGCGCCCCAGGTCGCAATCGAGCGGTTGGTGGTGAGAACGATGGAGTTCTTGAGGTAGCGACGAGTGATGACCTGGAAAAGTGCCGCCGCCGCCTCACCGGCGAGTGGCAGGTAGCCGACCTCATCGATGACGAGCAGGCGAGGCTGTCCGTAGAAGCGCATGACGCTGTCCCATCGGCCTCGAGGGCAGCGCGATGACAGCGAGCCGCGAGGTCGGCAGCAGTCGCTTAGACTCTGCCTGGTGCACAGCTCCGGTCCGCCTGAAGCCGCGGGTGGCTGACGAGGAACTGCGTATCCGGATATGAATTGCCCGCTCTCGACACAGGTGCGCGGTAGGGCAATCGCGCTCGCGCTGGCGATGGTGGGCTCCAGTTGCGGTCCGGCGGCAACGACCGGGCCAACCGGGATTCACATGATCCGCCACGTGGTCATTGTTCTGCAGGAGAATCGCTCGTTCGACTCCTATTTCGGTACCTTCCCTGGTGCCGACGGTTTTTCCATGGTCGGCGGACAGCCCGCTGTCTGCGTACCTGATCCGATGACCAGCAAATGTGTCAGGCCCTACGCCGACCATTCCGATGTCAATCAAGGGGGCCCTCACAACCTGGTAAACGCCCGCGCCGATATTGACGGCGGCAAGATGGACGGCTTCCACGCCCAGGCCGAAAAGGGGAACCCGTCATGCACGCCAGGGGCCCCTGCCTGCAGCGACGCGCCTACGCCTGACGTCATGGGCTATCACACGGCGAGCGACATCCCTAACTACTGGACGTATGCCAGAGACTTCCTACTTCAAGACCATATGTTTGAGCCCAATGCCTCATGGAGTCTTCCGGCTCACCTATTTGAGGTCAGCCAGTGGTCTGCACGGTGCTCTCAGCACAACGATCCGTCGAGTTGTACGAATGCTCCCCAGAGCCCCGGCCTACCCCCCGACCAGACTGGCTCGGACGGCACAAACCCGATCTATGGGTGGACAGACATCACCTACTTGCTTCACCAACATGGCATCAGCTGGGGCTACTACGTGGTCGAAGGTGCTGAGCCGGATTGCGAGAACGACGCTGCGATGACATGCGCTCCCGTGCATCAGAGTTCGCAAACGCCCGGGATTTTCAACCCTCTGCCGTACTTTGACACGGTCAAGAATGACGGCCAGCTTGGAAATATCCAGTCTGTCAATCGGTTCTACCTGGCTGCCAAGGCTGGACTCCTGCCGGCCGTCTCGTGGGTGGCGCCGTCCACCGAGGTGAGCGAACACCCGCCATCGCCAATCAGCTTTGGACAGAGCTACGTCACCAGCCTCATCAATGCAGTGATGAGGAGCCCAGATTGGTCATCCACCGCGATCTTCCTCGCTTGGGACGACTGGGGCGGATTCTACGATCAGGTGGTGCCACCAACCGTCGACGAAAATGGGTATGGTCTGCGCGTTCCCGGGATGGTCATCAGTCCATATGCGCGACATGGACTTATCGACCATCAGATTCTTTCCTTAGACGCCTATGACAAGTTCATAGAGGATGATTTTCTCGATGGTCAACGGCTCGATCCAGCCACGGACGGACGGCCTGACCCGCGACTGGACGTTCGCGAGAATGCCAGCGTCCTCGGCAACCTCGTGCGCGACTTTGACTTCAACCAGGCCCCACTTCATGCAGTCATCCTTCCGGTGCACCCAACCACCACGCTGACCGGCACTCCAGATACCCCGGCAAGTCTGGACCCGGCGGTGGCAGCCAGCGAGAGGGATCCGTTCGGCTAAGCGGAGTCGGTGTCTGCCCGGAGGCTACCTTGACTCCAAGGGAGACAGGAAAAAGGGCCTGCAGATCCGCTATGGTCACATACTCTTCCTGTGCCACGGAAGCATCCCGTTCGCGGAACTCGTTCCTTGAAAGGCACCGCGCGGGAGAGGATGGATAATCGCGAGCCAGAATAACCGCCTGCGCTGGGGTGTCACCATCGTGGTCTTTATCGCTGGTGCCCTGCTCGTGATTGTGTCTGTGACAAGCGCCAAAGCACCGCCAAGCACGGTCGCGCAGGCGAACTGCTCCACGCAAGGTTCATGTTCCACTCCGACGTCCTTGCCTCGCAGCGCGACAACCTCACCAACGGCCAACTCTCTGCCGGCCGCCACCGGTAGCCCGGCTCCGACATCTAAGACAGCCCCCGCCCCCACTCATACCCTCGCGCCGACCCCTACGTCTACGCCGAAATCGAGCTCGTCCACCTCCCCCCCACCCGCGTCGGGCTATTTCAACCTCGGATCGGTTGGCAGCTGGTCGTCTCTTCCCTCCGACTCGCAGTGTGCCGCCCAGGTGCAGTACTCGACCTGGGAGCCGCGTCCGCAGAACTATCAGCAAAACAACACCGAGCCCGCTTCCGGCGCAATGGCAGCCTCATTTTCGACGCGGCCGCGCGACCAGGGAGGGACCTACAACGCGCTCTGGGATACCTGGCTCTTACGCCGGGTCGATGGGCGGTTCACCGGAACGACCGACGAAATCTTGCAGTGGGCGGCGTGCAAATGGGGCCTGCCAGATAACCTGATCCGCGCTGTCCGCGCTGATGCCGTAGAGGAATCCACCTGGTTCCAGTACCTGCACTACCCGAACGATGCCTCATATGGCGGCGGTGGCGGTGGCAGCTGCTATTGGAATTATGGCTGTGGTGATGCCTTCTCCTCATCGACCACCTCCTCGATCACCTACTGCAACGGCATCGCGACTGGAGGCGTGCTCTCGTCGGAGGTCCACAACTATCAGACAGATCCCGTGACAGGCTCGGGAGGATACCCATACACACCCACGAGCGGAATGTGTCCAAAGACCTTCTCGATCCTCGGGGTGATGAGCTGGGACGACCCTGCGTGGGAAGCTCCGTACCCGGCCTATCCCGGCGACCAGAACGGTACCTTCCCGTTCACCCGTGACTCCACGGCCGCGGCCGCTGACTACTGGGGCGCATACATGCGCGGCTGCTTTGAAGGTTGGGCCTACTGGCTGAAGAGCACCGGGTCCGGGACCTACGCCGCGGGCGACCTGTGGGGGTGTGTTGGGTCGTGGTATTCAGGTGACTGGCATTCCAGCAGTGCCAACACCTACATCGCACACGTGCAGAACGACGAGACCAGCCACACGTGGCTCACTCCTTCATTCGACGACTCGGGCCAGCAATATAGTTGTGATGCCAAGTACGGATGCCCTAGCTGACAAGGGCATGAGGTTCGACAGAGAATATTGCCGATTTGGTGACCCGTCACGAACACCGCCGTCGCTTCGTTCTGCTGGCCGGAATGGTTGTGCTGCTGGCCGCCTGCGGAGGCACCGCGACCTCGAGGTCAGACGCCACCACCCTGCCGGGCCAAGGCAAACCCACGATCGTGCTCGGGGATACGAGCTCAGACGAGGAGTTGCTCCTGGGCGAACTGTATGCGCAGGCATTTCGGGCCATGGGTTATATCGTCGACCTCAAGCCCAACATTGGCGGCAGTCAGCAGACCGACACAGTGTTCCAGTCTGGGCAGATCAACGCGTACCCGGAGTACCTCGGCACGCTCGCGGCCACCGATGCTGCCTACACACCGCCGCTTACGTCTGAGGCTCAGGCAGAGCAGATCGCACAACAGTACGAACAGAGCCATGGGGCCACGGTGATGATGCCGGTGACGCCCTTCTCCAACACTGACGGGCTGATCGCACTCGAGAGCTTCGCCCAGCAGAGGAATCTAACGACGATTGAGCAGCTCAAATCGGTGCCATTCCGCCTCAAGTTTGGGGACGATGCCGCAGAGCAAACGCGGTACGCCGGCTACGTGGGGCTCGAGCAGGCGTATGGCCTCACGAATCTCCAGTTCGTGGCGCTGCCCACGGGAGGCTCGATCTACGCTGCGCTCGACAGCCACCTCGTGCAGCTGGGAGACGCCTTCTTGACCGACCCGCAACTGGCGGGCGGCACCTATGCCGTCCTAAGTGATCCGAAGAACATCTTCGGTTTCCAGCACGTGGCCCTGATCATCAAGACGTCGTTGCTCAACCAGCTGGGGCCGGCATTCCAGCAGACGTATACGTCCGTCACCAACCTGCTCACAATCACCGTGATGCGGGCTCTGAACAGGGCGGTGACGATCGACGGGGCGATTCCAGCGTCCGTGGCGCATTCGTTCCTGCTAGCGAACCATCTGTTGAGTTCGTAAGTCACCGATGAGTTCGCGAGGATCCGTGGTCTTCGCGACTCAAATCGTGAGACGCGGCCATAACCATGACGAGATGACCGTGGCCCACAGTAACGTGCTTGATTCCGCAGCCTGGTGGTCGGCGCCTGCACTGGCAGAACGTCGAGCTTTGGGACTCGCTGCAGCATATTTCGATGATCGTGTCGGTAGAGCAGGAGTTTGGAGTCCGGTTCTCTGAAGAGGAGATGGCCGAGCTCCTGAGCTATGAACGCCTGCGGTCTGCGCTCGCCAGCAAGCTCAGTCTCAAATCAAGCTCACCGTTAATGGAAGACGGACCGAGGATGCCGTAACCCAGTGAAGAGCGGCTCGAGTCTGTGCATCGAGAGGTGGCTGCTCCGTATCGCATGCTCGAAGCAAACGTGATGCCCCGGCAACCATCAACTGGGTACGAAAGCGCTCCGGCTGAGGATGACGAACATCCATGCCTCACGATCGGGGTGTTGACTAGGGACGATGCCCATGCCGCTGCAAGCCTTCACAAGAGAAACTTCCCGGATGACCTCTTCACGCTGACCGGTGAGCGCGTTCTGGTTCGGCTCTTTCAAGAGTTCGCGAATGAGGTAAGTCTGGCCGCGAAGCTGGATGGACAGCTACTGGGTTACAGCGTTGGGACTCTCAACAAGTCTCATTTAACGAGGAGCATGGTCCGATCCCACATGCTGATACTGGCAGCCGGAATTGCACAGGCAATCCTCCACCGCGCACACGACGCCCCCGGCTATATTCGGGCCTCATTCGATGGGTAGCCACGACCCCGCCTCCCACGCGGAATATCACCGCAGTTTCTATATATGAGGCGATTTCGAAAGAGGCCCGCGGACTTGGGATCTCGCCACTGTTCTTCCTGGAGCTTCATGCACGTTGGATTCTCTACGCCGAACAGCTTGGGGCACAGCAAATCGAGGGGCAGGTAACCGACCAAAGAATGTTGGCTGCGCTCACCCGGCTCGGGCATCGACTCGATCGGACGGTCAACACCAGGACTGGAAGTAAGCACTACATCAGCTGCCGACTTCCCGCTGAGGGCGCTTACCGCTGGGCAGCGCAGGGTACCTACCGCGACCCTCTGAAAAGCTGGCTACCGAAGCCGCGTCCGGCCCGACGGGACAGATGCCCAGGTAAGCACCGACAGTCCCAGAGGTGCGACTCGAGCGGCGATAGACAGAATGGACGTCTGGACGTGAGCATGGTCAGACGGTCGGCGCGTCGAGTCCGACTCCTCACCAAACATGATTGCCGAGCAGCTGCCACGTCACGACGGCGTCAGCGACCTTATGGCGGATCGGGAGCGACGCCATGAGGTCACCCGGACCAGCCTGCACGCACCATCCTGGACCCTCACCGACAGGCAGCTCTGTGATCTCGAGCTGCTTCTCAATGGTGGCTTTTCGCCCCTAACGGGGTTCATGAATCAGCTGGACTATGAGTCGGTCTGCCGCAACATGCGGCTGGAAAGCGGGGCGGTCTGGCCCATCCCAGTCGTGCTCGACGTGACCGAGGAGGCGGCCAAGTATCTGGCCCCGGGCGTGCTGCTTGCCCTTCGCGACCCTGAAGGGGCCGTGCTCGCGGTTGTTCACGTGGAGGACCTCTACCGGCCCGACCGCGAGGCGGAAGTGAGGAGGGTTTTTGGGACCGCCAGCCGGGACCATCCCGGCGTTGCTTTTCTCCTGGACCGCACCAATCCCGTTTACGTCGGGGGGACGGTCGAGGGCTTGCACCTTCCCAGCCACTTTGACTTCCCGGACCTACGGATGACACCGAGGCAGGTCCGTGCGGCCTTTGCGAAACGGGGCTGGTCAAAAGTCGTCGCGTTTCAAACGCGCAATCCCATGCATCGAGTCCATCAGGAGTTGACGATGCGGGCAGCCGACGCCGTCGGAGCCAAGCTGCTCCTCAACCCGGTCGTCGGCATGACCAAGCCCGGCGATGTCGACCATTACACGCGCGTGCGCTGCTATAAGGCGCTGATGCACCGCTATCCCGCAGATACCACGATGCTCGCCTTGCTGCCGCTGGCGATGCGCATGGCGGGACCTCGGGAGGCTTTGTGGCACGCGATCATCCGACGCAACTTCGGATGCACGCACCTGATCGTGGGCCGGGATCACGCCGGCCCTGGTAAAGACCGGAACGATCGCCCCTTCTACGGAACGTACGAGGCCCAGGACCTGCTTCGCGAGTTTGAAGCAGAGATCGGGATCACGATGGTGTCATTCCCGATTCTCGTTTACGTCAGGGACGTGGATGCCTACCTCCCCGAGGATGAGGTCCCGAACGGGCTGGCAGCCCAATCCATCTCCGGCACGGAACTCCGTCGGCGACTGATTTCGGGTGAAAAGCTTCCCGACTGGTTCACCTTCCCTGAGGTCGCGAATGAGCTGCGGCGTACCTATCGTCCGCGTCGGGAGCAGGGCTTCACTGTCTTCTTCACCGGGCTTTCCGGGTCGGGAAAATCGACCGTTGTCAAGGTGCTGAATGCCACGCTCTTGGAACGGGGTGACCGCACCGTCACCGTGCTGGACGGCGACCTTGTGCGCAAGAACCTGTCCAGCGAGCTGGGGTTCTCCCGAGCGCACCGCGATCTCAACATCCGCCGGATCGGGTTTGTGGCGTCGGAGATCACCAGGCACGGCGGAATTGCGATCTGTGCCGCGATTGCCCCGTATGATGCGGCCCGCAGAGAGGTCCGGGCAATGGTCGAGCGCTACGGCGGCTTCGTGCTCGTGCACCTGGCCCCTGCCCTCGAAGTCTGCGAACAGCGCGACCGCAAAGGATTGTATGCCAGGGCGAGGGCCGGGATCGTGAAAGACCTCACCGGCATCTCCGATCCCTACGAACCCCCTGCGGACGCCGAGCTCACGATCGACACCTCCGACATCGAGCCGGACCGAGCAGCGGAACTGATCCTGCGCTACCTCGAGCAGGAAGGCCTCCTGGGCTCGCGCGACCTGGCGACCTGACAGTCCCTCCCACGACTTGAAAGTCCCATCCCCTGAGGACGATCGGCCTATTACCATGGCGCGCCCCAGACGGTACGTTTCGGCTGTAATAATGACCCCCGGTTTCTGGCTGTCCTGCAGGCTTCTTTGGATCACTTGATGGAAACGGCAAAGGGTGCCGGACTTCGGATTGCCGTGGTCGGGTGTGGGTACTGGGGATCGAAACACGTCCGTGTCCTTCATGCGGCCGAGGACGTGGCCGAGGTAGCCCTGGTCGACGGCCGCGCAGACCGTCTGCAAAGTCTGGCCCGCAACTTCAAGGCGGCGCCATGTTATGCCGATTTGCGGTCCGCGCTGCCACACGTGGACGCCGTAGTGGTCGCGACCCCTCCGAGCACACACGTGGGCGTCGCTCTAGAGGCGATCGAGGCAGGCAAACATGTCCTGGTCGAGAAGCCGCTCGCGCCCACGACCGCTGGCGCACGGCGGCTGATGAACGCAGCGTCGGAAGCCGGCGTGATTCTGATGGTCGGACACACGTTTGAGTACAACCCGGCCGTGCGGAAGCTCCGCGAACTCGTGCGCAGTAAGGAGCTAGGCGAGATCTACTACATCGACAGCGCAAGGCTCAACCTTGGCCTGTACCAAGACGATGTCAACGTCATTTTCGACCTCGCCCCCCACGATGTCTCCATCATCAACAACGTGCTGGACCGCAGGCCGGTGGCGGTCCAGGCGTGGGCGGCGCGTCACGCTCACCGCCGCTTCGAGGATGTCGCCTATCTGCGTCTGTTGTACGACGACGTCTTCGATGACCGCGGCATGTCGGCAAACATTCACGTCAGCTGGCTTGATCCCTGCAAAGTGCGGCGGGTCACCACGGTCGGCAGCAAGAAGATGGCTGTTTACGATGACCTGGCTGCCGATGAACGGATCCGCGTCCTAGACAAGGGTGTGAGCTTGCCGCCGGATGGGGGCAACCTCACTCAGCCACCGACGTCGTATCGGTATGGCGACATAGTGGTTCCATTCATCGCCTCGGACGAGCCGCTTGCCGTGCAAGACCGGCACTTTATCGAGTGCATCGGCAGCGGTGCCCAGCCCCTGACCGACGGGGCGAACGGGCTCGCGGTGGTCGAGACGCTGGAAGCCGCAGAACTGTCGCGTCGACTGGGACGCCCTGTGCTGTTGGAGGAGGTCCGTGTCGACAGCCACGTCTTTCAATCGATCGGCTGGGGCAACGGTCACCATGCCGCTTCTCAACATGCAAATGGTTCCGGCGATGGGTCGCCGGCCCCGTCCGCGCCGCTGCTCACCCTGCCCAGGTCAGAGGCGGTATGAGCGTCGTGGTCCCGTTCACTGAGCTGGGTGCAATGACGCAGGAGGTCCGCCCCGCCATCGACCGGGGATGGGCGCGGCTACTCGAACGAAGCGCTTTCATCGGCGGCGAAGCAGTTGAGGAGTTCGAGCACGCGTGGGCCGAGTACTGCGGAGTGGCGCACGCGGTCGGCGTGGCCAATGGGACTGACGCTCTGCAGCTCACCCTTATGGCTTTAGGTATTGGCCCTGGCGACGAAGTGATCGTGCCCTCGAACACGTTTGTGGCCTCCGCAGAAGCGGTCGTCCTTTCGGGGGCCACGCCACATTTCGCTGATGTAAGTCCGCAGACCCTGCTGCTCACCAGCGCTGATCTCCAGGCCGCTATTACCAGCCGGACACGCGCGGTGATCGTGGTTCATCTCTACGGCCAGATGCCGGACATGGATGCGCTCTGCCGCACGGCTGACAGGGCCGGTGTCTTGCTCATCGAGGATGCTGCCCAGGCCCACGGCGCGACCTGGCGCGACAGGCGGGCCGGTTCGATCGGGCGGGCCGGCTGCTTCAGTTTCTACCCCGGCAAGAACCTGGGTGCATTCGGCGATGCCGGTGCCGTCGTGACTGCTGACGCTGATCTGGCGAAGCGGATCAGGAGCCTTCGCGACCATGGCCGGGTGGCGGGGTCCCATTACCGTCACGACTTGATCGGCACGAACAGCCGGTTGGATGCTCTGCAGGCGGTCGTGTTGACCGCGAAGCTTGGCCGGCTGGACGCCTGGAACGAAGCTCGCCGGTCGATCATCGCCCGATACCGGGCGGCGTTTGCCTCCGCGCCCATCCGCATGGTGGAGGACACACCGGGAGGGCACGGGGTCTACCACCTGGCCGTCGCCCGGGTGCCGGACCGCGCGCGGATCCATCAGCAGCTCACGGCGATGGGGATTCAGAGCGCGATCCATTACCCGATTCCATGTCATCAGCAAGCTCCGTTCCTGCGTTTTGCGGCTGGACCCTTGCCTGTCAGTGAGGCCGCCGCCGGCGAAGTCCTCTCGCTGCCGATCTTCCCGCACCTGCGTGATGACCAATTGGCCCGGGTCTGTGACGCGGTCCTCGAGGCGCTCTCCGCCACTGAGGTGCACATTGCCTGACGTGTTGGTTGGAGACGGGCTGCAGTCGGACCCGAGCGCGATCATCGGCTATCCATCCTCGCGAACCGCGCCCAGCGAACTGTTGTTGGGAGCGGACGCGCGTATCCGCAGCGGCACCGTGGTTTACGTCGGATCGAGTATCGGAGCGCGCTTCCAGACCGGTCACAACGTGATCATTCGTGAAGACTGCCGCATCGGCGATGACGTGTCGGTGTGGAGCAACTCGGTGGTTGATTACGGATGCCGGATTGGCGACCGCGTCAAGATCCACTCGAATTGTTACATCGCGCAATTCACCGAGATCCAAGACGGGGCATTTCTCGCGCCAGGCGTGACGATCGCCAATGACCTGTACCCTGGGCAGTCAACCTCCGCCGCCATGATGTCCGGGCCTCTCATCGGCGCCGGCGCGCAGATAGGGGTCAACGTGACGATTCTGCCGTTTGTGCGCATTGGGGCAGGATGCCTCATCGGCGCTGGCGCCGTAGTCGTCCGTGATGTCCCTGACGGATCCGTGGCGTTCGGCAATCCGGCCACAGTGCGAGGGAATGTCCGCCAGCTCCGGGCGATCGAGTCCCGAGTCGATGCGGTGACCGATTCGGTCAGTCGCTACCGTTTCACAGGGTCGGCCGACACCGTGCTCCGGACAGCCGGGTCGAAGTCACGATGATCCGCCGCGAGCCGCTGGGATCCCAGGTGCAGCACCTGCCTACCGACCAACCGCAGGCGGTCCGGTCAGCGACGACGCTGGCCGGTAAGCGTCCGTTCGACCTTTTCGCTGCATGCGTATGCCTGGTCTTGCTGTCGCCACTGCTTGCGGTCGTCGCTGTGATGGTGCTGGTGACTAGCCCAGGGTCGCCCCTGTTTCGGCAGACCAGGGTCGGCCGGGACCGTCGTCCGTTCGTTCTCTACAAATTCCGGACTATGTACGACGGCAGTCCGAATGATGTCCACCGAGAGTATGTCTCCCGGCTCCTGACGGATGATCAGCCGCCCACCGGCGGCCGGCAGGGTCTGTTCAAGCTGGAGGACGATCCGCGGATCACGCCTGTCGGCCGGCTGTTGCGACGGACGAGCATCGACGAGCTTCCTCAGTTGCTCAACATCATTCGGGGCGATATGTCGCTTGTCGGGCCCCGTCCGGTACTTCCGTGGGAGGCGGAGTTGATCGGACCAGCCTATTCCGACCGCTTCCTCGCTTACCCGGGCCTCACCGGCCTATGGCAGGTCAGCGGCAGGAACAAGCTCACCATGATGCAGGGACTCGACCTAGACATCGAGTATGTGCGCAAGCGGAGCTTCGCGTTCGATCTCGCGATCCTGCTGAAGACGGTGCCGGTTGTGCTGTCCACCCATGGCGCACGATGACCGGCAGCGGCTCATAGCGCTGGGCGTGGGGGCGCCAATCGCGAGCGAGTCGGAAGATCAGTTCAAAGCGGTCGCCGCCGCGCGTGACTCGATGACGGTGGCCGCCTGGACCATTGTGAGCCGCGTCACCGGCGTCATCAGATTCGCTGTGATCGGTGCGGTCCTTGGGCCAACCTTCTTCGGCAACACATACCAGTTCACCAACTCGCTGCCCAACCTTGTCTACTACGGCTTCCTGGCTGGCTCGCTCTTCTCCTCGCTGCTCGTCCCGGCTCTCGTCGGCCACGTCGACAAGGGTGACCGCCGCGGGTCGGAGAGGGTCGCCGGTGGCTTCTTGGGCATCACGCTCGTGATGCTTCTGGTGATCGCCCCGCTGGCGATTACCCTCGGTCCGCTGGTGCTTGGATTCGCTGCCATAGGAGGCGGGCCCCAGGTGACCGAAGCTGCCGCACAGATGCGGGTGGGACTGGTGCTGATCTTCATGTTCATCCCGCAGATCTTTCTCTACGGTGTTGTTGGTACGGCCACTGCGGTGATGAACTCACGCCGACGATTCGCGCTGGCCGCCGGCGCCCCTGCCGTCGAGAACCTTGGAACAATGGCCGTCCTCGGAGCGGCGGCCGTAATCTACGGCACTGGCACCAGCCTCAGCAACGTGCCGCCTGGCGAGATAGTGCTGCTCGGGCTCGGCTCGACAGGCGCGGTTGCCATGCACGCGGCGACACAGTGGTGGGGGGCCCGGCGAGCTGGCGTGGTAATCGTGCCGCGACCCGGGTGGCGCGATCCGGAAGTCCGCGTTGTCATTCGGCGGGCACTGCCCTCGATCGCGCAGGCGGGGCTGGCCTCACTTCAGGTTCTCACACTTTTGATGATCGCCAACCGCCTGCCCGGCGGAGTCATCGCTTTCCAGATCGCTTTGAACTTTTACTATCTGGCGATCGCGGTTGGCGCCGCGCCGGTGGCGCTGTCCTTGCTGCCCCGACTGGCGCGGTTGCACCTCGAGGGTGACACGACCGCGTTCCGTGACACGCTGGTCCGCGGCCTGGCGCTGGGATTCATGGTGGCCATTCCGGCCGCGGTCGGCTGCCTGGTGCTGGCCATGCCACTGGCCCGAGCGATTTCGTTCGGCAGGATGGCTTCCAGCGGAGGCGTCACCATGGTGGCCGCCTCACTGGCGGCGCTGTCGGTCGCGGTCGTCGGCCAGACCGCTTTCATGATTGTGACCTACGCCTCCTACGCCAGGAAGGACACCGGCACGCCTCTGATTTCCATGGTGGTGCAGGCCACGCTCTGCCTTGGGCTGGCGAGCACCTCCCTACTGGTCCACGGACCCGCTGTGCTCTTTGTCCTCGGGCTGGCCTTGTCCCTGTCGGTTTCCACGGCAGCAGTACATCTGACCACTCGCGTGTGGCGCAACCTCAGCCGGCATGGGACCCAGCGGCTGGTACCCTCGCTCGCCAAGTTCGTCGCTGGGGCGGCCATCATGGCCGCGCCTGCCTGGTTCGTGGCGGACGCCGTCCCGAATTGGCTGGACCGATCGCTCGGCCCTCGCGTCGCGACCGCCGCTGCGGTCCTGGTTGGGGGGGCGGTGTTCCTTGGGCTCCAGGCCCTGTGGCGGAGCCCTGAGTTGGGGTGGCTCGCCAGTGGGCTGAGCAGCAAATGGCAGATCAAACACAACCGCGTGGTGGCCGAGGTGATCAATGGTTAGGGTCACGTCGGCGCGGCCGGTCATCGTCATCCCAACTCCTGCGTGGGCATCGAAACATTGGCTGCTTTTTCCAACCCTCCTCGTCGCGGCCGGCGTAGGCGCGGGCACGGCACTTGATCCGCTGAAGGCGCTGGTCGCAATGGCACTTGTCGTGGTGGTGGCCTGCATCTGGATGTGGCCGGCACTGGGGGCGTATCTCCTGATCAGCCTGACGCCGCTGCTTGTGGGTGTCAGCCGCGGCGCTGCCCTGCCCCTCCTCCGCCCGAACGAGGCGCTTGCATTGTTGGTCGGCTTTGCCCTGGTGACGCGTAGCCTCGCCCAGCTGCGAACGGGAGAGCTCCCGAAGCTCAGGCTCGATCGCGTCGAAGTGTCAATGGTCCTGCTGGCGATCTGCAGCTCGGTGGTGCCCTTGACGTGGATGACGCTGCGCCGGCAACCGATGACTGCGGACGACCTCTTGTACGCCCTTGTCCTCTGGAAGTACCTGGGGCTCTACGTCCTCATCCGGATGAGTGTCAGTACCGACGCGCAGATCCGGCGATGCCTTTGGATCTCGGTCGGCGCCGCCGGCGTCGTGGCGGTGCTCGCGATCCTGCAGTCGCTTCAACTCTTCGGGGTTCCCCGGCTTCTCGCGACCTACTTCGTACCGTTCGGATACAACGGAGCCACGGGCACCTTTGCGGCCCGGGGAAGCTCAACGCTCGCGCTGCCCGCTGCGACCGCAGATCTCATGCTCTACAACCTGGCGATCGTGAGCGGGCTCTGGGTGCGATCCCACCGCCATCGAGCTCTGCTGGCGTCCACCGCTGCCCTGCTCGTCATCGGTGCTCTGTCTGCGGGCGAGTTTTCAAGCGCCATCGGCTTGGTAGTGGCAGTTGTGTGCATCGCCGCAGTCACAAATTCCGCCCGGCTTCTGAGGATCTTCGTGCCTGCGGGCCTGATCGGGTCGCTGCTCTTGCAGCCGGTGTTTGCCGCCCGGTTCAGCGGTTTCCAGTCTGTAACCGGCCTGCCGGTCAGCTGGACTGCACGGCTGCAGAACCTTCAGAGCTACTTCTGGCCGCAGCTGTTCTCCGACTGGAACTTCCTGCTCGGAGTGCGTCCCTCGGCGAGGGTCCCGGTGCCAAGCCAGGTAGGCGGCTACGTCTGGATCGAAAGCGGCTATACGTGGCTGTTGTGGGGCGGCGGAATCCCGCTGCTCGCCAGCTTCGTCTTTTTCGTGGTGGCGACCGCAAAGAGAGGATGGGAGACCGCGCATCGGACCTCCGGTGCGCGCAGCGTGGCCGGGATCGCGACCTTCGTTGCGGTGATCGTGACCACGGTTCTGATGACGTTCGATCCGCATCTGACCTATCGGGGCTCAGCCGATGTCATGTTCGCGCTAATTGCCTTGACTACGGCCGGCCTCAAGCGTCCCAGTACAGGCGGCGACCAGATCAACCGAGATGCCCCGGCAAAGGAGGTCCGTAAGTGATCAGAGACAGGTGGAAGAACGAAATCAGGGCGGATGAACGAGCCGACCCTGAGCAACCAGGCAATGCCGTCGCCGGTCATCCATGGCTCGCCCCGCGAGAGCGGGGCTTTTGGTCGCGAGTCCTCCTGAGATATTGGTCCTGGATCCTGGTGATAACCGCGGTTGCGATTGCCGCCGCGGCGGGGGTCGCGGAAGTTCAGACGCCGATCTACACCTCGCAGGCGACTGTAGCCGTCTACCCTGCATCGGGCACCAGCAGCGGCCTGCAGCCCTCTGTAATGGGAACGGAAAAGGGAATCGCATCCTCGGGGGCCGTGCTTTCACTCGCGTCGCAGTCATTGCTTATCCCCGTAAGCAAGTTGCAACGCGGCTTGTCGATCACCGTCCCGGTCGACGCCGACCTGCTCGTGATCTCGTTCGCGGACCCAAACCCACAGGTGGCGCAAAGCGTCGCAGAGGGTATTGCCCAGGCTTACGTCGCATACCGGACCTCGATCAACCAGCCTACTTCCGCGCGCAACGCGCCCGCGACCCCTTCCACAACAGGGGCGGTGCAGGCTGCTGTCATCACGGATGCCGCGTTGCCGACCTCCCCTGTCAGTCCGGACCGTCAGTTGATCGTCGGTGTCGCTGTGATCCTGGGCCTCGCCCTGGGTCTCGCGGTGGTGCTAATCCGTGACTGGACGGACGACGGCCTGCGCGGTCCCCTCGACCTCCAGACCCAGGCGAATACTCCAGTCCTTGGGCAGATCCCCGCCATCCATCGCCTGAGACGTAGCGTCGCCCATGGGCTGGTCATGGTGAGCAGCCCGAATTCGCCCGTCGCCGACGCGTACCTCAACCTGCGGACGCGAGTGCTGCAGGCCGCGGCATCGCGCCGCTCCAACACGCTCCTCGTTACAAGCCCGGGTAGCGAAGACAAGTCCACGATCGGGGCAAACCTTGCGGCGGCGTTGGCAATGTCTGGCCGGAAGGTCGTCCTGGTCTGCGCCGATCCTCGGTGGGGACATGCGGAGGCCCTTTTCGGACTGGATGGCGGGCTCGGCCTCACCAGCCTTGTCCAAGGGGACGCAAAGCTTGCGGATGCCCTGCGGGGGACCGAAGTGCCCGGCCTTCAACTGCTCCCGAGCGGCCCTGCCTCTGTGGACCCCTCGAGCGTATTGCAATCGACCGCCTTTCAAGAGCTGCTCAGAAAGTTACGGAGCGAGGCCGACTTCGTTGTGATCGACGCTCCTCCGGTACTGGCCAGCGCTGATACGGGGGCGCTTGCCGAGCTTGGGGCGATGATCCTGCTCGTCGCCGACGCCCGGGCATCCACCCGAGCCGGTGTGCGAGCTGCTTCGAACGAACTCGGCCACGTGCGTGATGACCTGATCGGGTGCGTGCTCGACCGTGCGGGCGAAGCCTGGCGCATGCATGAGCCATCGAAGCCTGCAGGGATGCCACACAAGGAAGCTGCAGGGACCTCGTCGCGGCAAGGCTCCCGGCAAGCCTTGAATCAAAACATCATCAACGAGCCTGCGGACTCAGACCACAGCCTCGCGGCACCGTCCAACGAAAACGCCTCGCCCGAATCGGGGCGCCAAGATGTTGGCCAAGCCCGCCGCCTGCGTGAGCCATCCAAACCACACCAAGAAGCTGCAGAGCTCATGTCAGGGCAAGGCTCCCGGCAAGCCTTGAATCAAAACATCATCAACGAGCCTGCGGACCCAGACCACAGCCTCGGGGCACTGTCCATCGGAAACGCCTCGCTCGAATTGGGGCGCCAAGATGTGGGCCGAGCCCGCCGCCGGCGTAAGCCATCCAAACCACACCAAGAAGCGGCAGAGCTCATGTCAGGGCAAGGCTCCCGGCCGGCGTCGGATCAAAACGTCATCGACGGGGCTGTGGAGGATCAGAACGTCATCGACCAGGCTGCGGACTCAGATCGCAGCCTCACGACAGTGTCCGCCGGAAATGCGGCGCCGCAGTCGGGTCGCCGCCAAGAAACGACATCGAATGGGAGCTATGAAACATGAGTGTCCAAGCGCTAGTGACTCAAACCGACCACCACATGCCGGACTGCCGGCTCTACCTGGTCAGGCACGGCACAACGGTAATGAACTTACAGAATCGATATAGAGGCCGTCGTGACATCCCGCTGGATGCCCAGGGCTACCAGGACGCCGTTGACGCGGCTCGGCGACTATCCGTGGTCGGACTGGCTGCCGTGTACACGGGGCCACTTCGCCGCACGATCGCCACTGCGCAGATCATCGCGGATGCGGCGGGGGTGCCGGACCTGCGCATCCTTCACGGCCTTAACAACCTTGACTACGGCGCTTGGGAGGGCATGACGGCAGACGAAGCTGCGTCATACGAGCCGGAGGCGCATGCCGTGTACCGCACATCACCCATGGAGGCCGTGTGCCCACACGGAGAGCGGCTAATCGATGCGCAGCGGCGGATGATCACCGCACTGCAACTCATCGGTTCGCGGCATCCGGGAGAAGCGGTCGTCGCTGTGACTCACGCCGTGATGATCCGGCTAACGCTTGTGGCCCTCAATAGCGTCGATGGCGAGAGCTGGCGCAGCCCAATCGGGCGCGGCTCGGTGACGGAGTTCCGCCTCAGTGACACCATTCGCCTTGCCGCAATGCCATCGCCTCGATGATCGCCGAAGCATGGCTGGAGTTGACCGCGCGGGGAGGGGCGCTTGTGGGTCCCCGAGAGCAAAGGCTGCGCCGGCTTGCCGTCAGAGTTGCGACAGGGAGAGCGTGAGTCCAGTGGCCGCGCAATCTTCCGTCTCGCTGGTTGGCCGGGCCAGGCACCGGCTTCGCACACACGTGACAGAACATCCGGCGCTGTACCTTCCGCTCGCGACGGTCAAGCGTGCTCTTCGCATTGACGTTCGGGACCTCCAGAGGCAGGTCATCAGTTCTCGCACGGAACTGGTAATTGAGGGCTACACGCGGTGTGGCACCCACGTTCGCTGTATACGCGCTTCAGCTCTCACAGGGGAGGCCAGTGCGGCTTGCCCACCACTGGCACGCCCGAGCGCAGCTCATCGAGGCCGCGCATCGCAAGATTCCTGCACTGCTGGTGATCCGCCGGCCGGAAGAGGCGATCCTATCTCACTCAGCTCATCCGGGAGCCCAACGTGACGCTCCGGGACGCGCTCATCGCCTACTCGCGCTTCTACGAGTGCCTACTCCCTTATCGGCACAGCTTCGTGGTTGGCGAGTTCGAGCAGGTGACCCACGACGGGGGCTCGAAGCAAGGTCAAGGAGATCGTCGAGTACATCGACCTCCTGGACGCGAGGGACGTCTGGGACACGAAGGACGCGTGGGTCCCCTCCGAGCACCGGACGCGCGCCAAGACGGCGCTTCGCGAGCAATGGTTGCAACAACCTTCCCTGGCCAAGCTTCGGGAGCGAGCGCAGCTCGTCTATCAGGCGCACGTCGACCGAACATGAAGATCTAGTCAGCACCGAGGCGCCGTATCCTTGCCACCCGGACAACTTGACTTGGTCTCCTCCGGCCAGCACCCACCACGCGCACGAGAGCCTGTGCCGAGCTAGACCTCTACGAGACCTTTTTTCACTGCGTATAGCACCGCCTGCGACCGATCGTAGATACCAAGTTTCTCGTACATGTTGCTCACGTGGTTCCGAACAGTTTTCTCGCTGATCTTCAAGCGATAGGCGATCTGCTTGTTCGGGACGCCGGTGGCCAGCAACTTCAGGATCTCGATCTCCCGGTTGGTCATACCGTCGTAGAACTCCTTCGGAGTCGCCGTGCCGGTCAGCATCTCGAGCACGCGATTTGCGACAGCGCTCGCCATGACGCGCTCGCCAGACATCACAGCGATGATGCTGCTGATGATCGCCGCAACCGTTGAGTCTTTAAGCACGTATCCGCTGGCGCCAGCCTTCAGCGCCTGTATGACCTGACTGTCGGTTTCGAATGTGGTCAGGATCAGGACACGGACTCCCGGCACAGCCTGGATGATCTTCCGGGTCGCCTCTATGCCGTCGACGTTCGGCATCTTGACGTCCATCAAGACCACGTCGGGCTCTAGCTTGATCGCTTGCTCGACGGCATCAGCCCCATCGGCGGCCTGACCAACCACCTCCACGCGTTCGTCCGCAGCGAGAAGACTGGTCAAGCCAGTGCGGAAAAGTGTCTGGTCATCGACAACCAGGACGCGCGCGGCTCTTGCGGCCGGTCTCATGCGATCACGAGCTCGAACGAGCCAGATGAATCTTGTGGGACCAACTGCCCCCTTGGAAACACCGCCTGCACCGTGGTCCCTCGCCCGGGTTCGCTGTCGATCTGGACCTGACCACCCAGCAAGAGAGCGCGCTCCTTCATCCCGAGGGTCCCGAGGCCCATTGGCAGGGATTGATCTGTGTCAAGACCCCGTCCGTCATCGCGGACTACAATGGCTAGCTCGTTCTCAGGTCGCGGCTCCAGGACGATGCGCACGGATCGAGCTCTGCTGTGCATCCGCACATTGGAGAGAGCCTCTTCGATGATGCGATACATGTTCAAGAACGCCGGAGCGGCGAGAGTCTCTGGCCAGTCAGGCTTCACCTCGAACTCGACTGGAACCTGGGTCTTGTCCTGGAACCTCGCAATCAGTGAACGAACGGAATCGCTGAAGCTGGCGCCACGCTCGTCCTCCCCTCGGAGATCGTGAAGCAGCTGGCGGATCGCCATGAGCACTTTCCGTGTCGAGTCCTGAACGATGTCCATCTGCTTGACGACGTCCTCCCACCCAACCTGCTCGGTCTTGAAGTTCTCGACATCGACCAGCATGCCCGTGAGCGTCTGGGCGACCCGGTCGTGCAACTCGCGCGCAAGCAGGCGCCTGACATCTTGCTCAATCGCGGCCTGCCGGCTCGACACCTTCGACCTACCGCCGACCGCACCCATCGGCGTGGCCAAAGTTCCTCCCTTTAGATGGATGACTGACACGTGGAGCTGGCGAGACTCCACCCGTTTCCCTGGAACAAACTCCCAAGTACCTGGGACTCCCGCCCTTCAGCAGGTTAAGTGCCCATAAGTGTTGGGTCAATGGGACGAAAGCACCAATTCCTAGCCGTGGATCCGTCGCCGCAACGTCGGGGCTGGCCGCCACGTATCGGCGGTCCTCAGGCTTCGACGTTGGATCATGGACACCGGCTCGACACGACGGAACCGCGGGTGGCCTGGGTTGGGCGCCAGCGGGCCTAGGGTCGCCTGGTAGAAACGGCCTCCTCGAGCGACGACTTCAATTGGTGCAAAGCTTCGGTGGGCACGGGGACCTCCTCGACCCAAGCGAAGAACGTATCGGCGATGCGGCGCCAGGTCGCCACCTGACGGGCCATGCTCCGATTCCAGTACGACATCGACCAGCCCGCGGCCGCGATCCAACCGGCGATCAGACAGCAGGAGGCGCCAGTGCCTAGCTGGAGCCATCCGGACCATCCCACCGGCCTCAGGCCGACAAGGACGACCAACCCCAAACCTAGGTTTGCCACCACGCCGATCCGCAGCAACACGGAATAAGGCAAGCCGCTACGTCTCATCTGGCTCGGCCCGGACGTCCCAGGCCGAGCAAGCCCGTGTGCCCCCACTGCCGGCAAGAGTGGCAGGGCGCGCCGTATTTACCAATAAGGCAAATGTCCCGAGGACCTGAGTGATGGACGCCGCAGCGGCCCAACGGAGCCCACCTGGCGTGATGGCCGATGTGAGCCATTTCCGAGGCGTCAGGGACTTGCGAATTGGATTCTCGCAGGGGGTGGAGTCGGAGCGGGCTGAATTGCCGAGGCAAAGGCCGGCTCCGGCCTCGAGTATTAAGGGGGTTTCCAAGCATGTCCCGATCCCAACCCGGGACAGCCCGACGACTGACGGCGACCGCGAGGCGGAAATCTTTGCCGCTTCAGGTGCGCTCTCACCTGGTGCCACGGGCCGCGCACCTGGTGCTATACGGCGCACCGGGCACGCGGCGCTCGGCGCCACGCCTGATCGGGGTACTGTCGAGTCCCGATGGCTGCGAAATTGTCTATCCGCCTAGTACAACGATCCCATTTCAGTCGAGAGGCACTGCTCATACAGTTTGAATCGTGATCGTGATGCGAGCGGCTCCAGCCGGGTCAGACGCATGCGCGCGGCCGATCGACACTGTCGCCGTCGAGCGGCAGTCCCTCTCCACCGCCAACCTCGCCAGCCATCGACAGGGTTGTTTAGGTTGATCGGTATTGGCCGCGATGGCCGGTTTCGATTTGGGCTGGTGGCGGCGTCGCTGGGTTCACGACAAGAAGTAGGGATGTCGATGGAAAGGTTGTACCGGTATATCAACCAGGACATGCGAGGACGCAACGGCCAGCACGGGTTCACGCTGATCGAGATGCTCGTCGTCGTGACCGTCCTCGGCATACTGGCCGGAACAGTGACCCTGAGCCTGGTTAGCCTCACCTCTCACGCGAGAGTGCAGTCCTGTAACCAGGGGCACCCGACGGTGCTGGCAGCGATCGCCCCCAACCGGCCAACAACAATTTCGACACCGCCCGGCGCAATCCCTTAGACAGATGACATGACCGGTGACCGCACCGGTTCGTCTTCTGTCGCGTCGATTTGGGATCGATTACTGAATGAAGCACCGCACGAGCATTACGCGCCGAATGGAGTGGTGCTGATCCATCTGCTGCCGCCCCGCTCAGCGCGCTCAGCTCGTTCCTGCGCCTCGGCAACGGTGGCAGGCTGGAGCTGCCGTCCGACCGCAAAGAGTCCTGTGAGCGAGTTAGGGCCTTAACTCCGTGGCGAGATAAACGCCAGTGTGCGAGTGGATCCCTTGCACAGCCGCCTCCACCTTCTCTCTTGCCGCCTCGGCCGCCTTCGCTCTCAAGGACAGCCCGAATCCTCGCTCAGTAAGTTCAGCCGGAGGCTCCCTCAGCGCGCCGGCGCGCCTCAGGACCCTGTTTCGATCCCGGCTCGACCAGCCCGTGGACGATCGGATCACGACCCTGAAGGGGAGCATCTCGGTAAGGGTCCCGGCGATGTCAGAACGATTCGGCAAAGCTGATCAAATGATCAGACAGCGGCCGCTCGAAAGCTATGGGGCTTCCGTCCCATTGGGCCCACATCCCCCAGCTGTCGCATGGCTGACTGGAGCCCCTTTCGGATGTTCAGTGCTCGATCCCACCGGGACAGCGGGCGCGGCGTTGGTCGGGTTGCCGTCGCAGCCGGGGTCCGTGGGAGTAATCGCTTTGGATGACTTTCCTGCCTGCCCCGGCGCGGGGTTGGTTCCAGGCGGCGGACCGGTCAGCACGGAGTCCGGAACCAGCGGAGACACACCAGTCGGCCACGAAGGTTCTTCCGTGAGCGGGTCGAATGGATACACACGGGCCACGCCTGGGGACCTTGGATGCTTCGACGGTACGGCGTCAGGACTCAGGGCGAACAGCCCGAAGGCGAACGCGGATGATCCTCCGCTTGCCAGTGCGCCTGCTACTGAACCGGCAGTCCATCGGGTACTCTCGGTTAGCAGCCGCGATCTCCGGGCCAATGTCGACGATAACGTGGTCGTCGTAATCAAGCCGTGGTCAAAATTCGAATTCCAAATCCGGCAGAAGGCGTGGTCGCGCTGTTTGTAACGTGCTTTCACGGCACCGTGAACGGCGCAGACGCACTCGCAGTCGCGCCGTCCAACGTGCAGGTCACCGTGTGCGTCCCGGTTCCGGGCTTCGTGGTCGAGACGGTTCCGTAACTCCACGCCACCGCGCCGTCTTGTCCGGACACGACCGTCGCTTTTAATCCGCTTGCCCCGCTAATTTCGCCGGAGGGAAGCCTTGCTGTAGCAGTGCAGGAAGCGCCTGGAGCCGTGGTCGCACCGACATAGCCGTATGCGGCGGCGGTGATGGTGACCGTGAGGGCAACCACGGTTATCGACTCCAGCGGATGAATCTCGTTCCAGCCGTGGTCGATATCGAGCACGAATGGACCCACCGCCGCAACGTGACTGCCGACCGGGGGCAGCACGAGCGGGTTGTGATAGCCCTGGCAAGCCGCGACAGCATCCTTCCTTGTGACCGGGTTCTCGCAGACTGGCTCCAGGAGCAGATCACCCCCCAGCTCGCTCACGTTGCGGCCGTCGAGGCAGGGTTGGCCGGAGCAGGTCTGGCCTGGATCGAGGCGAAGACGAACGTGGTAGTCACCATCCGGCTGAGAGCTCTCTTCTTCGATGGTGCCGGCCACGCCGACGCAAGCGGCGAGTAGCTCGAGGCGGTCGGGGCTGTAGACGTGGGCTTTCGGATCGGCAGTGCAGACCGGGCCGGTCGGAGACGGGCTGGACGGGGACGGAATGGACGGCACTACGGCAGCAGGCGTCGATTTCGCGGACGAATCTGGCCGGTGCGCCCCAGACGCACCCATGGCGACGATCACGACCAAGGCGATAAGCGCGCCGGCTCCGATCCCCAGATTTTGGCCAACCCACCACCGATGTCCGGCAGGTGACCACCATGGCGGTGTTTTGCTCGGTGGTTCCTGCGACATGGACGTCTAGGATGCCATTTTGCGTTCTGGATCGGAAATCTACGTTGCGCGTGGCTATTCGCCGATGCCGCGGACGATAATTGCCCGCTCTGGCGCGTCGTATTGATCAGCGATGCCGCCGGTTTGGTGGTTGTTGTTCGTAGCGGATGGCGGGTGACAGGTTCGGTGATTCTTCCGCAAGCTCCGTCGGACATGAACGTTAGCTCCCAAGTCGGGCAGTTGCAGCCGGCAACGAACGACTTTGGAGGTAGTGCGATTTGGCACACTCGCAGCAGCCAATCCGAGGGCGGATAGCGCTATTAGCGTTTGTGAGCAGCCTGGGTTTCATCGCTGTCTCACCGCAACAAGTCACTGCGCAACCAAACTGCCACTCACGTCACAATTGTTTAAGCCCTTCAGCTAACCCAACACCGACGCCGTCGCCTTCACCTTCACCGACAGCGTCACCGTCGCCTACGCCCAGTCCCGCGCCTGTCGGAAGCACGCCACCGCCGGCAAGTGGTTACTTCACTAGCCTGGCGCCGGTAGGTTCCTGGTCTTCGCTGCCCTCTGACGCGCAATGTGCCGCTCAGGTTCACCAGTCCACCTGGGAGCCACGGCCTGAGAACGCTCAGCAGAACAGCACAATGCCTGCACCCGGAGCGATGGCCGCTTCCTTTGCGCTGCGACCTCGGGACCAGGGAAACACCTACAACTCACTGTGGGATACATGGTTGCTGCCGCGCGTTGACGGGCAATTCACCGGAACCACCGATGAGATCTTCCAGTGGGCAGCGTGCAAGTGGGGCCTGCCCGACAACCTCATCCGTGCCGGTGCTGTGACAGAGTCGACGTGGTTCCAATATCTCAACTACCCGACCGCAGGCTGCTACTGGCTGCGAGGTTGTGGCGACGCCTTCTCATCCATCACCACTAACTCGATTACCTACTGCAACGGGATCGCCGCCAGCGGAGGCCACGACTACCAGATCGACCCTGTCACGAGCGTCGGCGGCTACCCTTACAGGCCGACCACCGGCCTCTGCCCGAAGACGTTCTCGATCCTCGGGATCATGAGTTGGGACGACCCCGCATGGCAAGGGCCCTACCCAGCCTATGCAGGCAGCCAGAATGGAACCTTTCCATTCACCCGTGATTCGACTGCGGCCGCTGCCGACTACTGGGGCGCGTGGATGCGCGGCTGTTACGAGGGCTGGATTACGTGGCTGAATCCTACCGGCGGCGACATTTGGGGATGCGTGGGCGCGTGGTACTCGGGTGACTGGTACTCCACCGCCGCCGCTGGCTACATCAGCGAGGTCCAGTTCGAAGGGACCAACCTGACATGGCTAATCGCCTCGTTCGACGATTCCACGCAGCAGTATCAGTGCGATCCGCAGTATGGCTGTCCCAGCTGAGAGGCTCAGGGTGGCCTCGTCTCCAAATACATATGAAGGCACCAGCGGCGTCTCCTCCTGGAAGCATTGCAGGCTGGCCGTGGAGCTCCACACCCCCTTTGATTGATCTTGAAACAGGTCTCCCAGGCTCGGGCAGCGGAGGCTCAGGACCTGGCCAAGGGAGTCAAGAGATAGGGGCCCCGGCAGGGATCGGCGGGCCAAGCCACGACCGCCCCGTTCGAGCCGCGCAACAGTCGGCGCACCCCGCCTCGTCACACTTGCCGCGCCGGCGCCAGATTCGAGAATGGCAAGCTCATCGAACGACCCGACGACCAACCCGACCACGAGTCAGGAGGTCACGCCCACGCCGCATGACCCGCCAATCCACAGGTCTTGACAATTCCTCGCGTGATGGCTACGCGAACTACTACACGACTACTACAGATGACAGCGCTGCTGTCAGATTGAGTTAAATATTGGTTGGGCGGACTGAGATCAGATTTTGGTCGGGGGGCCTCACGGTCCCGAATCACACGCCCTTCCGTCCAGCTGAATCGCCCTGGGTTTCTTGGAGACTCGGCGAATTGGGTTTGACGTCGACGACCAACGTGGCTGACGCCGGGCTCTGACAATAACCGGCGGGTTGCCCTCCGACCGCCGGATGGACTCATTTGGCGATGCCCTGCTGA
>WNGL01001003.1_pt1 | contig 42807 bp, 40 predicted proteins | sample 5400591 | NCBI WGS metagenome assembly WNGL01 (sample SAMN13153377, study PRJNA577476) | soil metagenome | isolation source: 80 cm soil or saprolite under Garry oak tree replicate 1 | place: USA:California | collected 2016-06-15
GTCTCGTGCCCCTTGCCGGCGAGCAGCAGTGTGTCTCCCGGGCGTGCCAGCTCGAGCCCGAGCGCGATGGCGCGGCGGCGATCGACCTCGCGGTGGTGGGGCTTCGCTCCCATCCCCGCCTCCACGGCGTCGAGGATCTTCTCCGGATCCTCGGTGCGCGGGTTGTCCGACGTGGCGATGGCGATGTCGGCGAGGCGCGCGCACACCTCGCCCATGGGCGCGCGCTTGCCCGGGTCGCGGTCCCCCCCGGCGCCGAACACGACGATCAGCCGGCCGCTGGTGAGCGGCCGCAGCGTCTCGAGCGCGCGCTCGAGCGCGTCCGGGGTGTGTGCGTAGTCGCGCAGCACCGTACACGGCCGCCCGGCGATCCGCTCCATCCGTCCCGGGACCTGGGGTGCGCTGGTGAGCCGCTCGGCCACCGTCTCGACCGGTACGCCGAGACCCCAGGCGCACGCCGCCGTGCCGAGCGCGTTCGCCACGTTGAAGCGGCCGAGCAGCGGAAGCCGGACCGCCGCGCCGCCCATCGGCGTGGCGAGCTCGAAGCGCGCGCCCTGGGCGTCGAGCGTCACGCGGCGCGCGGTCACCTCGCCACCGCGCTCCCCGAAGGTGACACGGCGGTGCTCGCGGCGCAGCCGGCCCCACGCGGGGTCGTCGGCGTTCACCACCTCGAGGCCGTCGGGCGCGAGATACTGCGCGAGCTTCGCCTTGGCGCGGAAGTAGGCGTCCAGGGTCTTGTGGTAGTCGAGGTGATCGCGCGTCAGGTTGGTGAACAGGGCAGCCCGGAACTCGAGCCCGTCCACGCGCCCCTGATCGAGGCTGTGCGACGACACTTCCATGGCGGCGCCGCGCGCGCCGCGCTCCACCAGCGCCGCCAGCGTCGCCTGCAGATCGATCGGGCCGGGCGTGGTGAGGTTGCCCGCCTCGCTCGCCACGGTCGCGCCGTCGGGATCGAACGCCCCCAGCGTGCCGATCGACCCCATCGGCTCGAGCGCGGACAGCACGTGGCGCAGCAGCGTGACCGTCGTCGTCTTGCCGTTCGTCCCCGTGACGCCGACCAGGTCGAGCCGCGCCGCCGGCCGCCCGTACCACGCCTCGGCCGCGAGGGCGGCGGCGCGGCGCCCGTCGCGGACCAGGATCTGCGGCAGGTCGACGGGCTGCTCGCGCTCCACCAGCGCGGCGGCCGCGCCGCGCTGCCGCGCGTCGGCGACGAACGAGTGCCCGTCCTGGACCGAGCCCGTCACCGCGCAATACAGCATGCCCGCCCTCACCTTGCGGCTGTCGGCCGTGAGCCCGGTGATCTCGGGCCAGGTGTGCAGGTCGGGCGCCCCGACGAGCACGGACCCGCGCTCGAGCGCCGTGACGATCTCGGCGAGCCGGCTCATCGCCGGTGCCGGCGGCGGGCCGGCGTGCGGGCATGGACAGGCCCCCCGGCGAACAGCGTGACCGTGGACCCGACCGCTGCGCTGTCGCCGGCCGCGGGCCAGGTGTGCTCGGCCGCGCCCCAGCCCTTCAGCGTGACCCGGAAGCCGCGGCGATGCAGCGTGCGCACGGCCTCCCGCATGCCCAGCCCCGTCACGTCGGGGACCGTGCCGCGCGGCCCGGGCGCGGCGCTGTCGGGCAGATACGGCCAGGGGACGACGTAGGGCACGACGCCGCCGTCATCCTCGAGCGGCGCCGCCGCGGCGCGCGGCGCCGCGAGGGAGAGCCGGGTGCGGTCGAGCGCCACCGTGCGGGCGGCGAGCGCCTGCTCGAGCATCGAGCGCGTGACCGGCGCCGCCGTCTGAGCGGCGAAGTAGCTCCCCTTGTGGGGGTGGTCGATCTTGACGACGAGGACGAGCTGCGGGCTGTCGGCCGGGAACAGGGCCGCGAACGACGCGATGTAGTCGCCGGGCGCGTAGTGGCCGTTTACCACCCGGCGCGCCGTGCCGGTCTTCGCGGCCACGGGAAAGTTCGCGAGCGCGGCCTCCGTGCCGGTGCCGCGCTCCACCACGCCGCGCAGCAGCTCGCGCAGCGCCGCCGCCACCGCGGGCGACACCGCGCGTCGCACGGGCTCGGGCCGGTGACGGTACAACACGCCGGCGGTGGTCCGTACCTCGCGGATCAGGGTGGGGGCGAGCAGCACGCCGTCGTTCGCGAGCGCGCCGTACGCCGCGGCCACCTGAATCGGCGTGACCGCGAGCTCGTAGCCCATCGCGAGGCTCGCCGCGCTGGGCCGGGTCCATTCGGAGGGCAACCGCAGCCGCCCCGGCGCTTCGGCCGGAAACTCGATCCCCGTGTTCGCTCCGAACCCGAAGGCGCGCAGCGTCAGGTACTGCTCCGCGGGCGCGAGTCGCGTCACGAACTTCGCCATCGCGATGTTGCTCGAAACGCGGATCGCGTCCGCCAGCGTGAGCGAGGGCAACGGCTGCTCGTCCGTGATCGTGCGCCCGGGGAGCCGGTACTTCCCTCCCTCGCCCGAGACCCGGTCGGTGGGGGCCACCCGACTGCGCGCCAGCAGGGCCGCGGCCGCGAAGATCTTGACGATCGAGCCCGGCTCGAACGTGTCGGTGAACGCGCTGGGGCGGGCGTTGCCGTCGCGGTGGCGCGACGCGAGCGCCAGGACCTCGCCGGTTCCAGGGTCGAGCATCACGACGTCACCGCCGTCCGCGTCCATGCGGCGCACCGCGTCGTCCAGCGCCCGCTGCCCGATCTCCTGGAGATCCGCGTCGAGCGTGAGCACCACGTCGAGCCCGGGCACCGGCGCCGCGATCACGCGGGCGGGTGATTCGTATTCGCGGCCCTCGCGGTCCTTCAGCACGACCGCCGCTCCCGCCCGCCCGGCGAGCAGCGTGTCGAGCGTCTTCTCGAGGCCCGATGCTCCGTGCCCGTCGTCGCCCAGCCGGCCGATCGTGGCGCGGGCGAACTCGGGGGCGGGATAGAAGCGGTTGAGCACCGCCTCGAGATGCACGCCGCGGATGCTCCGCAACGACTGCACCTCGAGCCCGCTGTACGGGCCCGCGAAATAGGCGTAGCGCTTGTGGACTGCCTGCTGCCAGGCGCCCGCCGTGAGGCCCAGCCGTCGCGCGATCAGCGCGCCGTCGGCCACCGGGTCGCGCAGCTCGTTGGGCGCGATGCCGACGTGATAGGTCTCCTGCGTGAGCCCGAATGGTGTGCCGTGACGGTCGAGCAGCGTGCCGCGCCGCGCCGCCAGCACGATTCGCTCGGTGCGCTTCGCCTGCGCCTCCTCGGCCCAGCGGCGGCCCTGCCCGATCTGCACCTGGGCCGCCCGTCCGACCAGGAGGGCGAGCGCGACGAAGATGCCGACTTCCACCACCTGGAGCCGCACCGCGGGCTTCGCCATCGCTAGTGCGACCCACCCGGTGCGGGGAGGAGAATGATCTCGCTGTCGCTGGGGACGTGCAGCCGCAGGTGCTGCTGGGCGCGCGGCACCAGCACGGTGCGACCCTGCGCGGCCCGGATGCGGCGCTCCAGGTCGGCGCGGTGCGCCTCGAGGTTGGCGTGCCGGGCGCGCAGCTCGGTGAGCTCGCGCGCGGCGCGGATCGCGGCCGTTTGCCGCGCGTACACCACCCAGGTGGTCACAAGGAATGCGACCAGCCAGGCGGCCACCCAGTGGCGGCCCCTAGCCACCGTCCGTCACCGCGAACGCCCGCAGCCGCGCCGAGCGGGCGCGCGGATTGTCGGCCAGCTCCGCCGCCGCGGGAGCGATCGGCTTGCGCGTGAGCACGCGGCCCAGCGGCCGCCCGCGGCAGGTGCACACGGGCTGGCGTGGGGGGCAGACGCACGACTTGCTCCAGTCGCGAAACGCGTGCTTGACGATGCGATCCTCGCCCGAGTGGTACGTGATCACGGCGAGCCGGCCGCCGGCGACGAGCGCGGCCCGCAGCGCCGGCAGCGCCAGGTCGAGTTGCTCGAGCTCCTGGTTCACCACGATGCGCAGCGCCTGGAACAGGCGCGCGAAGTCCGAGGGCCCCGAGCGGGCGCCCAGCGCCTCGCGAATCGCCCCCACGAGATCATCGCTGGTCGCGAACGGCGCCGTCGCGCGCCGCTTCACGATCACGCGGCCGAGCCGCCGCGCGTGCCGCTCGTCCGCCAGCTGCGCGAACGCGTCCGCCAGCCGCTCCGCCGGCCAGGTGTTGAGCACATCCGCGGCCGTCACGCCCAGCCCGGCGGCCATCCGCATGTCGAGGAGTGCGCCCGGCCGAAAGGTAAACCCGCGGGCGTCGTGATCGAGCTGGTGGGACGACACGCCCAGGTCCAGGAGGATGTGATCCGGACGGAAGCTCTGGATGGTGCCGAGCACTTTACCCGAGCCGAACGGACCGGTGGAATAGCGGATCCGGTCCTCCCCCAGCCGGGCGCGCGCGGCGGCGATGGCCTCGGGGTCGCGGTCCACGGCCAGCACCTCGGCCCCCAGCTCGTGGAAGATCGCCGCATGCCCGCCGCCGCCGACGGTGCCGTCCACGATGCGGCGGCCGCCCATGGCCCATTGCCGGACCGCGTCAGCGAGGACGGGAACATGATAGCTGGCGGTCAATGCCCTCCCGAAAAAGACGAAAGCCCCGCCTGCCGTGGCAGACGGGGCCGAATACGTCGTCCCGCGAGGCGGGTTCAGGCGGGGCTGACGGGGCTCGAACCCGCGACCTCCGGTGTGACAGACCGGCACTCTAACCAGCTGAGCTACAGCCCCCTGCGACGGAAGGCCGCAATATAGGCCCGCGCGGAAGTCAATTCAATGCCTCAGAAATTCTTGCACTTGAATTGCTTCTTTACCTGCGGCATCACCGCTTCGAATTTCCCCACGTTCGCGAGCATCGTGTTCACGAACGCGGGCGCCACGCGCGCGCCGGTGATCAGCGCGTCCTTGCTGCGCTCGATCCGATCGTAGATCGCCTTGGCTTCCTCGCAGTTCTTCGACTTGACCATCGCCGAGTAGGGGCCGGCGAGCGACGCGACCGACGAGACGCCGAACCAGAAGCTCGCCTGCACGCGGATCTGCTGGCGCGGGCCGACCGTGTCCGCCGGCGTGCGCGGGGCCACGGCCTGCAGCAGCTGATCGAGCCACGGGTACGCCCGGTCGTACGCGCCCGCCTGGGCGATCTTGGACCCCGCGCCCAGCATGATGACCATGGCGTTGAGGCGCTGGGTGGAATCGGAGCTCGCGAGCGCGCGATTCAGGTAGGCCCGGGACGAATCGAGGCGGTCGGCGAACGCATTGCGATAGGTGCGCAGCGCTACGGTGTCGGACTTGGGGGGCGCGTGCGCCGTGTCGTACACCGCGCCGTCCACGATCGTCTTCGCGATGAGCAGCGCACTGCTCACGTCCGCCGGATCGAGGGCGAGCGCCTGCTTGTAGGCCCACAGCGACGAGTCCTTCTGGCCCTTCATGTCGAACGCCGCCCCCAGCGCTTTCCAGAAGACGGCCGACTTGGGAAAGTGTCGCACGGCGGCGTGGGTGAAGAACAGCAATTGCTGCGTGTCGGCCACCTGCTGCGCCGCGCCCAGCGCCGACTTGATCGCGCTCGAGTCGCCCAGCTTGGACGAGTCGTTCTTGACCACCTCCACGAAGCCGTCCAGCACGCAGCGGTACAGCTCCCCCTCGATACAGATGCGCAGCCGGAACTCGGACGCCCGCTGATCGCCCGGGTTCTTCGCCAGCCAGTCGTCGAGCAGGGCTTTGGCGCGCGTGTATTGCTTCTGCTGTCGCAGCAACTCCACGATGCCCAGCCGCAGCTGCGCGTTCTGCGGCTCCCCCGCCAGCTCGTGGATCAGCGCGTCGATCGCCTTGAGCGTGTCGCCCTTCTGTTGGTAGAGGTGGGCGATGTTCTCCCAGGCGGTCGCGTTCAGGGAGTCGCCCTTAGAGGCGCGCTGGTAGGCAGCGAGCTGGCTGTCGACGCCCATGTGCTGCGCCTCGTACACGGTGGCGATACAGATGTGCGCCGCCGGCAGGTTCGGCTCGATCGCGAGGGCCTTGCGGGCCGCGTCGAGCGCCCGCGCGAACTGGCTCTTGGAGCGCTGCTCGTTGCAGTCGCGCGCCTGCTCGCCCGCCCGCACGACCGTGTTGAGGCGTTGCGCGATCTGCTCGCCCACGGCCGCGGCCGTACCGGGGTTGCCGCTCGACACCGAAAACAGGGCGGCCATGCCGGAGCTGCCGATGTCGCGCACGCGGATGGTCGCGCCGATCGTGTTGCCGCTGCGCTCGAGCGTGCCGGTCGTGTACGCGTTGACGTTGAGGAAGCGGGCGAGCTGATTCGCCTGCGTCTCGTCGAGCAACACGTTGCACGCGTAGTCCGACGCGGCGAGCGCCTCGCACAGCTTCGGCTTGGGAATCACCTGCACCTTGTAGCGCGCCGAATTTCCCAGCTTCTCGCGCGCCACGTCCATCACCCCGATGCTGAGCCCCGAGTCGGCCGGCGTCTTCACCGTCATGGGCAGGACGAGGACCTTGATGCTCGGTTGCTGGGTGGCGAGTTGTGCCCGAGCCGAGGTGGCGATGCACACCAGTCCGGCCACGAGTCGCAGGATTCTCACGCGCGCAGTCCTCACGTTTCGGTCTGGTACACCAGTGGGCGAAGAGGGATTCGAACCCCCGACTTCCTGCGTGTAAGGCAGGCGCTCTGAACCGCTGAGCTATTCGCCCCTCGCACCGCGGATGCCTACAGGGCGAGTCCTACCGGGAAGAAAACGCAGTAGCCCAGAACGAGCAGGATCGGCGCCGCCGTGGTGGAGCCCTGGTGCAGCAGCCAGTAACCGGCTGCGAGCGCCGTCACGGCCGCCGCCAGGAACAGCCAGTTTTTTGGTCCGAAATGGAGGCGCGAGCGCGTCACGCTCTGGTCGGGCATAAGGGCAGGAGTTTAGGCGGCAATTCCAACGTCGTCAAGCAGTTGGGCCATCGTCGTCGGGCAGCACCCACCCCTCGTCCAACAGCGCCCGGCGGGTCTGATCGCGCCGCCGCCGCAGCCGTACCAGCCACCCGAGCCCGAGCGCGAGCACCGCCCAGAACAGCCCGACCGCGCTCGCCCACCCCAGCCAGCCGTACCGCGCCCCGACGTCGCGCTGCCAGCGGACCTCGAAGTCACCCTCGGTCATGTGGTAGCTGTCGCGCAAGGCCGCGTCGAAGGTGGGGTCCGTAGCGAGGTGCTCGATCAGCGGCCCGAGCCCCCGGGCGCCGCCCCAGCGGTCGAGCAGCAGCACCGCCGTGGTGGCCAGCGCGTAGGCGGTGGCCGCGTCGGACTCCTCCGAGCGGAGCGCCCGGTCCAGGCCGTCGAGGTCGAGCTCGACGCCGCGGGCCACCTGCCAGTTGAGCCGCAGCGCGTCGAGCCGATCCCATTCTCCGGCGGCGACGGCCGCGTACCCCTCCTCGAACCAGAGCGGCAGCGGATGGCGCACCCGCCAGCGCAGCGCCAGGTGCGCCAGTTCGTGGCGCAAGGCGCTGCTCAGGCGGTCGGGCGGACCGGCGGACAGGAGCACGACCGTCCCCCGCTCGGGGAACGCGGCCCCGTCGCTCCAGCTCGGGAGCCGGCCGCGCGTCACCGAGTCGAACCGCGCGCGCGTGGGGGCGAGGATGAGGCGAATCGGGCGATCCGGGAGCGGACCCACCCCCGGAAAGGGCGGCGCGCGGTCGGCGGCATCGGCGAGCGCCGCGGCGAGCGCGCCCTGCGGCGCCCAGGCGACCGCCGTGACGCGCCCGACGGTCACCGCCGCGGGCTCGGGCGCCTGCGCGACGAGCCACAGGACGACTAGGAGCGCGGCGGCTCCTGTCCCTGGAGCGCCAGCTCGAGCGTCTGCTGACACTTCTTGCCCCAGGGGTTGAACTTGTTCGCCTTCTGACCCGCTTCCCAGGTGCGTTTCGCCTGCTCTTGGTCGCCCGCGAACCAGTAGGCGCGCCCCAACTCGTAGTAAGCCTCGATCAGGTTCGGTCCGAGCTTGAGCGTCTTCTGGAAAAAGGTCTGGGCGTCCTCGTACATCTCGCGCTGCAGGTAGACGAGCCCGAGGTAGAAGTGCGCGTACAGGGTCGCCTTCTTGTCGTTGTCGAGTCGGATTGCCTTGGAGAGGTGCTCGATCGCCTCCCCGAAGATGCGCTTCTTCACACAGATGTAGCCGACGTTGATGCGGGCGAGCGAATTGGCGGGCTCTTTCATCAGGACCTTCTGGAACGTCGCCAGCGCGTCGTCGTAGTCCTCGTGCAGCATCTGCGCCCACCCCAGCAGCGACTCCGCCTGCGTCTCGCCGGGCGAGAGCTGCAGGGCGCGCTCGAGCGTCTGGATCGCGCCCGAATAGTCGCCCAGCGAGATCAGGCTCCAGCCCTTCTCGATGAACGTCGAGGCACCGATGTGGTCGGCGTGGACCGCCGGTCGGGCGCCGGTGAACTCCGGCGCCGCCGCCTCGGCCGTCGAAGCGGTGACCTGCTTGAACCGATCGACCAGCTTGCGGATGTCCTCCTTGAGCGCCGATAGCTCGCCGATGAACGCATCGACCCGCTTGAAGTAGGCGATGATTTCGCGCTTCACGACCTCGCGCTCGGACGCGTGCGTCACCCCGTCGAGGCGGCGCGCGATCTGCTCGTACTCGGCGCGGAGCGCGGGAAGCGGGGAATCGGCCATCAGACCTTCACCTGCTGCTGCACCGCCGTGTCCAGGGCGACCTTCTCCTGCGACGACAGCAGCCGGGCCGTATTGAGCACGATGATCGTGCGGCCGTCGGTCACCACGAGACCGGTGATGTACTCCGCCGCCAACCCCTTCACGATCCCGGGCGGAGCCGTGATCCGCTCGGCCTCGACCTGCCGCACTTCGGTCACGGCGTCAACCACGACGCCGAGTTTGCCGCCCTCCCACTCGAGAATCACGCTGCGGGTCTCCTCGCGGTGCGGCGCCGGAACGCCGAGCCGCTTCCGCAGGTCCACCAGGGGGATGGCGGCTCCCTGGTACTGGAGCACGCCTTCGAGAAAGTCGGGGGCCTTGGGCAACGGCGCCGGCGCCTCGTAGCGGAGGATGCGCTCCACCTGGAAGATGTTGAAGGCGAAGTCGTAGCCGGCCACCTTGAACGTCACGAGCTGTACGTCGTCGCCTGCCGTCATCCGATGCGGTCTCCCAGCGCGTCCAGATCGAGGATCGGGACCAGCGCGCCGCGGCGGCGCGCCACTCCCGAGGCCCACGGCAGCGATTCGCCGCGCGGCACCGGCAGCGCGGCTTCGCGCACCACGTCGTCGGCGTCCTCCACCTCGAAGGCCACCCGGCGCGCGCCCTCGCCCGCCCCGATCTCCACCAGCACCGCCGTGCGCCCCCGCTCGGCGGGCGGTGTCCCGTCGCGCATCAACGCGCCCAGATGCACCACCGGCACCAGGCGTCCCCGCACGGGGGTGAGGCCACGCATCGCCGGCAAGGCGCGTGGCACGTCCAGCACCTCCGCCAGGTCGCCGACCTCGAGCACCCGGGCGAGGGGCAGGCCGTACGACCGGCCGTCCACGCGCACCAGCAGATAGCCGCGGCTCACGGTCGATGGAGGGGCGCAGCATGCTGCGCCCCTACCCTGACGCATGCCATCACACGCGCCCCGTGTCCCGCATGCCGGCCCCCCTCGTGACCAGCTCCGTGTCGATCCGCCCCGCGATCTCGCCCAGCGGGAAGACCGCATCCACGCCCCCGATCTGCACCGCCGCGGTGGGCATGCCGGCGATGACGGCCGAGTCGCGGTCCTGGGCGATCCCTCCGCCCCCGGCGGCGCGGATCGCGCGCACGCCCTCCGCGCCATCGCGGCCCATGCCCGTGAGCACCACGCCGATGCTCCTCGCGCCGAACACCTGCGCCACCGAGCGAAACAGCGGGTCGGCGGCCGGGCGCACGCCCCACACGGGCGGCTCCTGGTCGAGCGCGATGGCGGGCCCTGCGGCGGCGGCGACCACTCGCATATGATAATCGCCCGGGGCCACGTACGCCGTGTCGGCGACCACGGGCGCCCCGTCGTCCGCCTCCACCACGCGCAGTGCGGACAACGAGTCGAGCCGCTCGGCGAGCGAGCGGGTGAACCGGGGCGGCATGTGCTGCACGACCAGCACCGCGGCCGTCCGGCCGGTGGGGAGGCGCGGGATCACTTCCGCGAGGGCGCGCGGCCCGCCGGTGGATGCCGCGAGCGCGACCGCGAGGCGGGCCCGGGCCCGGAGCGCCTGCTCGGGCGCGCGCCGCACCGGCGCGGGCGGCCGCGCCAGGACCGAGACGTGCGACACGTCGGCGGCGAGGGCCCGGCGCACGGCGCCGCGCAGCTCGGGGGCCATGCGCTCGAGCGCGGCACGGTTCGCATCGTCCGGCTTGGCGACGATCTCCACGGCGCCGAGCTCCAGAGCGCGGATCGCCGTACCGGTGCCGGGCCCCGCGTGCGCGCTCACCACCACGATCGGGCGGGGCGACTCCGACATGATGTAGCCGATGGCGCCCAGCCCGTCGAGCTCCGGCATCTCGAGGTCCATCGTCACGACGTCGGGGTCGAACTGATGCACCTTGCGCACCGCATCGAAGCCGTCGCGCGCGGTGCCCACGACCCGAAACTCCCCCGCCCCCGCGATGCCGTCGCCCGCGCCCAGCACGTCGCTCAACACGCGCCGCATCAGCGCGCTGTCGTCCACGACCAGGACGCTGGGGCGGCCGTCAGATGACGATGGCATCGGCGCCGACCGACCGGATCTCGACCCGGCCATCTGCCACGTAGAACCGCACCGAGCGGCCGGCGTCCCCGCCCACCGCTTCGGCCGCCACGGGGATCCCCACGTGGCGCAGCACGGCGCGGGCGGCCGCGACGTTGCGCTCCCCCATCTGCACCGAACCCGGCGTCATGAGCTGCGCGAACATGCTGGCGCCGCCCGCAAGCTTGGCGACGAGGTATCGGGGGTCGGCCCCCAGCGTCGCGAGACGCTCCACCAGCAGCGGCACGGCAGTCTCGGGAAACTTGGCGAGATTCGTGATGTCGCGCGCGAGGCTCCTCGAAGGCAGCAGGATGTGGGCCATCGCGCCGGCGCAGGCGCGGGGATCGTGCAGCATGATCGCGACGCACGACCCGAGGCCCAGCGTCACGAGCACCGCATCCGCCCGGCCGGCGGCCCAGTCGGCCACCTTCACGATCGTCTCCTGCGGCGCCGCGGCTCCCATCATGGGGCCAGCCGATAAATCCGCTCGCGGGGCTCTTCGAGCACCAGGCGCTCGCGCGCCGCACCGAACAACGTCTCGACCTTGCCAAGCAGCAGCACGCCCCCCGGCGCGAGCGCGTCGGCGAACAGCGTGAACAGCTGCTCCTGCATGGCCCGGTCGAAGTAAATCACCACGTTGCGGCAGACGACCAGATCGTAGGGCGGCGCGGGCGGCGGCTGGCTCGTAAGGTCGTGCTTGGCGACATGCACGATGCGCTGCAGCTCGGGTGCCGGCTGCCGCGGTGGCGCCGTGAAATAGCGCGCCACCAGCTCCGACGGGGTCTCGCTGAACGCCGCCTCGGGGTACTGCGCCGCCCGCGTGCGCTCGAGGCTCGCGCGGTCGATGTCGGTGGCATCCACGCGCGCGCGGCCGAGCAGCTGCTCCTGGCCGGCGCGGCGCGCCGCCTCGGCCAGCGCCACCGCTACGGTGTACGGCTCCTCTCCCGACGCGCATCCAGCCGACCAGACCCGCACCTCGCCCCGGCGCGCGATCCAGAGCTTGTCGAGCCACGGCGCAAGCGCGCGCCACGTTTCCACGTTGCGGAAGAACTTGGTGACGTTGATGGTGAGGGCGTCGACCAGCAGGTCGTACTCGCGCTGGTCTTGATCGAGCAGGCGACTGTAATCGTCGAACGTGTGGACGCCGCGCGCCCGCATCCGTACCGCGATGCGGCGCCGCAGGCAGCGGTCCTTGTAGCTGTCGCACGCGAGGCCTCGCGCCCGCGTGATCTTCTGGGTGAGCGCTCGAAACGCCCGCTCGTCCGGCCCCCCCCCCGCCGTCACGACAACGCGCTCAACGTGTCCAGATTGGCCTTGACGAGCTCGTGCTTCGGGTTGATCTCGAGCGCCTGGCGCCACAGCTGCGTCGCGAGCTCGCGCTCGTTCCGCTTGTACGCGATGTTGCCGAGCTTGAAGTACACGTCGTCGCCCAGGTCGGGGGCCAGCTCCACGGCGCGCCGGTACGCCTCCCAGGCCTCGTCGTAGCGCGACGCGCGGTAGGTGAGGTCGCCGAGGTTCTTGGACAGCTGAGGGAGCGAGGGCTCGTTCTTGCGCGCCGCGCGCACGACGTCCTCCGCCCCCGCGAGGTCCCCCGCGAGCTCCTTGAGCACCGCCAGGTTGTTCTGGAGCGCGGCGTGCGACGGGAAGGCCTCCGCCCCCTCCTCGGCCAGCTCCTGCGCGAGCTCGAATGCGCCCGCCCCCGCGGCGCTGAGCGTGCGCGCCCAGAACCAGGCCGGCGGCGGCACCTTGCCGAACAGCTCCCGCGCCCGATCCAGACGGCCGGCGGCACTGGCGTAGTCGCCCCGCTTCAGCGCCACGACCCCCCAGCCCAGGTACACCTTCGCATCGGTCCGGGCACGCGTGGCCGCCTCGCCGTAGGCCGCCTCGGCGTCGTCGAGCCGGCCCAGCTGCTCGTAGGCAAAGCCCAGGTTGTGGAACACCGCGGGACGGTTCCCGCCCTTCTCCGCCGCCAGGCGCAACGCCTCCATCGCCTCGCGCCAGCGCGCCTGCTTCAGGGCGACGAGGCCGATGTAGAAGTGGGCGTTGGCTTCCCCTGAGCGCAGCTCGGCGACGCGGCGGAACTCACGCGTCGCCTCGTCCAGCATGCCCGTCTTGTAGAACGCGATCCCGAGATTGCGATGCTCTTCCACGCGCGCATCGGTGATCTGCGCGTCGGCCGCCGACGCCGTGCGGCCGGCGCGGTGCACGAACCCGGCGGTGATCAGCCCGTACAGCGCTTTGCCGATCTCGAACTCTCCCAGCCCGGAGTCTTCGATCACGTGGTTCACGTCGCGCGACCCGTCGAGCAGCGGCAGGATGCGCTGCTGGGTGTCGGTCAGCTTCGCCTCGCTGATGGCGAGCCGGTCCCCGTCCACGACGAAGATCAAATCGAACCCGGGGATCTTCTTCTCGATCAGGCTCCACTCGTCCACGCGACGCGCGCCCTCGAGCAGCAACGACTCGGGGTTGATCGAGACCCGAAAGTCCTGGCGCTCGGGGCGGACGTCGGACTCGAAGTTGAACGTCCCCTGCGTCCAGGTGAACAGATAGTAGACCGATTCCTCGATCTGCACCCGCATGTAGCGCTCGAGATCGGCCTGGGTGATGACCCCCATGCCGACCAGGACCTCGCCGAGCTTCTTGCCGTGCTCCCTGGTCTGGCGGTGCACGGCGACGTCGAGCTGCGCCTGGGTGATTTTGGAGTGCTTGACCAGGATGTCGCCCAGGCGATCGCGCCGGTTGACGATCGACGCGTAGCAGATGCGACCCTTGTCGAAGTAGATGTAGCCGAAGTTCGAGCGGTCGGCGATGGAGAGACACCCCGTCTTCTGCCCCAGCGCGAGCAGCTGGAGCACGTCAGGGAGCGACGCTTCCTTCAGCGATCCCTTGATGGCCATCAGCGGAACTCCTCGATTACACGGTCGGCGACGTCGCTCCAGTCCCACACCATTTTCTCGCGGCTCTTGATGCCGCCCAGGCTCGACACCACGATCCCCGACGTACGGAAGCCGGCGCTGCGGCGGCTGTCGCGCGGCGCCTGGCCCTCGAGCACCTCGCGCGCGAGCCCCGCCGTGAGCGGACCATCCTGGGCGGCCGCCGCGCCCACGACCCGCTGCAGCTCGCCCACCAGGCCGCGCACCGACTCCGCCGGACGGTCGGCGAGGTAGTCGACGAGCGCCGGATCCGGGCTGGAGTTCTGCTGGCCCAGCAGGCGCTCCAGCACGGCCCGCTTCACCTCGCGGTCGGGCTCCTTGATCTCCGCGACCAGGCCTCCGGCCAGGCGCGACGCAATGCGCTCCTCCAGACCGGGGAGCGTATGCGGCTGTGCCGGAGCGGTGAAGACGAGCTGGCGCTCCTTGTCCTGCAGCAGGTTGAACAGGTTGAACAGCTCCTCCTGCGTGCGCTCCTTGCCCGCAATGAGATGGATGTCGTCGAGCAGCAGCGCGGTCGCGCGGCGGTAGCGCGCCCGCCACCAGTCGACGCGGTCGCCATCGATCGCCGCGATCAGCTCATCCACGAACGCCTGCGTCGAGAGACACGCCACCACCGCCCGCTTGCCGCGGGCGAGCTCGAGGCCGATGGCGTTGAGCAGATGCGTCTTGCCGAGACCGCTCTTGCCGACCAGCACGAGCGGATTGTACTTCTTGCCGGGCTGCTTCAGCACCGCGCGCGCGGCGCCCACCGCCACTTCGTTGGACGGCCCCACCGCGTAGGCCGCGAGCGGAAACGCGGCCGACGGCCCCGGGGGCGGCGCGGCGCCATCGCGCACCTTGGCCGCCACCTCCTCCGCCTCGCCCAGCCGCTCCGGATCGCGAAACACACTCTGCCCGGCGGCCTGGGGGTCGAGCTCCGCGACCTCAGCCTCGAGCTCCTTCAGGCGCTCCACGTCCTGCGTGAACGCCGCGATCACCTGGTCCACGGCGGCAGGCGTATCGCGTTCGAGTAGCGCCTCGAGCCGCCGCGTGCGATAGCCTTCCCCCTCCCAGCGCAGCATCGCCTCCCCGACCCGCGCGCGCCACGCCTCGACCGCCTTCCCCACGGTGACCGTCACGTCGGCCAGGAAGTCGCCGAACTCGTCTCTCGGGCCCCGGGCCCCGGGCCCCGCGCTTTCGCGCGCCGCGCCTTCCCGCCCCGCGGCCTTGCCACCATCGCTGGGCGCGCCCTCGCTTCCGATGCCGAGCAGCTGTTTCGCCGTCTCCGCGTTGATGGAGCGGTCGTTCACCGCTTGAAACGCGACCAGCCGGTTGAGCGCCCCCATCAGCTCCCGCACGTTGCCGGACTCCGCGTCCGCGACCGTCTCGAGCACGCCCGGCTCGAACTTGGCCCCGCGCTCGTCGGCCTTGCGGCGCAGGATGGCGACCCGGGTCTCGTAATCCGGCGCCCCGATGTCGACCACCAGCCCGCCCGAGAGCCGCGAGATCAGGCGCTCGTCCAGGTCGGCGATCTCGGGCGGTGGACGGTCGCTCGTGAGCACGATCTGATGCCCCCCCACCTGCAGCGCCTCCGTCAGGCGCAACAGCTCGGACTGCATCTCCTTGCGGTTCGTGAGGAACTGCACGTCGTCCACGAGCAGCACGTCCACGTTCTGAAAGCGGCGGCGGAACGCGTCGCCCTGCCCCGCGGCGATGGCGGCGTGGAACGCCTCGACGTACTCGTCCAGGGTGAAGTACTCGATGTTGAGCGCGGGGGCCGCTTTCTTCGCCGCCTGACCCACCGCCATCAGGAGGTGGGTCTTGCCCAGGCCCGATCCGCTGTAGATGAACAGCGGGTTGTAGGCCGCGCCCGGATTCTCCGCGACCGTCCGCCCCGCGGTGACGGCGAGCCGGTTGGCGGCGCCCACCACGAAGCTGTCGAACGAATACTTGGGATTGAGGGCGCTCGTCACGCCGCCGTCCCCGCCGCGAGCTTTTTCAGCACCAGCTCGGAAATGCCCTTGAGCGTCTCGAATACTCCCTTGCCGTGCAGCGCGTCCGCGCTGAAGCTCGGCACGCCGCGGAAGTTGAGGGCGTCGTCCAGGTCGGCGGCCGAGAGGATCAGCTCGCGCGGCAAGTCCTGTTTGTTGTATTGCAGCACGAGCGGGATCGTGCGGATGTCGACGCCGTGCTCGAGCAGGTTGCTCTGCAGGTTCTGCAGGCTTTCCAGGTTCTCGTCGAGCTGGCGCGCCTGGCTGTCGCCCACGAACACGACGCCGTCCGCGCCCTGGAGCACGAGCCGGCGGGTCGCGTTGTAGTACACCTGGCCCGGTACGGTGTAGAGCTGGAACCGGGTCGAAAAGCCGGAGATCTGCCCCAGGTCGATCGGCAGGAAATCGAAGAACAGGGTGCGGTCGGTCTGGGTGGCGAGCGACACCAGGCGGCCGCGGCGCGAGTCCGGCACCCGGCCGTAGATGTAATGCAGGTTGGTCGTCTTCCCCGAGCGGCCGGGCCCGTAGTAGACGATCTTGCAGGTGATCTCACGCGTCGTGAAGTTGACCAGGGACACGAGGCTATCTCCCGAACAGCGTGTTCAAGCTGTCGCTCAGCTCGCGCTCGAAGTCCGCCGCGAGCACCTGCTTGGGCACGCTGTCCTTCGGGCTCGCCGCCTGCAGATCGGCGGCGAGCTGCTCGAAGAATAACTGCACCAGCCCGAGCGACGAAGCATCGAGGTCGTACACGACGAGCGCCACCAGCCGGCCGCGCCCGGTCGGGACCGCCGCCAGGAAGATGCCGTGTCGCTCCCCCTGATGATTCAGTCCGGCGAACGGTGGCTGGCGCAGCTGCCGGGCGATCTCATCGGTCGAGGCCATGATGGCGGCGCCCAGCGCCGCGGCCGCCATCACGTCCACCGCGCGCGAGAACCCGTGTTGCGCAAGCACCTGTCCGGCCGGGGTCATCAGCAGGACCAGGCGCGCCCCCGCCTCTTTCACGAACTTGACGAGCGGCTCGAAAACCCACGGCTCGACCGCGCGCGTCGTCATCCCACCGCCTCCGCCGCGCGCAGCAGCTCGAGCCGCACCAGGCCCACATTCACGTCGGGCTCCGCCACGGCGACCACCAGCACCCCCGAGGGTGCGGTCACGACCAGCAAGGCGCCCTGCTCCGCCTGGAGATGCCAGAACTGACCCGCGCCCACGCCCGCTGCCTCGAGCGCGCGCCGCAGCCGGCTTGCGAGACTCGCCGCGAGCGCCGCCACGGCCGGCCCCTTGATCCCCTCCATCAACTGCTCGGCGACCACGAGCCCGTCGTCGCCCGCGACGAGCATGGCGCCGCGCACGCCGCGGACGCGCGTCACCAGATCCAGCACGCGGCCGTATCCCGCGGGGGCCGTGGTCACGCCTGCGCTTCCAGCCAGCGGCGCGCCGCGACGGCGGCGCGCTGGGCGATGATCGCGAGGCGCCCCATCGGCACCGCGCGCTCGCGCACCACGAGCAGCAGCGCCGACCCCGTAGGCGGCGTGAGGTGGGCGTGGCCGTGCCGGCCTTCCGCGGCGAGTCCGGTCCAGCTTCCCAGACCGAGCAGCTTGGCGGTGCGCCCCGCCTCCTGCGACACACCCGCCAGGTAGGCGGCCACGGCGTCCGTCACGTCCCGCCCTGAGGGATCCTTGAGGGCACCCCCCAGCACCTGGCCCGACGGATCGAGCAGCAGCAGCCCTTCCTCCGCCCCTTCCAGTCCCGCGAATACGCGGGACTCCTCGAGCGGCTGGGCCGCCGGCGCGGGCGCCATCGGCTCCGGCGCCGGCGACGCGGCTCCCGGACCGGCCTCGCCGCCGTGCGCCAGCGCGAGCGCTTGCGCGATCCCCGGATCATCCGGAGCGACGCGCTGCGCCGCCTCCAGATGGGCCGCGGCCTGCTGCACGTCGCCCACCTTGAAATAGAGGAAGGCGAGACCCTTGAGCGCCCCCACGTGGTCGGGGGCGATCCGCAGCGCCATGTCCCACTCGTCGAAGGCGCGCTCGTAGTCATGCTTGTCGGCGAGGATGCGGGCGTACAGGTCGTGCGCGTCCGCCAGATGCGGGTGGCGCTCGAGACCGGTGAGGGCGACGCGATGGGCCGCGTCGACCTGCCCCTTGTGACGCAGCAGCTCGCCCAGCCGCAGGAATACCAGGCTGTCCGGGTCCCGCGCCAGCTCGGCCGAGAGCGCCTTGATGTCGTCAGCCATGCGTGCTCGCTCCGGCGAGCGTCTGGGCGGCGGCGCGCGCACGGCGCACCTCGTCGAGCCGTGCCAGCTCCGCCTCCGAGCGCGGCGCCAGGCGCTCCCACTGGTCCCACTGGTCCAGGGCCTCGGCGAAGCGGCCGGTCGCGACGAGCGCGTAGCCGAGCAGCCGGTACGCCGCGACGCCCAGGGGATCGAGCCGCAGGGCGCGCCGCAGCTCTTCCACCGCGTCCGGACCGCGTCCGGCCGCGAGCGCAATGCGACCGAGCAGCAGGTGCACGGCGGGATCGTGCGGATGCACGCCCGCGGCCTGCTCGGCCACGCCACGCGCCTCCTCCAGGTCGCGCCGCGCCAGGGCGTCTTCGGCGCGCGCCACCAGCTGGGCCAGATCGGCGGCGAGCGTGGTGCGCTCGCGCTTGGTCGTGCCGGGGTCGGCCAGCACGATGACGCCCGCGCTCTCGAGTCCGAACAGCGTCTTCGCCACCTCGAAGTCGGAGCGGCCCAGTGCGGCGGCGATCGCGCGTACATCGCGTTGGCCGTCGATGGCCGCGAGCATCTCCCACTCGGGCGGCAGCAGATCGAGCTCTCCGGAATCCCCTTCCTGCGGCGGGGCGAGCGCCGGCACGACGCCCAGGTGCGGGATCCGACCCTCGATGCGCGACCACTCGTCGATGCGGCGGGCGCCCTCCATCAGCAGCGCCTCCGTGGGGATCCGAACGGTCCCGTCCGTCGGCGCGTCGTCGAGCGGGCCTTCCGTGAAGGAGAAGTAGCCCTCCCGCCAGCTCATCATTTCGAACACGACTTCCTCGATCTGGAAGCGCACCTGGCGCTCGAGCTCCCGCGGCGTGATGGCGCCGAGCGAGACGAGGATCTCGCCGAGCCGCCGCTTGTCCCCCTGCCGCTCCTGCATGTCGCGCGCGCGCTCCAGGTCCGCGTCGGTGATCTTGCCGGTGCGCAGGAGCAGCGCCCCGAGCGGGTGCGGATTGGAGCGGATCTCGGCGAAGATGATCGTCCCGCCCTCGAAGGACACCGTACCCGCGTTGTGCCGCAGCTCCGAGGTCACGCGCAGCACGCCGGTCTTGCGGCTCAAATCGAGCAGCTGGAACACGTCGTGGATGCCGAGCTCGCGGAGCGGTCCCTCGATGGCCATCAGGCGGCGTCCGAGTCGAAGATGTGCTGCAGATCGAGCGCGGTGCGGGCGTGCACGCGCGCCCGCTGCGCGAACGGACCGCCGGGATCCACGCGTGTCACTTTCTCCCACGCTTCCACCGCCTCGGCGTAGCGATGCAGCCGCGCGAGCACGACGCCCAGCTGGAACAGCGCCTCCATTTGGTCGGGGTCGAACTTGAGGGCCCGCCGGAAGGCTTCGAGGGCCTGGGGGTCGCGCTTGTCATCGAGCAACGCCCGTCCCAGGAGCAACAGTGCCGGGAGGTCGTAGGGGTCCTGCTCGAGCATTTCCGCGAGCCGCACCACCGCCTGGCGCGCGCGCCCGGAGCGGCGCAGCAGGTCCGCCAGCGCGAGCGCCGCCTCGTGGAAGGTGGGCAGCGCGTCGAGCGCCCGCTCGTACGCCTGTTGGGCGGCGCTCCACTCCTCTTTCTCTTCGTGTAGCCGGCCGAGGTCGACGCACACCTGCACGTAGCCCGGGTCGAGCTCGAGCGCCGCGCGGTACGCGGCGAGCGCGCCCTGCTTGTCGCCGACCTTCATGGCCACGTCGCCTTGGAGCTTGTGCAGGTCGGCGCGCCCGGGCGCCCGCGTTTGCGCCTGCTGCAGCGCCGTGAGCGCCCCGGCCGCGTCGCCCGCCGCCGCGCGTCCCCGCGCCACCGCCACGAGCGCGTCCACGTGGTCGGGGGCGAGCACGAGCAGCTCCTCCGCCAGCGCGCGCGCCTCCTCGGCGCGGCGGCCGCCCAGCGCGAACAACGCCTTCACCTCGCCCAGGCGCGCATCGACGCGGTCGGCCTCGAGGGCGCGCGCCTCGCGGTAGCGCTCCAGCGCCTCGCCGTGCAGGCCCCGCTTCGCAAAGATGTCGCCGAGCAGGACGGCCGCGTCGGCGCGGCTGGCGCCGCGCTGCACGGCGCGCACCGCCTCCGCCGCCGCGACGTCCATCAACCCTTTGCTCACGTAGTCGCGGGCCAGCGCCAGCGGGTCGTCGGCCGCCTTCCCGGCCGGCGGCTCCGGCGCGGCAGGGGGCTCGAGCTCCTGGAAGATGTTGTCCAGCAGCCGCTGGTCGAAACTAAAGTCCTCGCCGATCGTCTCGGTGGTCACGTCGGCCGAAATCTCCGGGGCGATCCCGATCGTGGTCTTCTCGTACTGCAGGTCGATCGTGAGCGCGAACTTCTGCGATACGTAGTAGGGATCGAGTTCCAGGGCGCGCTTGGTGGCGCGGAGCGCGCCATCGAAGTCCCCGAGGTTCGACAGGGTGAAGCTCAGGTTGTAATGCGCGCCCGCGTGCGATGGGTCCGCTTCCACCGCGCGCACGAACGCGTTGCGCGCGTCGGGAAAGCGTTTCAGCTCCACCAGCACCAGCCCGACGCCGTTCCAGGCCGGGGCGGAGGCGGGCTCGCCCGACAGCACCTGGCGGTACGCCTCGAGTGCCAGCTGGAAGCGGCGCAGCTGGTAGAGCAGCAGGGCGAGGTTCAAGCGTGCGGCACTGAACGCCCCCTGCAACCGCAGCGCCGTGCGAAACGACTCGATCGCAGCGTCGGCCGCGGTCTTGTGCGCCTGCACCACGCCGAGGTTGTTCCAGGCGAGCGCGTACTTGGCATCCACCTCCACCGCCTGTCGGTAGGAGGCCAGCGCTTCGTCGGTGCGGCCCGCCTGGTGCAGCACAACTCCGCGCTCGTTCCACAGCTTGGGCGAGTCGGGCACCTCGCGCAGCAGCGTGTCGTACAGCTCGAGCGCCGCGGCGAAGTCGTGCTTCAGCAGGTGCACCTCCGCCATCGCCTGCAGCGTCAGCCGCCGGTCCTCGCCCCGCTCCAGCGCCAGGCGATACTCCCGCAGCGCCTCGTTGTAGTAGCCCTTCTGCCGGAAGGCGAGCCCGAGGTTGTAGTGCGCCAGCTCGTTCCCTTCCACCACCTGCGGCTCGGGTACGAGCCGCTGGCGCCGTTCCTGGCTCTTGCGCTCCGCGTTGTAGCGCTCGAGCGAGAGGTTGGTCTGGGCGCGGGCCAGCGGCGGATTGAGCTGGATCGCGCGCTTCGAGGCGGCCCGGGCGTCCTGGTGGCGACCCAGGTCGCCCAAGACGAAGGCCATCAGGTAGTGGGCGTTGGCGTTGTCGGGGTTCAGGGCCACCGCCCGCTCGAGCGCCCCGAGCGCCTCGGCGTTCAAGCCCCGGTTGTAGTAGATCTCCCCCAGATAGAAGTGCACGACGCTCGAGTCGGGCTCGAGCTCCACGGCGCGCAGAAACCACTCCGTCGCCGCTTCGGGCCGCCCCCGGTTCTTTTCCGCGAGCCCGAGCTGGATGATGGCGGCCACGTCGTCGGGGCGATGCGCCAGCAGCTGCTCGAACTCCCCGACGGCGTCCTCCTGGGCGCCGAGGATCGCGTAGGCGCGCCCCAGCTCCCAGCGTGCGTCGCGGTCGTCGGGGGCGCTGCGCAGCCGCTCCCGCAGCTGGGCCACGCGCTGGTCGTAGTAGCCCGTGTCGTGATAGGCGATCTCGAGGTTGCGCTGCGCGACCTGCATCTTCGGGTCGAGCTCGAGCGCGCGGGTGAACTCGGCGATCGCGTCCTCGACCAGGCCCTTCTGGTAATACAGGACGCCGAGGTTGTTGTGCGCGCCCGCGTCCGAAGGGTCGATCCGGCGGGCGAAGGATCGGAGGACGGCGAGGTCGCGTTCCGAGAGCGCCGGCGCCGTCACGGGTCAGCTCAGGCGGATGGCGTCAAAAATGGCCTTGAGCGACGCCAGATCGGGAAGCAGCAGGAAGTGGCCCCGCAGCCCCTCGGGCGAATCAATCGCGAATTCCGTCTCGACGCAGAACACGAAGTCGCGCTCGTGTCCGAAGTTGAGGTAGGTGGTGGTCAGGACCGCGGCCGACAGGTCCACTACGAGGCTCGGCACCGAAGGCAGCAGCAACATGCCCATGAAGTCCGACAGGGCGTTCATGTAGGCGCCCGAGAGAATGTTGCCAGCCTCCTTGAGGCACGACTGCTCCAACGCGTCGAACGCCACCGTCGTGCCGAGCGGACGGCGCAGCAGCATGTCGCACAGCCGCCGCCCCACCGACTCGGGGAACAGGAGCAGCGTCCGCCCGGTCAGGTCCCCCAGCATGTGCATGAGCACGGCGGCGACCACGTCCTGGGGGTGACCCAGCAGGTCGGGCACCTCCTCCAGCCGCGCGATGTTGATCTGCGGCACGCTGATCATGATGCGGCGGTTCGTGAGCTGGGATAACGCCGTGGCGGCGTGCCCCGCTCCGATGTTGGCCACCTCCCGCAGGGCGTCGATCTGCAGCGCCTTCAGATCCCGCACGTCCTCCATGCCGCCTCCCCTCGCGTGGGCCTAGACGAGCCCACCGGCGTCGAGAATCAACGCCGGGTTCCCGTCGCCCATGATGGTCGCTCCGCTGAATACCGGGAGCGTCCCCTGCGGCGGGTCGAAGCCCTTCACCACGATCTCCTGCTGGCCGAGCATCCCATCCACGACGATGCCGCTCGTGCGCTCCCCCATCTCGAGCACGATGATGGGGCAGCGCGCCGGGGCGTCCCCGCTGACGCCCAGCATCCGCCGCAGATGCACCAGCGGCACCACACGGTTGCGCAGCACGATCGCCTCGCGCCCTTCGACGATGGTGGTCGGCTGCACACCGAATTCGACCGTCTCCGCCACGTAGGTGAGCGGCAGGGCGTAGCGCTCCCGGCCGACCCCCGCGATCAGGGCCCGGACGATCGCCAGCGTCACCGGCAGCCGCAGCACGAAGCTCGTCCCTTTGCCCGCCTCTGTACGTATGTCAATCGAGCCGCCCAGCGCGCGGATGCGCGTCACAGCCACGTCGATCCCCACACCCCGCCCCGACACGCTGGTCACGGCCTCCGCGGTCGAGAACCCGGGACGCGCCAGCACCCGCAGCAGCTGATCGTCCGACAGCGCCTCCGCGTGGGCATCCACCAGTCCCTCGCGTCGGGCCCGTTCCAGGATCCGGGCGCGGTCGATGCCACGGCCATCATCGCTCACGCTGATCGCCACGCTGGCGCGCTCCCGCACCGCCGCCAGCACGATCTCGCCCTCGGGCGGCTTGCCGCGGCGGCGCCGCTCGGCGGGGGTCTCGATGCCGTGGTCCACCGCGTTGCGGAGCAGGTGCAGCAGCGGGTCGCCCAGCTCGTCGAGGATCGCCCGATCGAGCTCGATCTCCTTGCCTTCCACGCGGAACGCCACCTGTTTGTCCAGCTCGCGCGCCAGATCGCGCACCAGGCGCGGGAAGCGGTCGAACACCTGCCACACCGGCGTCATGCGCGCCTGGATGATCCCGGCCTGCAGGTCCGCCGAGAGGCGCGAGATCTGGATCGCCACATCGTCGACGGCGGGATCACGCCGCGCCGCCGCCAACTCGTTCAAGCGGCCGCGCACCGTCACCAGCTCGCCGATCAGGTCCATCAGCTCGTCGAGGCGCCGTAGGTCCACGCGGATGTGACGGCTCTTCTCGGGAGTCGCCTCCGCAGCGGCCGCCGCCCCCGCTCCCCGCGGGGCCGCGGCACGGCGCTCTTCGCCCCCCCCTCCGACGGACACGTGCTCCACGTCCCCCGCCCCACGGACCGCCCGCTCGATCTCCGCCGCGGCGGCGGACGAGTCGAGCCGGAAGCTGAAGCCGCCGTCGAAGTCGTCGGACTCGAACGCCGCCTGGGGCGGCGTCACCCCCTGGACGGCCCCGAGCGCCTGGGCCCGCTTGAGGGCGAGCAGCGCGCGCCCGCCCTTGAGCTGCGCCTCGGCGCGCAGCGTCACCTGCACCAGCCGGCCCCCCCCCGGCGCCGCCGGCGGCTCGACCGCCGCGGCCGGCGCCGGCGCTGGTCGCTCGGGTCCCGCGAGCAGCGCGGCCGCGCTCTCGAGATCGGCCACGACCTCCGCCACATCGAGCTCGTCCTCCCGTCCCACCACCGACAGCTCGACGGCGTGCTCGAGCGCGTCGCGCGCCCGGAACAAGAGCTGTAGCAGCTCGTCGGTCGCGGGGCGCGAGCCGCGGCGCAGCAGGTCGAGCAGGTTCTCGGTGCGGTGGGCGATATCGGTGACCCGGCCGTAGCCCATGGTCGCCGCCATGCCCTTCACAGTGTGTACGGCGCGGAACAGCCCGGCCACGGGGGCGGGATTGGCGGGGGTGCGCTCCCAATCGAGCAGCAGCTGGTTGCAGGCGCTCAGGTGCTCCCGGCTCTCGGCCAGGAACAGCTCGGCGTACTGCGACAGGTCCATGGAGTCAGCCGAGGACCCGCTGCACGGCCTCGAGGACACGCGACGGCTGGAACGGCTTCACCACGAAATCCTTCGCCCCCGCCTGAATCGCCTCGACCACGAGCGCCTGCTGGCCCATCGCGCTGCACATGAGGATCTTGGCGTCGGGATCCTGCTTGACGATCTCGCGCACGGCATCGATGCCGCCCATGTCCGGCATCACGATGTCCATGGTGACGAGATCGGGCTTGAGCTGGCGGTATTTCTCGACCGCCTGGGACCCCGTCTCCGCTTCTCCCACGATCTCGAATCCCGCCTGGGCCAGGATGTCCGAGATCATCGTCCGCATGAAGATGGCGTCGTCGCAGACGAGGACAGTGTGACTCACACATCCTCCCTAGGAAGACAGAATGGGGGTGAGCAGCGCGTCGGTATCGAGGACCACGAAGAGTTGACCGGCGCGACGTCCGACGGCCCGCACCAGGATCGGATCGATGCCGGGCAGCGCCTGCCGGCGTTCCAGCGCCTCCCCACCCACGGAGAGGAGGTCCACCACCTCGTCCACCGTGAAGCCGAGGACCTTGTTGCCGCGGCCCACCTCGAGCACCACCGTGGTCCCGGAACCTGCATCGTCGGGCGGCTCGGGCTGGCGCAGCGCCCGCCATCCCTCGACGACCGTGACCAGCGTCCCCCGCACGTTGACCAGGCCCGCCACCACGGGCGGCGCCCCGGGAATCCGCGTGGGCACGAGCCGGGGCAGGATCTCACGCACCCGCTCCGCCTCGGCCGCACAGACGAGGGCGCCTACCCGAAACAGCAGCAGTCGGACGACTCCGGCGTCACTCATCCGAAGCGAAGAAGCCAAGATACTGCAAGGGGTTGCGTTGAGCAAGCAAAGTCGCATCGGCGGCCGCTTCGGCGAGCGCCGGCACGAGGTCGCGCGGCCATTCGGAGCGCACCACCAGCCGCGCGCCGGTCACCGGATGGACCAGCGCGAGCACCGCCGCGTGCAACAGCTGACGCGGCGCGAGCGCCTCCAGGCGCTCGGCCGCCGGACGCGCCGCCGCCGTGACCCGGCGGCTGCCGCCGAACGCGTACTCGCGGTCGCCCACGACCGGGTGCCCCACGTGCGCCAAGTGCACGCGGATCTGATGCGTGCGCCCGGTGCCCAGCTCCACGCGCACCAGGTCGGCGTGGGCGAAGCGGGCGATGACACGCGCATGCGTGACCGCGTGGCGCCCGCCCGCCAGCACCGTCATGCGCTTGCGATCCTTCGGGTGACGCGTGATCGGCGCCTCGATGTCCACCGGGCTGTTCGCGAAGTGGCCCCAGGCGAGCGCGGCGTACACGCGCCGCACCTCCCGCCGCTCGATCATGCGCGTGAGCCGGCGGTGCGCCTGGTCGGTCTTGGCGACCAGGAGCAGTCCCGACGTATCGCGGTCGAGCCGGTGCACAATGCCCGGCCGCCCCTCGGTGGCCCCCTGCGCCAAGGCGGTGCCCCGTCCCACCAGCACGTTGACGAGCGTGTCGTCCCAGTGACCGGGGCCGGGATGGACGACCAGGCCGGCGGGCTTGTCGAGCACCGCGAGGTGCTCGTCTTCGTAGGCAAACGTGAGATCGCGATGGGCGGGCGCATAGCTGGGTGGGGCCGGCTCGTCGGGCGGGAGCTCGACCGTCACCACGGCCCCGCGCTCGAGTTGCGCGGCGGCACGCAGGGGTCGCCCGTCGCGGGTGACGTGCTTGTCGGCGATGAGGCGGGCGGCGGCGGTACGAGACAGCGCAAGCTGATCGGCGAGGAAGCGGTCGAGACGCTCGGTCTCGGGAACGACGACGCAGAACGTGACGGCGGCCATCAAGGCTCGGCCGCCCTGGCCTCCTTCGCGCGCTCCTGCGCCCGGCCCTCGAGCCAGAGCGACACGGCGAGTGCGATCGCCCCGACCGTGATGGCGGAGTCGGCGACGTTGAAGGTCGGCCAGCGCGCGCTCCCGATCCCCACGTCCACGAAGTCCACGACGCCCCGCGCGCTGCGGACGCGATCGATCACGTTCCCGACCGCACCAGCGCACACCAGCGCGAGCGCGACGATGCGAAAGCGGTCGCCCGGGCGCGTCGCCAGCACCATGGACCGCAGCACGAACAGCGCCACGATCGCGAGCGCGAAAAAGATCCAGCGCGAGTAGGCGCCGAGGCACAGTCCGAACGCCGCGCACTGGTTGAATACGAGCCGCAGCTGCACGGAGTCGCCCAGCAGGCGGACGGGCCGCGTGGGCGCGAGCCACGCCTCCGCGAGCAACTTGGTGGCGAGGTCCGCGACGACGACCGCGGCGGCCGTTCCCCAGAACACGCGCCGATCAGCGACGCTTGCCATCTTCCTCCTTGGCCTTGCACTTGATGCAGAGCCGCGCGTGCGGCAGGGCGTCGAGCCGCTCGAACAGGATATCCTCGCCGCATTGCTCGCACTTGCCGAATTTCTCCGGAGTCTGGTACAGCCGCCGCAGGGCCTGGTTGACGTGCCACAGATAGCGACCCTCCTGCGAGGCGAACAGGAACGCCTTCTCGCGCTCCATGGCGTCCGTGCCCTGGTCCGCCATGTGGAACGAGTAGCTCGAAAGATCGCCGTCCGAGGCCTGCAGGCTCGAGTTGAACGATTCGTCGTAATAGCCGAGCTCTTTCATCACCCGGGCGCGCTCCTCGAGCAGTCGCTTCTCGAGGTGGGTCAGCTGCTTCTTGCTCAGGCCACCCTTGGTCGTCTTGGCTTTGGATTTCGTCGGCATTATCGCGTACCGCCCTTTCGTCCGTCATGGCGCCGGAGCGCAATCGTCACCCGGCGCGCCTCGATGTCCAATTCTCGCGTCACGTCCGCCTCGTCGAGCACGCTGCCGAGCACCAGCTTGCGGGCCAGCGTCTCGCCCTCGACGAAGTTCTGAAACGCCGACACGGCCGCCACGATATCGGCCGCGCCGGCCACGCTCAGCTCGATGCGGGTCGTGTACTCGTAGCCCGCCTCCTTGCGCAGCCGCTGGACGCGGTGCACCAGCTCGCGCGCCAGGCCTTCTTGGATCAGGTCCTCCGACAACCGCGGGTCGACAGCGACGACGTACGGACCGTCGGCCTGGACCGCCCAGTCGCTCACCACCTCGCGCGTCACCACCACGTCCTCGGGGTGGAGCTCGAACTCCCCCGCCCGAACGGGGTCCCCATGTTCGAGCGCTCCGAGCTGTTCCGCCGTGAGCTGCGACACCACCGCGGCCGCCCGGGGCGTGTCCTTGCCGTACCGCTTCCCCAGGCTGCGGAACTCGGCCTTGCCTTTCAGTCGCACGAGCTCGTGGTCGGAGCCCGCGACGTCGACGGCCTTGGCGTTCACTTCCGCGGCCAGGATATCTAACAGGTCGGCAAAGGCCGGGCCCTTCACGGCCGCCGGGACGGCCACCTGCAGCCGGGCGACCGGCTGACGCACGTTGAGCTTCCGGCTCTCCCGCGCCGCCCGCGCCAGGGACGCGAGGCGGCGGTGGGCCGCCATGGCCTCGAGCAGCTCCGGCTCGCGCCGCCCCTGATCGGCCGGAAACGGCGCCAGATGCACCGAGGTTCCCGTGAGCGCGCGGTGCAGCCAGTCGGCGATGAACGGCGCCACCGGCGCGAGCAGCCGGGCCGCCGTCACGAGCACCTCGTGCAGCGTCGCCAGGGCGGCCGGGTCGGCCGCGCGGTCCGGGGCCCAGAAGCGCGGCCGGTTGATCCGCACGTACCATTTGGACAAGTCGTCCACCACGAACCCCATGATGGCGCGCACGCCGGTCGTCACGTCGTAGTCGTTCCACGCCGCGCGCGCAGCCGCGACCACCTCGTCCAGCCGGGCCAGCACCCAGCGATCGGTCAGGGCGCGGCCCGCCACCGGCACTCCGCCGTCGGACGGCTTCCAGTCGGCCGCGTACTGCGCGAAGAAATTGTAGGTGTGGCGCAGGGTGTTCAGGAACCCGCCCGCGACCTCGGACACCTGGCGGCGGTCGAAATTTCGCTGGGCCCACACCTGGCTCTGGCCCAGCAGGTACAGGCGCACCGCGTCCGCACCGTGCTCCTCGATCACTTCCCAGGGATTCACGACGTTGCCGCGGCTCTTGGACATCTTCTGGCCCTGCGCGTCGAGCACCAGCTCGTTCACAATCACGTTCTTGTAGACGAGAGAGTCGAACGCCGTGACGCCGATCGCGAGCAGGGAATAGAACCAGCCGCGCGTCTGGTCCACCCCCTCGCAGATGAAGTCGGCCGGAAAGTGCGCCTTGAAGTCGGCCTGGTGCTCGAACGGGTAGTGCCACTGCGCGTAGGGCATGGCGCCCGAGTCGAACCAGGCGTCGATCACTTCGGGCGCGCGCCGCATCGTGCCTCCGCAGGAGCGGCAGCGCCAGGTGTACTGGTCGATGGTCGGCTTGTGGGGATCGAAGTCACGCGGCAGCGCCTTGCCCCAGCGCTCCGCCAGTTCGGCGAACGAGCTGATGACTTCGCGGTGCTCCCCTTCGGCATCGCATTCCCACACGTTGAGGGGCGTGCCCCAGTAGCGATCGCGCGACAGCGCCCAGTCGACGTTGTTCTCGAGCCACTCGCCGAACCGGCCGGTGCCCATCGCGGGCGGGTGCCAGCCGACCTGCGCGTTGACCTCGAGCATGCGGGCCTTGACCGCGGTCGTCCGCACGAACCAGGAGCTGCGCGCGTAGTAGATCAGCGCTGAGTCGCAGCGCCAGCAGAACGGATAGTTGTGCGTGTACGGCAGCGTCTCGAGCCAGCGACCGTCGCGCTTCAAGCGCTCGATAATCAGCCGGTTCGTCTCCTTGTCGGTCACCAGCCTGCCGTTGATCTCGTCCCAGCGCGTGCCCTGGAACGTGCCGTCCGGTGCCACCGGGTTCACCATGGCGAGCCCGTATTGCTGCGCGGCGGCGTAGTCATCCGCGCCGAAGGCGGGGGCCATGTGCACCAGTCCCGTCCCCTCCTCCGCCGAGACGAACCCTCCCGCCACGACGACCGCCCGTTGCCCTTCCTGCGGCAGCGGCACCACCGCGAGCGGCGGCACGTATTTCTGACCCACGAGCTCGCGTCCCGGGTACCCGGCGACCCGCGGGGCCGCCGCCAGCGGCTTGCCCCCCACGTGGACATGGGTCGCGCGTTCGACCGCGACCACGTAGCGGACGCCGTTCACCTCGTACTCGCCGTATTCCAGGTCGGGATGAACCGCCACCGCCACGTTTGAGAGCAGGGTCCAGGGCGTCGTGGTCCAGATGACCAGCTGGCGCTTCGGATCGCTCGCCAGCGGGAACGTCACGAACACCGAATTGGTCTGGACCTCTTCGTAGCCCAGCGCCAGCTCGTGCGACGACAGCGCCGTACCGCAGCGCGGGCAGTAGGGCAGCACCTTGTGCCCCCGGTACAGCAGGGCCTTGTCGTGCAGCCGCTTCAGCAGCCACCACACCGTTTCGATGTATTCGGGCGTGTACGTGATGTACGGATGCTCGTAATCGAGCCAGTACCCGATGCGCTCGGAGAGCGACTCCCAGTCGGTCTTGTACGTGAAGACGTTCTCGCGGCACAGCTGGTTGAACTTCTCGACGCCGTACGCCTCGATCTGCTTCTTGCCCGAGATGCCGAGCGTCTTCTCGACCTCGATCTCCACGGGCAGGCCGTGCGTGTCCCAACCCGCGATGCGTGTCACGCCCTGCCCCAGCATCGTGTGGTAGCGGCAGATCAGGTCCTTGATGGTGCGGGCGAACACGTGATGGATGCCCGGCCGCCCGTTGGCCGTGGGCGGCCCCTCGTAGAACACGAACGGGGGACCGTACCGGGCGGCTTCCTGGGTCTTCTGAAACAGACGCTCGTGCTTCCAGGCCGCGAGCAGCTGCTTCTCCAGCGCGTCCGGCGAGAGCTTGGGATCGAACAGCCGGTAGGCCATCAGTTGAGGCGCTCCAGCACGCCGCGCACCAGCGCCGCGAGCCGGGGCTCGGCGCCGCGCGCGACCGCGATGATCTGCTGCACCGAGGTGGGGGCCAGCGCGTCGGGCAGGCACTGGTCGGTGATGATCGAGACCCCGAGCACGCGGACGCCCAGGTGCACCGCGGTGATCACCTCCGGGACTGTGCTCATACCCACCACGTCGGCGCCGAGCGCGCGCAGCATGCGGTACTCGGCGCGGGTCTCGAGGCTCGGGCCCGTGACGGCGACGTAGACGCCCTCGCGCAGCGTGAAGCCGCGCTCCAGCGCGACGGCGCGTGCCAGGGCGCGCAGACCGGCGTCGTAGGGCGCGGACATGTCGGGAAAGCGCGGGCCGAGCCGGTCGTCGTTGGGGCCGATGAGCGGGTTGTCGGCCAGCAGGTTGATGTGATCGGCGATGAGCATCAAGTCGCCCGGGCTCCACAGGGGATGCATCCCGCCGCACGCGTTCGACACGATCAGCGTCCCCGCGCCGAGCTGCCGCAGCACGCGCACCGGAAAGGCGATCTGCGCGAGCGTGTACCCCTCGTAGCGGTGGAAGCGCCCCTGCATCGCCATGACGCGCCGCCCGCCCAGCGTCCCCACCAGCAGCGCGCCGGCGTGGCTCTCCACCGTCGACAGGGGGAACCCGGGGATCTCACCATAGGGGATGCGCGTCTCCACGCTCACCTCGTCGGCGAGGCCCCCGAGCCCGGTGCCCAGGATGATCGCGACCTCCGGGACGAGCCGGGTCCGCGCCTGCACCGCGCGAACCGCCTCCGCAATCATCCGTCCCGCTGACCGTCCAGCGCGCGGAGCTCGGCGAGCTGGCGCTCGAGCAGCGCGCGGAATCCGGCCACGTACGCCTGGAACTGGCGCTGCACGTCCGCGCTCTGGCGCTCGACTTCGCCCTGCGAGGCGCGCGCGCCGTCGAGGATGCGCTGCGCCTCGGCCTGCGCTTCGCGCACGATCACCTGCGCCTCGCGCGCCGCGCCCGCACGGGTCTCCTCGCGCAGCTGTTGCGCCGCCACGAGGGCCTCGTTCATGGCGCGCTCGCGTTCCCTGTATACCCGCAGCTGCTCCGCCAGCGCCGCCAGGCGCTCGTCGAGCACGGCCTTCTCGCGCAGGATCCGCTCCAGCTCGTCGGCCACGCGGGCGCGAAAGTCCTCCACGCCGAGCGGCTCGTAGCCGCGCAGGCTGCGCCGGAACTCCTGCTTGCGCACGTCGAGCGGGGTGAGATGGAAGGCGGGCTCGCTCACGGGGTCGCCTCCCTCGGACCGAACAGGACTGTCCCCAGGCGGATCACCGTTGCCCCCTCCTCGACCGCCGTACCGTAGTCGGCGGACATCCCCATCGAGAGCATCGGCAGCCATAGGCCCTCCTCCTGCAAGGCGTCCCGCAACTCGCGCAGCCCACGGAACGTGCGCCGCTGCACGTCCTCGGCATCGGTGAACGGCGCGATGGTCATCAACCCTTCGAGCGCCAGGTGCGGCAGGCCGGCCACGCGGCGCGCCACGGCGGGCGTTTCCGCCGGCGCGCACCCGCTCTTCTGCGCCTCCCCCGCCACGTTCACCTGCAGCAGCACCCGCTGCCGCGCGCCCTGCGCCGCCCCACCCGCACGCTTGTCCAGCTCCTCCGCCAGCGCGACCGAGTCCAGCGAATGCACCAGCGCGAAGCGCCCGGACACGAGCTTCGCCTTGTTGCGCTGCAGATGCCCGATCAGGTGCCAGGTCGCCCGCCGCCCCGCCGGCGTATCGATCTTGTCCAGCGCTTCCTGCACCCGATTCTCGCCCAGATCCGTGAGGCCCGCGTCGAGCGCCGCCGCCACCGCGTCCAGCCCGAAGCCCTTCGTCACCGCCACGATCGTCACCGGGTGCGTGCGACCGGCGATCGCCTGCCGCCGAGCGATCTCGGCCCGTACGTGGGCCAGGCGCTCGGGGAGGGCCCCAAAATTCATAACCGCGGAAGTTAGCCGGGCGCGCTTATTGAAACAATCGGGGGGTCAGCTGGCTGCGGCCGTAACTCGTTCGCCGCCCTCGAGGTGCGCGATGGCGCCGGAGAGGAGATCGCGCACCTGTTGCGGCGTGAGGTGGCGGTGCAAGAGCCCGTGACTGGCCACCGAGATGGTCGAGGTCTCCTCCGAGACCACGAACACGGTGGCATCGGTCTCCTCGGACAGTCCCAGCGCGGCGCGGTGGCGGGTGCCGAGCGACTTGTCCGCGACCTTGAATTGCGTGAGGGGGAGCACGCAGCCGGCGCCGATGATGCGGTCGCCTCGCACCAGCACGGCGCCGTCGTGGAGCGGCGAGTACGGCGTGAAGATCGTGGTGAGCAGGTCCGCCGAGACCTTGGCCTCCATCGGGACGCCGGAGGAGATGAACTCCTCCAGCCCGATGTCGCCCTCGACGGCGACGATGGCACCGGTGCCGGCGCGCGACAGCCGGTCCATCGCCTCGGCGATCTCCTCGGCCACCGACTGGCGCTCGCTCTGCGAGAAGCGGCGCATGAACCGCGACTGGCCGAGTCGCGCCAGGGCGTTCCGCAGCTCGGGCTGGAACACCACCACGGCCGCGAACGCGCCGAACGTGAAGACGTACGAGAGCAGCGCGCTGATCATCGTGAACTTGGCGAGCAGCGACGCGAAGTAGGCGACCGACAGGATCATGACGCCGACCACGATCTGCATCGCCCGCGTCCCGACCAGGAACAGCAGGAAGCGGTAGATCACGAACGCGACGAGCAGGATCTCGACCACGTCCGGCCAGAACCGCGGGATCAGGAACCGGTAGGGTTCGAAGTTCACGGTGCGCTCGTCCCGTTCCAACCCAATGGCGCCTCACGTTCACGGTCCCGGTCGCCCCGGGTTGGAACGGGACTCGTCGTCGCGCCGGCCACCCGCAGCGCCTCGCAGGCGAGCGCGGCGTCGTGGACCCGGAACAGGCGTGCCCCGCGCTCCCACGCGAGCGCGCACGCCACCGCCGTGGCGCGGTCGCGGTCCTCGACCGGCCGCCCCGTGGCGGCCCCGAGAAAGCGCTTGCGCGACGGCCCCACCGCTACAGGATAGCCCAAGCCGACCACGGTTGCCAGCTCGTCGAGCAGCCGAAAGTTCTGCTCCGGCCCCTTCGCGAACCCGAACCCCGGGTCCACCACGATGCGCTCGCGCGCTACGCCCGCCCGCTCGGCCCGCGCCGCCGCGGCGCCCAGCTCCGCTGCCACTTCGGCCGCCACGTGCCGGTACACGGCGAGCCCGTCCATCGTGTCGGGCGTCCCGCGCATGTGCATGACGATCACGCCGGCCCCGCCCTCGGCCACCACGCGCGCGAGGCCGGGATCGAAGGCCAGGCCCGACACGTCGTTGATGACGGCGGCGCCCGCGGCAAGCGCCGCGCGCGCCACGGCGGCCTTGCGCGTATCCACCGACACCGGACCGAGCCCGCGCTGCACGAGCTGCTCGACCACCGGCACCACCCGCGCGATCTCGTCCGCCGGGGCCACCGGCGCCGCGCCCGGTCGGGTCGACTCCCCGCCGACGTCCAAGATCTCGCACCCGTCCGCGACCAAGTGCTCCGCCTGCTCGATCGCCCGATCCACCGTCGTGAACCGGCCGCCGTCGGAGAACGAATCAGGCGTCACGTTCACGATGCCGATCAGCACCGGGTGGTCGAGGGCGAGGGTGCGTCCCGCGATCTCCCAGCGACGCGGGGGGTCGGCGTAGCTCGCGAGGAACCGGCCCAGCTCGGGCGCCAGGCTCTCGAGCCCCGCCGGCAGCCGGTCGGGCCGCGCCAGGGGCGCGAGCCGGCTGGCAGCCGCGCTCACCAGCGCCCAGCCCGCGCCGGTGAGCACGTCCGCGCCGGCCTTGGCACCCCAGCGCACCAGGGCTTCGCGCTCGGGCTCCGTGACGTCCTCGAGCAGGACGACGAGAGACTGTATGCCCGTGGCCGCGAACCACGCGGGCTGGGCGTCCCAGCCCCGTGCCGCGAGCGCCGCGCGTACGGCTTCGGGGGTGTGCGCGGCGAGCGCGGTGAGCTTCACCGCAGCGAGCCCCGCGCTACGACGCTCGCAGCGCGTTGACGATGTTCAGTCGCGCGGCGCGCACCGCCGGGAGGAAGCCGAAGCTCTGGAAGTTGACCACCGAAATGCGGGCGAACGACAGCAGGGCGGCGAGCGCGACGCCGAGCGCGCCACCCACGAGCGCGAGCACTACGGACTCGAGCAAGAACGCTCCCAACACGCTGCGCCGCCTGAATCCCAGGGCCCGCAAGGTGCCCACTTCGACCGTGCGGTTCGCGACCGCAGCGTACATGGTGATCATCGCTCCGATCATCGCGCCGACGCTGAAGATGGTGGTCACCACGAGCCCCAGAGTCCGGATGAACATCGCCAGGGTCTGGGACTGCTCCTTGTAATAGTCACGCTCGTGCTTGAGCTCCACGTACTGCATGCGGGGGTCCGCCTGGAGCCGGGTCTTGAGCTGATCGAAGTGACCGGCGTCGGCGAGGCGGAAGGTCAGGGACGAATAGACCGGGCGACCGAACGCCTGCATGAACTGGTCGGCGTCGCCCCAGATCTCCGAGTCGAAGGCCGTGCCGCCCGCGTCCGTGATTCCCACCACGGTCCAGCGGTCGCCGCCGAACGCGAGCTCCGCCCCGAGGGTCACGCCTTTGAACTGGTCCGCGATACTCTTGCCGACGACCACTTCGTGGGTGCCGAACTGGAAGGGGCGTCCCCGCACGATGTGGACGCCGGGCCGGAGCTCCAGGGCACGAGGCGACACGCCCCGGATCGACACGTTGCCGAGCGCGTTGCTCTTCTTCTTGAAGAGATCGATGACGAGGACCACTTCGCGCGACAGGACAGGGCGACCCTCGGCCCCCCGCGCCACGCCGTTGTCGGCTTCGAGCACGTCCGCTGTCGCCCGGTCAACCTGACTAGAGAGCTCGGAGGTCGCGGAGCGCCGCAGTACGATCGCGTTGTCGGGCGAGCCCGACTCGACGAGGGTGGCTTCCAGGCCGCGCGCGAGCATGAGCACGCCCGCGAACACGAATACCACGAGCGCCACGCCGCCGATGGTGAGCCCCGTGGTGAGGCGGCGGGCCCAGAGGCTGCGCCAGATATAGGAGAAGGGGATCCGCATCATGGGTCGCCTACCCCACCGTCCGCAGGCCGATCACGATCGGCATGCGGGCGACCCGGTTGGCGGGAATGGCGGCCGCCGCGAGCCCGGCGAGGAGGGCCGCTCCGATCCCCAGCGCCATGGTGACGGGCGCGACGCTGATCACCGGGAAGAACGTCGGAAGCGCCTTCGCGAACCCCTTCACGATCGGGAACGTGAGCAGCAGCCCGAGCACGCCCCCCGACAGCGAGATCACGAGCGCCTCGCCGAGCACGAAGGCCACGAGCTGGCGCCCCGAGAAGCCGAGCGTCTTGAGGACCGCGTATTCACGCGTCCGCTCTCGCACCGACATGACGATCGTGTTGGCGAGGACGAGAAGGATGATCCCGACGATCACGACCGAGATCACTTGTAGCGACGTGATGATCGCCGACGACATCTGGACGAAGCTCTGCTGGAATTCGCGCTCACTCTCGGTCTTGGTGGGCGCGCGCGAGTTCACGAACTGCGTGTCTACCGCCGCCGCGACGCGGGCGGTCGCGTCGGGAGACCCGACGCGCAGAACGTAAAACCCGGCCTCCACAGGCCGTCCGGGCTCTCGCTGGCGCACCTGCTCGTAGAGGTAAGCGAACTGGAAGAACATCTGGGTCTCATCCGTCGACGGGTCGCGACCGGTGTAGATCCCGCGCACCACCCACTGCCAATTTCCGGGATAGATATCCCCTTCCATCGTGATGACGTCGCCCAGCTTGAAGCCGTGCTGCTGCGCGAGCTTGCGGCCGATGACGCAGGCGTTGCGCTCCTTCTTGAACGCGGCCAGCTGGTCCGGCGGCAGCTGGAACTCGGGGTAGAGATCGAAGTACGTGTCCGGGTCGACCGCGAACCGCGGCCAGAAGTTCTTGAAATCGTTCGGCTCGCCGTACACGCCCCCGAACCAGTTGGCCCACGACACGCCGGTGACCCCCGGCACCCTGGCGATCTCATCGCGGTACGGGAGCGGGATCGGGAAGATCAGCGACACCCGGTGCCGGGTGATCATGCGATTGGCGGCCGCGCCGGTGACCCCGGCGTTCCACGCGCCCACGATCGTGCGGATCAGGCCGAACGCCATCACCGCCGTGGCGATCCCGAGCATCGTGAGGGCCGTGCGGAGACGATGCCGGAAGAGATTCTTGAAGACGAGTCGCAGCAGCTTCACGGCCGGGCCCTCATTGCAGTTCACCCTTGTCCAGGTGGCGCACCAGGTGCGCGCGCTCGGCGGCGTGCGGATCGTGCGTCACCATCACGATGGTCTTCTTGAACTCCTTGTTCAGCCGCTCGAGCAGGGTCAAGACCTCCTCGGCCGACTTGCGGTCGAGGTCGCCTGTGGGCTCGTCGGCGACGAGGATCGTAGGGTCGGTGGCGATGGCGCGCGCGATCGCGACGCGCTGCTCCTGGCCACCCGAGAGCTGGCGCGGATAGTGGCGCACGCGGTCCGCCAGGCCGACGAGCGCGAGCGCCGTGTCGACGTGCTTTTTCCGGTCGGGCTTGGAGAGCGACGTCAGGAGCAGCGGCAGCTCCACGTTCTCGAAAGCGGTCAGCACCGGGATCAGGTTGTAGAACTGGAACACGAACCCGATGTGGGCGGCGCGCCAGCGGGCGAGCTGCGATTCGTTGAGCTTCGTGACGTCGGTGCCCGCCACCGTCACCGTTCCCGCGTCCGGTCGGTCTATCCCCGCGATCAGGTTCAGGAGGGTGGTCTTGCCGGAGCCCGAGGGACCCATCAACCCGAGGAACTCCCCTTCGGGCACCTCGAGCGTGATGTCCCGCAGCACCGGGATCTCCATGCTGTCACGGCGATAGGCCTTCGAGAGACCGCGAATCTGGACGATCGGAGTGGGCATGAGCTCCTCTACTGCACGGTGACTTTGACGCCGCCACGCAGGCGGGCGCCGACGCTGTCGACCACCTCGAGGCCGGCACGCAATCCTTCGCGGATGGCCACCGACGAGCCGAGCCGCCGGCCGGTGACGACCGGGACCTCGGCGGCCCGCCCCTGCTCGACGACGAAGACGACGCTCCGGCCGTTTCGCTCGGCGACCGCGGTGCTCGGGACCACGAGCAGGGCTTGCGTGTCCGCCGCGACGTGCGACGCGCGCGGCAGAAAATGCACCTTCGCGCTCATCTCCGGCAACACGCGCGCGTCGTACGAGCGGAACGCGACCTTGACCTGCACCGTCGCCTTGGCGCGATCCGCCGTCGGCACGATCTTCGCCACGGCCCCAGGGTAGCGCACGTCGGGATAGGCGTCGAGCACGATCTCACACGGCTGGCCCAGCCCGACGCCCTCGAGGTTCGATTCGGCCACGTCGGCCTCCACCTGGAGCGAGCCCAGGTCGGCGATCGTGACCACCGCGCTCTTGGAGAACGCGCTGGCGGCCAGCGGCGCCACCACTTCCCCCACATCCGCGTTCTTGGTCAGCACCGTGCCGTCGAACGGGGCGCGGATGACGGTGTTCTCGAGCGCCACCTGCGCGGCTTCGACCGCTGCTTCCGCCGAGGCAATCCCGGCCTTTACGCGCTGCGAGCGCGCTTCCGCGGCGTCCAGGCTCGCCTGCGACGTGAAGCCGCTGTCGCTCAGCAGCCGTTCGCGCGCCAGCGACCGCTCGGCGTCGTGCAGCTCGGCGCGGCTGACCTGGACGTTCGCCTGCGCCTGGGCGAGCTGCGCTTTGACGTCGGCGTCCTCGATGCGCGCGATCACCTGGCCGGCCCGCACCCGGTCCCCTTCGACGACCCCCAGGTACACGAGCCGGCCCGTGCCCTTGGAGGCGACGGCGGCCTTGCGCTGCGCCACGACGTAGCCGCTGGCCACGAGCACCGCGCCGGCGCGCGTCGGTGACACCATCGTGGCGGGGGTCAAGTGCACCGGGAGCGCCGAGCCGAAGGCGCCGACGCTGGTCAGCAGCACCACGGCCAGGACCACGATGACTGCGGCGGGCACGCCGATGGCGAGCCACCGCCCGGCGCGGCGCAGCGGCACCGCACCGGCGGACTCGGGTGAGCGGTTGATCCGCAGCCCGGCGAGGTCCGCGTTCTTCGCTTCCATGGCCCCAATCCTAACACCTCCGGCGACCGCGCGGGCGCGAGGCGCGGCGCGGGAGGAGGCGTGGACGTTCGTTCGGTTTCTGGTGTTGGTGCTGCCGGGCTTACGCGCCGGCGGGCTCCGGCGGCGGGCTCCCCAGCACCGGCCCGCGCGTCGCGGCCTGCTTGTCTCGCGCCGTGCCTTCGGGCGACGGCGCCGCGGGCGGCGGCGACGCCGGCGCGACCGGCGGCAGCCGCTTCCCGGCCACCACGAGATCGACTTCCTCGCGGTCGAGCGTCTCGCGCTCGAGCAGCGCGCCCGCGAGCCGGTCGAGCTGGTCGCGGTGCTTGGTGAGAATGTCGCGCGCGTGCTCGTACGCCTCGCCCAGCAGGCGCTTCAGCTCGGTATCCACCAGCTCGGCGGTGCGCTCCGAGACCTCGCGGCGCTGCACCACTTCCCGCCCCAGGAAGATCTCGGCCTCGCGGTCGCCTACGGCGATCGGCCCCACCACGTCGCTCATCCCGAACTGCGTCACCATGCGGCGCGCCATTTCCGTGGCCTGCTGGATGTCGGAATACGCGCCGGTCGTGACCTTGTCGGGGCCGAACACGAGCTCTTCGGCCACGCGCCCGCCGTACGACATCGCGAGCTGACCGAGCAGCCACTGCTTGGTGACGTTGCGGCGGTCCTTCTCGGGCAGGAAGAACGTGATCCCGAGCGCCCGGCCCCGCGGCACGATCGTCACCTTGTGGATGGGATCGATGCCCGGCACGGTCAGCCCGACGAGCGCGTGTCCCGCTTCGTGATAGGCCGTGAGCTTCCGCTCCTCGTCCGTCAGGACCATGCTCTTGCGCTCGAGGCCGAGCATGACTTTGTCCTTCGCGTCCTCGAGGTCGTTCATGTCGACGACCGGCTTGTTGCGCCGCGCGGCGAGGAGCGCCGCCTCGTTGACCACGTTCGACAGCTCCGCCCCCGACAGCCCCGGCGTCCCTTTGGCGATCCGCTCGAGGTTCACGCTGGTCGCGAGCGGGATCTTGCGGGTGTGGACGCGCAAGATCTGCTCCCGCCCCTTCACGTCGGGCATGTCCACCACGATCTGGCGGTCGAACCGCCCGGGACGCAGCAGCGCCGGATCGAGGATGTCGGGACGGTTGGTGGCGGCGAGCAGGATCACACCGTCGTTCGACTCGAAGCCATCCATCTCCACCAGCAGCTGGTTGAGCGTCTGCTCGCGCTCGTCGTGCCCGCCGCCCAGCCCCGCGCCGCGGTGCCGCCCCACGGCATCGATCTCGTCGATGAAGATGATGCAGGGCGCGTGGGCCTTCCCTTGCTCGAACAGGTCGCGCACCCGCGACGCGCCCACGCCCACGAACATCTCCACGAAGTCCGAGCCCGACATCGAGAAGAACGGCCGCCCCGCCTCACCCGCGACCGCCTTGGCGAGCAGCGTCTTCCCCGTTCCCGGCGGACCGACCAGCAGCGCCCCCTTGGGGAGCCGCCCACCCAGCCGCTGGAACTTCTGCGGGTCCTTGAGGAAATCGATGATCTCCTCGAGCTCCTGCTTCGCTTCGTCGGCGCCGGCCACATCGGCGAAGGTGACCTTCGGCGTGTCTCCTGCCAGCAGCTTGGCCTTCGACTTGCCGAACGCGAACGCGCGGTTCCCCCCCTGCTGCATCTGGCGCACCATGAAGATCAGCAGGCCGATGATGAACAGGTACGGCAGGAAGCTGAAGAGAAACACGCCGAACGACTGCTTCTCCTCGCGCGCCCGCACGTCGACGCCCTTCTGCCGCAAGGTGCTCACCCAAGCGTCGGTGGACTCGAACGGCAGCAGCATGGTGAAGTGCTCGGCCGTATGCCGGCCGACCGTGACCGGCGTGCGGAAGTCCCCTTTCACCTGCTGGCGGTCGGTGATTTCCACCGCGGCGACGTTGCCCTTGTCCAGCTGCTCGGTGAACTGTGGCGTGTACGACAGGTCCACCGCTTCCTGGCGGCGGTTCGAGGCGAACTGCACGAGGAAGATCGACCCCACGATCAGCAACGCCCAGAACGACAGCGTCCGCAGGGTGCGGGCCCAGGAGAATTCGCGCGGCGGCGGGACGCGGTTCGCCATCAGGCCAGGCTCGCCACGTAGGGGAGGTGCCGGAAATTCTCGGCATGATCGAGCCCGTACCCCACGAGGAATACGCGCGGGGCGTCGAACCCGACGAACGTCGGCTCGAGCTCGAGGTGCGGGGCCAGATGCTTGTGCAGCAACGCGCAAATCTCCAGACTCCGGGGGGCACGCTCCCGCATCAGGCTGACCAAGCGGTTGAGCGTCTTCCCGGTATCCACAATGTCCTCCACCAGCAGGATGTGCTTACCCCGCAGCTCCGTTTCCGGATCGTATAGGAGCCGCACGTTCCCGCTCGAAATCGTATCGGCGCCGTAGCTCGCGGCCACCAGGAAGTCCACCTGGAGCGGCCGCTCGATGCGGCGTACGAGGTCGCTCAAGAAGATGAAACTCCCTTTGAGGAGGCCGAGCACGAGGAGCTCACCTTCGGGATACGCTGCGGTGATCTCCTGACCCAGCTCGCGGACACGGCTCGCGATCGTCGCTTCGTCGAAGACGATCCGCTTGAGCTCACGCCCGCCGGTCTGCTTGAGGCTCGCCGTGCTTGGTAACATCCACTCGCACCGCCGGGGTTCCAGGCCGCGGGAGGTCGGCAGCACTCCGGCAGATTCCGGGGACCCAAAGAATGGTTTCGCCGCGCGCGACGATCGGGTATTGCGCCCGGTCGCTGCGTGACACGCGCGCGTCCATCAACAACCGCCGTACGGGCCGATGCCCGACACCACCGAGCGGTACCAGCGCATCCCCCGGGCGCAGGCCCCGAACCTCCCACGCGCCCCCCGCGATCCACGTCGTCCAGTCACCGCGGGCGAGCCGCTCGGGCGCCGGCTCCGCTGACCACTCCACTCGGAACTCACCAAACCGCGCGCGCCCCCGCTCGTCATCCACCACCACCTCCACAACCTCCCCACCCTCCCGACCCTCCCGCGTGCCGTGACGCACGCGGATCCGGTCAAACGCCACCTCCGCCACCCACTCGCCCCCGAGCGCCTGGCGCCGTCCCGACGGACGCCGTGCGAGCCGCACCAGCTGCCGCGCCCGTCTCGGTCCCAGGACCAACCCCGCGCGCCGCGCCGCGGCACGCAACACGGCCACGGCCAATGCGTTATCATAGCCCGCCAGCGCCCCCCGAGCAACGTCGAAGCCATGCTCGTCGAGCCGCAGCTCGAGATCCGGCAGGTGGCGGAGCACGCGGTCCCACGCGCGGCGCTCGAGCGCCGCCGCGCGGCCGGCGCGGGCCAGATCGTCGCGCGCGCCCGCGCCCAGGCGCGCGGACACGAGCGGCAGCAGCACCGTGCGGACCCAGCTCCGCAAGTGCCGGGGATCGCGATTCGCGGGATCGTGGTGCACCGGCAGGGCACGCGCGGCGACGTGCTCGACCAGATCGTGGTGCGTGAACGCCAGCAGCGGGCGCACCAGTCCGCCGCGGGCTCGCGCCGGCATGCCGGCGAGCCCGGCGGGCCCGCTCCCGCGCAGCAGCCGCAACAGAATCGTCTCGACCTGGTCGTCACGGTGGTGCGCCGTCACAAGGTAGCGCGCCGCACGGCGTCGCTGCACGTCGGCGAGCCACGCGTAGCGCGCTCGCCGCGCCGCGGTTTCCGTGGCGTCCGGACCGAGGTGCAGCTCTCCCAGCTCGAACGGCAACCCGTACCGGCGCGCCAGGGCGGCGACCGCCTGTCCCACGCTCGAACTGTCCGCCTGAATCCCGTGGTCCGCGTGCCCGACGACCAGCGTGAGACCGAGCTCCGGAGCGAGGCTGTGCACCAGGTCGAGCAGCGCGACCGAATCGGGTCCCCCCGACACCGCCACCACCGCGGTCCCCCCGCCGGCGAAGAGGCGGCGGCGGGCGATGTGCTCGCGCACGCGGGAGAGCAACGAGGTCATACAGTAGTATAAATGATAGGCGGGGCGGCGGTGCGGCGCCTTGCCGCGCGCTTCCAGGGCCCCGAGAATAGGGCCATGCCAAAGCTCGAGCCCGACCAGGTTTACCAGCTGCTGCGCCATCTGACCTCGCCCGTCGTGGCGATCACGTGCCAGCGTGACGGCAAGCGCAACGGCATGATCTCGGACAGCGCCGTGCGCGCGTCGATCGCTCCCACCGTGCCGCGGCTGTCGGTCTACATCCACAAGTTCAACTTCAGCCACGACCTGATCTTCGAGACCGGTCGCTTCGTGCTGCACCTGCTGCGCGACGATCAGTTCGAGCTGATCCACCGCCTCGGGTTCGAGAGCGGCCGGGCGCGCGACAAGCTGGCCGGCATCGCGCACCGACCCGGCACGCTCGGCGTCCCGGTGTTGGACGACTGCTACGCGCACTTCGAGTGCAGCGTGGTGAACGTGATGGACACCGGCAGCTCGACCTGCTTTCTGGGCGACGTCGTGGCGGTGGGCCACGGC
>WNGL01002514.1_pt1 | contig 42779 bp, 46 predicted proteins | sample 5400591 | NCBI WGS metagenome assembly WNGL01 (sample SAMN13153377, study PRJNA577476) | soil metagenome | isolation source: 80 cm soil or saprolite under Garry oak tree replicate 1 | place: USA:California | collected 2016-06-15
AGGCCCGCAACGCCGACCCCAAACCTTTCCGCTGGACCAAGACATCCGACGATATCCTGGCCGCCATCGAACGCTTCTGCCGCCGCACACTCGCGGTCCACGCAAAAGTTGAATAAGAACTTCAGAATCGGGACACTAGTCTTAGGTTTGCTTTCCCATACCGGTCCCGAGCGGTCAAACTCAGTTGCCATTGGATAATAGATGCAATGGTGGAAGAGTTCATTAGGCGATGGTGTTGCCATGTCGGCGGGAATAATCTCACCAGTTGATGGTAAATAGTAACTACCATTTGGCAGCACTGTAACCTGCACTGGCTTACAATCCTGTCCGTTACAACATAGACGTCCATCCCGATCATGGAGATCACTGTATATGTCATGAGCTAGGACGGTATTCGACACGCAAAGTAGCGTCAGGGAAATGGCAAGTCCCAGCCACATTACTAGCGGCGTGCGTAGCCACGACCTGTGTTGCAATCTCATTTTTGGCCCTCCCATCAATGGCAAGCGAGTCGCTACGTCACCAGACGCAACCCCATCTCGCAGCCAGCATGTCGAGTGCTAGCGGGTTGCCACATGTCAGTGTGTGAGGTACTTCACACATCTCAACGAACGATTTTTGGACGAGTGTTGCGCGTTAACGAGTACACGGCCTAGCCTCATGACATTGTTAATCGCGCAAGGATCCGGCGGGCGATTAGAATATGACCGCCAGATTAAAGAAGCCCAGCACCCCGGAGCCCGCGCCGGAGATCGAATATAGCGGGAGCCCGGAAGCGACGATGGCGACGGCGACGACCATTATGATGGCCGTGATCAAACGTTCGAACATTATTTTTCCTTTAGGCCGCGCGACGGCGGCGGATTACGTCGCCGTACGTGTTATGGGCGATTTATCCCGTTGCCGATTTCGGCCCGAGCAGATCAATACAGCTCATGGATGCAATTTCCGTGATATAAATCACAACTACTCAATTGTTACGTGACTGTTACAAGTCCACTGGGCTGTGTGTACTGGAAACTCAGATTCGAACATATTGGGAGCCCTCCAGCCATGGCATGCGCCACGATGCGTCCGAATGTCCTTCGACGCGCGACTTCCGCTGCTGGCAGCAAAAGAGTCTCACCTCCTGCTAGTGTAAAAAATAATGAAGCAATGCTTCCGCATGGCTTAGGCCGAGAAGACGAGTTTTACTCTCGCACTCGTTGCCTCCCGCACTCTCGCTTCACATGCTTTGCGCATCGCTTCGCATCGCGGGGCTTTTCGATGAGCAGCTCTTTCTACTGCTTGTGAACGCGGTGTTGGGCTTGCTGCCGCTGCTCCCGTACTTCTCTCGTTGGATGCGAACGAGCTCGCCGAGCATGGCGCGCACTTCGGGGGACTTGGTCTCGGGCATAGGGGTTGTCGCCGAACAGTGGAATCGCGAACAGGATGGCGACGTTGAACGTCAGAAGCAGGGCGCCGGCGAAGGTCATACAGCGTAGGTACATCGCATCGTCAGTCAGACCCAGTTAAACCTGCTAAAGCGTTGCAAATTTCGGCTAAGCTACCGGTCGCAATGTCGAACGACCTGCTGCGCCGACTGGGTAAGCTTGCTGAGAAGCGCGGCGTCGGCATCATCGATCTGCTTGCGTTCGCATCGCATCGAATATTTGTGGACTGTGTCGTCGGTAGTGGGGGTGGCACGCGCACGTGCGGCGGCTGTTGAGCGGGAGCTTAAGCGAACGCGAAAGCCCCGGGTTAAACCCGCGGGGCGGAAGCGAGGTATCGCGAGCAAAAAATAATTCAGGGGCTGGCCGCGGGCGGCCTTGGGCTTTCGGTGCCAGGGGCCGGGCTGGAAAGCTCGTTCTTGAACCGCAAGCGCGAGCTACGCCGCGCAGGCCCGAGCCAAAGCAAGAGCGTGCTCGCCGGGGAATGTCCCGTTGGCTGACGTCACTTCCAGCCGCGTTTGCCTGCCTCCATCATCGTCGATAAACGAGAACTCCCACTGTTCTTCCGGGGGGCTGATTGTAACAGTGCGACGCTCGCGCAAATCCGTCATCCGTAATTGACCGTGTTGGCGACCGAGCTGCTGATGGGTGCAGGACGCAAGACGCCGGTAATTGCCGTCGAGATACTCGACCACCTTGGGGCTTTCAAAAGGCAGCCGACCAGGGCCGACACAGCCGGCGAGAATGACCATCGATGTCAGAAGCGCTCCAAACGACGCCTTCATGTGCGTGCAGCAGGGGCCCGACGCCAGGTTGCCGCGCGCCCTCCCGTTTCCTCGACCGTATATCGGCACCCAGACGTCAAGAGAAGGTTAACAAGCTCGCGTGGTCATCAAGATGGCAGTCCCTGACGTGTCGCCGACATGGTGGGGCGCAAGCTCCTGTACACGGGCGGCTTCCTGCTGTTCGTGCTGAGCTCGGCACTCTGCGGCCTTGCTCCGAGCCTGCCGGTGCTCATCGCCTTCCGGGTCGCGCAGGGCATCGGCGCGGCGCTGCTGTCGTCGAACAGCGTCGCCATTGTGGTGACGGCGGCCGGACCCGCGCAGCGCGGACGCGCACTCGGCGTCCTGTCGGCAGCCCAAGCCATCGGATTGAGCGCCGGCCCGGCGCTCGGCGGCCTCGTGCTGGACCTGCTGGACTGGCGATGGGTGTTCTGGATCAACGTCCCGGTCGGCCTCGCCGGCACGTCCTGGGCTGGTTCGTGCTGCCGCCCACTCAGGGCTTGCCCGCTGATAGCCGCTCGCGGTCCGCACCCGCACAGGCTCCGGCCACAACACTTTCCACGCCGAAGCGCAGCAGCTGTTGGCGTGGCCGCGACGTGATTGTCCTGCTCGGGAGTTTCGCTGCCATGGCGGGCGTGATCTCGCTCGCACGAGTGCCCGCGCGGCGGCCTGCGACGCAAAGGATGCGTCGGCCTAACAGGTAACCGGATGGCATCTTTGCGTCGAATCGGAAGATCGCGGGCGCAGCGGGAACAAATTTGAACCGTTCTGAATCACCCTGAGAGTGTGACCTGCATCACAGGACTGTGGCACCGCCGGTGGCATCCTCCATTCCGCAGGCGCCGGCCCGTCGGCCTATGCGCTGCTGCACGAACCGACGGACGATGGTCCGTCACAGGATGGAACGAACCATGAAGACGCTCATCACCGCTCTGGCTCTGGCCGCCTTGATTGCGACCACCCAGTCCGCAGCGGCAGAACCCGGCGATCGCCGCGACATCGGTCAGCCGGGACAAGGCTATGAAGGCACCTATCAGGGGTACCCCCTGAGCGATTGGTACAGGACTGACGGCTGGTAAAGTCAAATCAGGTCGCCGCGAAGGCGTCGGGGCCTCGCAGCGAGCCGCTCTTAGGCGGCCGGCTCGCGGGCCGGCCGCGCAACCTCGAAAACACTCGAGCACGAGGTGCGGCCATGAAGACGATAGCGACACGCTATGCGATGACAGTCGGACTGGCCGGCGTGCTTGCGCTGACCGCGGCGAGCTACTCGTTCGCTCAAATTCGAACGGGAGCAGAGGGGCGTACCACCGTGTCTCAGTATTGCGCGCCCCCGGACGAGGAGAGCCCCGATGCGCGCAGGTTCTATTGTCGCAGCGGGGTATGACTGAGCAACGGCTTTCCCGCCTGCCTGCGCACCACCGCCGACCTGCCAAGCCGCGCGCAAGCAAATCGATACGACCGCGTGACACGTTGCCGTCCGCTTTGCGCCGCGATGGCCGGCGGCCTATCCTCAACAAAAATAAAGAAAATGGAGGGACGTCGTGCCGCGATTTTTCATCGCGTCGTTCTTCGCCGTCGTTTCGCTCGCGGTGTGTGCGACCGCGCCAGCCCAGGACTATCCCACCCGGCCCATCAGGGTCATCATCCCTCTGGGCGCCGGCGGAGGGGGAGACGTGTTCACGCGAGCGCTCGCCGACGAGCTGTCGAAGGCGTTGCACCAGCCGGTGGTCGTGGAGAACAGACCCGGCGGCGCGCTGAACATCGGCACGCGGGCGTGCGCCGAAGCTGCGCCGGATGGCTACACCATCTGCGTCCTTTCGAGCGAGCCGATGGTCTACAATCAATTCGCGTTCAAGAGCCTTCCGTTCGATCCCGAGAAGGATTTCGAGCCGATCAGCGTTCTGTTTTTCAACACGCTGGCGCTGGTCACCAACCGTTCGCTCGAGGTGCGGACGATTCCTGAGCTGGTGGCGTTGTCGAAAGCCAAGCCCGGCACCCTCAGCTACGGCACGTTCTCGTTTCCGCTCGCGCATTTCATGGAGAAGCTCAAGCAGGAGACCGGCGCCGATATCGTGCGTATCCCCTTCAGGAGCGGCAGCGAGGTGGTCAACGCGGTGCTGTCCGGATCGACCCCGGTTGCCATTCTGGCGCTTTCCAACATGGTCCCCCAACTGCAAAGCGGCCACATTACCGGCCTCGTGGTCACCGGCAGAACGCGCTCGCCGCTTTTTCCCGATATTCCGACGCTGGCGGAAGTCCGCGGCGGCGAAAATTATCCCGCGACATGGTTCGGACTGTTCGCGCCGGCCGGCACGCCGAAGCCAATCATCGCCCACCTCGCACATGAGGTTGCCCGCATCGTCGATAATCGCGACTTCCGGCAGCGAATGTACATCGATCGTGCCGTCGAGCCGTCGGGAGTGAGACTGGAGGAATTCGCGCACTTCATTCGCGACGAGCGCGAGACCGCCGAACGGATGGTCAGAGAGTCGGGACTGCAGCCGAAATAAGCGTACCGAATTCGAGCTTGAGCTGCAGGAGCAGCATCCGTGCGATGCTGGAAGCGGCCTGGCCCATGGAGGCGCCGACGCACGCGGTGCCGGCGACGAACGATGGATTGCGAGGTCTTAGTGCCCAATCCCCCACAGCTTGCACAACTCATCCAAAGCCGTTTTCATCCGTTCGACGGCAGCCGCATAGGCTTGCGGTCGACTGCTCCAGCCCAATGTCTGGCCGACTTGCTCCAGCGCAATTTCCCGGCACACCGCCCATTCCAATACGTGCGATCCGATCTTGCCGACGGCTTGCGCAGCCTCCCGGTATCTTTGCCGATGAAAGAGTTGGTTTTCCGTCTTCGCCATCCCCGTATAGGCGCCGAGATCGATTGCAAAGATGCGATTGAGATCGATCGATTCCAATCGGTCGGCGAGGCCGGCATGGTACCAATGATGGCGATATTTCTGTCCGGCTGAATATTGCTCCGGCGTGAGGGCATTGCGCGCGAAAGCGCGTTCCAACGGGCTGTCCCGCATGGTGATCTGGCCAGTGTCGCCGCGCTCGAAATCCCTCCCGGCCCGACGAAGCCGTTCCGGCGTTGGCAGCGCGCGCCGCTCGACCAGCGGCTCCTTTCGGCTCTTCATCGATTTCCGTACCCGCATGTCGGACTGTCTTGATCGTTCGCTCATTTTTTCTCTCCAGTCGATCGGCGTAGAGTGGCAGTTTCGTTGCGAGGCATGACGGACCTATCTGTGTCGCGCGCGGCGTGACGCAGGCGCGGCATCGAGACACGTTGTGTCGACTCCCGCGGCCGCCGATAGGCGCGCGCGCAATGCGCGGCACAGTACGGCTTGTTCCGGACCGGCTTCGCCCCGCAGAAGAAGACAGAACTGCTGGGATCGCCAACCGGCCACCTGCAGGTGCGGCCGCTCAATTCGAGCAATGTGCGACGTTGCCGAAGCGGAACTCCCGCATCGAGGAGCGGATTCTCGACATAGGGTCGCGCGTTAGCCACCCAGGCTGGTATCGGCCGCTGCACGTACCGATGCTCGACGCCGCGATATCCGGATGTACGCTCGGGCCGCCGGAGAATTTTTTTGGCTGCACGCCGTCTGCCGGGCGCACCACCGTAGGGGGAAAATTCGGCAATGCCGAGCCGACGAATCTTTGCGGCCACTGCGTTGGTGCTGATGCCACGGCCCAATTCCTCGGCAATCTCCCGCATGCGGGCGCCCTGCAACCATCGCTTTCTCAAATATTTGGTGCGCTCATCCGTCCATTGCGGGCGCGCGTATCGGCGCGATGCTCGCGGCATGCTGCTTGATCCTTGCATCTCACGCATTGCGAATAACCACAATATGTAGCCACTGTCAACTACCAAGTGTAGCTGGATGCGAGATAGAGTTGTTGGCATGGCGACTACTCGTGGAGAGCGGCTACGTATCGCGCGCGAAAAGCGGTTCAAATCGGGGCGCGCCGCCGCCAACGCCATGGGCATCGCCGTTTCGACCTATGGCGCCCATGAGCGTGCGGAAGCGCCCGGCGGTCGCGACTATGGTCCGGACGAGGCCAAACGCTACGCGCGGCGCTTCCAGGTCACGCCAGAATGGCTGCTGACCGGCCGCGGTCTCTCCCCAACGGGTGAAGAGGAAGCCCCCGCGCCGAAGATACAAGTTGTCGGTTATGTCGGGGCCGGCTCCACCACGCACTTTTATGATGTGGCGCAGGGCAATCTCGACGAGGTGAGCGGGCCCGCATGCTCTCCGGCAGAGACCGTGGCCGTCGAAATCCGCGGCGACAGTCTGGGGTCGTTTTTCAACCGTTGGCTGGTGTTTTACGACGACGTGCGCCGGCCGCTAACGCCCGACCTCATCGGGCAGCTCTGCGTGGTCGGTCTCGCCGACGGCCGCGTCCTGATCAAACAAGTGCAGCGCGGCAGCGCCGAAGGACTGTTCAACCTTCTCTCGGCCACCGAGAAGCCCATTGTCGATGTCACGATCGAGTGGGCGGCGCGAGTCAACTGCATTTCGCGACCCAACCGGACCTAAATTGTCCCAGGTCGATTGCTACATAATGTAGTTGACTAGGGTTGCTACATAATGTAGCAATGTTCCCCAGCCGGAAGAGGGCTATCGGGGAACGAGATGGCGCTGAAACACCAAGACCAAACGAGGAGGCCGGAAACCCGCCGCACCGCCGATCGCGCAAGCCGCTTCATCGCGCGCGTCGACGCCCACCTGCCAACTTTGGCGGATGACGGGGAGCGCCGTGCCTTCCTCGACCGCCAGCTCGACGGATGGGAGCACCGCTACGCCTGCTTCATCGCGACGGAAGGTGCGTCAGAGTTCACCGCCAGTCGTGCCGATCCGCCGCAAGCCGCTGATTTCCTGCTCACCATCACTAGCCTCGCGGCGCGGCGCATCGCGCTCGGCAGGGATGCAAAGGCGGACGATCATGGCTGACGACAATAAATCCCTCAGCAGCGCGATTCTGTCGCTCTTGGTCGCTGCCGACCAGCGTTGTCCTGCAATCATCGGGCAAGCCCATCTTCTCTACCACGCCCACTCGAGCGATCCGCCGGAGAATGCCGTGAAAACACTCGCGCAATTGAAGCGAGACGCCGATGATCTCAATCGAGCCATCGCCAATGTCGAAGCCGCGATCCGGCGAGCAAGGTCGGACGCGACGTAGCCATCTCGCCGCCGGTCGGACAAATCCGACTCGCGGGGGTCAATCGCGGTAACAAGGGGACATTGGGTAATGTGTTCAAAGCATCAAATCTTTGTTTTCGAGACCGAACATCACGCCGCCCCCAGCTGCTGCCGACATATTCGTATTGATTTGAAATGTGCTGACGTCCGGCCATGAGGTCGGCCAGAATTCCTCCGAACGACAGACCCTCCGATAAGCCGGCGGCTCCCGTCGCCTTGAAGATGCGCGCCGCGAGCAGCGTGCAGCGTTCCGTGACCTCCGTCGACTGGAACTTATAGCGCAGGCGCTCTTCGAGCGGCGGCATCTCGCCGCGTCTCGCGTAGGCGTGCAAATTTCGAAAGTTGCGGTGCAGCGTGTTTGTCATCTCGTCGATAGCCGCCGCCGTTTCGGCGCAAAGCAGCTGAACGAAAGGATTTTCCGCCGATCGCCCGCCCGCCCGCGTCACGCGGGTTTTGCCGTAGTCCAAAAAGGCGTTCAGCATGCCCTGCAAGGCGCCAAGCGCGGCAGTCGAAATGCCGCGCACGAAAATCTGCCCGAAGGGCAGCCGGTAGAGGCTCGAGGTGTTGAGCGCCTGTCCGGGGCCCTTCAGCAGGAAATTGTCGAGCATGCTCTGCGATCGATGGGCCGGCACTAACACATCTTCCACGGTCACGTCCCAGCTTCCCGTTGCCTGCAGGCCGGACACCTGCCAGGTATCGATGGTCTCATAGTCCTTCCGGGGCAGGAGAAAGATTCGCCCCTCGGGCGGTCCGCCGTTGCCGGTGGCGACCAGGGCGCCGAGCAGTGCCCAGTCGCAATGCTCGCAACAACTCGCATATCGCCAGCGCCCGCTCAGGCGGTAGCCCCCCTCGGCGGGCGTGGCCCTGCCAGCGGGCATCAGCGATGAGCAGATCAGCGCGGCCGTATCGCCGTGCCAGACCTCTTGTGCGGCGCGATCGTCGAGCAACGCCATGAACCAGGGGTGCACGCCCGACACGCCATAAATCCAAGCAGTCGACATGTCTCCTTCGGCAAGCGCAAGCTGGATCTCGTAGAAGGTATTGAGGTCCATTTCATAGCCGCCCCAGCGCTTAGGCTGCAGCACGCGGAAAAAGCCGGCGCGCTGCATGTCGACGATAGTCTCATCTGGAATTCGGCGCAGGCGCCTGCCCTCGAGCGAGCGTTGGGCGAGCGTGGGGATCATTGCACGTGCACGTGCAATGATCTCCGTGGGCTCGGGCGTTGCTGCAGCGATATGTCTCGCCGGCTCCATGACGCCGTCAGCCGCCGACCTGTCGCACTGCTACTCCGCCGCGGCCAGATTCCTGTGGGCATTGCGCGCGAGCCACGTGATCAGCATGTCCGTCGACACGATGTCGCCGAACATGAGATAGAACGCGCGGAGCGAAGCGTTATGATCCTCGTCGGTCACGGCGGCGTTGCCGTCGGTCACCATGATCGTCTTGAAATTGAGCATCATGGCATCACGTGCCGTCGATTCGCAGCATACGTTGGTCACCGTGCCGGTGATAAGAATAGTGTCGATGCCGCGCCCGCGCAGGACTTCGGCAAGGTTCGATGAGCCCTGAATGAAGGCGCTGAAGCGATTCTTCTCGACGATGACGTCCTCGGCGTGCACGTCGAGATCGGCCCAGAGCTGATGTCCTTTGCTGTCGGCCGTGAGCGCTTCGACCCGCTTGGCGCTTTGTTGCGGCGTCACCATCTCGAAATAGGTCGACCAGTTTTGCAGCGCATCGTCCGTGAAAGTCGTTTTGATCCAGACCACCGTTCCGCCGGTCTCGCGCACCGCCTGAGCGAGACGGTTGATGTTGGGCACGATCTTTTCCGCCATCGGGCAGAGTGCATGCGCAACGCCTGGCAGCATGAAGGCGTTCTGCATGTCGACCACGACGAGGGCGGTCTTGGCCGGATTGAGATCTTCGTAGACGTGCTCACGGCCGCGGCGTTCGATGACGCGGTCGATGACCGATTGCGGGATGGACAGCGTATGCATCGAAGCCTCCGCTCGTAGGATAGGGATGAGATTATTATGCCGAGCGCGGCGGAGGGCAACCGTGCCGCCGGTCGACAAAGGCGTCCGCGATGAAGGCATGGGCAAGGGCGTAGCCATGGCGGGTGGCAGGCTCGTCGTATACGGCGACGCCAGTGGTGTTGGCCTGCGGGTCGGTAAAGGCATGGCATACGTCGCCGAATGTAAGCAGCGCCCAGCACGCTCCGGCCTCCGTCATCTCGGTCTCGAAGGCGTCGCGCTCGGCCTTCGGCGCGACCGGGTCAGCGGCGCCGTGCACGGCGAGGACCGCCGCTTTGATGTCGCCGCGCTTGGCGGGCTGCGGCGTCGCCAGCGTCCCGTGCATGGAGACGACCGCCTGCACATCCGCGCCGGTGCGGGCGAGATCAAGGACGTTGAGGCCGCCGAAGCAGAAGCCCATCGCAGCCCGCCGGCTGATGTCGCCGATGGCGCGCCGGTCGGCTTCCCGCGTCAGCGTGTCGAGGGCGGCGGCGATGCGCCGGCGCATTCCTGCCACGTCGGACATGAACGGCCGCAGAAACTCCATCGGGTTTTCCGTCCCGACCGGTCCGTTGCCTTCACCGAACATGTCGGCGACAAAGACGACATAACCCTCGCCCGCGAGCATCTGGCCGGTTTCGATGGCCGGCTTGATGACGCCCCTCCAATTGGGCGCCATAAGCAAAAGCGGACGAGGCGCTTTGACCCCTTCGTCCCAGATCAGAGCACCGCGACAACTCATGCCGGATACCGAGTAGAAGATGCTCTCGACTGCCATCGGTTGTTCCTCCCCTGTGGCATGCAACAAGTATAGCGGGCCAGCGCAGCTAGTGAAATTCGGTCCATGATGGCGCTACTTACGCGATGAGATAACGCCGACATAGTCCGCAACGTCGCTCGGCATGTAAGTCCGACCATTCGTCAGCCCGCGCCGACGGCTGGCCGCAAGAAGGCGAAGTCGCAGCCATCATCGGCGCCGAGAATCTCCTGCGCATAGAGCTTGGCATAGCCGCGCTCAGGCTTCATCTGCGTGGGCTTCATCGCGGCGGCGCGCGCTTTCATCTCGGCCTCTTCGACCAGGAGATCGATGCGACGCTCCTTCACCGAAAGGCGGATGCGGTCGCCGCTGCGGACGAGGCCGAGCGGGCCGCCGGACGCCGAATCCGGGGTCACATGCAGCACTATGGTGCCGAATGCGGTCCCGCTCATGCGCGCGTCCGAGACTCGGATCATATCCTTGACCCCACTTTGAGCGAGTTTCTTCGGGATCGGGAGGTAACCCGCCTCAGGCATGCATTCGCTCGCATGGGGGCCGGCATTCTGCAGCACCAGCACGTCCTGCGGAGTGGCGTCGAGCCCCGGGTCGTCGATGCGTGCGGCAAGATCGGCAAGCGAGGAGAAAACCACTGCCCTGCCCTCGTGCTCGAACAGTTTTGCATCCGCTGCCGAGCGCTTGAGGATGGCGCCCTTGGGAGCAAGATTTCCAAACAGGGCAACGAGTCCTCCGTGGGGTTCGAAAGGTTTGTCGCGGCCGGCAATAATCGATCGGTCGACGTAAAAGGCGGCATCGGACGCAAGGCGCTCGCCCAGCGTCTCGCCGGTCACCGTCATGCAATCGAGATGGAGCAGCGGCTTGAGCTCGCGCAAAAGCGCGCCCATCCCGCCGGAGGCGAAAAAATCCTCCATATAACCGGAGCCGACCGGCTTGAGATTGACCAATACCGGAGTCGTGTCCGAGAGCTTATTGAGTTGCTCGAGCGAAACCCTCACGCCGACCCGGCCGGCGATCGCGGCGAGGTGGATCACCGCGTTGGTCGAGCCGCCGAGCGCAAGAAGGGCACGCAGCGCGTTATCCACCGACTTCGCGTTGACGATCTGGTCAGGCGTGCGGTTTGAGCCGATGAGCCTCACGGCCGCAGCCCCGGTTGCCTCCGCTGCCCGCAGGCGGTCGGCATGCACCGCCGGGATTGCAGCGGTGCCCGGCAGGACAAGACCGAGCGCCTCGGCGATACAGGCCATGGTGGAGGCCGTGCCCATCACCGCGCAGGTCCCGGCAGTAACCGCGAGCTCTCCTTCGACCTCCGAAATTTCCTCCTCGTTGACGTCACCCGCGCGATAACGCGCCCAAAAACGACGGCAATCGGTGCAGGCGCCGAGTCGCTCGCCGCGGTGACGACCCGTCATCATGGGGCCAGCCACCAGCATGACCGCCGGCCGGCCGGCGGACACCGCGCCCATAAGCTGCGCCGGTACGGTCTTGTCGCAGCCGCCCATGAGCACGACTGCGTCCATCGGCTGCGCTCGGATCATTTCCTCGGTATCGATCGACATCAGGTTGCGGTATTTGAGGCTCGTGGGGCTGAGAAACACTTCGCCGAGCGAGATCGTGGGGAAGGCGATCGGCAGCGCGCCGGCCGCGAGCACCCCGCGCTTGACTGCGTCCAGCAATTCGGGGAAGTGGCGGTGGCAATTGTTGAAACCCGACGGCGTATAGGCGATGCCGACCACGGGCTTCGACAACATCGCACGCGAGTAGCCCATGGACTGCGCGAAGGAGCGGCGGAGATAGAGCGAGAAATCGCGGTCGCCGTAATTGGTGAGACCGTGCTCCAGCCCGTGCGTGCGTTCAGTCACCCTTATACCCTCGCCAAATCATTGCATGCAGCCTAGCTCGCGCCAGCGCAGGCGCGGAATGTTAGTTTAGTCACACCGCCGGCGCTACTTTCGAACAGGGCTCGCATTTGGCTCCGTGATCGTTGCGAAAGGGTCGCGAAAAAGGTTGCCCGCGCCGGGGCTTTCCAGGTTTTCCGTGACCGAGCTCAGGGACCGCGGCGTTGGGCCACGCTCATTACCGCCTCGACAAGAGCCCTGGAACGCCTCTAAAAAGAGCTTGGGAGCGTTCCAAAGTGAGCTCTCCGTGCCGGGAGAGGCGCAATCCATGACTTACGACGCCTATTTTACGGATGCCCTTGCCCGGCTCAGGGACGAGCGCCGCTACCGGGTTTTTGCCGATCTCGAACGGCTGGCCGGCCGCTTTCCGCACGCGATCTGGCATTCCCCGCAAGGGCCGCGCGACGTGATCGTGTGGTGCTCCAATGATTATCTCGGAATGGCCCAGCATCCCAAAGTCATCGGGGCGATGGTCGAAACCGCGACACGCATGGGCACGGGCGCCGGCGGCACCCGCAATATCGCCGGCACCAATCACCCCCTCGTCGATCTCGAACGCGAACTTGCCGACCTTCATCGCAAGGAGGCGGCTCTCGTCTTCACCTCGGGCTATGTCTCCAACGAAACCGGCATCTCCACCATTGCCAAGCTGCTGTCGAACTGCCTCATCCTGTCGGACGCATGGAACCACAATTCCATGATCGAGGGCGTGCGCCAGTCGAAGTGCGACAAGCAGATCTTCCGCCACAACGACATGGCGCATCTGGAGGAGTTGTTGCGGGCGGCCGATCCGAACCGGCCGAAGCTAATCGTATTCGAGACGCTCTATTCCATGGACGGCGATGTGGCACCGATCAACCGCATCTGTGATCTTGCCGAGCATTACCGCGCCATGACCTATGCCGACGAAGTGCACGCGGTGGGCATGTATGGCCCGCGCGGCGGCGGCCAAGCGGAGCACCAGGGCGCAATGGCTCGCATCGATGTGATCGAGGGCACGCTCGCCAAGGCGTTCGGCTGCCTCGGAGGCTATATCGCGGCGAGCGCGGTGCTCTGCGACGCGGTACGCAGCTACGCGCCTGGCTTCATCTTCACCACCGCGCTTCCACCCGCGATCTGCGCCGCAGCAACGGCCGCGATTCGGCACCTGAAGACGTCGAGCTTCGAGCGCGAACGTCATCAGGAGCGCGCCGCACGCGTCAAAGCCGTGCTCAACGCCGCCGGCTTGCCAGTGATGCCGAACGATACGCACATCGTGCCCGTATTCGTGGGCGAGCCCGAGAAATGCAAGAAGGCAACCGACCTCCTGCTCGCCGACCACGGCATCTACATTCAGCCGATCAACTATCCGACCGTGCCAAGGGGGACGGAGCGGCTACGCATCACCCCCACGCCCTACCACGAGGATGCACTGATCGATGCACTAGCCGAGGCGCTGCTCGACGTCTGGGAGCGGCTCAACCTGCCGCTCAAGGACCGCGCGCTGGCGGCAGAGTGACATCACGCGTTCTCGAATTCGACTCGCAACCGGAGAACTTCTGCTTATGCACGCTCGAGGGCGTGTGGCGTCGCGCCTGAGCGCTACGCCGTCGCCGGGGAGTGGTAGAGCGACTCGTCCATGCGCGACGTCACACCCTCCTTCCGCAGCGTCTCCTCGTATTCCTTGCGGAGAAAGGGATCCTCCAGCCAATACGGAATGGCGGTGCCGCCCTCGGTCACGTCGATCGCGCCTTCGTCGGTATCTTTCTCGCCCGGCACCCCCGGCTTGTCCTTGCGATGGTTGTTGGGACCGTACCAGCCGATCAGACGCAGCGGCTCTTTGCTGGTGCCGAAATGCGCATGGAACCAGTTGCCGCCATAGGGCGCGGCGGTGACCATGCCGACCGGCTCATAGTCCTGTCGGTAAACTTGATCGCTGTTGCCGTCCTTCCACGGGGTCATCCCGATCGCCCGCGGCCAGGTATAGGTGTAGCCCTTGCCTTTGATGCAGACCAGCACCGCTGAGGACATGTGCGCGTGCGCCTTGGAATAGCGACCGGTGATGTGCTCACCGACAAACCCGTAGAACACATTGCCCGCCATGTTTGGTTCCATCCGCTTGTAGCCGGGCGAACGGCGGTTATCGAGATAGAGCTCGGCATTGAAAACGTCGGGGATAAGGTTGGTCTTGCGCATGGCGAGTCCGCGCAGCGGATCCGGCATGATGTCGTCCTTGGGCTTGAAATAGCTTTCGCTACCGTCGTAGCGGGACGGAAACGTGATTGGGCAATTGAAAATCCAGTCGCTGTCACGGAAAAGATTCATCACGTTAGGCGCCGTCGATGCCACTAGGATGAGCGCCGGACTCGAAGCTGCGTTCACGATGCGGTGCCAGCTGTTGAGCGGAACCGCGAACATGGAGCCGCGCTGCCACTCGAAGCTGTGCGGTTTCTTCTGATCGTCGGTCCAGATCTCGGTCGTGCCACGGCCTTCGACAACGACCATGATTTCTTCATACATATGACGCTCGGGGTTGAGCGCCCCGGCGCCCGGGACCTCGACCACGTAGCAACCCCAACGGCCTTCGGTGCCGTAGAGCTGGATGAAGGTTCCGTTGCCGCCCATGCGGTTCCAACGCTTGAGCGGCATGTCCTGTACTCGCCGCACTCCGATGCCGCGATAAATCGGAATCCCCTGCGCCTCCATGTAGTCGTCATACGGCGTATTGGGCCGCTTCCAAGCGCCGTATCCCGCGTTCTTGAGCCCTTCCGGCTCGTGCCAGTGGCTGCCGTCGGTTGTATCGTGCATGTTGTTTCTCCGTCGGACGCGGCGTGCGGGCAGTCCAGACGATCAGCGCAAATGATAACGGCTCGCCGGGATGTTCGAAAGCCAAGACAGCGCGCGCGGGTGGCTGCGGCCAGTGTGGCTTACCGTCAGTCATCAAACGTCCCCTGTCCCGGCCGCCTCCACCGCTCGCGTGGCCGCGTGGGCTCGCGGCGGACGAGCCGCCGCGCCACCACAGCTACCGAAAAGCTGACGGCCAAGAACCGCGCGAGGTGGTGCGCCCCGACATAGACCGGGTCAAGATGCATCGCGAGGGCGAGCACCATCATCGTGTCCTGCGCGCCCGGCGCGAAGGCAACAATCACGCCGGCGATCCGAAACGGAAGCAGCGCTACAACGACCAGCGCAAACGACGCGGCAACGGCGACGGCGACCGCAAACGAGCCAAAGGCCGCCGCCAGATAGCTCAGCAGTATCTTGGGGCTCGTATTCGCGAATCTTGCGCCTGCGACCGCACCCAGCGTGAGCACGGCGGCGCCGCCTGCCCACCAGGGCAACGAAACATGGATCAAATCCGTCCCGTGAAGAAGTCCAGAGCCGGCCATGGCGCCGAACAGGAGGCCGCCCGGAAATCTTATGCGCAGCATGGCGAGTGCCGAAAAGCTCGATACTGCTAGGAGGGTCACAAGTTCGATGAGCGAGGGTTCTGTCGCGTCCCGCGTCGATACGACGGGCTCCACGGTCGAGCCGAACAGCGCAAGTCCAGCGGGCAGGCCGAGCACGATCAAGAGCACGCGCAACACGTGTACGATGGCAATTCCGCGCACATCGGCATCGAACTCGGCTGACAGCGCCATCACTTGCGCCATCGAGCCCGGGCTCGCGCCGAGCAATGCCGACAACGGATCCCAATCGTGCGCCAAGCGCAGGTAACAGGCGGTGGTGGTCATCATGCAGATCGCCGCGACGACGAGTAGCGCGAGGCTCAGCGGCCAGCTCGCAATCCCCTTGAGCGTGGCTGGTGTGACCACCGCCCCCAGCAGAATCCCGACGAGCACAAAGCACAAGCGCGCGAGCGGCAGCGGTATCTTCACGGCACCGCCCGCGAGCGCGGCGACCGCGACCGTCAGCATCTCAATGGCGCCTGCGGTGCGCTGCGTCAAATGGCGGCCATGTGCCGAGGCACATGCAAGACCCCCTTGGACACGCCGACGGGGAGTGCCACCAAGCTGCCGGCGATATTCTCGCTCCCCCATTCGTGGGGTAGAATGCATCGGCGGGCTTCGCGCCCCAAGGACCGCGGAACCATCATGCTGCAAGGCTGGATCGTTATCGCCTTCGCGCTCGGCTATATCGGCCTCTTGTTCGTGGTCGCAAGCTATGGGGACCGGACTCGGCGGTTTGGGCGCGAAGGCGGTTGGCGGCACTTCATCTATCCGCTCTCGCTCGCGATCTACTGCACCTCCTGGACGTTCTTTGGCTCGGTGGGGCTCGCGTCGCGCACCGGCTTCGACTTTTTGACCATTTATGTCGGCCCGATCCTGTTGGTCGGGCTGTGCTCGCCGCTGATCATGCGCATCGTGCGGCTGGCCAAGGCACAGAACATCACGTCGATCGCCGACTTCATTGCGGCCCGTTACGGCAAGGCCCAGACCGTCGCCGCCACCGTAGCCCTCATCGCCATCATCGGCACCATTCCCTACATCGCGCTTCAACTCAAAGCGGTGTCGTCTTCACTGACCACGATCCTCGTGCATATCGGACCCGCGAGCGGCGCGATGCAGCCGGTGTTGGGCGACATCGCGCTTTACGTTGCTGTGGCAATGGCGATCTTCGCCGTCCTGTTTGGTACGCGCCATATCGATGCCACCGAGCACCAGGATGGATTGATGCTGGCGATCGCAACCGAGTCGATCGTCAAGCTCGTCGCTTTCGTCGGCGTCGGCATATTCGTCACGTTCTGGATGTTCGACGGGCCGCGCTTACTCTTCGCCCAAGCCATGGAGCGGCCGGACACCGCGGCCGTGCTCACCCGCGAGCCGGCGCCGGGCATGCTACTCGCAATGACGCTGCTGTCGCTGTTCGCCATCGTACTGTTGCCGCGTCAGTTCCACGTCACCGTGGTCGAGAACAACAGCGAGGACGAGATCAGGCGTGCCTCTTGGCTGTTTCCGCTCTATCTCGTGCTGATCAATCTGTTCGTCGTACCCATCGCATTGGCCGGCCTGCTGACGTTCACGCCGGGGCAGGTCGACAGCGACATGTTCGTCCTGGCCTTGCCGCTCGCGGCGCACTCCGACCTGTTTACGATCGCAGCCTTCCTCGGCGGCCTCTCGGCGGCGACCGCGATGGTGATCGTGGAATCGGTCGCGCTCGCCATCATGGTGTCGAACGACATCCTCATGCCGCTGGTGCTACAGCGGCGCGAAGCACTGATCACCGGGCGAGACAATATCGGTGGTTTGCTGCTCACCGTGCGGCGAATGGCGATCTTCGTCATCCTGTTTCTCGCCTACGTATACTATCGCTTGGCGGGCGATGCGCAGCTTGCCTCGATCGGCCTGTTGTCCTTTGCGGCCATTGCCCAGCTTGCGCCTGCCTTTTTCGGCGGACTGATCTGGCGACGAGCTACCGCACGCGGCGCGTTGGCGGGGATGACGGTCGGAATCCTGGCCTGGGCCTATACGTTGCTGCTGCCGAGCTTAGCGGACGCCGGCATCGTCGGTCAGAGCCTGCTCTCCCAGGGCCCGTGGGGAATCACGATGCTGCGCCCGCAGGCGCTCATCGGACTCGATCTCCCACCGCTCGCCCACGGCGTGATCTGGAGCCTTTCGCTCAATGCTCTTGCCTATGTGGCGTTCTCGCTTGAGCGTGCGCCGGCCTCGATCGAACGACTGCAGGCCGACCTCTTCGTTCCCTCCGACCTGACCCCGATCCCGCCGAGCTTTCGGCTTTGGCGCTCCTCGGTAACGGTCGAGGAATTGACCACGACCGTCTCCCGCTACCTCGGCGAAGAGCGCACACGCACCTCCTTCGACAGCTATGCCTTGACACGCGGCATCAGCATTGACCCAAAAGCCGAGGCGGACTTTCAGCTCCTGCGCTATGCCGAGCATCTGCTCGCGTCCGCCATCGGCGCGGCATCGTCCCGCCTCGTGCTCTCGCTCCTCCTGCGCAAGCGCACGGTCTCGACTAAGGCAGCGCTCAAGCTCCTCGACGACGCCAACGCCGCCATCCACTACAACCGTGAGATTTTACAGACCGCGCTTGACCATGTTCGCCAGGGCATCGCGGTATTCGACAAGGAGCTGCACGTCGTCTGTTGGAATCGCCAGTTCGGCGAGATCCTCGCACTGCCGCCGCAGCTCACTCGGGTTGGCACCGGCCTCGACCACATCCTGCGCTTCCACGCCGAACAGAGCACTTCTGACAAAAACACCGCCGAGGCGCTCGTGCGCGAACGGCTTGCCCGTTACGTCGCAAGCAGCGAGCCGTTTCTGGAACGTTTTGATGACCGCGATCTGGTGATGGAGGTGCGTGCGAACCCGATGCCGGACGGCGGCATCGTCACGACGTTCACCGATATTACGCCAAGCGTGAAAGCGGCGGAGGAGCTTGAGCGCGCCAACGAATCGCTGGAGCGGCGGGTGCAGGAGCGCACCGAAGAGTTGACCCGCCTCAATACTGAACTCGGCCGTGCCAAGGGCGAGGCCGAAGAGGCCAACATTTCCAAGACCCGTTTCCTCGCCGCGGCGAGCCACGACATCCTGCAACCGCTCAATGCCGCTCGCCTTTACGTCACCAGCCTGGTCGAGCGGCAACGCAGCGGCAACGATGCCCGGCTTGTCACCAATATCGACGCCTCGCTCGACGCCGTGGAAGAAATATTCGGCGCACTGCTCGACATTTCGCGGCTTGATACCGGCGCGATGAAGCCAGAGATCGTCGTCTTTCGCATCGACGAGCTTTTGCGCCAGCTCGAGGTCGAATTCACGCCGCTCGCGCAGGAAAAGGGACTAACCCTCAAATTCGTGCCCTGCTCGCTCGCCGTCCAATCCGACCGGCGTTTGTTGCGCCGGCTGTTGCAGAATCTCGTCTCCAACGCGATCAAATATACCCCCAAGGGCCGCGTGCTGGTGGGCTGCCGGCCGCACGACGGGCGGCTGCGCATCGACGTCTACGATACCGGACTTGGCGTTCCGGCTTCGAAAAAGCGGGCGATTTTCCAGGAGTTTTACCGGCTCGATCAGGGCGCCAAGGCGGCACGCGGCTTGGGGCTCGGCCTTTCGATCGTGGAGCGCATCGCACGCGTTCTCGACTGCAGGATCACCGTCAGCTCAGCGGTCGGCCGTGGGTCGCAGTTCTCGGTCGAAGTGCCGCTCTCCGCCGTCATTCCCGCGACCCAGCGTCAACGCATGGCACGCGAGGTCGATCGCGTGCAGCTCTCGGGCATCACTGTTCTGTGCATCGACAACGACCTCACGATTCTCGATGGAATGGAAACGCTGCTGGCCGGATGGGGCTGCCGGGTCTTCAAGGCGCCGGATCTCAAGGCAGCGATCGAAGTCGTGGCAGAAGCCAAGGTAGCACCTGACGGCCTGCTGGTGGATTACCACCTCGACGAAGGAAACGGCATTGCAGCGATCACGGAGCTGCGGCGGCGCTTCGGCGCCGACCTTACGGCCATCCTGATTACCGCCGATCGCAGCCCGCACGTGCGCGAGGACGCCCGCGCGAACGGCATCCAGCTGTTCAACAAGCCGATCAAGCCGGCGGCATTGCGGGCGCTACTGACGCAGTGGCGCATGCAGCGGGTCGCAGCGGCGGAATGAGACGCCACACGATCGGCGAAACCACCACGAATTCAACAAATCAATGCCCCGCGCTTACCGGCTGCGGCCACTGGCCGAGCTCGATCTTGGCGGCGGCGATCACCGCTTGTGTGCGGCTCTCGACCCCGAGCTTTTGCAGGATCGCCGAGACGTGCGCCTTGACGGTCGCTTCGGAGACGCTGAGCTCGTAGGCAATCTGTTTGTTGAGCAGGCCCTCCGACAGCATCATCAGCACGCGCACCTGCTGGGGCGTCAATGACGTAAGCCGCGTCAACAAGTCGGCCGTCTCGGCATCGGAGCCCGCCCCGAGGTCGATATCGGGCGGGGTCCAAACGCCGCCTTCGAATACCCGGCTGATCGCCCCTCGCATGGCCTCGATGCCGAGCGTCTTGGGGATGAAGCCCAAGGCTCCGAAATCCATGCAACGCCGGATGACCCCGGGATCGTCGTTCGCCGAGACCACGACAATCGGGACACTTGGATACTGGGCACGCAGATACATGAGGCCGGAGAATCCGCGCACGCCAGGCATCGTCAAGTCGAGCAGGATGAGATCAACCTCCCCGCCGCGCTCGAGCAGCTTCGCCACATCCTCGAAGGATCCTGCCTCGGCAATCTCGATCTCATCGAACAGACCTGAGACGGCCTCGCGCAAGGCCCCGCGAAACAGCGGATGATCGTCCGCGATGATCAAGCGTACCGATTGGTCCACCCGCTTCATCTCCGCCTCAGGCTCTGTCTCTTGAACCCAGACGCCAGCAGTGCCCGATAGCATAGCACAACTTCCGGGATCGTGTTCACGGCCTGCCATCGGTTGGCTTCGGTCGGCGTTCGTGAGAACGCAGACAACCGGGATTACTGCCTGCTGCCGATGAATTGCAGCACGATCTCGCGCCGGTGCGGCCGGGCGCGATGTTCGGCGATATAGATGCCCTGCCAAGTCCCGAGCGCGAGCGCCCCGCCAATCACGGGGACGTGGAGCGATACGCCGGTGAGCATGGTTTTTACGTGCGCCGGCATATCGTCAGGGCCCTCGACATCATGAACCCAGTGGGCATCGGCGGGTGCGAGGCGATCGAGCGCGCTCGCAAGGTCGGTGCGCACGTCGGGATCGGCGTTTTCCTGGATGACGAGAGAGGCCGAAGTATGCCGCATGAACATGAACAGCGCGCCGTCCTTCGCGCCGGTCTGTTTGATGAACTGCATCGCCTCGCGCGTGATCTCGGTGAAGGCCTGTGCGCTGGTCTCGACCACGAGTGTCGTAGTCGCAATGGTCTCGGGCGCGAAGCTGATAATGGGAGACGACGGATCACTCATGGCCTTACCGCCGCGGCGATCGTCAGGTCTTGTCCTTCTGCAGCGTCGTGATCATCTCAACCAGGCGGCGCCAGATCTTTTCGATGAAATTCATGACCTTGTTGAGATCGGCGTCATCAGGCAATTGCAGGCGAGGCTCCTCCGGCTTGGCCGCCGGCGGCTCCGGCTTGACGGTGCCGGGCAGCGGCAGATTGCGCGCAAGCAGCTCTTTCTTGACCGCTATGTTTTCGCCCTGAAGGCGCGCGATCTCGGCTTCGAGTGCTGCGCGCTCGTCCGGCACCGCCTCGCACGTCCATCCCACCGGGCGCCGCGCGCAGATCGATACCTGGCCGGTGCGGCCGTCAAGCCGCAGATAGCCATCATCGATGCGGTTGAAGGTGTAGCGGCTGTCGTCGCTCTCGGGCACTGTGCTTTGTGCCATCGCCGCCGACCCTGCAAGCGCAAGCCCAGCGACCATGAATAGAGCCGTACGGATCATGCGATTCCTCCTTGCGCATCGTCCCCATAGACGATCGCTCCAGGGCGGCGCAATGGCGCCCCATTGTGCGGACTCCAACGCTATCCAATCGGGACGGTGACCGCCGCGCCACCCCGGGAAGGAGCTGCAAAGGGCGCCGCCTCGCGGTCAAAAATCCGCGTCACCGGGATTGCCGAAAAACGCCGGCTCTATCCCTCGCCAGCCGCGCGATTCCGCTTCATTGTCAAACATTTACTGCGAAGGTACAATTCTTGACTCGTATAAACCCAGTCAGTATGGTCCGCGCGGCTTGGGGGGCGGAAATACCGTGATCTTGCCTGAACCGTCGCGGGTGTCGAAAGCATGGCCGACGACGCACGCGAAAAAGGAGATCGCGAACAACTCCCGCCCGACGAGGCTGCGCTCTCCGCGAGGCTTAAGCGTCTCGGCGAGCGGCTCGGCGAGGTCCAGCCCAATCGTCCTTCCGAAAGCGACTCCGGTCACCGTGCGGCGGCCGATCCGGCAGCGATCGCCCGCGGTTTTCGGCTCTCGACCGAGCTCGTGGCCGGGGTCGTGGTCGGTGCGGCCATCGGCTGGCTGGTTGATCGCTGGCTGGGAATCTCGCCTTGGGGGATGATCGTGTTTCTGCTTCTCGGCTTCGTAGCCGGGGTTCTCAACGTGATGCGCGCGGCGGGAGTAGTAGCGAACAATACATTGGACCCGCCCGGTTCGAAGCAATGAACACGGCCGCCCACGCCCGAAGCGGCCGCGCGGCGACGAAGCGACGAAGGACTTGATCCGTCATGGATCCTATCCATCAGTTTGAGATCAAAAACCTGTTTCCAATCGCTCGCATCGGCGGGATCGAGATTGCTTTCACGAATTCGGCGCTTTTCATGCTGATCGGGTTACTCCTGATCCTATTGCTGATGCTTGGCGCCACCAGTTCGCGCGCCCTAGTGCCGGGGCGGCTGCAATCGGTCGCCGAAATGTCGTACGAGTTCGTCGCCACTACGCTGCGGAGCACCGCCGGCACCGAGGGCATGAAATTTTTCCCGCTGGTATTCTCGCTGTTCATGTTCATTCTCGTGCTGAACGTGATCGGCATCATTCCCTATACCTTCACGGTCACGAGCCACATCATCATTACGGTTGCACTCGCGCTTCTCGTTTTTCTCACGGTGGTGATTTATGGCTTCTGGAAGCACGGTTTGCATTTCTTCAAGTTGTGGGTCCCGAGCGGAGTGCCGATTTACATCATGCCGTTGGTGACGTTCATCGAGGTGTTGTCATTTCTGTCGCGGCCCGTCTCCCATAGCGTACGGCTGTTCGCCAACATGCTTGCCGGTCACATCACCCTCAAAGTATTCGGTGGCTTCGTGACGATGCTGGGCGCACTCGGCTTTCTCGGTTGGCTCGGCGCCATCGTGCCGCTCGGCCTCACAGTCGCCCTCACGGCGCTGGAACTGCTGGTCGCTTTCCTGCAGGCCTACGTCTTCGCCATCCTCACTTGCATCTATCTCAGTGAGGCGATCCACGCGGGCCACTGATGCCCGCTCTTCAAGCCTTGAAAGGAGCTCTTCATCATGGATCCTCAAGCCGCAAAGATGATCGGCGCCGGCATCGCCTGCATCGGCATGGGCGGTGCCGGCGTGGGCGTCGGCACCATCTTCGGCCATTATCTCGCCGCCGCGCTGCGCAATCCGTCAGCCGCGCAGGGCCAGTTCGGCAACCTGATTTTCGGCTTCGCGGTGACCGAGGCGCTCGGTATCTTTTCGCTGTTGATCGCCCTATTGCTGCTGTTCGCCCTGTAACATCCGGCGATTGATCCCAAACGCGGCGCTCGAGTGCCGCGGCGCGAGGTTCGGAATTTGGCGATGGCTCAGAAGAGTGCGCAGCCCATTACGTCGGTCGAGCACATTCCCGGGAGCGAGCGCGGCAAAGGGTTTCCTCCCTTCGATGCACACACCTTTGCGTCCCAATTGTTGTGGCTCGCGCTGGCTTTCATCGCGCTTTATTTGCTGATGTCGCGAATTGCGTTGCCGCGCATCGCCTCAATTCTGGAAGCGCGCCGCCGGCGCGTCGAAGACGATCTTGCGGAAGCGCAGCGCTTCAAGGACGCATCCGACGCCGCCATTGCGGCCCACGAGAAGGCGTTAGCGGAGGCACGCGGACGGGCGCAAGCGCTCGCCAACGAGACGCGTGCAAAGGCGGCGGCAGCAGCCCAAGCCCGTCGCAAGGAGGTGGACGCGAAACTCAATTCCCGTATCGCCGAAGCTGAGAAGACTATTGCCGGGACGCGATCGGCGGCGATGGGGAACGTGCGCAGCATCGCCAACGAGGCTGCAGGCGCGATTGTCGAACGGCTGACTGGCATCGCGCCGGCGGGCGAGGAGGTCGCCGAAGCCGTCAGCAAGGCGCTCAAGCGCTGAGGAAGCCAATGTTTGAAGCCGAGTTCTGGGTCGCGGTCGCCTTTGTCATCTTCGTCGGCGTGCTCGGTTATTTCAGGGCGCACAAGCTCTTGCTCAAGAGCATCGACGACCGGCGGGAACGCATCAAGGCGGAGTTCGACGAGGCGCGCAGGCTCAAGGCGGAAGCTGAGGCCCTGCTTGCCACATATCGACGCAAGCAGCAGGAAGCCGAGCACGAGGCGCAGGCGATCATCGCCGGCGCCAAGACAGAGGCAGAGCGGCTTGCCGCCGAAGCCGAGGCCAAGATCGAAGAATTCGTCGTGCGGCGTACCAAGATGGCGGAAAGCAAAATCGCTCAGGCCGAAGCTCAGGCACTTGCCGACGTGCGCTCGGCTGCCGCCGAGGTTGCGGCCGCTGCCGCTAAAACGATCCTCACCCGCACCGTCAAGGACAAGGTTGCCGACGACCTTCTTGCCAAAGGCATCGCAGACTTCAAGGGCAAGCTAAACTAGTCTTATTTCCGGCCACTTTCGGCCAGCATGCACGATCATCCCCGTTTTTTGTCGCAAAACGCAGAAACTGTGTAAAAAAATCGCCCGGCCGCGCGGCGCCCGACTTTTGCCATGTGCGCGCGATTCCTATCGCTTGCGTCGCGATTCGTTGAACAGCACGAAACCAATGCGGTGCCGCAGGCATGCTGGCGTGAGGCCCTCCCGTGATCATCTTTGATTGCAACGGTGTGTTGGTCGACAGCGAACAAATCGCCGCAGCGGCTGCCGCCGACGAATTTGCGCGCGCGGGAATTTCGATTACCCCGGAGCTCGTGACTCGCTATTTCTCCGGGCGCCGCCCCGCCGACATGCTCGCCAGCATCGAAGCGGCCACCCGCTGCAAGCTGCCGGTTAATTTCGGCGACACCCTCGCGGCGGCAACGCTGGCGCGCTTACGTGCGGAGCTACGCGCCATGCCGCACGCCGCCCACGCGCTTACCCGGCTACGCGGGCCGAAATGCGTGGCATCGTCCTCGCCTCCCGACCGTGTTCGGGCAAGTCTGGAGACCACGGGGCTCGCGAAATTCTTCAACTTTCTATTTTCCGCAAGTGACGTCCGCAACGGCAAACCCGCGCCGGATCTACTCCTGCACGCGGCGTCTCGGATGGGTGTTCAGGCTGCCGACAGCATCGTGGTCGACGATTCTCCGGCTGGTGTGGCCGCCGCCACGGCGGCGGGTATGACCGCAGTCGGGTTTGTTGGCGGCAGTCATGCCGGGGCGCACCTCGGCGAGCAGCTGAGATTGGCGGGGGCACGGACGATTGTCGCTGACCTGCGACATTTAAAGAGCGCAGTGGTCGCACTGCGCGGGTGGTAGACAGGACCGGGATCGTCTATTGCTGCCGTGTCGCCGTCTTCCTCGCCGTCTTCGGCGGCTTCTTCTCGTTCTTGTCCCCGATCTCGTCAAAACCGACATAGACGACATAAGCGTCGAGTTCCGACTTCGATGGCATCGGGAAGGCCAAGCCCTCCTCGATATCGACGAATTGGACATGGGTCTGGCCCGGCGCAACGGTTACCGCAATCCGCTTGAATTTGGTCGCGACGGTCTTGGGCTGCGGACCCTCGCGCACCACCGCATAGCGTAGCGGAACCTCGACCTGCCCCGGACTGCCCATCGGTCCGAGTATGACGCGGCCCTGGACACCGACTTTGATGATCAACGTGGCACCCTGCACCGCGCACTCGCGGGCGGTTTGGCCGAACGAAAGTTGGTAGCGCAGGTCGCCCGCAGTCGCGTCGGCGGCCTTGGCCGCGATATTCATCGTTGATGCGCCGGTGCGGATATCAACCCCCGGGCATTCGACGTCCGGCGCCGATGGTGTGGGCGAGTGCGGCTGCGTGACGCCCGGCGTTGCGCCGGAGAAAAAGTTCGCAAACCGGCTCGCGAACGAGGGCGAACTGTCGGACGATCCCACGCTCGAGGCGAGCGAGCAGCCGCACAGCATTGCGGCACTCACGATCACCCCCGCCGCGCGGCGCCAGCCGCGCTTTCGCTCAGAGTTCCCCGGCCCCATTGAAATCACTCGGCTTTTTCCGACGACCCGCCTCCTCCGACGCTTATACCAACCAATTCGTGGCGACCCCAAGGCTGTCGGCGCCGCCTAAAGGTCGTCCTTGAGGCGGGCGAAAAGCAAATGATCCTGCCAAATCCCATCGATACAAAGGTACTGGCGGGCAAAGCCCTCGCGCTTGAAACCTGTTTTCTCCAGCAGTCGGATCGACGCAACATTAGCCGGGATACACGCCGCTTCGATCCGATGAAGCTTCAGCGTCCCGAACGCAAAGGGAATGATGGCGTTGACTGCAGCCGTCATATGACCTTGGCGCGCGTAGGGTGCCCCCATCCAGTAGCCGAGACTGCCCGCCTGGGCACAGCCCCGACGAATATTCGCAAGCGTCAATCCGCCCAGCAAAACATCATCGTGCTTGCGGAAAATGAAAAAGGCATAGGCGAGGTCGCCGCGTTGGTCTTCGGAATAGCGCTTGATGCGGCGGCGAAAGGATGCACGGGTAAGGTCGTCGGCGGGCCAGGTCGGCTCCCACGGCGTGAGGAAATCGCGGCTTGCTTCCCGCAACGCTGCCCATTCCGCGCAGTCGGACATTTGCGGTGCCCGCAGCACGATGCCGTCGCCTGTAATCGCCGGCATCGGTTCGGACAAGCTGACGGTGCGGAAGAATGCCATGGTGATCAGCCATCAGACGGCAGGCAAACAGACGACAGAGAGAGCGGACCGCTCTTGCTGTCCTCCGCCGCCCGTCATCCGACTTTACGCGGCCCGGCGGGCGAGACTGTCCGCGATCGTGGCGGCAGTTTCAAGTCCGGCGCCAGGACCGAGCGCGGCGACGGCGGGCCGTCCTCGCGCAATGAGGGCGCGGCCGGCGGCGCGGGCGCTCTCGACCGTCACCGCTTCAATTTTCTCAACCAGCTCGTCGAGCGGAACTGGGCGACCCCAATTGAACAACTGACGCGCGAGCTGCTCGGCGCGCGCGGATGAACTCTCGAGCGCCATCAGCAATCCGGCCTTCATCTGCGCTTTCGCCCGTGCAACCTCCGCCTCGTTGATGGTTTCCGCCGCGGCATTGATCTCGCCCACCACGACGCGCATCAATTCAGCGACATCGGCGGCATCGGTCCCGGCATAGAGGCCGAACATTCCGATGTCCGAATAAGGCGCGTGGAACGCATAAATCGCGTAGCAGAGGCCACGCTGCTCGCGCACCTCCTGGAACAGGCGTGAGGACATGCCGCCGCCGAGCACATTCGTGAATACCTGTAGGCTATAGAGGTTCGGATCGCGATGCGGCAACCCGTGCATGGCGAGCGCGATGTGAGCCTGTTCGAGATCGCGCGTCTCGATGCGGGAGCCTCCGACGAAACGTGCTGGATCAGGCGTCGGTGGCCGAGGGCCGACAAAGCTCGCGAATCGTCGTTCGACTTCCGCCACTACGGCCTGGTGCTCAACTGCGCCTGCCGCAGCGACCACCATCTCGGGGCTTCGATAGTTGCGGCTGAGATAGGCGGCGAGCCGCTTGCGGTCGAACGAGCGCACGGTCGCCGGCGTGCCGAGGATGGACCGGCCAATCGGCTGGTCGGCGAAGGCGGTCTCCTGCAGCTTGTCCCAGATGAGATCGTCCGGGGCATCCTCGGCGGCACCGATCTCCTGCACGATCACGTTCTGCTCGCGCCGCAGCTCCTCGGAATCGAATGACGGATCGGCGAGGATGTCGGACAGCACGTCGAGCGCAAGCGGCACATCAACCCGCAGAACGCGCGCGTAGTAGGCGGTTGTCTCAATCGAGGTTGCCGCGTTGAGGTCGCCGCCGACCGCCTCGATTTCCTCCGCGATTTGACGGGCGGTGCGCCGTGAAGTTCCCTTGAACGCCATATGCTCGAGCAGATGCGAGATACCATGCTCGTCCGGCCGCTCGTCGCGACTGCCGGAACCGACCCACACGCCAAGCGAGGCGGTCTCCAAATGCGGCATCGCGTCAGTGACGACGACGAGGCCAGTGGGAAGACGTGTGACCTCGACGCTCATGCAGCGGCTCCTTCATGTGCGGCACGACTGGCAGAGAGAATATGGCGCTCGACCGCCATCTGGTCGACCGGCAGCGTGGTGACGCGCTCCGGCCGCCGATCGAGGTCGGCGAGCCATTCGGGAAGCGGGGGCCGCACACCGCAGGCTGCCTCCACCGCATCGGGGAATTTGGCTGGGTGGGCCGTACCGAGCACCACCATCGGAATCGACGGGTCGCGGGTCTCCTTCTCCGCGACCGCAACGGCGACCGCGGTATGGGGATCAATCAAATGTCCGGTCTCCCGCAGCATGGTGCGAATCGCCGCCGCGGTCTCGTTCTCGTCCGCCCGGTCGGCGGAAAACACTGCGCGCAGCGCCGAGAGCGCCTGCGCCGGCAGCGCAAACCGGCGTGATTGGGCGAGCGAGGCCATCAGCGCGCGTACCGCGCGGCCATCGCGGCCATGGATGTCGAACAACAGACGTTCGAAATTCGACGCCACTTGGATGTCCATCGACGGCGAGGACGTGGGCACCACGTCGCGCAGCTCGTAGATGCCTGTCGCGATCGTGCGCGTGAGGATGTCGTTGACGTTGGTCGCAACCACCAGGCGGTCGACGGGCAGGCCCATGCAGAGCGCGACATAGCCCGCGTAGACGTCACCGAAATTGCCGGTCGGCACGGTGAAGGCGACCTTTCGGTGCGGCGAGCCGAGTGCGACCGCAGCGGTGAAATAGTACACCACCTGTGCGACGATGCGCGCCCAGTTGATGGAATTCACGCCGGAGAGCCGCGCCCGGTCGCGAAAGGCATGGTGGTTGAACATGCCCTTCACGATGGCCTGGCAATCATCGAACGTTCCCTCAATCGCCAGCGCGTGGACGTTATCGTCCGCGGCCGTCGTCATCATCCGCCGCTGCACGTCGGAAATACGGCGATGCGGAAAAAGCACGAACAGGTCCGCACGCACGCGACCGCGAAACGCCTCGATCGCGGCCCCGCCAGTATCCCCGGAAGTCGCGACCACGATGGTCGTACGCTCTCCGCGCGTCGCGAGCACCTCATCCATGAGTCGGCCAAGGATCTGCATCGCCAGATCCTTGAACGCGAGCGTGGGCCCATGAAACAATTCGAGGACGAAATCGCTCGCCCCGAACTGCACCAGCGGAGCGACCGCCGGATGGCGGAACCTGCCATAGGCCTCGCGCGTCATGCGGGCGAGGTCGCAATCCGGGATGGCATCGCCGACGAAGGGACGAATGACCTCCACCGCCACTTCCGCATATGGGCGGCCGGCAAAGCCAGCGATCGTGTCGGCATCGAGCCGCGGCCACGCCGCGGGCACGTAGAGGCCACCGTCGCGGGCAAGTCCTGCCAGCGTCGCCTCGACAAAACCGAGCGCCGGAGCCTCGCTCCTGGTGGAAATGTAGCGCACGAGCCGGGGGCTCCGTTTGAGGCTAAGTCGCCGTCGCGCTGGGCTTTATTCGCCCAACGAACGCACTGCGTAACCTTTTGAATTCACTCCTGTTCCCAGCACAAAGCAGGGTGCGGAGAAGCAACGGCCTCAAACATAGTCGGACGGCGGGCCTTCCACAAGGAAGGGGGCACGCCCGCGGCTCATGCCGTGCGCGCGGCTCGGCTGCTCAACCAGAACCCGAACATCACCACTACAACCAAAGCGAGCCCATACCAGGTAATCGCATATTGCAGATGCTCGTCGCGTAGGTTGACTTTGAGTGCGCCGGGGCGCGGGAGCCCGCCGGGTGGCTGCGGACTTTCCAATTCGATGAAGAACGGCGCAACCTCGCCCCAGCTCTTGGCGGCTGCAATCGCAACGGGGTCGCGCACGAACCAAATGTTGCGATCGGGATCATCCTTCGGCGAGAAGGCGCCGCGGGATTCCGGCCAGCGCATCACGCCGACTAGGTCGGCATGCCCGGTGGGTGCTCCGGCGGCGCGCGTCACTGGATCTTGCCGTCCCTCCGGCACGAAGCCGCGATTGACGACGACGATTCCGCCGGACGTGAGCTGGGCTGGCGCGAATACCCAATAGCCGGATCCGGACACGTCGCTGCGCAAGGCCGAGCCACTGGTGTAGACGAGTGCTTCCGCGCCCGGCACGAACGCGGCAGAGAACTTCACGCGACGGAATTCGTCGTTTGCCGCAGAAAGGCTCGCCCAGCGCTCACGCGGCGGCAGATCGCCCGGGGGCGCGGAAAGGCGCTGTTCGAGGGTCTCGATCAGCGCTTCCTTCCAGGCCTTGCGTTGGAGTTGCCAAGTGCCGAGCCCGACGAAGATTACGGTCGCCACCAGCGCGAAGATGGCTGGCACCGCAAGGCCCGATCGCAGCCGCCGTGCCAGCGCGACGTTCACGGCGCTTCGCCGCCGGTGAAGCGGCCCTCAGCGGCCTTGTGGTGATATTGTAGCGCGATCAGAAGGCCCTTGACTGGGCGCAATGGCAATAGCGTCGTGATCAGGATCAGCGGTCCCCACAGCAGCGCATGCACCCAGTATGGCGGCGCATAAACGATTTCCACCGCTAAGGCAGAGCCGGCAACAATGAAGCCGGACAGGAACATGACGAAAAACGCCGGCCCATCGGCGGAGTCGGCAAACGAAAAGTCAAGACTGCAATGCTCGCAGCGCGGGCGTAGTGTAAGAAACCCCCGGAACAGACGGCCCTCGCCGCAACGCGGACAGCGCCCCAGAAGTCCGGCCACGATGGGCGACGGCGGTGTATCAGGTTGATGGGTCACACACTAACTCGTCTGGAAGCACTAGCTGCGAGATGGCGTGCCGAGCCTAGATTCTCAAGTCCCCAATATTAAATCGTTCCTACGTGTGTCGCTTACGACAGCGGCTTGAGGTCGTCCAACATGGTCGGAATGAACTCCGAGACTGTCGGGTGAATGTGCACCGCTCGATGCAGGACCGTGAACGGCGCCTTGGTATACATAACATCGAGGATGCAGTGGATGGCCTCGTCCCCCGAAAGTCCCAGCAGCGACGCTCCGAGGATCTGTTTCGTCTCCTTGTCGACCAGAATCTTCATGAAGCCCTTTGTCTCGCCTTTCTCGTACGCTCGGCTCACGTCCTCCATGGCCATGGTCGCGATCAGCGCCGGCCGGCCGGACTTGCGGACCTCGGCTTCGGTCATGCCCGCGCGACCGAGCGGGGGATCGGTGTAGAGCGCGTAGGCAGTAATGCGATCGGTGACGCGCCGCGGATCGTTGTCGAGAAGATTCGCCGCCACGATTTCGAAATCATTGTAGGAGGTGTGGGTAAAGGCGCCCCGCCCGTTGCAGTCCCCCAAGGCCCAGATGCCGGGCACATTGGTGCGCAACTGGTCGTCGACCTGGATGTAGCCGCGAGAGTCGGTAGCGACGCCTGCCTTGTCGAGGCCGAGATCGTCCGTGTTCGGCCGACGGCCGATCGCGAGCAATAGATGGGAGCCGACGACCTGCGAGCTAGTTCCTGCATTCTCCACCGTCACCGCGATCTCGTTGCCTTGTTTTGCCACAGCGACAACCTTGCTGTTGACGCGGATGTCGATATTTTCGTCCTTCAGGATTTCGGCAATGGCGCGGGAGACATCCTCGTCCTCGCGCGCGATCAGGTGCGGTCCGAGCTCGATGACCGTGACTTCGCTTCCGAAGCGGCGATAGGCCTGCGCAAATTCAAGGCCGACATAGCTCCCTCCGAGCACGATCAGATGCGGGGGCAGAAAATCCACGTCCATCATCAAGCTGTTGGTCAGGTAAGGGACTTGGTCGAGCCCGCGTATCGGCGGCACCAATGCCCGCGCGCCCACATTGATGAAAATCTTATCGGCCCTGAGCGCCTCATCGCCGACTTCCACCTCCTTCGGCCCAACGAACCGGGCGTGGCCTTCGAGGACCGTGCACCCTTTCAGCCTCCTCAAGGATCGCTCGACCCCTTCGCGTGACGGGCGCACAACGGCATCCTTGCGCGCCTTCACTGCCTTCATATCAACGCCGATCGGGCCGCCGACGGTCACGCCGTAGTCGGCAGCGCGACGCGCCAGATACGCTGCATAAGCGCTCGCAATCAGCGTCTTGGTCGGGGTGCAGCCGGCATTGACGCAGGTACCGCCGAAAAACTTGCGCTCGATGATGGCAACCTTCCAGCCGGCGGCCACCAGTCGCCTCGCCAAGCCCGGTCCGGCCTGTCCGGTGCCGATAACGATCGCATCATGGTCCGCCATAACCCGCCTCCCATTTCGCGGCTCTCGTCACACGAAGCCAAGATCCCAAGCATAGGGGGACACCGCCAGCCTGTCGCCCACAAGAGCCTTCACAACTCGGCGATGATATGGGATCGGCAATGCCGCTCCCTTGATCAATAGCTTTGCGCGATCGACACAAAGACGCTGTCGTCTTGCGCTCCGCCCTCAACGCGCGTTCAAGCTGTCGGGAACTGGTGGCCGAGCCAAGTCAACCGGAAACGACTTTGCCAGCGCGTCACCGCCGATTTGGGCAAGCCAAAAAATTGGTAAGGCCACTCAAGGCATCGAGACCGCGCTCTAGTGGCCGACAGCATGCGCGACGCTCGCCCCGCCCGAACCCCACACATAAATGCAGGAAAACAGGAAGATCCAGACGACGTCGACGAAATGCCAGTACCAAGCGGCGAACTCGAAGCCGAGATGCTGCGTCGGCGTGAAATGTCCGAGATAGGCACGAAGCAGGCACACGATCAGAAACGTCGAGCCGATGATGACGTGCGCGCCATGGAAGCCGGTGGCCATGAAGAAAGTGGCGCCGTAGATGTTGCCACTGAAGTTGAACCCCGCGTGGCTGTATTCGTAGGCCTGCACGCAGGTGAATGCCAGACCAAGCACGATCGTCAGGATCAGCCCCCACTTGAGGCCCTGGCGGTCGTTCTCCAGAAGCGCGTGGTGCGCCCAGGTCACGGTCGTGCCGGAGGTGAGCAGGATCAGCGTATTGAGGAGCGGCAAGTGCCACGGGTCGAAGGTCTCGGTTCCCTTCGGCGGCCACACCCCGCCAAACAGCTGTTCGCGCGTAAGCTGGTGCATGTCGGCCGGGAACAGCGCGCTGTTGAAATACGCCCAGAACCAGGCCACGAAGAACATCACCTCGGAGGCAATGAACAGAATCATGCCGTACCGATGGGAGATCTGCACGATGCGCGTATGATAGCCCTCGTACGTGGCCTCACGGGCGACGTCGGTCCACCAGCCGATCATGGTATAGGCGATGCCGATCACACCAACGCCGAAAACATATGGCGCGGCCGCGAACATGTGATGCATCCACGTAATGCCGCCGATCGCCGCTATGAATACGGAGACTGCCCCGATCGCGGGCCAAGGGCTCGGTGCCACCAGATGGTAGTCGTGATGCGGCTTGGCGTGAGCTTCGGCCATCTTAGAATTCTCCATCTCTCGGTGAGGCAGCGCCGCCCACGGCACCTGTCCCTGTTAGAATCAGCTTCGCCCGGGCGCGGGCGCCTCGCCGCTGTCTACTTGCGGCGTCTCAGCCTGCCGCGCCGGATACATGGTGTAGGACAGGGTGATAGTGTCGAGACCGTCCTGCTCCGAATCCTTCACAAGCTCGGCGGCCACGAAGAAGACAACTGCCATGTCGCGCTTTTCGCCGGCCTTGAGCCGCTGATCGGTAAAACAGAAACAGTTGATCTTGGAGAAATAGGCGCCTGCGGTGGGCGGTGAAACATTGTACGAGGCAACGCCCACGGTCTCGCGTGCCGACTCATTGACGACCCTGTAGCTGACAGTCACGACCTCGCCGATTTTGACCTCTATCGAATTTTGGTCCGGCTCGAAACGCCAGGGGAGCCCACCGGCGACGTTAGCGTCGAAGCGTACCTTGAGCTTGCGATCGAGGACGTGGGAAGGCGTAACGGTCGCGACCTGCGGAGTGCCGCCGAAGCCGGTCGTGCGGCAGAACCAGTTGTAGAGCGGCACGGCCGCATAGGCCGCGCCCACCATCGCTGCAACGAACACTCCGCACGCGGCCGCGACGATGATATCGCGGCGTCGTTGCGAGGGGATGTTCCGCACGTTCATCACGATTACAACGGACGATTCAGCACCGCCGGTCCCTTCACCAGGGTGACGACGTAAAACAGGACAACGAGCGCGCCGAGCGCGAGCGCAATCGCGATCGACCGCGCGCGTCGGCTGCGCTTCTGCTCTTCGCTGAGGATGATTCTCTTCGGCTTTTCGTCCATGTCACCAAAGCCCTCACACCGCGCGGCCTATCACGCCGCCCTCGACCAGCAACACCGCGAAGAGGACGAATAGATAGAGGATTGAGAAAGCGAAGAGATCGTGCGCCGCGCGCTCGGCGCGCTCGCCGTCACGCTCCCTGCGCACGCGCCAAGCGAACGCGACCATCAGCGCGCCGGCGAGGAGCGCGGTCACCCCGTAGATTGTCTGGGCATAGCCGAGAAGCCACGGCGCCGCGCCAATCGGCGCGAGTCCGATGGAATAGAGTAAAATCTTCCGTCGCGTTTCCTCCGGCCCGGCAACCACCGGGAGCATCGGAACCCGAGCGCGGGCGTAGTCGTCGACGCGAACGAGCGACAGCGCCCAGAAGTGTGGCGGCGTCCAGAAGAAGATGATGAGGAAGAGGAGACACGGCTCGACCGCGATGCCGCCGGTCGCCGCCACCCAGCCGATGACGGGAGGAAAGGCGCCCGCGGCGCCGCCGATAACGATGTTCTGCGGCGTCGATCGCTTGAGCCATACCGTATAGACAGCGACGTAAAAGAAGATCGTGAAGGCGAGCAGTGCCGCCGCGAGCCAGCTCACGAGCAGGCCGAGCACGCCCACCGCGAAAGCGGCGAGTACGATGCCGAACGCAAGCGCCTCGCCGGGCGCGATGCGGCCCCGTGGAATGGGACGATTCGAAGTGCGCCTCATCACCGCGTCGATGTCGGCGTCGTACCACATGTTGAGCGCGCCCGCGGCACCGGCGCCGACCGCGATGCACAGAAGCGCGGTGAAGCCGATCACCGGATGGACATGTCCCGGCGCGATTACGACACCGACCAGCGCGGTAAAGACGACGAGCGACATGACCCGTGGCTTCATCAGCGCCACATAGTCGCCAACGCTCGCAATGCTCGGCCCGTAGCCGGCCGAACCCGCGAACTCTGTACCTTCGCTGACCAGTGACATCTATTCTGCGCTCACCTGTTAACGACCGCCCCGCGGGGATGCCGCCACCATCACTTGATCAGCGGCAGCTCGTTATATTGGTGGAACGGTGGCGGCGAAGGCAGCGTCCATTCGAGCGTGGTCGCGCCCGCGCCCCATGGATTGTCCGCCGCCTTTTCCTTGCGCATGAACGCGTGGGCTACGCCGAAGAAGAACACGAGCGCACCCAACCCCGAAAGGTAGGAGCCGAGCGACGAGACCAGGTTCCAGCCGGCGAAAGCATCGGGATAGTCGGCAATGCGCCGCGGCATGCCGGCGAGCCCAAGGAAGTGCTGGGGGAAGAAGACGATGTTGACCCCGATGAAGGTGAGCCAGAAATGCAGCTTGCCGATCGTCTCCGAGTACATATAGCCGGACATTTTCGGGAACCAGTAGTACCAGCCGGCGAAGATGGTGAAAACCGCGCCGAGCGAGAGCACGTAGTGGAAATGCGCCACCACGTAATAGGTGTCTTGCAGGGAACGGTCGATGCCGGCATTAGCGAGCACCACGCCGGTCACGCCGCCGACCGTGAACAGAAAGATGAAGCCGATCGCCCACAGCAGTGGCGTCTTGAACTCGAGCGAGCCGCCCCACATCGTGGCGATCCAAGAGAAGATCTTCACGCCGGTCGGCACCGCGATCACCATGGTGGCGACCACGAAATAGGCTTGCGCGGCGGTCGACATGCCAACGGTATACATGTGGTGCGCCCACACCACGAACCCGATGCCGCCGATTGCCACCATCGCGTAGGCCATGCCGAGATAGCCGAACACCGGTTTTTTCGCGAACGTCGCCACGATCTGACTGATCATGCCGAAGCCCGGCACGATCAGGATGTAGACCTCGGGATGCCCGAAGAACCAGAACAGGTGCTGGAACAGGAGCGGATCGCCACCCCCGCCAGGGGTGAAGAAGGTGGTGCCGAAATTGCGGTCTGTTAGCAGCATGGTGATGGCACCGGCGAGCACCGGCATCGCGAGCAGAATGAGAAACACCGTCACCAGCTGCGACCATACGAACAATGGCATCTTGTGCATCGTCATGCCGGGAGCGCGCATATTGAAGATCGTCGTGATGAAATTGATCGCGCCGAGGATCGATGACGCGCCGGCAAGGTGCAGCGACAGGATGGCGAAATCGACAGCGGGCCCAGGATGGCCCGTGGTCGAGAGCGGCGGATAGATCGTCCATCCCGCGGCCACCCCGGGGGCACCGGGTTCGCCCTCCACGAACAGCGAGATAATCAACAGCGTGAAGGACGCCGGCAGCAGCCAGAACGAGATGTTGTTCATGCGCGGGAACGCCATGTCCGGCGCACCGATCATCAGCGGTATCATCCAATTGCCGAAGCCGCCGATCATCGCCGGCATGACCATGAAGAAAATCATGATCAGGCCGTGCGCCGTCGTGAAGACGTTGAACATGTGGGAGTCGTGGAAGAACTGCAACCCCGGATGCATCAGCTCGAGTCGCATGCCGATCGACAGCACGCCGCCCACCAATCCGCCCAGCAATGCGAACACGAGATACATCGTGCCGATGTCTTTGTGGTTGGTCGAATAGAGGTAACGCCGCCAACCATGCGGGTGATCGGGCAGGTCCTCGCCGTGAGCTTTCGCCATCGTAGCCATGACTCAAGTCCTTCGAGTTGTCGCCCGCGAACTATCCGCGTCTGCGCGCGGCATCATCGGGGCGTCGATTGTGCCGCCGCGACCGTGGTCGGCGGCAGTGCTTCATCGCGAGCGTATTTCTTCTTTGCCTCTTCAACCCAGGCGGAGAATGCCTGCTCGCTCACCACATGGACTGCGATCGGCATGAAGGCGTGATCCTTGCCGCACAGCTCCGAGCACTGACCGTAGTAGACACCCTCCCGCGTTGCCGTGAACCAGGTCTCGTTGATGCGCCCGGGAACGGCGTCGATCTTGATGCCGAATGACGGTACCGCGAACGAATGAATGACGTCGGAGCCCGTGGTGATCACGCGCACAGTCTTGTTTACCGGCACTACCATTTCATTGTCGACCGCAAGCAGTCGCGGCTGGCCTTCCTTGCGCTCACCCTCTTTGAGCATCAACGAATCGAACTCGAACTGGCCGTTGTCGGGATAGCTGTAGCTCCAGTACCACTGCTTGCCGGTCGCCTTCACCGTGAGGTCGGCGGCCGGGACGTTGAGTTGGAGGAACAGAAGCTTGAATGAAGGGACCGCAATAAACATCAGAATCACGATCGGAATGAGAGTCCACGCAATCTCGATGAACGTGTTGTGCGTGGTCCGCGACGGAAGCGGATTGGCGCGGGCATTGAAGCGCACCATGACGACGACCAGCAAAACCAGCACGAAACCGGCGATAACGGTGATGATGTAGAGCAGGAAATCGTGGAACCAGATGATGTTGTCCATAACCGGAGACGCCGATTGCTGCAGCCCTACCTGCCAAGGCGAAGGCTGCCCGAGCCCGGCCAGAGCCGCCTCCGCGCCGGTCAGGATGGCGACCATCGCTATTGCCAATACGGTCAACCGCTTGAGCACCAACATCGTCGGCATTGCTCCTTCGAATGAGGTTCCAAGGCGCGCTCCACCGCTCGGAGTCGCTGCCCGCATTGAGCGCGACACTCCTCGGTGGGCTCCTCGGCGCGCGTGGCGGGACCTCAGGGGAATGCGGCCAAAGGCCGGTCTCCCATGTGGCCAAAAGGCCGGCCGATCGCCCCCGCCGACGGTCGTCGTTCGACCCTTTCTCGGCCACAATGCCTTGTTTTACTCATCCTTGACACGTAGCTCCGACCGTGGACGGAGGGGGTCGATTCGGCTAGATCGGGATAGCGGGGCGCAGGCAGGATTCGAGGCGGAGATTATGGGTTCATTCAGCCCGGGAATGCTTTTTCGCACAATAAGATCATTGCTGGCAGCTACCGCGATGGTACTGGCACTCTCCGCTGGCATGGCCGAGCGCGCCACCGCGCAGGGCGCGGTCAAGTCGGTCCACAATGACTGGCAAGTCCGCTGCGACACGCCACCCGGCGCGCAGGGCGAGCAGTGCGCGCTGATCCAGAGCGTCACCGCGGAGGATCGCGCCAATGTCGGCCTCACCGTGATCGTGCTCAAGACTGCCGATCAGAAGAGCCGCCTCATGCGCGTGGTCGCGCCCGTCGGCGTGTTGCTTCCCTCGGGCCTCGGACTGAAGGTCGATCAGGTCGACGTCGGCCGGGCCGGCTTCGTCCGTTGTCTGCCCAACGGGTGCGTTGCCGAGGTCGTCATGGACGACAACTTGATCAAGCAACTACGCAGCGGCCAGACTGCGACGTTCATCATCTTCCAGACGCCCGAAGAAGGCATCGGTTTCCCGATGAGCCTCAAGGGCTTCGGCGAGGGCTACGACAAGCTGCCGTAAGACGCCCCAGGCCAGGGCGTCCTTCCCTTAAGTCCGATTTAGCGGCGTGGCGACCTCGCAACTCCAGGCGAGGACGACTATCTTTGGCTAGACTGCGCGAATGCGGATCCGATCATGAGCTCACCCACGACGTCACTTCTCGATCGCGCCGGCCTCGACCGTGGCGACGTGCGCCGACACCTCGCCCGCGGCCTGGAAGGCGCGGACGACGGTGAGCTTTATCTCGAATATGCCCAGTCCGAGATGCTTGCTTTCGACAATGGGCGGCTCAAGCAAGCGATCTACAACACCGACCAGGGCTTCGGATTGCGCGCCGTCAAGGACGAGGCGGTGGGCTATGCCCATTCCTCCGACGTCTCGGAGGCAGCGTTGGCGCGCGCGGCGGACGCGGTGCGCGCGGTCAAGGGTGGCTATTGCGGTGCTTACGCAGAACCGCCGGGTCGCACCAATGTCCGCCTTTATGGCGACGACAATCCGCTCGGCGCACCGGCCTTCGAACCCAAGGTGAGGCTTCTGGAGGCCATTGACGCCTATGCCCGAGCGCGTGACCCGCGCGTGCGACAGGTTTCGATCTCATTTGGCGCGAGCTGGAAAGTGATCGAGATCCTGCGCGGCGACGGCGAAAGCTACCGCGACGTGCGTCCTTTGGTGCGCGTCAATATCTCGGTCGTCGTCGGCAATGGCGATCGCCAGGAAGCCGGCAGCCACGGCTATGGCGGGCGCGAGGGCTTTTCGCATTTCCTCTCGACCCATGCCTGGCAGCGCGCCGCTGACGATGCTGTACGCCAGGCGCTGATCAATCTCGAAGCGGTGCCGGCGCCAGCCGGCGAGATGGACGTGGTGCTCGCCCCTGGCTGGCCCGGCATCATGCTGCACGAGGCGGTGGGACACGGGCTCGAAGGTGACTTCAACCGCAGGAAGACCTCTGCATTCGCCGGTCTGATGGGACAACGCGTCGCGTCGAAGGGTGTCACCGTCATTGACGACGGTACCATCGCGCAGCGACGCGGCTCGCTCTCGATCGACGACGAGGGCACGCCGACCAGTCGCACCGTGCTGATCGAGGACGGCATCCTTGTCGGCTACATGCAGGACCGCCACAACGCGCGTCTGATGAGCATGAAACCCACAGGCAATGGCCGCCGGCAAAGCTATGCCCATGCGCCGATGCCGCGCATGACCAACACTTACATGCTCGCCGGCGAACATGCGGCGAGTGAGATCATCGCCTCGGTCAAGGACGGCATCTATGCCGTCAATTTCGGCGGCGGACAGGTCGATATCACCTCGGGCAAGTACGTGTTTCAGGTTACCGAGGCCTACAAGATCGAGGGTGGCAAGCTTGCGCAGCCTCTCAAGGGCGCCATGCTGATCGGCAATGGTCCGACCGACCTCAACCGCATCGGCATGATCGGAAATGACTTCGAGCTCGATCACGGCATTGGCACTTGCGGCAAGAATGGCCAGGCCGTGCCCGTCGGCGTCGGCCAACCTACCCTGCGCATGGACCGCATCACCGTCGGCGGGACGGGCTAAGGTGCAGGCTCGCAGAATTTGATCCGGCTTACTGCTTGTGCGCTGATCCCGCGCGCCCGCTCCTGACGACTAGAAATACGCGATGCTACGACCGCAGGCGGCGACCGCGATCCAGATACCGAGCGAAAGGACGCCCGCGACTTTGGCGCGCGCCGGCATCGATGCGCCGGGTGCAAGGCGCTCGACCGCGCGCTTGGCCCAGACCTCATAAATCGCCACATTGATCAGACCTGCGGCAACCAGGGTGGCCTTCAGCTGGAACGCCGGATTAAGCGCAAGATGGCTCGCCTCGGCTGAGAACAGCACGCAGCCGGTGAGCGCCATGCCCACCAATGCGGCAACGGCAAAGCTGCGCGCTCGCGCGAGCAAGCATGCGGGCGAGGTCGCCGCCAACCCTCCAAGCAGGCGAACGTCCATCACCGCTACTGCGCCGGCGAAGAAAGTGAGCGAGACGATGTGCCCGATATTGGCCGCTGGGTAGAGCCATAGCGACTGGCGGATGGCCGCGGCGAAGCCCGACTGTTCGAGCGCAACGAAAACCGCCGGCGCTGCATCGGTCATCACCGCATCTCGTAGGTCTTACCGTTGACCGTGATCCGCTCAGCCCGCATCTCATCTTTTTCAACCGTCGATGGATAGCCGTAGGCCGAGACGTTCTGGCCGACGGCGACGACCTTCTCCGTCGCTCCGCGACTGCTCATGCGCGAGGGAGGCGCGAGCGTCACCGTCCACACCTTGTCATTGCCCCGCACCGTGATCGTGGCGTGCGGGTTCTCGAACTTGGAGGTCATGATCGGGCCGGCGACGGTCACCGGCTTGCTCGCGTCGTAACTGCCCCACCCGTGATGCGCGAAAGCGGCGCTCGTCAGCAGCGCGAAGGCGGAAAGGAGGATGACGGATCTCATCATAGGGGGCCTCCAGAGAAGAGTGGCATAAGCGCCTCATTGTGCCGAGTTTGAGCGGCAAATGCTGCGGGCAGTCATCAACTTTTTGAAATCGGCTACCTCACCACCCCGGAAATGCAGCATGGTTTGCGCAATGGCCGGGTAATGCGGTCCTTGAGATAGCAGACCGCCGAAGACCCGACATAGCCGGGCCGCACATAGGTCCAGGCGCGACACCCTTCCTCGGCTTCACAGGCCGCCCCACAGCTTTTGCCACTCGAGTCGGCCGGCAGTTCAAACTGCCGGTAGTCGCCACCGTTTCGATCGACGCCGAACTCGTTCGCCCCGCTCTTTGGTTCGATGACGCCCGTCCCGCGCACGCCGGACACGCAGCACGGTGCTGCAAGCCGCGGCATGACTTTGGATTTGAGCCAGCAAACCGCGTTGGCGCTTTCCGTTACGGGATAGGAAAAGGCCCAGGCGCGGCAGCGCGGATCCCGCTCACAGCGGGTGGCGCATTGGGCCGGATCGCCGGACCGCATGGGAAAGCTGGCATAGTCCCCGCCCGCCCGGTCGAAGCCGACCTGAGCCCGGGCGGTTGCTCCGGACACGGCGAGCGCGATCAGCAGGCAAAAACCCAGCTCAAGCCAATCCCGCCTCATGCCGCCTCTCGCTCGCGCCGCCCGGCCGTGCGATCCATGTTAGAGAAGCACGCGGGCGCAGGCGAGTGCCGTGTGAGCGACAGGCATGCTCCGCCCGAAGACAATGCCGAGGCTCGGCCCCGGCTCTACCGCGGGATTCCGTCATGCAATACGGCGAATTTGGCTTTCTGAATTTTGGGCTCGTGCTGCTGGCCGCCGCCGTCCTCAGCGTACCGATCGCGCGCCGGCTCGGGCTCTCCGCCATCGTCGCCTATCTCATCGCCGGCATCATCATCGGCCCGTATGGGCTTGCGGCGTTTGGCACGCCCGAGAGCATCATCCCGGTTTCCGAGCTTGGTGTCGTGATGCTGCTGTTCCTGATCGGGCTCGAACTCGAACTCGGTCGGCTGCTGGCGATGCGACGCGCCATATTCGGCCTCGGCGCCGCCCAATTGGCCCTCACCGCACTCGCCATCGGCGCACTCGGCTATGCGGTTGGGCTAGTCGACTGGCGCGGGGCTGTCATCGCCGGGCTTGCATTGGCGATGTCGGCGACCGCCATCGCGCTGCAAATCCTGGAAGAACGCGGCCAACTCCAGCAAGACTACGGCCAGCGTGCTTTTGCCATCCTGTTGTTCCAGGACATGGCGGTCGTGCCCCTGCTGGCGGTGCTGCCCTTGCTCGCGCCCGGAAGCGAGAGCGCCCATACCGACCTCGGGGACGGGGTGCGCACGGTTGCCCTCATCGCCGGCGCGATCGCACTGATCGTGGTCGCGGGCCGCTATTTGCTCAATCCGTTCTTCCGGCTGCTCGCCCAGACCGGCTCGCGCGAGGTGATGACGGCGGCGGCGCTCCTCGTCGTGCTGGGCGCTGCGCTCACTATGCAGAAGGCTGGCATGTCCATGGCGCTCGGAGCCTTCCTCGCCGGTGTGCTGCTCGCCGAGTCGAACTACCGACATGAGCTCGCAGCAGACATCGAGCCATTCCGTGGTCTCCTGCTGGCCCTGTTCTTCATGGGCATCGGCATGAGCATCGACATGACCATCGTACGCGCCAATCTTTGGCTGATCGTCCTCGCGGCAGTTACCATCACCGTCCTCAAGGCGGCGATTGTTTGGCTATTGTTCCGCGCGACCTGCGTTCGTCGCAGCGATGCGCTGCGCGCCGGATCGG